>Ga0335079_10002072_pt1 | contig 23161 bp, 36 predicted proteins | sample Lox_Sample_33_FD_206719 | JGI IMG/M metagenome (GOLD analysis project Ga0335079, IMG submission 206719) | Soil microbial communities from Loxahatchee National Wildlife Refuge, Florida, United States - Lox_Sample_3.3 | ecosystem: Environmental > Terrestrial > Soil > Wetlands | place: USA... | reverse complement strand
GGGATGATCACCCAAGACCTAACCTCATCAAACGCTCTCGCCTTAAAACCATGTACCACGACGATATATCTCATAGCGCTCTCCAAACTTCTCTTGGAGCAGCTTGCGCTCTCTGCGGGCATTCCTCGTCTGCAGTGGCAACAGAATGACCAAAAGCAGCCACACATACCAGCGATGGACCGCAAGCGCAATCCCGCAAACGGTCAAATCGACAAACACGTACATGGGGTGTTGCAGGCGCGAGTACAAACCGTGCGTTACGAGATCATTTGCCTTTGGAGTTACAGCAAACGACTTGCCTAACTGCACCCGAGCCAGAACCACAAGTGCAAACGAAATGGCGGCAAGCGCCACCCCAGCAATGGTCTCAACATTCATTTGGTTCACTCGCGGATCATGTGTAGATGAGAGTCTACTCAGTTTATTCAATCAGGAAGGGGATGGTCCTGGATCACGGGGCATCCTTCCAATATCCGTTTCGGACGTGACCGGCGTTTATCGAGACTAATCTAGCTTGCTGGACGGTAGGGCTGTTACCAACAGTAATCAGAATGCATCTGAAGTACTCTAAACCAGGTCGATCGCGATAGGACCGAGCGGCGCTCCATCAAACGCCCTTGGCCTTGGCGCGATACCGTTGGCGTAGAACATTCTTTTAGAGGGGCATTTTCAAGGCGCACCAACGCCCGCAATTCATATTCTGAGCGCAACTGCCAGGGAGCACAAGAAGGCACTTTGTGGTAACACAGGTACTGTATGGAAACTGAGCGCCCGACCGTCGCTCCCGATCAGCCACAACTCGCAGTGCCGACGCATTGTCCTATGACTGCGGCGCTCGCCGCCATCGGCGGCAAGTGGAGCCTGATCTGCCTGTATTGGCTCGACTCCGGGACTCGCCGCTTTCATGAGCTGCGCCGGCTGATGCCCGACGTTTCGCAGAAGGTGCTGACCGAGACTCTGCGTAATCTTGAGACGGAGGGGCTCGTCTGCCGCACTGTCTTCCCTGAGGTTCCGCCGCGGGTGGAGTACAGCATTTCGGGCCACGGCCAGAGCGTTCGTCCGCTCATTAAAGCCGTTCGGGCATGGGGCCAGGACCATCTGGAGTGGAAGCGGAAGGAATGATCGCAAGTTCATCAGTGGAAAGTGACCGCGCGGCGGACTAGTGTCCGCGGTCCCCAGACGATAATCACCACAGCGGCCACAAAGGCTGTGATCGCGCCCGTGATGCGCGGGTCGAAAAATGAACCCTGGATCGGGAACAGTTGCCAGGTGACGTTTATCGTGGTGTGGAAGAGCGCCGCGGCGAATACGCTCTTACCCGTGTTGTTGTAGAGCCAGACGATGATAACGCGCAACGCCACCGTCCAAAGAGACCACCAGGCGATCCATTCTGGCGACCGGTGAGCCTCCAACAGCGCCACGTAGTGGAAAACGGCCCAACCCAATCCCACGACAATACTGGCCGGGAGTGCACCCCATTGATTCTGCATCGGGTCGATCACGTAGCCTGACCAGCCCAGCTCTTCCGCTGTTGCGCTCGTGAAGAACACAACGCACAGGATCAGCGCCGGACCAATTGCGATTTGCGGGGCCGGAGCGGGGGTTCCGCTCCATCGCATCACAGCGAACGACAACACCATCACTCCGGGCATGAGAAGCAGGATGGGCGCGTACCAAATATTCTCGGTGATCCGCTTGTAGTCAAAAGCCCTCTTCAGCAGCGCCTTCGCGCCCGCGGCCCCATCGTCCCGGTGAGCGAGAATCAGAGCGGCCGTCGCCGGGCAGACGGCCGTCAGCGCTGCCACGGGGAGCCCGGGTAATAGCTGAATTCCGGTCACCGCGCCGATCACCAGGAATGGGATGGCCAGAGCGAAGACCAGCAGGAAAAACGTCAACGGCGACCTACGTGTCAGACCGGCCGGGCGTTTCACCTGAGTAATGGAACCTCGCCGTACACGTTAAGGATTGGTCAACAGCTTGAAGGCATGCATCCAGTGGTTGCGAAGAAAGCCTGGAATACACCACAGCATGCACAAAGGTTCGATGGCGCGCGCGGCTTCCGCTTTGCCCATGTCCGCTTTTTCCCAGCCAAATTGATCGAGGATTTGGCTGACAATGTTTTTCGCCTCTTCGTCGTTGCCGCAAATGAACATTGTAGGTTTGCCACCCTTAAACTGCGGATTGACCATGCAGGCGCTGCCAACTGAATTGAACGCTTTGACAAAACGGGCGTCCCTGAACTCCTGTTGGAGTTGTTCCATCAGGGATTCGTCGTGGTTGGTAAAAAACTTCAACACGCCGTTGGAAGGCGGCGCGTCGGCGATTGGATTAGTCGCGTCCACGACGGTTTTTCCAGCGAGGTTGCCCGCGCCTGCGGCGTGAAGGACATCCGCCGCTGCCGCGCCTTTGACGGCCAACACCACCAACTCGCCAAATTTTGCCGCTTCCGGAACACTGGCGATGCCGGCCTTGGGATTCTTTGTCGCCCAGTCTGCCAGTTTGGCCGACGTTCGCGTTCCAAGTTTGATCTCGTGTCCGTGCCGAAGAAAGCCGTCGGCCAGCGCCTTTGCCACGTCGCCCGAACCAAGTATTCCGATTTTCATGAATGACTCCTTTGCTAACAATACCTCCAAGCCCCGTTCGAGACCTAGTCCTTGGGCGAGCGATGTCCGTGCTTGCAACGCGGTCAGGGTCCCTCCGCCATGGGGCCGCACCGTGCTCCGCTACTTCTTCTCGCCGCTGTCACAGAGCATAATACCCGCGTCCCTGAGCCGCAATTGAAAAGCCATCAGGAATACATACATCTAGCCCAAAATGCGAAACCGCCTTGCTACCGTCGCTATTAGGGGTAAACCCAACATTTTTGCAGCAGGGGCAAAGTAGCACTTTAAAGGGTGCGGAAAGCGTAGCGTGGAGGAGACCGCGCGCGCAATTCTCGCTCAACTTCCAGAAATCACCCAGTGGACTTCAGCGCGGCAGTCAGGCCTAGCGCGCTCTTGACCAACTTGTCGCGCAAGCCGATCGGAAAGCGCGACAACATCACTAACGCTCCCGTTCCTTTGCCAACGACAGTTCGGGGTTTGGCTTTGCCTTCGAGGAGCGCAGACATGACGGCTTTGACGACAATCTCTGGATCGTCCGCGCCGGACTTTTCGAAGGCTTGGTCCATCGCGGTGAGCGCCGGGCGATAGTGGCGCTCCAGTTCGGGAAGTTTTGCCAAGTTGGCGTCGCGTGCCGCGCGCGACGTCGAGAAGATGCCAGTCTTCATGGCTCCCGGTTCGACCAGGAAGACGCCGATTCCGTACTGCGCGAATTCCATCCGCATTGCGTCATTGAGCGATGCCAAGGCGGACTTCGATGCTGCGATGGGCCCATAAAATGGAACGGTGAACTTGAGCGGAAATCGCACCGATGTTCACGATCCTGCCTTTCGATTGCTTCAGCAGTGGGAGCAGCACTTGTGTAAGAGCAAACGGCCCGACACCGTTGATTTCGAATTGTCGACAGAGCTCCTGCGGGGGAACGGCCTCAAGCGGGCCCTCGACGATGATTCCGGCCATGTTGACCAAACCCAGGAGTCCGCTGTCGCCTGCGATTCGTGCTATTTCGTGGCTTGCCTCGGCGATGATTGGAGGCTGCTCCAGGTCTACCTTAACCTTCGCGACCCGGCCAGGTCCTTTGGCAATTTGAGGCGAGTCATCAGATCAAGACCGCCGCTCTGGAGGGGGATGCCGGGCGTTCAGATTTAGCACTTCCACAACAGCACGATCACTCGCGAACGCAGATGACCGCAGATGTCCGCAGATGTCCGGACTGGGCGAAAAATAGACGCTCAGGATCGGGCCGTTTCTAACGAAGCTTCCGCTTTGTTTTCAGTGTCTTGGGGCCATTCTCGACCCCCGACTCTTGCGCCGGCAGCGGAATCACTTTCGGGGGCCTCGAGTCAAATCCTGGTATGACGCTTAGATCGAGGCAAAGAGTGTAGGACTGGGGTGGACCCCAGGGCTGAGACAACCAGTTAACCCACAGGTTGCAGTTTGCTGAAAACTGCTGGACTGTCGAAACTTCTTCATAGCATGCTGAGCACATCCGGCGAAACGGAAGCGGGCTCTGCTGGAGAGCAACCCGCCGAGGGATAGCCGGTGCGACTCGTCCGTGCTCTGGAGGACCGATACCCAAAAGAGTACACTTCAGGATCTCGCAGGGAAACTGGCTGGCCACTGCGGTGAGATCACTCCCAATGCGCCAAGAATCTCCGCGACCAGGAACAACCCCACCATCAGCAACAGACCAGTAGCCGATAACGTCATCAGTTTGTGGGCTGCTCGGTTACGGAATGCCTCTTGCGGTCTCAAAGCAATTTCAAGCGACCGCAACCCGATATACCCAGCCACAATCAGCACCAACGGCGAAGGCATGTTCGTGAGAAAGTTGGCGAGGGCTGTTGGCATGGCCGGACTGTCTAGTCTGCGCGTTTAACGGTACCCATCATTGGCCAGAACCTATCCGCCGTCAATGTTTGCTTTCGATAACGCGCCCCATTGACGCTACTGCCTTTGCATTATTGACACCGTGCCTGAGTGGGCCGCACCATCATCTCGAACGCCAACCGCAGGAGGTGAATAGATAGAACCTGGGCCAGGTAAGAGGGGCGGTTCCATCTGATTCCGGAAGGCAAGCAGCAAGAAGACCTACGAACGATCACATCAACAGCGTGCGGGGTTAAAGAAATCCGCCACGCCAAGAGCGCTTTAAGCGGCTAATGATCGGAAAACGAGGTTCTTCAAGTCCCAATGGAACGGCAGGTGCGCCGCCCTTTTTCAATTTCTGTGCCTCGCATGTCCCAGCCCACTCGATTTACTTTCTTGGGCCTTCACTTTATCCAACGACGGAATGACGCCCATTTGCTGCATTAGCCCAAGCGCATCCCACACTGCCCACCCTTCCGCAATGCGCCCGCCCGAAATGCGATGCAGGACGATGCCATCCACCTGGATCGAACTGTGGGTGGGTGGAATGCCCCGCAAATCTCCTTTGTGCGTACCGCGAGCAGTGAAGCATGTGGTTACGAATTGCTCCGCCTCAATCATTTGCTCAATCGTGAACTGAAGATCGGGGAAGGCATTGCGATAAAGTTCGACGGCTTGTTTGACGCCGTCCGGCCCCGTTGGGAAATCCGGGCTTGCTGGATCATGGTTTGACATAGTCGGCAGCGAAGATTTCACCCGCGACGGCGAGTTTTCCATCATTCCAGAGTTCCATGAAAACCCGCAGAACCAATCGCCTGTTCTCCGAGAGCATGGCTTCCGTCCCCCTTTGCCGGAGGACTGTATCACAGCCGAGCAGCGGTGGGAAGGGCTGCCAGCCGTCAAGAAAGCGCAGATCGGCTTTGATCGACACTCACTCCACGATGTGCGGATGCGCGGCCTGCTTGTGCTCCTCTAATAGTTTCCGCCCTTCATCCACGGCATCCTGGGCCGCGAGTTCCAGCCTTTGAGCTTCGCGCTTCTGTGGGTCGATACTGTCAAGTCGCTGGTTGCGTCCCCTGGCGGCCCAGTAGTTAGCGACGAGACGCTCAAGGGCATCTTCAAGCCCCTGGCATCGCTCGCAACCGCCCATAGTCTTACTTGGCCGTCTGCGCCTTCGCTTTCTCCAGCGCCGGTACAGCGCCCAACTGCTCCATCAACCCCAGCGCATCCCAAATCACCCAACTCTCCGCAAACCGCCCGCGTGACATGCGGGTGATGAGAATGCCTTCGACTTTGATCGCTTTGTTGGTCGGCGCAATCCCCCGCAACTCTCCCTTATGTGTGCCGGTAGCAGTGTACCGGGTAGTCACGAAGTCATCCGCATCAATCATGTGGTCGATGGTGAATTGAACGTCGGGAAAGGCGTTGCGATACAGTGTGACGATTTGCTTCATGCCGTCCGGCCCCTTGCCAAAGTCCGGCGTTGCAGGATCGTGGAGGGCGTGGTTGGGGGCAATGATCGGGTCTGCAGCAGCGAGATTTCCCTTGTTCCATAGATCTTTGAAAAATCGTCGAACGATTTGCTTGTTCTCCGACACGGTTTCAAACATTTTTTACCGATAACGTTTCATCCCCTGATCCGAGACAATGAAGCGAAAAAAGGGCGCGGACGGCCAGTTGAAGCCGACAGCGCCATTATTTCGCTTATTCAGAGCATCGGAGCAATGCATTAATCTCTTCGCTCGAAAGCTCATCGGACTGAACCCCGTTAGGAAGCTCAATTCTTTTCACGTAGTAGACGACGTATTCGAGTCGATCAGAAATCTCTTGCGTGGCTCTCCTACCCGCTTCGTCTCCATCGAGCATGACAACAACCTGCGCGAAGTGCTCCGCGAGAACAGCCTCTTGCGCCTTGCTCATCGTGGAGCCCATGAGCGCGACGCAGGGAAACCCCGCTTGGGGTTACCTTCATGCAATCGAAGAAACCCTCCACGAGAACCACCGACAACTCGCCCCTCACGCGGTGCAGATTAAAGAGTTCCAATGACTTATGGAAGCCAGCCGGAAATTTGTAGCGTGGTTCCGATCCGTCGATCGCTCTCCCGGCATATGCGACGAGTTCGCAGCAACAACCTCTCGAATTCCTCCCTGGTGGGTCGAATTTTGGGACCGGCGACCGCAAGGACGCCGCCCCATGAAATCGCGCACGTCAGGGCGAAATAGGTCGCTATCGCGTCCTTCATGATGACCGTCTTGATCGTCGGCATAAATGACTGTCCTTTCTCGAACGCGGGCCGAGCCGAGCACGCTGCCCATCGACCGTCCCCATCCGGCACGGTCTGCAAACTCGGCTCTTAGGGCGCGGCTGTCGAAGCCCGAATGACGGAGTAGAGCGCTTCTCTGAGCGCCACGTCTCGCGGGTCGCCGGTTAACCGCGTCCCCATTTGACTCGTCACGTAGCCGTAGCCGACGCCCGCCGTCGGATCGGCAAAGCCAAGAGACCCGCCTGACCCCGGCGAGCCGAACGAAGTAGCGCTGCCGAACGGCCAGACCGCGCTCGGCTTCATGAAGCCCAGCGAAAACTGCACCTCACCTTTCAAACATTCGTCGTAAAAGCCGCGCGTCGGGGGGACCGCCGGAGCGGCCAACAGGTCCAGCGTCTGCGTGCCTCAGCGCAAACCGCAGCACGATGCAGGAGTTCGCCGACAGTCTCGCCTTCGTCGGGCGCCATCGCCGCGATATAAACAAGAGCCTTCACGTTCAGGTTCCCGCTGCCCGCAGACCGTCTACACTCACAGCGTTTCAAAAACGATTGGTTTGTGATCTTCGTGCAGCGGACACAGTCCCATTAATCGACCACGGCTGAAATCTGGGAAGGGCGGAGGCGGTGAGTTACAGCGATCTCGAATACCACCCACAGGAGGCCGAGATCAAGTATTTCCTCATTCAGTTTGTCGAGCAGCACTACGGACGGATGCGAGCCACGCTCAAGGAAAACTATGCGCGGTCGCTTTATTTCCTTGATGGACGCCTGGCGGACGCTCTGATCGAGACCAACAAAAAGAGCAACACCATCGAAGGATTCCTGGCCGGCCAGAGCGAGGAAATCGAAATTCACGTCAAGAACGTCTCGATTGAAGACCTGCGCAGCCCGCCTTACCGGGCCACGGTCGACTTCGAAAAAATCTATTCCTCACCCGCGAACCATATGGAGACCCGGCGGGAGAAATACGTCGGCAACTTCGTATTTGTGGTGAAAGATCGGGTTCCCAACGCGATGATTCCGGTCAATCCGTTGGGGCTGACGATCACCTATTTTCGCGAAGACCAGGCGTTCCAATAGTGTAGGATGCCACAGTAAGTGACATATCGAGTGTTGATAGCAAAGGACAGAACACGGATCTGTATCATCAATCGTGACCAATTCGTGCCACAATTACTGTCACTATCCTATGGTTGTGTCAGTGTTTATCGCACAATCCTACGCTTCGCCCGCTCCAGGCAGGACCCGAAGAAGCGTGTGCGGACCTGCACCATCGGAGCCGTCCGGAAGGGGCACATCGGTAAACGCTGGACTCGCGGGTTGACCGCGACTTCAAGTCAAAGCGATGCTGCCTGAACTAGAATTGAGGGATGCTGTCGCGGAGAGCATTCTTCTTCGCCCCTGCCGTTCCGGTTGTCCGCGGCCAGGACCGGCCAAATATGTTCGGAAACGCCGAAGCGTACGAGCGGTTCATGGGTCGCTGGAGCCGCCTCGTAGCGCCCCTTTTCGTGGATTTCACCGATCTGCCCGATGGGGGTCGGGTGCTCGACGTCGGCTCAGGCACGGGATCGTTGGCCTTTGCAATCGCTGAACGTAACGTCCGGGCTCGCGTCTTGGGGATCGACCCTTCCAAAGAATACGTCACCTACGCTAACAGCCGGAATCCGTTCCCAGATCGAGCTAGCTTTCAAGTGGGCGATGCTCAACAGTTGGACTTCCCCGATGCGAGCTTTGACGCCGGTCTCTCATTGCTTGTATTCAATTTCATTCCTGATCCGAAGAAGGCATTGTTGGAGGTGCGTCGGATTACCAAATCGGGGGGGAAACTCTCAGCCGCCGTTTGGGATTACGGCGCTGGCATGCGGATGCTGCGAACGTTCTGGGATGCCGCTGTGAGCATAGATGCGGGGGCCGAAAGGCTTGACGAGAAGCGCATGCCGCTTTGCCACGCGGGTGAGCTGTCGGATCTGTGGAGACAGGGTGGTCTGGAGAATGTGCGCGAGCAGCCAATAGATATCACCATGCGATTCAAGTCCTTTGTAGATTACTGGGATGCATTTCTGCTCGGACAGGGACCTGCGGGCTCGTACGTTGGTAGTCTCGATCGCGATAAGTTACAAGCGTTGCGCAGCGAGGTGAAACGTCGCCTCTCCCTGTCAGCGGAAGACGCGCCTCTCGCTCTTCCCGCGCGGGTATGGTCGGTGCGCGGCAATGTCCCGAGGCTCGCTTGAAAAGTGCCTCGCGAAGAGGGGATGGCAGCAAGGCAGCCCGGCCGCGTCCCGATACGGATCGATAGTAAGCGTCAGACCAACCGCGGGATTGATTGGAGCGAAGCGTTATTGGTTCCGAGCGGCCCAAGCTGCAGAAGTACGGTCGGCCAGTCGTTGGATACTGACGTCAGCTAAGTCGGGCAGAACAGCGGTCAGGCTGCTACTAGCGCAAGATCCCAGACCGCCCACCAGACCGGCTGCTCGTCGAGACAATGTAGGAATATTCGGGGGCGCCGATAATTGAATTGGTCGGCACCGCTGTTTTGCCGTAGAATGACCGCTGCTCGAATCGTTCAGGCCTCTTGACATGTTCATAGGACATGGCAAGCTACTCCTCAGGTTCGAGACGCAAAACGTGGGCAATGTGGTTGGCGCAGTCTTCCCGTTCCAAACCGCCCACAGGTGGTCCGGCAATCCCGGCCAGCAATCCCGGGCCGCAGTAGCAGTGCATCTGCGCGACGCGGCATAGGTACGCCCGCACTAGCACCGATGACCAGACCATCGCCCTGCAGCCTACCGCACTGAAAACGCGTCCGGCGTTCCCACATCGTTACAAACTTGCCGGGGACCCTCTTATGTATTGAAGCGGTCAGCGCATTCCTGGCAAATGCCGTGCGTGAATTCCGCATGCGAGTGGTTGCGAACGTAAATCTCCAATTGTTCCCAGGTGCCGCCCTCGTTGCGAATCTTCTTGCACCAGGCACAGATGGGCAATATGCCGCTCAAAATGCGGACCGTCTCCTGGGCCTCGGTGAGTTCCTGTGCTGCTTTCCGGCGGGCATCCTCTGCGGCCCGTTGACGCAAGCAGGAATGGGTAAGCGCCCACACCGTTCCAAGGCTTAACAGCACGTTGGCCTCGTCAACCCACATCACGGGTCGGGTCTTGGGCGTCAACCAGAAACCCAGGACAATAAACGTCGCGCACATTGCCGCTAACGCAAGGAGTTGTCGGCGGTTAGCCCACAAGGTTGCGATCCAGACCAGGACCAACTGGAAGAGCCAGACAGCGAAACCCAAGGGGGTCACGGCATCGAGCACCAGCACTGCGACGGCGGCGATGACAGTCAGAACGACCCGCAGGACCATGCGGTTGGCGGGGTTACGGTCCTCCTGCTCTGCCGAAAATTTGCTGATGTCGCTCTCCCTTCTTTCCTGAATCATTCTGCTCAAAGGATTTGGTGCATCAAGCCGCGCGCTTTTTGATTGTGGGCGTTCCGGCTCGTCTGGTGTGAGCGCCTGACGGCTTTTTGAATATCAGCGAATTCGCTAAAGCCGCCGAGCAGAGGTGGTGAACCAGTCAGAACCAGCATGGGCGTCCGTTGTCTGAATCCAGCTACGGTAGCTTTACGGTTTCCTGCGTGGTGAAGGTGAGTACCGTCTCCGAGGGGATACGGACCCGTTGTCCTTTCATGAACACTTGCGAACCCGCGCCCGCTGCCGCGCCGGCGCCAGCTCCGATCGCGGCTCCCTTGCCTCCGCCGGCAATCGCACCAATGATTGCACCGATAGCTCCGACCGCCGCAGCGGTCTTGGCCGTGCGGGCACCGCGCGAACCACTTCCTTCCGTGACACTGGTCGTATTTACCGGTACCATCTTGCCTCCCACCGTGAAAGAAAGCAGCTGGACAGAAAGCTCCGTCTTACCTGTCAGCTTGCCGGAGTCCTTTTCCTTTACCAGTTTGACCTTGGCATCTGCGCCCTTCGGGGCGACGACGGCGTCTTCCAGCTTGATTGGATCGTCGAGGCTGGCCTTAAACTCATCACCCTCGTTGTTCTTCTCAGAGTCGATGGAGTCGATGAGTCGGATTGTGATTTCCGTGCCGGACGGCAGTTCCCGGCTCGCCCCCTGCGCAATCATGGCTGTGAGAATTCTCTCGCTCACGCCCGCCTGCTTGAGTTCGACAATTCTCGTGGCTTCCGTGGTGGATCTGCCGGGCTGCCGGCTCAACAGATCAATGATGAAGCCTTCGCTGAATCCGGCTTTGACCAGTTGGACGACCGCGCCGCTTGTCATTGATTCGGCTGACGGACTCTTCTTGACAACGGCGGAGATTACGGATTCACTCAGGCCAGCGCGCTTCAACTCGATGAGCCTTGCAGCATCGGTGGCAATCTGCCCTGGTTGCTGATTGACCAGGTCGAGCAGGAACCCCTCACTGAACTGCGCTTTCGCGAGCTGAATCAGGCCATAGCTGGTGAGCGGCTCCTGCGGAGGGTTCTTCCGGACAATAGTTGCGATAACGGGTTCACTGACGCCATTATTCTTAAGTTCGACGAGACGAGTCGTATCGCTCGACAGCTTCGAACCCTGCTGGTCAATCAGGTTGAGAATAAACTCCTCACTCAATCCCGCCTTCACAAGTTTGGGGACATCGTCGTTCGTCAACGAGGTTTGCGCCCAAAGATCTGATCCCAGACTGCCGAACAAAACGAACGCGAGAACGAGAAATAGTTGCATATAAGCGTAGCTCCTTTAGAATGGTTCGCTGAAATCAAGACCTCAACGACCCAGCGAATACTGATTCAGGTCGGAAGCACGCCGGATAGCGCCCCATAATGTAGTCGTTGAGTTGTTCGACTAGGACCTGGTGCGCGGAAATGATCCACTGAACGAGGTCACCGATGGAAATCACACCCACCACCGTTTGCCCACCAAGCACAGGAAGGTGACGGATGCGGTGATCCGTCATGAGCTGCATGCACTCTTCAACAGTTGCATCTGGCCTGACCTTGTCGCTATCGAGAACCAGCAACGCCCCGACACGCGCCTGGGACATTCGCAAGACGGCCTCAAAGACTGGGGCAATGGGAGCCACGGACCAGACTTCAATGCCGCCGACAGCGACAAGGACAACGGAAATCGCGGGCTCACAGTCTTTCCGCTCAAGAATTCCGCTGATAGGGTCATAGAGTTTCATCGGTTTTCCTCCGTTTGCGAGTGGGTCACCTCAAGGCCGAAGGCCTTGTTGCTGAGACTCCCCGAGGCGGCGAGTAATGCGGTGACTGCGACTTGCGTGCGTTTCACAGTTTCCTCGGTATCCACTTTGAATTGAGAAGGTTGTTCATGCAGCGAAGAGGTCGAGGAAAGAGTCTTTTCGGTCGGTTGTGCAGTCCGCGGTTTCCTGACAGCGTACACATCGGCTCGCCCACGGAATCGCCGTCAACCGCTTGACCGGGATCCGTTCGTCGCAGTCGACGCAGGTGCCAAAATCGCCTTCCTCAATCCGGCTTAGCGCAGCCTCGACGTCGCGCAAGCGCCGCGATGTGCGGTCGACAAGCACAAGGGCGAGGTCCCGCTGACCGGCCAACGTCATCTGCTCGCACTCCTCGGATACGGATTCGATAGCTACGCCTCCCCGGTTCCGCAACACATGCCGGAGTCCGGCAGCCTCCGTCTGGAGGACTTCGTAAAACAGCTTCGTGTCGTATTTGGCCATGACCTCTCCTTTCCTGGTTTTAAATTCCGTTTGGGTTGATGGCGACTCTTCGACTTTGAATCCACCGTCTGCCTACCCGCATAGCGTTGCCCTGCTATTCTTCCGGCGCCACCCGCAGATTGTTGGAGACCTGCGCGGTTGCTTTCAACGCCCGCTGATGAACCATGCTGCGATCGGCATCCGAATCCACCACGCCTTCGAGAGTGACCCTTCCATTTTTCACAATGATCTGAATTGGAGGAGCAGCACGGGTGCCGTACTTTTCCAGCGGCCGCTTTTCATATATGGCACGATACACATTCATCCGAAGCGCGTCATCTTGCTGGGACGAAGGCAGCACCTCAATCTGGTTGACTACACTCTCAACGCCATTGAGCTGCCTCACCACGCGGTCAGCATTCTGCTTGACGCGCTCTTTTGCTACCTGTCCCGACAGAGTGACAGTCTTGCCTTGTACTTCGAAATTGAGTGTGTCGAATACTCCACGGAACGGAAGCACGGCGAGTTCCTCATGGATTGCCCACTCGAGGTCGTTAAGTGTCCTTCCGGCCCATTTATGTTCCTGTGCCAGGCCGGAAAGCGCGGCTAACAGCGTCGCGCATCCGATCCATGAAATCCGGCGCAGCAAATTGTTTTTCATTGTTTTCGTCTCCTTATTCAAATTTCTTACTTGCATACTTCCCGCTGCCGCATCCCACGAAACCAGGCCCGCTCGAACCCACCGGACCTGGTCTTCGTGAAATGACTCCGGGCCGAAAGGGCTGTGCGAGAGCTAGTGCTTGGGCACCTTTAGCCCGGCTTCGACTGCTTGCAGATGCGCTGCGGCGTAGTCGCCGGCGGCATCGGAGGTTCTCACCAGAGATTCGGAGTGATGGTAGATCCTGGCAATCAGCTCCTTGTACTCGGCGTTCAGGACTATCGGTAGCGCCTTAGTGTCGTTCAAGTTGAGAATCGCCGAATTTGTGTCGGCGGCGAGCGCTTTGGCGGAGGCGAGCATCTGGTCGATGGCCTCCTGATGCCAAGCCGGCAATTGCGGCTGGATTTCGGTCAGACGTTCCAACGCGGGACGCAGCCCGTCGTTCACCAGCGACTTGATCTGCTCTAGGTGGTGGTAGTGAGTCCACTTGGAGATCTGAGTGGGATGGAAGGAATTCAGCCGACCGGCATTGTAGTGAACGTCCCGAGCGACGTCTTCCAACTGGCCGATGAGTTGGGTTCCTTCTTTATCCATTTCCAACTGTTTACTGGTGTCGCCGGCTACGAAGCCTGCCGACAGCAGGCAGAGGACAGTCAGCATAGGTACACTTCGAGTAATTGATGTGAACAACATGATGTCACCTCTCCTTTAAGGGTTAGATTTGGGTTATTCGGTCTCCGGCAACTACTGGCTTCGAACTTGGCCTGATGCCCCCGGAGAAAACATGATCGCTGCCGCGCGGCTGTCTAATGCCGCTGCCTGTCAGGCCCGGCTGCTTCTCGCCTCGCCAGAACATTCGATTCAGCAGTCCACAGCGAGTCCTGGGTTTCTGCATCGCCGCCTCGGTCAGGAGGTATTCACCGAGGTTGTCCATGGTAACCAGGCCGACTAGCCGGCCGTCGTGAACAACCGGCATAGTATGGCAATCGCATTCCTGCAAGCGTTGGAATACGTTCTCCAGCATCTCCGTCGATTCGGTAATCAAGAACTCCCGGCGCATCACGGCAGTGACGGGATGGTCCTGCCCATACTCCGCCAGGGCGACAAACAGATCGGCTCTGGTCAGGATTCCAGTCACGCGCCCCTGCTCGATAACCGGAAAGTCGTGCTGCGATCCCCGCAGAGTCAGGCGCACGGCTTCAGCCAAAGTATCGCCGGACTGTAGTTTCTCAAAGTCGGTGAGCATCGCCGCCCGGGCCGGTGTGCCAGAGAGCGTCGATCTCATTTGTGCGGCGCCCGTCTCCTGACTTGCCCCGATCCAGACGAACAAGCCGATAAATAGAAGCATCGGATTCGTGAACAGCCCTATGAATCCGAACACGAACGCCAACCCCTGCCCCACTGAAACCGCAAGCCGAGTGGCTTTCGAATACGTCATGCCTGGCGCAAGCAGCGCCCGTAGCACGTGCCCTCCATCCATGGGGAAGGCCGGGATGAGATTGAACAGCACGAGCGATATGTTCGCCAGTAATAAACGTTCGACAAAGGGCCCAGCCGCAACACTTAGCTGACCGAATGGTGCCCACCCGTTCGTGAGAGTCAGCCAGCAATAGAGGATCGCGGAGATCACCACATTGACGGCTGGACCAGCCAGCGCAACCAAAAGCTTCTGTTTGGGCTCCTCGGGCATTCGTTCGAGCCGCGCCACGCCGCCAATCGGTAGGAGCGTGATGTCCGTGGTCTGGATCCCGAATTTTCGAGCCGCTACCGCGTGACCCATCTCGTGAAGCGCCACGCAGGCAAACAGAGCGAAGATGAAGCCGACTCCAGCCAGCATGGCCTCCATGCTCTTGCCCGCCATCCAGTACCTCGCCAACACCCACCCAAGCAAAAGCACAAACGTGGCGTGAATACGCAGATCAATTCCGGCGAGTTGTCCAACTTTCCAAGACCATTTCATTTTCTTTTTCCTTTCCCTCATGAACTGACAGGATTGCCCGGATGATCCACATCCCGTTGCCATTCGCAGCGCTTCCGCCGCTTGCACCGCGAATGGCTTAGCGTCTCTTTCCACGGCGCTCGGAGGCAGTTCATTCCTGTCTTCGTCGCCAAAGGTGGCTGGACTCTCTCTGGCCAACTCCCGTCAGGCGGCTGCCCACTGGTTGGAGTTCCCATGGTCGCCGGATCGCGTGCAAATTGCCTGCAGTGCAGTCGCCACCTCCCTGTAGGGGACTACGGAGCCCGCCTTACCGTCGCCTCGCTGTACACTCAGGACCATGTCGTCTATCGACACCACGCCTTCCAACAAGCCGTCCTCATTTACAACCGGCAAACGCCGAATCCTCGCCTCGCGCATGGTTTGCAGCGCGGCGCGGATATCGTCTGTGGATTTGCAGATCAGTGGGTGGGTTCCAACTACATCGCGGACCATAAGCTCTGAAGCGCGAGCATCCCTCGTGCCCAGAGCAATACAGATATCCCGATCCGTTAAAATCCCTGCGAGTTCGCCGGTCTCGGCGAGCACTGGCAGCGCTCCACAGTCGTTCTCCCACATCAAGGCGCTTGCCGCCGCCAGGTTCGTCTCTGGCCGGCAGGTCGTAACCTGTTTGGTCATCACGTCTCTGATTGTCATCCGCGATCTCCTTTTTTTCCGCCTTTTTTCTCTCAGGCGTCGAACACACAATCGCAACTCGTGGGCCATCGTAAGTCCTTCAGACTTGGTGCGTTGGATGTGGAGGGCGTACAAAAAATCATACAAACCGGCGCGCCTGTCCAAAAGTTTTAACGTGGCCTGGAGTCCCGGAACCCGTAACCACAACAATTCGTGATGGTGACCGCAGCCCAATCGTGGACAGACAATTGCGGGAATCTTTAATTGCTGCTAATCGATGTAAAATGGCCGCGCTCTTAGAACGCCGCGCCGGGCAAAGTAAACATATCCGGCGCGGACAATGAACTGAGCACTGGCGACAAGGAGAACGGCAATGTCGCAAAGCTATTACAGAATTTCGCGGCCACTTCCGCGGCGCAGTGCTTGAGACAAGACTCGCAATGGTTCTTCCACTGTGGGCAGCGGCGGGGAACGCTTGGCCCGAACCTGACCGATCTTGATCGACGCTTTGAAGATGGCTCCAACGGGAATGACACCGCCCAATTTGTGTGCCGCCACAGCCGCTAAACCCATGGACGCAATGCATCCGCACGAACCACAGTCCGGGGTCCCTCCGAACTGGCAGGGAACGATTTTGGTTTTCAGGTCCGCCGAAAGTGTCTGGGTGGTGAGTGCGAAGACACATTCTTCCGGGTTGGCCGGGGGAGTGGCGAACTGCCGAATCATGCCTTCCGGCATGTCCAGTTTGGGAAACTGTTCGCGCAGCTTCAGCATATCCGCTATGGCCCGCGAACGTTCCTCCGGCAGCAGCATTTCCGGAAGCTGATCGCCTATTTGCGGCGTGAACAGGCTGAACCAGACCTTGCGGATCTCAGCTCGGGGAGTCCAGAACTCCAGAAATTGCTTCAAATAGCCCGGCCATTTCATCATCTGACCGGTGACTGTACAGTGGATGGTGATGTTCTGGCCAGCGATGTTCTTGATGATCCGATCGTAGGTTGCAGGGGCTCGCCGGATATCGTGCTCCGGCTGCAGCCCGTCGATCGAAACGACGACGTTGAAATGGGGCAACTCCGCCCAAGTGGCCGCGAGCGGGCGGAAGGCGCTGGTGACCACCTGCACGTGGACTCCGCGGTCCAGCAGTTGCGGAACCATGGACTCCAGCTCCCGATAGCGAACCAGAGGGTCACCTCCCACGATGGACAGATGCAAAGGCCGTATGCGGTCGACCAGTTCTAGCACACCGTCGATGAGCTCCCGGCCCTTTCGATCATTCAAGCTGCGCAAGGTGGCACCGCCACCCAAATGAGCGTCGTCGTAGGCGTAACATCCTGGACAATGCAGCGGACATTCGCGGGTAATTTCAACGGAGAGCGAGGGCCGCTCGCCCTTGAGAATTTTCCCCCACGCACGAATCACTTCGGAAGTTTTCAAGACAAATTCCCTTCTTAAGCCGGTCTAAATGTGGCCTGAGCCAATCTATGTGTAGAAAAGCCGCCCGGCGCGGAGATTGCGAGCAAAAGCGCCAAAGCGTCCGTGGTTCGTCTAGATATGTTTTCTCCATTACGCCTCTTTCTGGGGGCGCCGAATGTAGATCGCAACTGGTCGGCCATAGTAAGTCCTTTTAGACGTGTCGTGTTGGATATGGAGGGCGTACAAAAACTCATACAGACCGACGCGTCTGTTCAATAATTTGGACGCGGTCCTGGAGTTTGGGAGCAGGTAACCGCAACAAATCGGGATGGTGCCCCAAGCCCAGACGGTGGACGGAGGATTGCTCCTAATCGATGTAACTGGCCGGAACCTAAAGCTGGCCTCCTAGGTGACGGTGAGATATTCCAGACGGATAGCTGGGTGGCAGCCACGACTTTGGGCCTGAGGGTCTTATGCCGCCGACAGCGACAAGGACAACGGAAATCGCGGGCTCAGCGAGGCCGCGATATCCAATGCCGACAGATCATATCGAGCCTTTTCGAGGCCAACTTTCGCCGAAGCCCGAATCACCCTCGGATCGCGTGTTGCTGTTATGCTGATTGCAAACGTGCTGAAGCAGTTGATTCGTGAATCCTCCGTCCTCGCACCGGATTTCGGCTCATTCAAGCGGCAGGAATCGACTTTTGTTGGTCTAAACCTGTTTCTCCTCGCTGCCCTTCTACTGATTCATATTTTTTTCTCTTCCTACTTCGGCAGCCCGCCTCCCGTGCTGGTCATAGTCCTAGTGGCCGGCTTTCTGGCAAACACTGTTGAGTTGATATGGATGCACGGCAAGAAGTTCCTGAGCCCGGACAGTATCGTCGCTTTGACCTTGGCCACGATCGCACTGAACATGGCCATTGCCTTTGCACTGGCGTCCCTTTCCTACCGGCAGGACATCCAATACCTTGCGCTCATGATCGCGCCAATTCTTCAGGCGGCCTTCAGACTTTCGCTGGGCGCGACTCTCCTGGCGGTGACTGCCAGCACCAGCCTGATCTTTTTTTGGGTCTGGAACTATTTCCGGTTGCATCCTCCTTCGGACCTCAACGAATACATAGAAGCTGGAACGATTTCGTTGATCTATGCGATTGTTGGAGTACTGGTGTGGACGCTGGTGAACCATCTTCGTTCCAAACAGACGGACTTGACCAGGAGCCTGATCGAGTTGGAGCAGGCGAGAGAGAGGTTGCTGATCGAGGAAAAACTTGCTGCCGTCGGCCGGTTTTCGACTGCCATTGCGCACGAAATCCGAAACCCAGTTGCGATGATATCGAGCGCTCTGACCACCGCCTTCAGCCGCGGACCGAATTCGGCGGTGAGCCAGGAGATGTTCGAAATTGCGGCCAAGGAAGCCTCCCGGCTCGAAAAGCTGACGACGGACTTCCTCGCTTACGCCCGTCCCCGGTCTCCCGCGAAGGAACGCGGTGACGTTGCCGATTCCATCGGGTACATCGCCGACATTTGCCGGCCGCGCGCGGCGGAAAGGGCCGTTGCTATCCGTACCGAAGCCTCAGATGGGCTATGGGCCGACATAGACGGCGGTCAATTACAACAGGCACTACTGAACCTCGCGATGAACGCCATTGAGGCGTCTCCCTCGGGTGCCATGGTCGTGTTGCGCGGGACGCGCGACAACGGCCGGATACGGATCGAGGTCGAAAATGGTCACGGTCCGATTCCGGCTGACGCGGTTGGATGTATTTTTGAACCGTTCTTTACTACCAAGTCCAGCGGCACAGGTTTGGGGCTGGCGATCGCCCACAGTATCGTGCTTGGGCACGGAGGCGAGCTTGTCTTGTCCCGAAACGAGCCGAACTTAGTCCAGTTCTCGATCATTCTTCCGGTTTACGCTCGGGAAGCGGAGCGCGAGTGAGCAGAATTCTGATTGTCGACGACGAACGCAATATGCGAAAGATCCTGGCTTCGAATCTGGGTCAGGATAAGCATATTGTCACTGAGGCGGCGGGCCTTGCCGAGGCCACGGTTTGTCTTTCGGCAAACCAATATGATGCGGTGATTACCGATCAGAAGATGCCTGATGGGCAAGGGCTGGATGTGCTCTCCCGCGCCCGTGAGATGGATCCCTCGCTGGCCGTTATTTTTCTCACGGCCTTCGCAACGGTTGAGCTTGCGGTGGAGAGCATGCGGCAGGGAGCGTTCGATTTCATCACCAAGCCGTTTCAGCCGGAGGTCGTCAGGGCCACGGCCCGCCGTGCCTGCGAGCACACGGAACTCCTTCGGGAAAATGGCCTACTCAAACTGACCGTGGATCGCCTGGAGGGTTCGGGAGAGATTTTCGGGAGCAGCCCAGCCATTCTGGCCCTGCGACTTATGATCGCGCGAGTGGCGCCGACCAGTGCAACTGTACTGATCACCGGTGAAACAGGAACGGGGAAAGAACTGGTGGCCCGCGCCATCCACAAGAGTAGTCCACGCACCCAGAAGCCTTTCATAGCAGTCAACTGCGCAGCGTTTACGGAAACTCTTCTGGAGAGCGAGTTATTCGGGCATGAGAAGGGCGCGTTTACCGGCGCCGATCGCATCCGGCAAGGTCTGTTTGAGGCGGCGCACGAAGGCACTCTCTTCCTCGATGAAGCGGGAGAGATGTCGTCCGCCACGCAAGCGAAGCTGCTCCGGGTTCTCGCTGATGGCAAGATTCTCCGCGTCGGATCGACAAAACCTCGCGATGTCGATGTCAGGGTCCTGGTCGCCACGCATCGGGACTTGGAGGAACGAGTCAAGCTTGGAACGTTTCGTCAGGACCTGTACTACCGGCTCGCGGTTGTTCCTATCGGCTTGGCTCCTCTGCGCAAGCGGCGGGAGGATATTCCGGGACTCTGTGAGTTATTCTGCCGCGAGGTTTCGAGGGAACTGAAGGTGCCGATGCGCCGGATCAGCTCGGCAGCGCTTGAAAAGCTGAACCGATACGACTTCCCAGGAAACATCCGCGAGCTGAGGAATCTGATCGAACGGGCGCTGATTCTTTCTGTGGGCGCCGAGATCGGGCCAGACGACTTTCCGCTGGTTCTCACGGATGAGAAACCGGCCGTCGGGAGCGATGGCAATCTCCACTGGATCGCATCGATGCCGGAAGCTGTCAACTTGAGAGAACTCCTGGAAGAGGCCGAGAAGGGACTAATCTTACGAGCTCTTAAGTCGAGCGGTGGCGTCCAGGCAGAAGCCGCCAGGCGCCTCCAACTCTCACGCAGCGACCTCCGCTACAAACTTACGAAGTACGATATCAGAGCCGATGGCCAATGACGGTCCGTCCTCGCCGCATCGAGATGAAACCCAACAAGGCAAGCTCAGGCGCTCGGATGACCGGACGGGGCGGTAGCGGAACCGGTTTGAAGAAATCAGCGAGTCTCGATGGCGGTTTTCAACCGGTCCACCTTTCGTAAAGCCGAAGCCAGGATCGACAGGGCGAGTACGCCGCAAATGATTCCCAAAGACCAACCGATTGGAAACTCTCCTCCAAAGGCGTCATTCAACCAGACCATCTTCAGGCCGACGAACACCAGGACGGCGGCCAGACCATACTTCAACAGGTGAAACCGTTCCACGGCTCCGGCGAGCAGGAAGTAGAGCGCGCGCAGGCCAAGGATTGCCAGAATGTTGGAGGTGAATACGACCAGTGGTTCCCGCGTCAGGGCAAAAATGGCAGGCACGGAATCGATGGCGAAAATGATGTCGCTCATTTCCACAAACAACAGAACCACTAGAAGGGGCGTAGCGTGAAGCACACCGCTTGAGCGGACGAAAAAACGCTGGCCGTGGAGGGCAGACGTTACCGGTACAAGACGCCGGAAGAGACGAATGACCGGGTTCCGCTCCGGCTCAATGGCGCGGTCCGGGGCAAACATCATTTTTATGCCTGTCAGGACCAAGAACGCTCCAAACAGCAACATGATCCAGTGGTATTGAAGCAGCGCCGAACCGGCGGCGATGAAGATCCCACGGAACAACAGCGCACCGAAGATGCCGTAGAAGAGTACCCGGCGATGATACAGCGCAGGAATGCCAAAGAACGAGAACACTACCACGAAGACGAAGATGTTATCTAGAGAAAGCGCCTTCTCAACCAGATAACCGCTCAGAAACTGCAAGCCAATCTGCCGAGCCGCGGTCTCCACGTCAAAGCCCGGAATCTGCAACAACCGTGAATCGCGCCCGAAAGTCCACAGCGCATATCGATACAAGAAAAAATTGAAGACCAAGGCTATACAGATCCATACGACGCTCCTGACTGTCGCCTCCCGGAACGACACCGGGCGCACGGTGCGGTGAAACACACCGAGATCCAGCGCCAGCAACAGTACGACAAAACCGCTGAACGCCAGATAGAACCACCAGTATTCCGTAAATGGGAAATAAGTCATTGCCGATATCCGTTCCGCGAGCTGAAATCCAGTCGCGCGTAGGAATCATCCTTCGCTGTTTCCTTCCTTCAGGAATCCCCGCCGTTGAAGCCACGTTCTGCAGGAACGGATCAACGGGTGATGATGCCCGAGCAATGCCGCTCCCGCAACGATCAGAGGAAGGCCAGGCACAATCGGGATCGGAACTGCGACCAGACCTATGGCTATCAATACGATCCCGAACACATTGCGGAGATTCAAAGACATGACGTTTATTCGTTAAAACCAAACGCTCTTCCGTCGAGCGGTGCGCAATACGCCAAACGATGCGGCGCTCTGCTTTGAATGGAGCCAAAACGAAATCGGTATACGGCTAACAGGCGATCCGGATTGTCCGGGGATCTCGTGTCCCCCCTTCAATCGTCCGCAATCACTGGCCGGCGCAAGGGTACACCGGAAGAGCCTGCGACTTCGGTCCGGGACGGAATTCCTCTATCGCATCGGCACGAGCGGGCGGCGTCCGTCTTCCCACGGCCACCGCCAGTTGCGGCGGGTGCTTAGCTCGCATCGTCAACTAACAGCTTGTTGGTTACAGAAAAAACTCCCGGCACCGTATTGGCCTGCATGCCAGCGATAGTCTTCTGCATGGAGTTGGCCACCGCACCCTCCAGCGTCACGTTTCCATTCTCGACGAGAATGTGAATGGGCGGAATGGCGCGGATAGCCAGCGTCTGAAGCACAGTGTGACCGTAGATGGCCCGGTATAGAGACAAGCGGAGCCGGTCGTCATTCGGCGAGAGCGGTAGAACCTCGATCTGGTTGTTCACTGTCCTGATGCCTTCAATCTTCTTAACTACGTTCTCGGCGTCGCTCTTCAGCGTTGGCCGCGTGACCTTGCCCATCAACGTGACCGCTTCGCCATCTACGCGAAAGCTGAAAGAGTCGAACAGGTTGTAGAAGGGCAGCGTTACCAGCTCACGCCGCACTTGTTGTTCGATCCTTGTCTGGGCCGGCGCGGTCGCCCGATCGCCAGCGAACCCCATCTGGGCGGCCAGCAAGGTCGCACTCAGAATCATTCCCGTTCTTATTCGTTTCATCATCGCCTTTCTCCTTATCAACTGAGTGGCAAGCTCGATGTCTTACCAACCTGCTCAACGAAAAGCACTCTTAGGCCCTTTCGTCGAACTCGTCGGGAAATGTTGAGAGAGCGAGGGCTGAATGCACATTCCGGCTACGTCATTCTCTCTCTCCCTGTACGATTATTTGTACGTTCGGCTCGATGCCGTCCAAATATTTAAACGCCGGATTCAGGACCTCGAACGCTTTCACCACGCTAAGTCCGTTTGGCCCATCCAATTTGAAGCAAAACAGGGCATAAGGGAACCGGCCCCCCGATTGCACTTGCCATAACCAGAGCCTGCCGCGTTGTTCACAAACATGACAGGCAAGAAAGCAGGGAATGCCCGGTAGCTCGTAGAAAGTAGCGACTCTCCGCTCGCAGCCTTGGTAGGCCGAGAGCAAATTTTCTTTCACGAGAAAAGGAGAGCCGCTATGAAGAAACCATATCAGATTGAAGCGCAGCGAGCTGTGAGACAGCTCGAGGCAATGGCCGCGGATGAAAATCCGGCGGTGCAAATGGT
>Ga0335079_10002065_pt1 | contig 23182 bp, 21 predicted proteins | sample Lox_Sample_33_FD_206719 | JGI IMG/M metagenome (GOLD analysis project Ga0335079, IMG submission 206719) | Soil microbial communities from Loxahatchee National Wildlife Refuge, Florida, United States - Lox_Sample_3.3 | ecosystem: Environmental > Terrestrial > Soil > Wetlands | place: USA... | reverse complement strand
TCGCTTTGCTTCACCGCATCTTCAAGTTCGTCGTATTGCAACATGCCAATTTGCACTTTGACGGGTTCGACTGGCGCTTCGTCCGGCCCGCTCGGCGCCGCAAAAGCAAATTGCGAGCATTGCTCTTCGGTGACGCTCGGGTTGACGCTCACGCTGAAGAACGCGGAACTCTCCTCAGAGCCTGGATAGGAACCGCGGGGCATCTCGACCGCCGCTACAGTCACCGCACCAGACTGCACGAAATTGGTTTCGACCGGCCCCAGGCCGGCCAGGTCGAGATGCGGCTCGTCGCCGGTCTTCAGAATGTAGTTCCTCGGATAGCGGAAAGAGATTCCGTAGTCCGAATTCTTATAGGCCACGGTAGATGACTTCTTCCGAGCATGTTTCTTCACCGCCGGCTTCTTGGCTTCAGGCGCGACCGGCGCGGGCGTGGTCACGGCCGGCGGGGATGGCTGCGCCGATGAAATCTGCGGCGACGGGTTGACGATTACCGGCTTGTCTTGCCGCGAGCACGCGCTGGTTTGCAGCAGCATGACGCTAAGCAGCAATCCGGCAGTAGCCGAACATGTAATGGCTGCGATCTTGCCCTTTTTCCCCAGGTGCGAATGCGGCTTTTCTTCTGAGTTGCGGCCTTGCGCACTTCCCTGCAAGTTGAGTTGCGTAAACTTTTCCATAATCTCCTCCGATCCTGGTTCCCCAGTCGCAGAGAAGAAGGGCACGATGGCAGCCACCGGATCGTGCATTGATTTCGCGGCAGTTATGGGCAGGCGAGTCGCAATTGAATGTGTTGCGCGGGAGACGTTGTGGCCCCACCGACACGCTGTGCCATAATCGGCGAGTGTGGCGGGTGCTGAGCTACGGCGATATTGTGTTTTACCTCGGGGTCTACGCATACTGCGTGCGGCACCATCGGCCGGGCTTGCAATACTTCGCAGGAATGACGGTGGCGACGGTGGGATACGCTGTATGGTTTCTCGCCCGGGCGCAGTTAGGCAAATCGTTCACCCCACGCCCGGAGGCCCGAGAGCTGGTGACCACCGGGTTATACGCCAAGTTCCGGAATCCGATCTATGTTTTCAGCGTTGTGGGCATTTTTGGACTTTGCCTGGCGATGCACTGGTATGTGTTTGGTCTGATTTACCTCGTGCTGCTTGGCTTGATTCAGTGGCGCAGGGCACGGGCCGAAGCCGCCGTGCTCGAGGCGAAGTTCGGTGAGCAGTATCGCCAATACTGCGCTCACACCTGGTTCTAGATTTGCCGCAGCGAGGCGGACGGCTTTATAGTCGAAGCCTGCTTCGCGGAAAGGTCGGTCATGCTGAGAATGCTCTTGCACTGGGTTCTGAGCGCGCTGGCGCTGTGGATTGTCTCTCGCCTGATTCCCGGATTCGTCATCAGCGGCGTGGCCGCCGCATTGATCGCGGCGGTGGTCATCGGCTTCGTCAATGCCACGCTGGGCGTGTTTCTCAAGATCATCACCTTCCCCCTTACCATCCTGACCTTCGGACTGTTCTGGTTCGTCATCAACGCGGTGATGATCGAACTGGCCTCCACCTTCGTCCCCGGCTTCCACATTGTGAGTTTTGCCGCGGCGTTCTGGGGAGGAATTGTGCTGGGCCTGGTCAACATGCTGCTGAAATGGCTGGTAATGCCGGAGCGCGCGCGTTAGGCAGTGGCGAGTGTTTACAAAACCCCTGTAGAGACGCGGCTTGCCGCGTCTTGCTTGCAGCGCCGCCAAATGATGGGTGACGGCCAACGCCGACATCATCCCCACCGAGCGTCATCCTGAGCACCCGCGTACTTCAGCGGGGCGAAGGATCTGGCGTGGACCACCACCATCCTCGATGCCCGCCGGATCCCTCGCCCCGCTGGAGAAAGCGCGGGGCTTCGGAATGACGCTCGGGACGGGGCCTTTGGCCTCGCCGAGCGCCGGCAAGCCGCGTCTCTACAGTTGTGGCGCTACGCGCTTGACAATCCTGCACTCGGCGCTCACACTCATCCCGATTGATTGGGCCTGCCCTTCCCCTGCCCAAGCAACACCCGGCACCCAGCCCGCACATAAAACCGTGCTCTGACGGAATGCAATTCGCCGGTGCACGCACAGGAAGGGAATCGATGAAAGCCCAACGCCTCCGCTCGAAACTCTTGCCGCTTCTTCTCCTGCTGACGCTGTCCGCCGCCGCACACTCGGCGACGCGGGCCCTGCCCAATCCCGTGCCCCTGGTCAACAATCCGCTGGTGCCCGACGCGGTCGCGCCCGGCAGCCAGGGCTTCACCCTGACCGTGAACGGCACCGGCTTTGTCGCGGGATCGGTGGTGAACTGGAACGGAAGCCCGCTGGCGACCACGTTCGTAAACGCCTCGCAGGTGACCGCGGTAGTTCCGGCCGAAGATGTCGCTGTAGCGGGGACAGCGTCGGTTACGGTGGCGAGTCCAAGTCCCGGTGGTGGCAGTTCGAATGTGGCTGCTTTTACGATCAGGAGCCCCTTCACCGCGGCATCATTCGGCCGATCCGATATGCCTACCGCTAAGAGCCCCGGTTTGCCGATCTCGGCCGACTTCAATCGGGATGGTAAGGCTGACTTAGCTCTCATAGCCTCGTCTGATGGGGCGATTGTCGTATTTATTGGCAAGGGAGACGGTACGTTTGAGCCCCCGGTTGAGTATTCGGTGCTTACCTCCCCGGAGCAGGTCGTCTCGTCCGATTTCAACGGTGATGGTTTTCTGGACTTGGCTGTCGTCGACCTTGGTGGCACGGTCTCAATTCTACTCGGGCAAGGGGACGGCACGTTCCAGGGCCACCGGGATGTTTTTGTAAGCGATGATTACTGCATAGGAATCGCGGTCGCCGATTTCAATCATGACGGAAAACTCGACGTTGCCGTCTCCGATTGGTATCCGGGGGCGCGAGTGTTCGTTCTCCTGGGGAATGGGGACGGCACATTCTTGTCTCCCGTCCCATTTGCCGCAGGCACGGACAGCGGGCAGGGAATTGTAGCCGGAGATTTCAATCGCGATGGCAAAATCGACCTCGCTGTGGTCCTACATTGGGAGAATCAAGTAGCTATACTGCTAGGTAACGGCGATGGAACTTTTCAGGCCGGGGTCGAATACCCTGCTGGGGTACTCCCCCCGTACTTGGCAGCGGCCGACCTTAACGGAGATGGCACGCTTGACCTCGCAGTGTCAAGCTATCTAGGCGTCTCGGTTCTTCTAGGGAACGGGGACGGCACATTCCAGCCCAGTGTCGACTACAAAGGCGAAGAAATTCCCAACTACATAGTAGCTGCTGACCTTAGCGGAGATGACAAACTCGACCTGATTGTTTCGAATGCGGGGACCCTTGGCAACCTCAAGTATTCTACGATAACTACTTTTTCAAATAAGGGAGATGGAAGATTCATCCATCGGAGCGATTTTACCGTCGGCACGTATCCATACGGAATAGCCGTGGGTGATTTTAATGGCGATGGTAAGCTCGATGTTGTAGCTACAAACGTGGCTGGCAACACGATATCCATTCTTCCGCAGGTAACCTCCGTTCTATCGAGAACATACTTCAACTTTGGGAAAGTTAAGGTCGGCGACAAGTCCACACGCAAGGTGACGCTTAGCAATATTGGCGACACGTCGTTCACGATCAATCGGATCGTACCGATTGGCAAAGGATCTGCCGGATTCGCCGTGAGAAACAACTGCGGCTCCGAACTCGGACCTGGTGCGAATTGCAAAATCACCATTGTCTTTCAGCCTCAGAGTCCAGTTCCGTATAGACATGTGAGAGTGAAGGTCAGCAGTAGCGTCGCCAAGCAGAAGATCTATCTTCTGGGCTCAGGAGTGAAGTAACGCCCACGTGCATCGCCCCACAGTCCTGTAGAGACGCGGCTTGCCGCGTCTTGCTTGCGGCGCCACGAAACAAAGGGCGACGCCGAACGCGAACATCATCCCCAACCGAGCGTCATCCTGAGCTCCCGCGTTTTTCAGCGGGGCGAAGGATCTGGCGTGGACCACCACCATCCTCGATGCCCGGTTCCCTCGCCCCGCTGGAGAAACCGCGGGGCTTCGGGATGACGCTCGGGACGGGGCCTTTAGCCTCGCCGAGCGCCGGCAAGCCGCGTCTCTACAGTAGTTTCGGGATATTTCTGACCACTGCCCACTTGCTGCTGGTCATTGGCTGATATATAAATATTCTTTTATGCTTGACATATAAACGAACGTTTATTTATCGTTCAATCGATGCCTGCTCCTGCCCAGGTTTTCGAGGCTATCGCCGATCCCACGCGCCGGGCTCTACTGGACCTCCTGGCGCAGCGCGAACATTCGGTCAACGACCTGGTGGCTTGTTTTCACGTGACCCAGCCGGCGGTGTCGCATCACCTCGCAATCTTGCGCAAGGCCGGGCTGGTGCGGAACCGGCGGGCGGGACGGCAGCGGCTTTATCGTCTGCATGGCCGTCCCCTGCGCGAGGTCTATGAATGGGTGGCGCTCTATGAACGCTTCTGGACCGACAAGCTGGCGGCACTGGGCGAGCATTTGAGGAGCAATCCATGAAGCCCGACATCAGGTTTGAGGCGGTGTATCCCTATCCGCCGGAGCGGGTGTGGCGCGCGATTACCGATCCCGAGGAGCTGGCGCGGTGGCTGATGCCGAATGATTTCGCGCCGCGCCTCGGACACAAATTCCAGTTCAAGACCAAGCCGGCGGCGGGATTCGATGGCATCGTGCGCTGCGAGGTGATCGAGCTCGAGATGCCGCGGCGCGTGGCTTATACCTGGAGCGGCGGCAAACTGGAGTCGGTGGTGAGCTTCACGCTGGAACCCGTAGCGCAAGGCACGCGCCTGGTGCTGGAGCACAGTGGCAAGGGACTGGATGGGACGAGTGAACTATTCACCTTATTGAGTCGAGGATGGCAGAGCATGATCGAAGAGAAACTTCCGGCGGTAATGAGCGGCGCGAAACCAGCTGCGGCAGCATACGACGAAAAGCGTATCGGTTCGCTGATTCGCCGTTATGAGAACGGCGCGAACGAGTTGGCGGCGATGATGTCTCGCATACCTGCGGCAGATCTTGACCGATCACCGGGCGCGGACGTGTGGAGCGCGCGCCAGACCGCGATACACATTGTCGACGCGGAGATCGTGGGGGCTTTCCGCCTGCGAATGCTCGCGGTACAGCCCGGCGCGAAGGTGACCGGGTATGACGGCAGTGTCTGGGGACGCGCCCTGCGCTATGATCGGCAACCCCTGGAGCCGGCGCTCGAACTGTTCGCGTTACTGAGAAAAGTCACGACCACCATGCTGCGGCTGCTGCCACCAACGGCCTGGTCGAATACGGGCATGCATGATGAGGCGGGGGAGATCACGCTGGAGTCGTGTCTGGCCTCGCACTGCGACCATGCCGATGCCCACCTGCGGGAGATTGAGGCTCTGACCCGCGAGCTGACGCTTTCGGTGTGATTGTGTCAGGCGGATTCACGATCAAAAACCAATTGTCATCCTGAGGACCGCGTTCTTTGCGGTCCGAAAGCCTGCCCTGCCTTGGGAGTCCTCTGCTTTCGCGTAGGGCTGCGCTGCCTCAAAATGACAGCAGACATGATCACTTTCGCGGTTTCATCGCCTGCCATTCGCTCTCGGTCAACATCCGCCCCAGGGCGGTGAACTCGCCGGCACCTTGCAGCCACTCGCCGCCGTCCATCTTTACCACTTCACCGTTGATGTAACCGGAGCCATCGCTGACGAGGAACGCTGCGAGATTGGCAAATTCCTCAACAGTGCCGAAGCGGCCGAGCGGATTGCGGTCTTTGGCGAATTTCTCGAGTTCAGGCCGGGGCAGCAGGCGAGAGAACGCGCCTTCGGTGGGAATCGGACCCGGCGCGATAGCGTTCATACGAATACCGCGATTGCCCCATTCGACGGCGAGACTGCGGGTGAGGGCCTCGACGCCGGCCTTCGAAACCGCGGAAGGAACCACATAGGCAGAACCTGTTCGCGTGTAGGTTGTCGTGATATTCAGCACCGTTGCGTGGCGGCCATCTTTGAGCCAGCGGCGTCCGCACGCGGTCGTGACGTGAAGGGTGCCCATCAACACGATGCCGATCACAGCCTCGAAGGCTCGCATCGAGAGCTCCTCGGTCCTCGCCAGGAAATTTCCCGCAGCGTTGTTGACGAGCACATCGAGCGGGCCGTCTTTCCAGATGGCGTCGATCATTGCTTCGACGGCCTGCGCGTCGCGGACATCGCAAGCAATTGGTTGAATGGTCCCCCCAGTCGAGCGATGAAGTTCGCGGGCAGTTTCTGAAAGCACTTTATCTCTCCGTCCGCAGATGTACACGACGGCGCCCAACTCCAGAAAGCGCTGTGCCATCCCTTTACCCAGGCCAGTGCCGCCCCCGGTGATGAGAATGCGTTTTCCTCTAAGAAGACTCATCTCAAACATGTCCACTCCTCGAAAGAGCGTTCGCTAGTCGCTAAGAGCTAAGAGCTGTTTCTGTCACATGCAACCCGGAAACCGTAATCCGCATAATGAAATTCCGGAGGAATGCTGGAACGCGCGGCGCAGCGCGTGACCTTGATGTGATGACGCCATGAGCCGCCGCGAGAAGCCCGCCGCTGGCCGGACTCGGGCCCTCGCGGATTCCGCTCCGGCGAAATAGAGTAGTAATCCGCCCCGTACCAGTCGCTGACCCATTCATGGACGTTGGAACAGATATCGTAGAGGCCGAGGGCGTTGGGCTCGCGTTGTGCCACCGGCTCGGGGCCGGTCTTCCAGCGGCTGGCGTAGTCCGGCAAGGACTGAGGCGGATCGTCTCCCCAAGGAAACAATTTGCCATCCACGCCGCCGCGTGCGGCGCGCTCCCACTCGGCCTCGGTGGGCAGGCGATAGGGATGCTTTGTTAGATCAGAAATCCAATCGCAGTATTGAACCGCGTCAAACCATGAGACTCCCACGACCGGCTGCTGCGGATGATTGAAGTTCGGATCCTGCCAGAACGGCGGCGGAGGCGTCTGCGCAGACTGCAGGAACTTCTGGTACTCGGCGTTTGTGACTTGGCAAGACGCCGACAGGAATTCGTCAATCCAGACGCGGTGAACGGGGCGTTCGTTGTCTTGGCCGGCTTCGGAACCCATGGTGAACCAGCCTTCTGGTATCGAAACCAGTTCCGGCTCGATCCAGTTCGCGGGCCCGGTCCTGGGAGTCGAGGGCGGAACAGTCACGCCATAGAGCATATCGCAGCCTTTAGGAATGTGGCGCGGGCTGCTATTTCAAGAGGGCAAGCCAGGCGACGCCGGCGCTAAGTCATGGGCGCAGGCGTTGGACGACGTCGCGGATATCGTTTTCCTGGAAGAGGCGGATGGCGGCGATTCCAGCGGCTCCAGCTTCGAGGCAGCTCTGCGCGTTATCGAGTGTGACTCCCCCCAAAGCAAGCACCGGGATCCTGTGCTGACAGGCTCGGCGGAGCTGTTCCAGGCCAGCAGGTCTTGTGCCCGGCACCGTTTTCTTTTCGAACACCGGAGCAAAGACGATGAAGTCAGCATGGCTCGATTCCGCTCCAGCGGCATCGTCTTCCGAGTGACAGGACACTGCCACCAGCGGCTTTGTCCGATTACATGTGTCCCACATAGCGCGCACATCGATGGGCGAAATGTCCTCCGCGCGGAGGTGTACGCCATCTGCTCCCGCAGCCATCGCAATATCGACGCGCGAGTTAATCAGAAGAGCAGTTGTCAGTTGCCGGTGCCCGGCTGTCAGTTGGATGGTGTGCAGGGCTTCGTGAGCAAAGGTTTCCAGTTCGCGAGGGGAAAGATCTTTCTCGCGGAGTTGGATGTAGTCGACCCCACAGCGGGCGGCCTCGGCGATCTTGTTGAGCAGATGACGTCGTTGGGCGGCTGCATCGCCGGGAAGCTGCTTGCGATCGGTGATGTAGTAGAGACGCAAGTGGAAGCCACAAACCCGAAACTTGCCTTTACGGATTGGTTTTCGCGATTTCCGGCATGGCCTCGCCGGCGCGCTTTGGCTGCGGGCCGAGATGATACTTGGTCAAACCCTCGCGCAGATACTCGAAACCTTCCTCCGGCGTGTCGACGATGCGGAAGAGGTCCACATCCTCGGCGGAAATGGTCCCCGCGTCTACCATGGCTTGAAAGTTGATCACTTTCTTCCAGTATTCGCTGCCATAGATGACGACCAGGATTTTCTTGGCCAGCTTCTGGGTTTGCGCGAGGGTCAGAATCTCGAACAGCTCGTCTAATGTGCCAAACCCACCGGGGTAAATCACCAGGGCCTTCGCCAGGTAGGCGAACCAGAACTTCCGCATGAAGAAGTAATGAAACTCAAAGTTCAGTGACGGTGAGATGTAAGGATTGGGGTACTGTTCGAACGGCAGATGAATATTCAGGCCGATGGTCTTGCCTCCGGCCTCGTGCGCGCCGAGGTTAGCTGCTTCCATGATGCCGGGGCCGCCGCCCGTGGTGACCACGAAGCGGCGACGCCGTGCCGGAATCTGGATGGACCACTCCGTGAGCAGGTAGGCCAGGCGGCGGGCATCTTCGTAATAGCGGGCCGTGTCCACCGCAGCCAGGGCGTGCTTGCGGTCGATATCCTGGGCAGAGGCAGGCCGTGAAGAGCCCTCGAGATTCGCCAGCTTGTGGTTCGCCGTGTCCCGGCTATGGAAACGAGCGGAACCGAAGAACACGACGGTGTCCTGGATCTGCTCGCGGCGGAACCGCGCGAGCGGTTCCATGTACTCCGAGATGATGCGCAGCAGGCGGCCATCGGGACTGTCGATAAAGGGTTGGTTGCGATACGCCAACGGGGCTTTGGTTGATTTCTTGTCATCCATACTTGCTTAAGACCGTTCGCCTTCGTGATAATGAACCGCTTCCCAGAAACCCATCCAGATATCGAGCACGCCCAACCCGCTGCACAGCCCGCGGACAAAACCGTTGTCGATCAGGGCACGCAGCCCGGGATAAGCGCCGAGCAGCCGGTTGTTGCTCCACAGCGGTCCCCAGGGCAAAATCACCAGAAACACGCCCAATACCGCGCAAACAAAAACAAACAGCAGCACCAGAATCCGATGCTTCCACAACGCCGCGCCCGTCACTGGGGCTTCGCCTCGGGGTGGGTCGGCAACCCGATCCGGCACTGAGACAGGGTGTGCCGCGGTATTGGGGCTGCGGAGAATGGGACGATTCGGATCTGACATCACGCAGCGCGCCCCCTGGTTTCGGGCTGCGCAAAGTGCTTTATGGAAATGACACACGCCCCCACGTTTTTCTGACCAACCATGGAAGCATTCTACGACTTCAGGGCTTTGATGCGCTCGGCTACATCGCGATAATCGATGTTACTGCCGTAGACCTCCATGAAGTGTTGCAGGGCGTGAGGCTTGTCCTGGGCGGCTTCGTAAGCGGAGGCCAATTCGTAATGCAGGGCGGTGCGAGTCTCCTGATCGATACCGGCAAGCTTTAAGGCGTTTTCATACCAGCGAATGGCGGCTTCAGGAACGCCCTTGTCGAGGAAGCATTGTGCAAGCCAGGTGTAGGTTTGCATGATTTGAGGGAAAGCATGGCCCCGCTCAACCGCCTGGCAAACCTTCTGCAATTCCCCGATGGCTTCATCCAGCAAGCCCATCTCGCGGAATGCGACCCCCAGGTTGTAATGCGTTTCTGGATCCTCATCGGCCTTGGCGACATCCTCTTCCAGATCCTGTTTCAGCTCGCCGAACATCTCTGCGAGGTCCACTCCCGCTGCGGGTGGCGGAGCTGCCTGGGCACCTTGAGGAGCCAGAGGGCGAATCTTGGTAGGCTGGTAGGTGAATGCCGGTGAGGCAGTCGGCGCCATGGCCGGGGCCGCGGCGGCGGCAGCGCCCGTCGACGCAACCGGAACCGCAGCCGACGGCGCTTGCGGCGTACGCAAGGGGGTCGGAATATCAAACTTCGCTGGGACTGTCTCCGGTTCCGCTTCTGGCTGGAAATGCCGTGGCGTCCGCGGCGCCGGTTCCGGTTCCGGCTGCGGGGCGCCGGCCAGGAAACCGTCACCCAGAGCAGACTCGAGGTCTGCGACAAACTCGCCGAGTTCTCCCGTCTGCTGCTCGGGGCCGGGAGCCGCGGAGGCGTACTCTACCGGCTCGGGTACAGGCTCCGGCTCATGCTTCGGCGGTGTGGTGGTGACACGTTTGTCGCCGGGCAGGAAGCCATTGCCCAGCGAAGATTCCAGGTCGGCCACGAATTCGTCCAGAGAGCCTTTTGTGGCGGAGGGCTCGGGCGCGGCTGGCGGCTCCTCGTCAACATAAACTTCTTCGATTTCGGGTTCGGGAGCAGAGTGCGCTAAAGCGGACTCGACCTCATCACGCATAGCCGCGAGCTTGTCGCGGTCGTGGGTTAGCTGTTCCAGCTTGGTGAGAGCCGCACGCGCTTGTTCACCCATGGAGTGGGCGAGATAGAAGCGGATCTCTTCAACGGTTTCCGCAATCGTCTCTTCGTTCGCTGCGGCCGGAGCCTTGAACGTCGGTCCGGATTCGACTTCTTCAACCTGCTCAACCGGTTCTGCCGCAGACTCGGGGGTAATTTCGCCTTCCCATTCCTCGGAGAGATCAATCTCTCGCTCTTCCGTGGGAGCGGGGGACATATCGAACTCCGTGGGCTGGTCGTGCGGCGCTGCTTGCGGCGCAGATGTCGCGTGCCAGAACATTCCGGCGGCGGCGGCAGGCTTGGCAGCGGGGCTTACGATTACCTCTTCCGGCTCGAGTGCTTCGGTGGCGGCCGTGGACGCGCGTTCTTCGTACTTTCCCGCCAATTCGCCGTAGCGGGTCGCGTCGTCAGGATGACCAGCGTCGTGGTAGACGCTTTCGAGTGTGCGGCAGCAGACGGCCGCTTCGGCAAAGCGTTCAGCTCGGGTATGCAGAGCGGCAAGACGCTGATTCAAGCGCACATCGCGCGGGGCCTGAGGCATCACCGCCATCAGCGGCCCTAAGGCCTTGGCCGGCATGTTATAGGAAACGAAGAGTTCGGCGTCGGTTAGAGCGGCGCGGACCGCGAGCGCGACCTCATCCGCATAACGCTGATCGATCGGCGCGGCGGTGGCTTCGAGCTCATCGACCATCACTGCGCCTTCTTCGGCGGTGATCAGACGCGAGCCCGGGGTTCCACCGAGCCTGCTGAGGACCTGCTGATAGTTACGGGCATGGAGCTGGTTCTGCGGCTCCAGTTGCGTGAGCTTTAGATAGTAGTCGCGGGCTTTCTCAAGCTGTCCCGACTGCACGTAGGCGTGAGCCAGCAACTCGTAGACTTCGGTGACGTGACTGGTGTCACCGGCTTTGTGAAAGAGCTCGAGCAGGGCTTCAAGCGCAACCGTATTTTCCCGCAGGTGGCCGATCAGGGTGTGCAGACTATCGAGCACTTTCGCGGCGTCAGTGGCCAGAAGCCGGTCGGCGTATTGCTGGTAAATACTGAGCGCCTCATCGAACTGCCCGCTGCCCATCAAGGCGTCCACGTACCCGGTCAGTGCGCCAACATCGTTATGCACGGTGAAGAGCTTGTTCGCCAGGGTGCCAACATCGGGAATGCGTCCCACCTGGAGATAGGCTCGCATCAGGGTGCGCATGCCGTCCGGATGTGAATCGAGGTCGGCAACTCTTTCCAGATTCTGAATGGCCGCGGTCGTATCGCCAGAATCGAGAGCTGTGCGGCCGCGCAGGAGCAGGGCGTAGCTGTTGCCCGGATCAAGGGTCAGCATGCGCTGCAGGATTTCCTCGGCTTGGGGCAGTGATCCGCGAGAGATGAGGCTTTCCGCGGCGGCGGCAAAAATCTGCCAGGCCTCGGTCTTCTTGCCCAGCCGGACGTACACATCGGCCAGGCGCATCTTCATGGCAACGTTCTCCGGATCCATTTCCAGCGTCTTCTGGAAGATCCGGACCGCCTGTTCTAATTCCCCTGCGCGCAGGAATTCTTCCGCGACCTGCAGGTACTGGGCACGCGCATCATTAAAGAGACCCTGCTGGGTGTAGAGCTCGGCCAGGCGCAACACACCTTCCAGCGTAGGTTTGAGCTTGGTGAGCTTCTTGTACATGGCGATGGCCTTGACGGTGAAACCCTGGGTGGCATAGGCATCGCCCACATTCTTGAAGCACTCCAGCGCCTTTTCGGCCTGGCCGTCGCGCGAATAGAGATCGCCGACAGTGTTCATGACCGTGAGGTCTTTGGGATCGTTTTTGAGGACTTTTTCGTACTCAGCGATGGCGTTCTGCAGCTTGCCCTGCTGGACAAACTTCTCGGCAGCGCTGAGGACCTTTTGTTTGTTGAAGCCGAAACCAAACGCCATAAGAGTGCGGACTCCGGGTCTCCCGCCGCCGAACGCCCAACTCCCTGGGAGCGGCTCAGCGAACGGGTTGACTACCCTCCCATCGGCAACTGGCCAACCGGGAGAATGGCCTTAGGGACACGGTCATTGTACGGCGGGGCAACAAGAATCGTATGGTTACTAAGGGTTACCAAAAGGGAGTGTACGAGTGGGTTACGAACGGAATGATAGGCGTTGAAGCAAAAAGCCCCACTTCTCGCAAAAACGTGAGAAATGGGGCGCCCCTTGAATAGAGTTACCTCGTTGCCGCAATTGCCGTTCGCTTCTCCATCGGCACAAATTCCCGCACGTCGTGGCCGGTGAAGACCTGGCGCGGGCGGGCGATCTTCTGCTCCTGATCCTCAAGCATTTCCTGCCATTGGGCGAGCCAGCCGGCGGTGCGGGGGATGGCAAACAGCACGGTAAACATCTCCGGCTTGAAGCCCATGGCCTGGTAGATGATCCCGGAGTAGAAATCGACATTGGGATAGAGCTTGCGCTTGATGAAGTAGTCGTCTTCGAGCGCGATGCGCTCCAGTTCCAGAGCGATGTCGAGCTTGGGATTGCGTCCGGTCACCTCGAACACCTGCTCGGCGGTCCACTTGATGATCTTGGCGCGGGGATCGTAATTCTTATAGACCCGGTGGCCGAAGCCCATCAACTTGCCGTGCCCTTCTTTGATCTTCTTGACGTACGCGGGCACGTTTTCCTTGCTGCCGATTTCGTCGAGCATCTTCAGGACTTCTTCGTTGGCCCCGCCGTGAAGAGGGCCGGACAACGCCGCAGCGGCCGCTGCGGTGGTCAGATAGGGATCGGCATGGGAGCTGCCCACCGAGCGCATGGCGTTGGCGCTGCAGTTCTGTTCGTGGTCGGCGTGGAGGATGAACAGAATGTCGAGCGCGCGCGACATTACTGGATGCGCTGCGTATTTCGGTTCCACCATCTTCCACAGCATGTTCATGAAGTTCTCCGGATAACTGAGATCGTTGTCCGGATAGACATAAGGAAAGCCGAGGCTGTGGCGATACGCCATGGCGGCCATGGTGGGCATCTTGCCGATCAGACGCTTGATCTGAAGCAGTCGATTGACCGGGTCGTGAATGTTCTTAGATTCGGGGTACACCGTGGACAGAGCCGCCACAGTACTGACCAGCATCGCCATGGGATGAGCGTTATAGCGGAAATTCTCCATGAACTTCTTGGTCGTCTCATGCATCATGGTGTGATGGGTGATCTCCCAAATCCAATCTTTCAACTCATTCTCCGTCGGGAGATCGCCGAACAGCAGCAGGTAAGCCACCTCGAGGAAAGTGCAATGTTGGGCTAAAACCTCGATAGGATACCCGCGATAGCGGAGGATGCCGCGGTCGCCATCGATAAAGGTGATCTTGCTGTGGCAAGATGCGGTGTTCATAAAGGCCGGGTCATAGGTCATCAGGCCGAAGTCGTCAGGGCCGGTCTTGATCTGCCGCAGGTCCATGGCGCGGATGGTGCCGTTCTCCACCGGAAGGGTATAACTCTGGTTAGTACGATTGTCGGTAATAGTGATGGTGTCTTTAGACATAACGGGTGCTCCTTTGATCGCGAGACCGGGGCCGAAAGCGGCTTGCCAGCCCTACATGTAGGATGCCTCTCCGGGCTAAAGTGAAACAAGTCTATTGGATGGGGATTGGCGACCCCGTCCGGTCATTGATTGTCTTCTTTGGCGGGGAGGCGGGCTAGGAGCGTGATCACACCGACGTGTGAGGTTGACCCGGCGGGCCGAGAACTGATTTCTCCGGGGCCGTGCTTAAGCCTTGGCTACTGCCGCCAGCAGGAAAAACAGCAATACCAGCAGGGCGGGCTTCGGCAGGCGACGCAGGACTTTCCACACCATGATGCTCATTCGACCCGATCCTCCGCGCGGGGGGATCCCGCGAACGAATCTGTCGTCCAAGCCTCTGGAGGCTTGGCACACCAAGAGTTTTCCGTGTAAGTTACCGGTCGGGGGCATTTTAAGCCAAAACGTGGTGGAAGGGGCAAATCTTTTCGATGACCTGGATTCGGACCACTCCCGTATCGGAAGCCGACGAAAAGCTGCGTAAGGCCATAGAAGACGAACGCGTGCTCTACCCCAAGGAGTATGCCGTTCCGCTGCATCCGGCGCCCGACGGCGGAGCGTCAATGATCGTGGCTTCGCACAGCCTGATTCCGGAGGCGCTGTATCACGCCTTCGCGACCTTCGGCGCCCTGATGTCGCCCGATTTGCCACTGCAGCGGCGCCAGCACGAAATGATTGCCACCGTCGTATCAGTAACGAACCGGTGCGTGTATTGAATCGAATCGCACGCAGAGTTTCTGCGTAGGGTGACCTTGGATAAGGAATTGGTTGAGGCCCTGGAGAAAGACTACACAACGGCACCCATCACGGCGCCGGAGCGGGTGATGCTGGACTTTGCGGTGAAGCTTACCCGGGATGCGACCAAGGTGTGGAAGGACGACCACGAGCGCCTGCGCGCCGCCGGCTTCGATGATAGAGCGATTCTGCAGATTACGCTGATCGCGTCGTGGTTCAACTACATCAACCGGGTCGCGGATGCGCTGGGAGTGGGGCGCGAGTAGTTCTATCGTCGTTTCAGGTCGCCGACGATGAGCAGTGTGCGCCTTACCATCGTCAGCGCGCAACCCAGAATAATGATGACCAGGGCGAGGCCGATGATGGAGACGTGTCCCCGGACCGGCTCTGCGACGGAAATTACGCAGGCTGCAGTCATCACTGCCATGCGATGTTGCTTGGCCATGGGCCCCCGGGAGTACTGGGGCGCGCCCAGCGATCCACCCAGCAGGCGTATGTGGGCGGTCATTACCGCGAGCAGAGCGGCGAGCCAGCCCAGATCGCGGCCCCAGGATTGTGCCGGCATCGAATAGCCCGCCGTGACAAGAATGGCGACATCCGCAATCCGGTCGGAGAGATCATGAAACATTTCCCGGTAAGTGTTGTTGTGGCTGCTCTCGATCACAACCCTGCCATGCAGCATGTTGCTCAGCATGCGAAGCTGGATGCCGCCCCCGGCGGCCAGAAAGAGCAGAAGCTTGATCCAACCGTGAGAGTGAGCCGTCGACCAGAGACACAAACTGGCGAGCAATGCAAAGACGACGCTGGCCACGGAGACGGTGTCGGGCGTCACTCCGGCGCGGGTTAACCACCGGGCCCAGGCCCGGGCCCCGGTTCGCTCGCGCGGGCTCAACGGCCGGCGCGGCGCTTTCAGCCGGGAGGGATGAGTTAGGGTCGCCATCCGGAAGTCAGATTTGCAGTTTTACCACAAACGGCAGGTCGACAACGATCTGAGCGGTTGTTAGGGTAAAGGCGCAGCCTCCACGAAAGTCAGCCGTTTCTACGATCGCACGCCCCACGTGGTAGCAAACTGTGGGCAAATTGTGCTACTAACTAAGCGCAGGAGCAATCGAAAAAACTGTGTTGCCCCGGGGCCGGCGCGGCTGGCGAGGAGGGCTCCATGGAACCGCTGCTCAAACGCAGTTTGCTTCGCAGCCTGGGTTTTTCGCTGATTGCGTCACTGGTCATTTATGTAACGGCCGACGCATTCTTTACCTACCATGAGGAAGCGGGGGTGCCTGCGCGCGAGGCCTTTCCCATTGCGGCATGGGCGTTTCCGGTTCTGCTGATCGTAAGCACGCTGCTGTTTGCCGTCAAGGAAGCCGGCAAACGCGGGCGCTGAGGAGGCGCAAGAGCCATCCATGCAGCGCCAGTCCCTGATCGAATATCTGGACAATTTCCAGCGGTGGAGTACGGAGTGTGCCTATGTGGACCATCGTGGCTACCGCACGGTCCGCTGGAGCTACGCGGCCGTGGCGGAGGCTTCCCATCGCTTCGCCCGGGAACTGGCGGCGCGGGGGATCGGCAAGGGCAACCGCGTCCTGATCTGGGGCCCGAACTGCGCCGAATGGGTGGCTGCTTTCTTCGGATGCGCGCTGCGCGGCGCGGTAGTAGTGCCCATGGACAACATCGCCACCGCCGAGTTTGCGGGAAGAGTCTTCCAGCAGGTTGAAGCGAAGCTGATGGTCTGCTCGCGTGAGCATGCGGCGAACAGTTCCGGCCCAGTGCTGGTGCTGGAAGATCTGGCAGCGGTTGTAGCGCGGCATTCGCCGGCTCCCTATTCCTCAGTGCCCACCACTTTGCCAGACACGCTGGAGATCGTCTTCACTTCCGGGACCACCGCCGAGCCCAAGGGAGTGGTCATCACCCACGGCAATGTGCTGGCTAACGTCGCGCCTCTGGAGCAGCAGATCGGCGCTTATCTGAAGTACGAACGGTTTGTGCATCCCATCCGCTTTCTGAATCTTTTGCCGCTGAGCCACGTGTTCGGGCAATTTCTGGGAATATGGTTGCCGCAACTCATGGGTGGCACGGTGATATTTCAGGACGCGCTCAATCCGTCGCAGGTGATGGCGACGATCCGTCGGGAGCGCGTGTCAGTGCTGGTTGCCGTCCCACGCATGCTGCAATCGCTGAAAGAGAAGGTAGAGCGTGATCTGGAGGAATCCGGCCGGCTGGAAAGCTTCCGAAAGAAGTTTCACGCTGCCGGGGGCAAACACTTCCTGCGGCGCTGGTGGATCCTGCGCCGCGTGCATCGCCAGTTCGGCTGGAAGTTCTGGGCGTTCATCTGCGGCGGCGCAGCTCTGGATCGCGAGACCGAAGAATTCTGGGGCCGCATCGGATACGCCGTCATACAGGGATACGGGCTCACGGAGACAACTTCACTGATCAGCGTGAATCACCCCTTTCACTTGGGAAAGGGGTCCATAGGCAAGGTGCTTGCCGGACGCGAAGTGAGGCTGGATGCGGACGGCGAAATCCTGGTGCGCGGAGGAGGCGTAGCGACCGCCTACTGGACCGGCCAGGAACTCAAGCCTGTCACGGGCGAGCAAGGGTGGTACCGCACCGGCGACCTTGGTGTGCTGGACGAGGCCGGAAACCTCTACTTCAAAGGAAGGAAAAAGCAAGTCATCGTGACTCCCGCGGGAATGAACATTTATCCCGAGGACCTGGAAGCTGGGCTTCGCCAGCAGCCAGAGATCAAGGATTGCGTGGTGGTGGGACTGCCTCGCGATGGAAATGCCGAGCCGTGCGCGGTGCTGATTTTGCGCGACTCTGTGAGTACGGCTGAGGCGGTGATGAATCGTGTCAACGAGTCGCTGGCGGAGTATCAACGCATGCGGGTGTGGGTGGTGTGGCCCGAGCAGGATTTCCCCCGCACCTCGACGCAAAAGCCGCGAACCAATGTCATCCTGCATGCCGTACTGGCACAGTTGAAAGATAAGAGACTATCTCCTGCAAGCGGACCGCTGGCTGAGTTGATTTCGCGGATCACGGGACGCGAGGCACCGTCACTAAGCGCGGAGGCGAACCTGGAGGATCTGAACCTGGGTTCACTCGAGCGGGTAGAACTGCTCAGCGCCTTGGAAGACCGGTACCAGTTGGATCTGAGCGAAACCGCGTTCACGGCGGTGAAGACGGTCGGAGATTTGCAGCACATTCTGCAGGAGAAGAATGCGCCGCGGGCGCGCTACAACTATCCACACTGGACGTTGCGTTGGCCGGTCACCTGGATACGTCTGGCCGTCCACTATTCGTTGCTGCGACCGGCTGTATTCCTGCTGGGATGGCCGCGGATCGAAGGGCGCGAGAATCTGCGCGATGTGCAGGGGCCGGTGCTGGTGATCTCGAATCATATCGGCGATATCGATGTCGGTTTCATCCACACCGCGCTGCCGGCGCGATTCCGGCATAAGCTGGCGACTGCAACTGGAGGAGAAGCGCTGCAGGCGCTGCGCATGCCTGCGGAATCGCGTTGGCTGCTGGGACGCCTCTACGATCGCGTACAGTGGATGCTCGGGGTGGCTCTGCTGAACCTGTTTCCTCTGCCCCGCGTCGCCGGATTCCGCCAGAGCTTCGCCTATGCCGGAGAGGTGGTCGACCGGGGCTACAGCGTCCTGGTTTTTCCCGAGGGACATCACACCAAGGATGGAGATCTGTTGCCGTTCCGCTCGGGCGTGGGTTTGCTGGCCAATAACTTGGCCATTCCGGTCCTTCCCATGCGGATTGACGGACTGTTCGAGCTGAAGCGCGCGGGGAAGAAATTTGCCCGGCCTTTCGCGGTGCAGGTAAGAATCGGCAAGCCGGTTCGGTTCGAGGCGGGCACGTCTCCCGAGCAGATCGCGCGGGAGCTAGAGAGCCGAGTGCGCGAGCTATGACCATTCCCGCCGAGCAATCCGGCACTTTACGAAAAACTGACCCACTGCCGACTATTGGACGGTGCGTCAGCGTCAAACCAAGTTGGCTATAATAGTACTCCATGACCCCGAAACTGCTTCTCTCCGCCGTTCTGTTCTCGTTTATGGCGCTGCCGCTCATCAGCAACGCGAAAACGGTTTCGCTGAAAGATGCCCAGGGCAAGGATGTGGGCACGGCCGACATTCGATCCTCCGGCAAAGGCGTGGAGATCAAAGTGAATCTGCATGATTTGCCGCCCGGCACTCATGCCATTCACTTCCACCAGAATGCCAGCTGCGAAGGCCCCGACTTCAAGTCTGCCGGCCCGCATTTCAATCCGGACGGCAAACAGCATGGGTTGGAGAATCCCGACGGCCATCATGCCGGTGATATGGCGAACTTTACTGCCGACCCAAAAGGCAAGGCCAAGCTCAATCTTGAGAATCAGGATGTCAACCTGGGAAGTGACAGCCATTCGCTGTTCAGCAATGGCGGGACCGCGCTGGTAATTCATGCCCATGCCGATGACATGAAGACCGATCCCTCGGGAAACTCCGGCGACCGGATTGCCTGTGGAGTGATCAAAAAGTAGACGTTTTCCGATACTTTCACAGACTTAACAGGAAATCCACAGTTTGGCGCACCGGAAATACAGGTAAAACCGTATAGACCGCACACTTTTCCCCTTAGAGCTTGTGGCAAAACCTCCCGTGCTCCCCGGTTTTTCTGGGGGGGTATGCGACACTCCAGGGATCAATCGCAGCCTCCTTGGCTCGGGACAGGCTCGAAGGTGTGGCTGCACAAAACCGAGTCCATCACAGCGAACCGTGATACCAGTCGTCGCGGGCGTGGCCAGAGTGCGCTAGCTTGTGTTGAGGCCTCGATTCCCTCCTTACTCGCAAGCAGGTCTCCGTTCGGTCTAAACCAAGGCAACTCGGAAATATCGGGTTTTCCGACCCGAATCGTGCGAATCGTCGCGCTTCGGGCGCCTGAACCCCAAACAGTGACCATCCTGACCAGCCACATAATGTGGCTCGCCTGAAAGGTGAGAAGTATGCATCTCGACATTTTCCACCTGACGAAGGCGTTCATTTCTCGCGCTTCGATTCATCCACCGCTCCCCTGAAAGGAGGGGAATGCTATGAAACGAATTAGATTCTGGGCCGCCGCAGGCAGGACACTGGCGGTCGTGACCCTAACGCTAATAGTGGTTCTGATGTTGGTACCCGGCTCCTGGGCGGCAGAATACAAGGCGCTGCACAAGTTCAAGGGTGGCAAAGACGGAGCCTCCCCCCAAGCCGGCCTGATCTTCGACCCAGCAGGAAATCTCTACGGCACGACGTACGCGGGCGGGCGTTCAAGTCTTTGTGATGGCGGCTGCGGTACAGTCTTCAAGCTGACGTCCAACGGGGGTGGAAGCTGGACGAAAAGCGTGCTCCATTCTTTTCACTACACCGACGGATCCGCTCCTTCAGCTAGCCTCATCTTAGATGCCGCCGGAAACTTGTACGGCACAACTGCCGGCGGGGGCATATATGGGATGGGCACAGTCTTCCAGTTGACGCCGAACGGGCATGTAGGCTGGACGGAGAGCGTTATCCATTCGTTTGTGTACAACTTTGCGGACGGATACACTCCCGAAGCGGCCCTGATCTTCGACCAAGCAGGAAACCTCTACGGCACGACACGGAACGGCGGGACAGGATGCTCTGGAGGCCATGAGGGAGGCTGTGGCACCGTCTTCCAGCTAACGCCAAACGGGGATGGGAGCTGGACCGAGAACATCATCCACTCGTTCACCAACGACTGCCCCGGCGGAGTCTGCGACGGACTAAATCCCCTGGCTGGCCTGATCGTCGATGCGGCAGGTAACCTCTATGGTACGACCCCGATTGGCGGCGATGCGGACTGGGGAACGGTTTTCGAGCTGAAGCCGAACGGGGAAGGAACGTGGGCGGAAAGTATCCTCCATTCATTCATGAACATCGATGGAGACCCACAGGCTGGCCTGATCTTTGACGCTGCTGGAAACCTCTATGGCACGAGCGCCGAAGGCGGGGCTTATAACCATGGCACGGTTTTCAAACTGATTCCGAACCCTGACGGGAGCTGGACGGAGAATGTGCTTCACAGCTTCACGGGTGGCAAAGACGGAGACGGTCCATGCGCCGGCCTGATCCTGGACGGGGCAGGCAATCTTTACGGAACTACCCTCAATGGCGGCACCAATAACTCGGGGACGGTGTTCAAGTTGATCCTTCAGCCTGGCGGCAGCTGGAAATTCACTACACTCCATAGGTTCAAATATGGGCAGGAACCTCAGGCAGTTTTAGTGATGGATGCCGCGGGCAATCTCTACGGCACGGCTCCAAAGGGCGGACGCGGCTACGGCGTGGTGTTTCGAATTACACCCTGATTTGCGCCTGCCCTTGCACGGATAAACTGTACTAGGGCGAATACGAAGCCGCCTCTTCGGGGGTGGCTTTCTTGGTTGCGGCAGGGTTTTGTTAGGGGCTCTTAGGGGGGGACCACGCCCCCCGACAGGACGGGACTGTCAATGCCCTGCGCAGGATCACCTAAGAGGGACTTCAGGAGCGACTGCAAGTCATCCACAGCCTGCTTCACCATGGTCAACGTGAACACGTCGGGGTTGTACTGAGCGCGGCCCAGCAGACCCCCCGGGCGCTGGCTCAATTCGAAGTAGAGATCCCAGCGCGATCCGCCGCTCTCCACGTCCATGAATGTCATGCTCCATCCGGGCGGAAGAATCGCTACGTCCGGCGCAACTGACAGGGCGATGTTAAAAAGCAAATGGCGGCTGAAGCCGGGTCTTACTTGAAGATGCTCGGCGATAGTTTCCAGCGGCAGGTCGTCGTTTGAGATTGCGCCCAGGGTGATCTCGCGCGCCTGTCGCAGCAGTTCGCGAAATGTCGGATTGCCAGACATGTCAGTGCGAAGCGGGACGGGGTTGAGGAAATAACCGGTCAGGCGCTGAAATTCCGGAAACTTGCGGCCGGAGGGCGCCAGGGTGACGACAGTGACGTCATCCTGCTGTGCGTACCGGTGGAGCAGGGTGGCCAGACCTGCAAGCAGGATCATGAACAGCGTGACCCCTTCGCGCCTGGCTAGTTCCAGCAGTGACTCTGTCAGATCCTTGCCCATGCTGAACGGGTGAATCGCTCCATGATAGGTCGGCGAAGCTGCGCTCGCATGCGCGTTTGGCCACCGCAATGGGATTAGGTCGCCAGCCAGCTGCTTCTTCCAGTAATCCAATTGTCTTTGCCGTTCGGCGCCGGTGAGGCGCTGGCGCTGTTCGCAGGCGTACTCGGCGAATTGAATTTCGAGCTCCGGGAGCGGCGAAGGTTTCCCAGCCGCGAAACTTTCATAGAGGGTCGTAAGTTCCGTGGGGAAGACGTCGTAGACGGTGGTCCCGTCGACGATGCTCTGGTGCGCGGTTAGGAAGAGCTGATGTTCCTTGTCACTCAAGTTGACCAGCCGTGCGCGGAGTAGTGGTCCACGGGCGAGATCGAAGGGCTGCTGCGCGTCCTCGGTGGCGAGTTTCAGTGCCTTGCCCTCTGCGCTCGGCGCGGACGAAAGGCCTGTGCCACGTCCTTCGCCAATTTCGAGTGCGGATCGAAGGTCGCTGATTTGGAGCTTAAAGTTGGCTGGCGGGGGATGGATTACTTGAATGGGCTGGCCATCTTGCACGGCAAAGGTAGTTCGCCAGATTTCATGTCGCCGGATGATTTCCGCAAAAGCCTTCTCCATGGCCGCGGCATCGCAGGGTCCGTGGCGATGCAAGGTGATCGACTCGTTGTAAAGAGGGGATTGCGCGCCGACGGTCCGTTGAAGTTGCCACACCTGCTCTTGCGAGAGCGACAGCGGAATGGGGCCGCTCTTAGCGCGAGCCGGCGGGTTAGTTGGGGGCGCCAGGTTGCCGCGCCTCTGCAGTTCCAGCAGCTTTCGCTTAGCCTCGGAGAGGCGGGTGTCGTTCGGCATCCGAGTTCCGTCTAACTGGTCGATGCCTGGAACCGGACGGGCAGGCTGGTCAGGCCGCGCAGCCCCAGGTTATTTCGCCAGACCAGCGGGCCGGGCTCAAGCTCGAGATTGGGCAAGCGCCGCAGGATGGCGTCGAATGCCTCCTGACCCTCCACGCGGGCTAGCGCCGCACCAAAGCAGAAATGCGCCGCATATCCGAAGGCAAGATGCCGGTTGTCTTTGCGGGTAATATCGAATCGGTCGGGTTCGGGAAAGCGTTCGGGATCGCGATTCGCCGCCGCCATCACGGCCATCACCGCCTGACCTTTGCGGATGATCTTACCGCCGAGTTCCACATCGTCCTTAGCTAGGCGTCCGGTATGCTGGCTGGGGCTCTCGTAGCGCAGCATCTCTTCGACGGCGGAAGGAACCAGGGTAAGATCCGCCCTCAGACGCTTCATCTCTTCAGGGTGACGCAGCAGCGTGAGTACGCCGTTACCGATCAGGTTGGTCGTGGTCTCCAGTCCCCCGACCATGGTCACGATGCTGGTGGCAATCACTTCCTCTTCACTCAAGCGATCGCCGTCCACCTCCGCC
>Ga0335079_10002063_pt1 | contig 23188 bp, 19 predicted proteins | sample Lox_Sample_33_FD_206719 | JGI IMG/M metagenome (GOLD analysis project Ga0335079, IMG submission 206719) | Soil microbial communities from Loxahatchee National Wildlife Refuge, Florida, United States - Lox_Sample_3.3 | ecosystem: Environmental > Terrestrial > Soil > Wetlands | place: USA... | reverse complement strand
GTCAAGGCGACGGGCGGCAAGTACCCGGTGCGTCTCATCTGGACGCGCGAGGACGACATCACCGGCGGCCGTTACCGGCCGCTCAACTATCACCGCATCGAGGCGGGCATCGACCAGGACGGCAAGGTAGCCTGGCGCCAGCGACTCGTCGGGCAGTCGATCATGTCGGGGACGCCGTTCGAGTCCATGATGATGAAGGACGGGCTCGATCCCACCGCGGTCGGCGGCAACGCCGCCGAGGAATACGACCTCGACCATACGCACGTCAGCTGGACGCAACCGAAGGTCGGGGTGCCGGTGCTGTGGTGGCGCTCGGTCGAGAACACGCACACGGCGTATTCCAAGGAAGTGATGATCGATGAGCTCGCGCAGGCGGCGGGCAAGGACCCGGTCGCATTCCGGCTGGCGCATCTCGACAAGCACCCACGCCACGTCGCGGCCCTGAAGCTCGCGGCGGAGAAGGCCGGCTGGGACAAGCCCTTCGACAAGGCGGGCGGGCGTGGCCGCGGTGTGGCGGTGCACGAGTCCTTCGGCACGGTGGTCGCGCAGATCGCAGAGGTCACCGTCAAGGGCGACAAGCTCAGCGTCGATCGCGTGGTCTGCGCCGTCGACTGCGGCGTCGCGGTGACGCCGGATGTCATCAAGGCACAGATGCAGAGCGCCATCGCCTACGGACTGTCGGCGGCTCTCATGGGCAGGATCACGCTCACCGACGGGCACGTCGATCAGAGCAACTTCCATCAATACACGGTGCTGCGCCTGCCCGACATGCCGCGCACGATCGAGGTGTACATCGTGCCCTCGGGCAATGCGCCCTCCGGAGTCGGCGAGCCCGGTACGCCGCCGATTGCCCCCGCGGTCGCCAACGCGGTACGCAACGCCGCGGGAGTGAAACTGCACACGCTGCCGTTCGATCTCGCCGCGGCACGCCGCGCGCACGCCTAGACGCGCGGCTTCAGAGGGCTGCGAAGCTGCGCGCCTCGGCCGACCAGACCGGAGCGCGCTCGAGCGCCGCCGGCACCTCCTCGGGCTGCGCCACCACCTGCCACATGGCGAGGTGGCGCTCGTCCATGAATCGCTCGGCGATCGCGCGCTGCAGCAGCTCGATGAGAGGCGCGAAGAATCCGCGCGTGTTGACCAGCACGATGGGATTCACGTAGAGCCCGAGGCGCTTGAGCGTAATGGCCTCGAGCAGCTCCTCGAGCGTGCCGGAGCCGCCGGGGAGGGCGATGGCGGCGACGCTGCGGCTCAGCATCAGATGCTTGCGCACGCGCAGGTCCTCGACCAGCTCGAGCTCGGTGAGCCCGCGATGCCCCCACTCGAGCTCCGCCATGAAGCGCGGCAGGATGCCGAGGACACGTCCCCCCTTGCCGAGCGCACCATCGGCCAACGCACCCATCGAGCCGACCGCACCGCCCCCGTAGATGATGTCGATCCCCGCGCCGGCGAGCACCTCGCCGAGGCGCTGCGCCGCCGCGCGGTAGTCGGGGTGGGAGCTGCGGCTCGAGGCGCAGTACACGCACACGGCGCGCCGGCCCGGGGGAGCGGCTGCAGTACTCATGGATGAGCGCCCTGAAAGGTCCGGATGCCCGATTATAGGGAAAAGTGGGATCTGCCCCCGCGTCTGGCGGTAAAGGACGGGCTATAAGCCCAGGCCATGGATTGCCCGAAGTGCGGACATACGCAGGACGATGCGGTCCAATGCGCCGCCTGCGGGATCTATTTCGATAAATTCCGCCAGCAGCAGGAGCTCGCCGCCGCCCGGGCCCGCGCCCCGTCGCCGCAAGCGCCCGCGTCCGGTTTCGGTCCGGGCGCGCTCGTGCTCACGGCGCTCGCGAGCGCGACGCTGGTGTATCTCCTCGCGCACCGCCATGCGGGCGAGCCCGCCGCGACCGCCGGCCCGCCAGCCGCAACCGGCATCGTGATGGCTCCGGGAGGCGCTCCCGGGGGTGTGCAGTCCGCGCGCGCTCGCCCCGGTCGCGAGCTGCACGGACTCGAGGCGCAGCTCGCGAGCTCGGCGCCGGCGCGCAACGTGATTGAGAGCGCGCGCAATGCCACGGTCGTCATCCGCACCGGCTGGGGCTTCGGCTCGGGCTTCATCGTCGATGCCGAGTGCCATGTGATCACCAACCGGCACGTCGTCGACACCAACGGCGCGCGCGTGGCGCAGCAGGTGCTCGGCAATCCGGGGATGCAGCAGCGCGTCAGCGAGGCTCAGCGCCAGCTGATGGTGAATCTCGCGCAGGCGCAGCAGCTGCGGCGGGCACTCGCCAACCAGCCGGGAACCAACCTGCAGCTCGTCGAGCTCGACGCCCGCATCCAGCAGATGCAGCAGGCGCTCGCGGACTTTCGCGGCCAGCTCTCCGGGGCGATCACCCAGAAGGTCGAGCAGTCCGGGCGCAGCGGCTTCACCGTGAAGCTGGTCGACGGCACGGAGTTCGATTCGCTGCACGCCGAGTTTGCCGACGGCCACGATCTCGCCATGTTCCAGCTGCCCGCCAGCAACTGTCCGCACATCGAGCGCGGCGATTCCTCGAGCCTCGCGCAGGGCGAGCGCGTCTACACGATCGGCAGCCCGTCGGGACTCGCCTACAGCGTGACCTCGGGAATCTTTTCCGGCGCGCGCACCGACGGCGATCAGACCTATCTGCAGACGGACGCGCCCATCAACCCGGGCAATAGCGGCGGCCCCCTGATCACCGAGGCCGGCAAGGTCGTCGGCATCAACACACTCGTTATGACCGGGGTGCAGGGGATCGGCTTCGCGATTCCGATCGAGGCGATCTACGAGGAATTTCCGGAGCTGCGCTAGGTCCGCCCTGGCGCACCGGGAGCGGCGCGCGAGGCAGCGTGCCCCGAGAGCCGCGCCTCAATAGCCCTTGGGCGGCAGCTTCTGCGCCGCCCAGATGGCCTGGAAGCGCGGATCCTGCTGGAGATTCTGCAAGCAGCCGACTCGGTTGGGCACGTCCCAGAGATTCCAGCCTGGCGGCAATTCCTTCAAGTATGTGATGGCGCGATCCGCCTGATGCCGGCACGCGTAGAAGATCGCGGCCGTGTAGGGATCGGGGTATTTCTTCATGTAGTCATCGAGCGCCCGCTGCGCTGCTTCCTTATGGCCCTGGGCTTCCTCGAGCTCCGGTAAATTCATCATGCGAGGTTCTTCCTCAACCTCCTTCGCGTTCTCGGCGACCGCCTCCCCGACCTTGCCTTCTGCCAGGAGTGCATTGGCCAGGAGCGCATGAATGCCGGCGAGGTTGGGATTGACCTCCTCTGCCTTGCGATACCAGCTCTCCGCTTCCGACAGGTTCCCGAGGCCTCCCTGCGCAAAGGCAACTTCGATATATGGCCATTCGTTCAGGGGGTCCGCGCTCACGGCTCGCAGCGCGAATTCGAGTCCGCGGCGCGGTCGATTCGTGGTGGTCAGGAAATCGGCCATCGAGGCCAGTACGAGGTTGGAATCCAGTTGGCTCGCCCGATTCAGTTCCTCCTCGGCGGCGTGCAGGTCGACATCGCAATAGCGGTATAGGGTTGCGAGGGCAATATGGGTGTCGGCCAGCAGTGGCGCGAGTCGCAGTGCCTCGGCGGCTGGCTGGCGTGTCCGTGCGCAGGACTCACTGGGAGCGGTGCTCCCATGCCAGTTGATGTTACCCGCTTCAACCCTCGCGAAAGTGGCCCACCCCAGCGGAAACTTGGGATCAAGCTCGAGCGCCTGCTTCAGATACTGTCTCGCCTGCTCAAGATCGGCGGTCGCGCCACCGGAAGCCAGATTCTTGGCCTTTAGGACGAGCATGTAGGCGTCGGGATTCACCGAGGCCGGAATGTTGCCTCCGGTGGGCATCAGATTGAGCTTGAGCGAGTGCACGACGGCAGCTGCTATCTCGTCCTGAGTCTTGAAGATATCCGCGACCGGCCGATCGTAGGTCCGGGACCACACGTGAAAGCCGGTCTCGGCACGGATGAGCTGCACCGTGATGCGCAGCGTCTCACCGGATCTGCGGACGCTCCCTTCCAGCAGGTGACCGACGTGCAGCGCCGCGGCAATTTCCGCGATGGTCGCGGTACGCCCCTTGAAATAGAACGACGAGGTTCGTGCGGGAACATGCATCTTCGGATCGCGTGCCAGCAGATCGATGAGCTCCTCGGAGATGCCGTCGGCAAAGTAGGCCTCGTCCCGGCGCTCGCTCAGATCGAGAAAGGGCAGCACCGCGACCGAGTTCTCCAGAGTTGCGCCGCGCTCCGGCAGCCCGGTCAACCCCTTGGCGAGGTCGGCGTAACGCGATGGCGCGAGGCGGGTGATGGCCAGGTAGCCCGCCGCAGCGAGCGCCACCGCCGCTAGCAGCAGAGCGGGTGCCGCGCGCCAGAACCACGCCAGCCCGAGCACGGGCGCCGCCTCGGCTGCAGGAGAGCGTAGCCGCGCGGTCGCCGCGTGCGCCGCCGGGTCGTGCCCCAACAGTTGCCGGACTCGCCCGACAAAGGCGGGCGAGGTTTCACCCGCAGTCAACCGTGTCCATTGCAGCTCGCGAAATCTCTCCGGGATCCGCTCATCCGTTTGCGGCGTCGCATCGATGGCAACCGGCAGCAGGAACGCCTGGCCCGGCGCTATCAGGTGTGACCGGTCGATTGCGAGTTTCCACTCGAGGCGGAAGTAGCCCTCGATTCGGGCATGAGTGCTGATGGAGATGAGCGGAATGAACAGCGCACAGGAGCGGATCTGCCTGCGGATCGCCGCGTCCCATTCATCGCCGCCCCGCAACTCGCTCTTGTCGAACCACACCTCGATGCCGGCTTCGCGGAGCGCGGTCGCGATCCGCTCGGCGGCCTCGGTGTCCTCCGAGGCATAGCTCAGAAACACCGCGCTGGTCTCTTGGTTTTGAGGACTCTCCGCCATTGGGCTCGAGCGCTGCGAAACAACGAGCATGCACTGAGTCGGCGTCGGCAGGCAATTCGAGCCTCCCTCCAGCTGCGCAACGCCCGAGCCTCGCAGGAGCTTCGTCAGCGCGCCCGCTGCAGTGCGCTCGGGTACACTCAGCCACGTGAGGTAGCGTGGTTCGAACGCCGGTGTGGGCGCACACATGGTCGTACGAGAATGAATCGAATGGACCGTCACACCCGCAGTTGCAGCGAAGCCGATGCTTCGCGGTGCGCGTCCGATGACGTTCAGGCCGAGGCCCGGTTCAAGCGCAGCCTGCGACGGGATCCGCGCTCGCTCGGGGCGCTGTGCGGGCTCGCGGCCCTGTTCCTGCGGCGCGGCTGGGTGGAGGAGGCGCAGCGTCTGCTGCACCATGCTCTGCGGCAGACGCGGGAGTCCGCCGAGGTGTGGAGCCTGCTCGCACAGACTCAGCTGGCGCGTGGACGCCTGCTCGAAGCAGAGGAGTCGACCCGACAGGCGCTGAGAATCTCACCGGACGACGCGCAGCACTGGATCCGCATGGCATCCGTCAACAACCGGTTGCTGCGCCCCGAGGCGGCGCTGGCGGCCTACGAGCGGGCCGAGCGGCTCGATCCGGCGCTGCCGCTGCTGCATCTCTCGATCGGTCACGTGCTGAAGACCCTCGGCCGGCGCAAGGAATGCGAGCGCGTTTACCGCGAGTGCATCGCGCGCGAGCCCGCATCGGGGGAGGCGTACTGGAGCCTCGCGGATCTCAAGAACTACGCCTTCAGCGCGGCGGAAATCGACGCCATGAACGCACTCGTCGGCGGTGAAGCGGGGCGCGATGCCAACCTGGCGCAGCTGCACTTCGCGTTGGGACGGGCGCATGAGCTGCAAGGCGACTTCCCCCGGGCATTCGCGCACTACGACCGCGGTAACCGGCTGCGCCGTGCGCAGGTACCATTTGACGGGGATGCCTTCGCATCCAGATGCCGCCGCATCGCTGCGCGCTTCAACCCTGCCTTCTTCGCTTCCGCAGGCGCGGGCCATGCGGACCGCGCGCCGATCTTCATCGTGGGTCTGCCGCGCTCCGGTTCGACGCTGGTCGAGCAGATACTCGCCAGCCACTGCGGCGTGCAAGGCACGATGGAACTGCCGAACGTACTCAACTACGTGCGCGAGCTCGACGCGCTCGGCGCCGACCGGGATGCCTACCCAGAGAGCGCGTGCGCCGCGCCGCCCGCGGTGTTCGCGGCACTCGGCAGACGCTACATCGAGGACACACTGCCGCTGCGCTCGGGCCGCGCGCGCTTCATCGACAAGATGCCCAACAACTTCGCGCATATCGGGCTGATCCACGCCATGCTGCCCGAGGCGACGATCATCGATGTACGCCGGCATCCGATGGACGCGTGTTTCAGCTGTTTCAAGCAGCACTTCGCGTCGGGTCAGGCCTTCACCTATGACCTCACGGAGCTCGGCCGGTACTACCGCCAGTATCTCGACCTCATGGACCACTGGGACGCAGTTCTCCCGGGTAAGGTGCTGCACCTCGCGTACGAGGAGCTGGTGCGGGAGCCGGAGCCGGCGATCCGCCGGCTGCTCGCGCATTGCGGCCTTCCTTACGAGGAAGCCTGCGTCAATTTTCATCTCACTCGGCGAGCCGTGCGCACTTCCAGCTCCGAGCAGGTTCGCCAGCCGCTGTACGCCTCGGGCGTCGGTTACTGGCGCAGATTCGCGCGTGAGCTCGAGCCGCTACGCCTGAGTCTGGGTGACAGTCTGGAGCGCTTTGCGGCAGATTCCGGCCGCGGGCCGCGGTGCCGCCGGGTGCGGCGGCCGATGCATCGCAAGGCCTCGCGCAGGAAGTCCGCGGCCGGCCTCGCGGTTGCCGCGATCACCTACGCGGAATGCAGCTCGCCGGCGGCCGTGCCGGCGGTGCCCGCCGACGTTCTCGAGGAAGTCGTGGTGACCGCCCGTAAACGCGTCGAGAGTCTCGAGGACGTGCCGCAGAGCATCGACGTGCTCTCCACACAGAATCTGCAGAACCTCGACGTGGTGCGCATCGAAGACCTGGCGCTGCTGTCGCCCTCGATCTCGCTGACCAGCACGGGGCCCGGCGGGCAGCGGTTCTTCATTCGCGGCGCCTCGGACGGCAGTGACGCCAATTTCGGTCACAGCAATCTCTCGACGACCTCATTTCTGGTCGACGATCTGGCCTTCGACTTTCACGGCCACGACCCGGACCTGCACCTCTACGACATCGAGCGCATCGAGGTACTGAATGGTCCGCAGGGAACACTGTTCGGTCCGGGATCGCTGTCGGGCGCCGTGCGCATCATCACCAGGAAACCCGATCCCGGCGCCGCGTCCGCCGGCGCGGACGTCGAAGGCGCACAGATCGCCGGTGGCGGCAACAACCAATCCTACGAGGGGTTCGTCAACATCCCGCTTATCGAGGGCACGACTGCGTTACGCGCCTCGGTCTACAAGCTGAGCGACGGCGGTTACCTCGACAACGTGCTCGCCTCCCGTCAATGGCTCAACGGTGTGACCTCGAGCAACGCCGCATGGGCCCGTAACGATCAGAACACTCTCGATGGCCTCGGCGCGCGCGTCGCGCTGCAGCACTCGTTGTCCGACGCGTGGCTGCTGCGGGTCACCGGGACTTACCAGCAGCAGCGCTATTCGGGAAGCTGGGATGAGGATCCGACCTATGTCGGCGCGCGCGCAATACGGCAATTCGCGCCCGAGGGGGGTTACAACTACACGCGCATCCTGGAGCTGCATGCCGAGGGCGACGTCGGCATCGCCGATCTGATCTACGCCGGAGGCTATTCCTCGCAGGTCAGCCGCCGCCTCTATGACTTCTCGAACTACGCGCAGTACAGCTCCTATTCCCATTACGTTCAGGCGGTGACCTGCGTGACGGATCCGTTCGGCGGTCCCGGCGATCACGGCTGCAGGGCTCCCTACATGTACGCGCGAACGGACAGCGCGCTCGAGCGATGGTCGAGCGAGCTGCGCCTGCAGTCCAAGGCAGGCGGGAAGTGGCAGTGGGTCATCGGCGCCTACTGGGAGAGAACGCGCGATCCGTACAGCGGCTTCGAGGATCTGCCGAACATCAACCTGAATGGCGCCCCGGCGCAGAGTCTGCTCGAGCCCGGCGCTGCACCGCTCGCCGAGGAGTATTACAGCCTCTTTGCGACATCAAGGGACCTGCAGACCTCCGAGTTCGGCGACGCGACGGTCGATCTCGGCACGCACTGGAGCCTCGAAGCGGGCGTCGAACACTTCCACGCATCGCAGTCGGATGCCCCCAATTGGGCGGGCTATTTCTTCGAGCCGAAGACCCCCGGGTATTACAGCGCCGAGTCCGGCAAGACAAACTTCAAGGCGGGCCTCAACTACAAGCCCGCTGAGCACGCGCTCGTCTACTTTTCTTTCTCCCAGGGCTTCCGCGAGGGAGGCTTCAACGAGTTCGCACCGGATGCGTTCCCGACATTCCCGCACTACTTCAGGCCCGACACCCTGAGCAACTTCGAGCTCGGCTGGAAGAGCCAGTATTTTGCAGGACATCTCCGTTGGGACGGGGCCCTCTACTACATGCCCTGGAAGGACTATCAGGTCGATGTGGACGTTCCGACCGCTCCCTTCACGTTCAACGCCAACATCGGTGACGCGCGCATTTACGGCATCGAGTCACGCCTGGAATGGCAGCAGAGCGGTCTGCACCTGATGGTGAACGCCGACTGGAGAGACGCAACTCTGCGCACGGATGAATTTCAGAACCCGGCTTTCGTGGCCGTGCCGGGAGAGCACCTGCCCGACTCGCCCGCGCTCAGCTTCAGCGCCCTGGGCCGTTATGAGTGGAATCTGCACGCGGCGTTGCGCGCTTTCATGCAGCTCGACCTGTCTTACAAGGGCAGCATGTGGAACGATCTGCGCATCGACCAGCGCGTGCTGCAACCGGCCTATTCGCTGTGGAACCTGCGCCTGGGCGTGAGTCGCGCCGACGACACCTGGCGAGCCGAGGCGTTCGTCACCAACCTGTGGAATTCGAACGCGGAGCTATTCGCGAATACCAGCTCGTACGACATGTACCCCGGAGCGTCCAATCCAATCATCGCCGTACCGCCCCGTACGGTTGGCTTGAGGTTGACGTACCGCTGGAGCGGCGCGCGTTGATCGTGCATGCAGGTCGTCGATTGCTACGCTGCCTGGTGCGGGATAAGATTCCGCGCTCGCGCGGGTGTAGTTCAATGGTAGAACTGCAGCTTCCCAAGCTGCTAACGTGGGTTCGATTCCCATCACCCGCTCCAATTCCGCCAAGGCGGGCCAGCGACAGCCAGGACGATCCGTTACCGCGGGAGCGGCTTCGAGATCATGATCCACAAGTATCCCGACTCTCGCAATGTGAACGGGCTGGCTATGTACGCCTGCGCTGCTGGTGATGGAAACACCTTCAGGGAAGCGATGCGACGTCTCGGTGAGAACTTGAATCCGGAGGCCTGGACCATTCCCGTCGATTACTGCAAGACCAAGTATGAAACAAGCCGCCACTGATCACTGAGAGATTGATTCTCGCGGCGATCACTTCGCGCAGCTTCACGAATGCTCGCACGACGTAAAACGCCCATCTCAACTGCTCGGCGACTATTCAAGACGGTGGCTGCCACGATCGCGCCGTGCTCAGTGAACGCATAGGGCGGGAACCGGCCAACTCCGGTCATTGCCTGCCTGGAAATGCTTGCCTTGAAGCCGACATTCGAAGCTTCCGTAACCGTTTGAATCGAGGTAGAGCGCAATTGCGAGATCCAAAGAGCGGGGGCTGCCGAAAGGGGTAATAATTGGGCGGCGCCCTAGGCTTGGATTTCCTCATTAGAGGCATTCATCATGCCGAAACTTGCTGTTGTTCAAAGACCGCCGACTTACTTGAATCGCGACAAAACGATCAATGCCGCTGTGGCAGGAATCGCCGAGGCGGCGGCTACCGGCGCCAAGCTTGTAGTTTTCCCTGAGGCGTTTGTACCTGGATACCCAGCCTGGATCTGGCGTCTGCGACCCGGTACCGACGGTGCGCTCAGTGCGCGACTGCACGCCTTGCTGCTCGAGAACGCGGTGAGTCTGAAAAGAGGCGATCTGTCCCCCTTGACCGAAGCGGCCCGTGAACACGATCTGACGCTCATCTGTGGTGTCGATGAACGAGACGATCAACGCGGCGGCGGCACACTGTACAACACGGTTTTGGTGATCGGCCCGGATGGAACGATTCTCAATCGGCACCGAAAGCTCATGCCGACCAATCCGGAGAGAATGGTATGGGGTTTCGGAGACGGTTCTGGCCTAAAAGTTGTTGATACCCCTGTAGGGCGCATAGGAAGTTTGATCTGCTGGGAAAACTTCATGCCTCTCGCGCGGTATGCGCTTTACGCCCAAGGGATCGAGATCTACGTCGCGCCGACGTACGACAACGGCGATGGCTGGATCGGGACGCTGCAGCATATCGCACGCGAAGGATGCTGCTGGGTGGTGGGAAGTGGCTGCGTGCTCCGGGCAAGTGATTTTGCAGCCGAGTTTCCCGAGCGAACGACGCTCTACCCCGATCGGGACGAATGGGTCAATCCGGGAGATTCGGTGGTCATCGCGCCCGGTGGGAAAATCATCGCCGGGCCGATGCGCAAGGAAGTAGGGATACTGTACGCGGAGGTTGATACCGAACGGGTCAAAGCCGCCCGACGTAGTTTAGACGTGGTTGGACACTACGCCCGGCCCGACGTCTTCCAGCTACGGGTCGATACACACGAACAAAGGCCCGTCCAGTTCGGATGAGCGGAAACTAGTCGTTACCTCGCAGCTACGACGCTGTCCTCGTGTGGCGGGTTGCACCGCCGCTCAAGTGGCTGCAGCAAGCGCACCCGCGACCGAATTCGATTGTCCACGTTGCAACTGGTATGCCGAAAAGCTGCCGCTCGCGAAGGTCGGCTTCGGGTCAACTCCGGCCGCCCCCGAAATGTGTTTGTCGTGGAAGGCAAGGGGTGCTTTTCAGCGATCCTGTCGCTTCACACGCAGATCACACGCAGCCTGTAGTGCGGGTAAGAGTGGCTTTCGGATCCAGCTGTTGGACGCGGCGCGATGCGGGTTCGATTCCCATCACCCGCTCCAATCTCCGCCAAGACCCGCCAACGACAGTCAAGACGGCGCGCTTGCCACACGCTTGTCTAGAGCCCGCCCACGCTGGTCTGCATTGGCTACCAGTTCATCCGCAGCCGCGGTTCGGTGTGTAACCGCGCCGCAATCGCCCCGGCCCGACAGCGGGAGCGACTGAGCACTGACGGCCAGAAGGCGGACGTTTACCGGCTGACTTAGTATGCCCGGCAGCAACAGGCGGAGAACCGCATACCACATGTGCAAGGGTGCATAAGAAAAGGTTCGAGGAGGGATCTGTGAAATTCGGGGCATTGACATTCCTGACCACGGTAATCCTCGGCGTGCTGCCGGTCCCGGCGCGCTCCGGAATCATCACCTTCGATGCTCCCGGCGCGATCCCAGTCGCAGGTTCATTCGACGGGACCTTTCCCTGCGGCATCAATAACAGCGGGACTATCACGGGAATCTATGTTGATGCGAAGACCTTGTATCACGGTTTCCTGCGCAGTCCCGGGGGCGAGTTCACTACGTTAGATGCTCCGGGCGCCGGCACGAGTGTGGGTACGCGTTTCAGGACCTCGCCTGCCATTTCTGCCACCGTCAATATCAAAACGCGCAGCATCAATACCAATGACCGCGGGGCCATCACGGGGAACTACGTTGATTCGAACAATGTGAGCCACGGTTTCCTGCGAAGTCCCGAGGGGGAGTTCATTACATTCGATGCTCCCGGCGCGAGGTCCGCCGCCGGCTCATTTGACGGGACTTTTCCCAGCAGCATCAATAACGGCGGGGCTATCACCGGGAACTTCATTGATTCGAAGGATCTGAACCACGGGTTCCTGCGCAGTCCCGAGGGCGAGTTCATTACGTTGGATGCCCCGGGCGCGAAGTCAATCGCAGCCGCAGGCTACGGAACAGTTCCTGAGAGCATAAATGACGCGGGAGCCGTCACGGGACACTACATCGACGCGCGCGATGTGACCCACGGTTTTGTGCGCAGTCCCGGGGGCAAGTTCACCGCGTTGGATGCTCCCGGCGCGAGCTCCACCGCAGCTTTTGGTTACGGGACCCTTCCTGAGAGCATCAATGACGCCGGCGCAATCACCGGACACTACGGTGATGCGAACGGCTTGTACCACGGCTTTCTGCGCAGTCCCGGCGGCAAATTCACCACATTCGATGCTCCCGGCGCAGCAATCGGAACCCTTCCCAGAAGCATTAATGCCGGAGGCGCTATCACGGGTCACTACGGTGATGCGAACGGCTTGTACCACGGCTTTCTGCGCAGTTCCGACGGCAAAATCACCACGTTCGATGCCCCCGGCGCGGGCACCGGCGCAGGCTCGGGCTTCGGAACCTTCCCTGAGAGCATCAACGACGCGGGAGCTATAACGGGACACTACATTGACGCGCAGGGTCTCAACCACGGTTTCCTGCGGATTCCATAACAGCGGGCGGGCGGCTGCGAAAGCTTGACGAGAATTTCGCCGAAACAGTCGGCAGTCGGCCAGAGCTGCCGATCGTCCAGCTCAACTGAAGGCGCGCGCATGAATACTCGTTTGCTGTCGGTGACATTGGCGCTAGCCCTTTGTCTTGATGCATTTCCGTCAACGACTCTCGCGACACCTATATCTGACTCACCACCCGACCAAATCGAAGGAAAGGCCTACAGACTGGAGCGAGCATATTTGGTAGTCGTTCACGTGCCAGCAGCGGACGTCGATAAGGTCATGAATTCCGTCGTTGCAGCGGTCGGTTTGGAGTACGGCAAGTACGACCAGGTGGCGTATATCGATGCATTGGGCCTTGAGCAGTTCCGTCCACTGGGCGGCTCGAAGGCGGGCGCACAAAGTCGCGCAACACGACAACCGACGAAAGTCGTGAGTTTTTCTCTCTCTCACGACACAGCGTTGCTGCAAAAGGCGCTCGACGCGATTTACGCGGCGCACCGTTACGAGGAGCCGGTGATCTACATAAGCGAGGTCTGGCGTAGCCGCTCGACGAACCCCGATGAAGGCAATCCAAATCGCTGGTGGAACCAGAAGCCCAAGTGACTAACCTGAACTGCTCAAAGCAACGTCGCGACGGGCAGCTTCGGGTCGACTCCGGCTATCCCTCGGCATCCGCTGCCGCGAGGGCGGGGAGATGTCTCCCCCGGATGGGCATCTCCGCGGCCTCTCATGGCGTACGCTCCACCGTCGCTTGCGGGGCGCGTCCCGCGAGAACCACGCTGATAAGAACGCCCGCGATGACCATGAGGTCAAATTCGAGCGGCAGCGGGAAGAAATAACGGGCGATGATCGCTGCGTGCACGGCTACCGCGATACCGATGCATCCGGCGAAGCGCCTTACCTGCCCTGGTTGCTCGGCCAGCCCCGACGTGAGCCAGAGCGCCACCGCAATGAAAAGCGCAAACACAACTGCGAGTAGCCCGTACCCGTAATAGAGATCCCAATAGCTGTGCGGTGTAAAACCGCCAAAGTCGAACGATTGCGCACGCATCGCCTCGATCACCGCGACCTCTGCCGCGCCATGACGCGGTCGCGCGTTCAGAAAGATTGCGGCGTGACCGAACCCCTGGATAAGCGCCACGGCCGCGGTTAACCGTAACGCCAAACGGACGCGCGACGCGGATGAGTTCATGCAGCACCTACATGCGGCTTAGCAGTCGACAAACCTTGCCTGCGGTTGCGAGTACCGCTTGCATAGGCTAGCGACCTTCCGCCGATCCAGCCAGTCGAAGGGTCGAGCAGGCCGATGGGATGATTGCTGAAAGTCACGGACCGGCCACAAGTGGCCGCCTATGGCGTGCTACCGTCCATGCCGCCGCAAATGACATGGAGTTCCCCCTATGCTGACTGCCAAGCGCTCCTTCGCTGTGGTGGCTTGCACTGCGTTCCTGTCCCTCACAACCGGGTGCAGAAAGATCGACACGGCTCGTTCTCCAAGTGATCGCACTGCAACGAATGGCAGAGCCGATATCCAGGTGCTCAATACGACCCGTCTCGTCGCGAACTCCGATGAGCATTTGACGTTTGCGAGCGCACTCCCCGAGGGCGGCTTTCTCGCGGCGGCTTGGATTCGAGGTGGTGCCGCGTTCGTCTATAAGCTCTCCGGCGACGGACGCGTGGTGTGGCGCACCCCATTGCCCGAACGCAGTCGCGCAACCTCCGGTGGAATAACAAGTGACGGGCAATACTGGCTTGGTGGATCAGTCGGTGACCCGAATAGTGACGCCGTGCAAATGATCTCAAAAGACGGCGCTTTGAATGACCGGCACACTCTCGCTCGCGCAGTCACCGATCGACGGTTTCTGGTCTGTGCGGCCGAGCGGGATCAAAAGTATCTGCAGATCGGGTCCGTCAACTTGGACGAGTATCTGCGAATTCCAGTGTCCTCGATCTCGATGACGAATGCCGAAGGTGTGCGCCTCTGGGAAAAGCTTACGCCTTTCGATCAAGAGCGCAGGATTGCGCCCATCCCGCAGCAGTTCTTGTCTTGCGCTGGAATATTCGTCACCAACGACGAACACGTCCTCGCGGCGCAGCAGATCCTCGTCTGGCCGGAGACCCATTCCGCCGACGAAATTCAGCAGGTATGGGCAAGTGGAACGCGAGAGCGTCCCGCGACGCTTGTCTTGGCTTTTGATCTCCTGGGACACGAGATTGCCAGTCTGCGTGACGACGACACCCAGGGCGGTCTTCTGATTCCCGCGCCGCAAGGCGCCGTGCTATTGGAGTCTTCGTACCTGAAACCCGGGCTCACGCCATCAGCGCCGGTGGACGAGCACGCCCATATCCGCTGGCTCAATTCGAGCCTGCAGGACATCAGCAGTCCTTTGGTGATCTCGGATGGACGATTGGATGTCATCAACGCCGCTTATGTGACTCCACAAGGCGGTCTGCTTCTGGCTGGGTGCTCGGGCACCACGGCGCGAGTGTTTGTGCGCTACGTTTCGAGGGATCGCTCGGTCTCGCCGAAGAAGGAACTTACTCAACTGGGAAACTGCGGCGGCATGTATTGGTTCGCGTTGGCGGCACACCCGAATGAGGCACTCCTGCTGAGTGAGGCGGCACCGGGCCTCGGCTCCTTTGTTACGGCACTCCGCACTTCCGAGTAGGCAAACGCGAGAGCACTCGGCCCAACGGTTGCCTAACGTCTGCTCCGACGACTTCTTGGGCGCGGGCCGATGTGGGTTCGATTCCCATCACTGCTCCAACGGCGGACGAGCGCACACTGCTCGCAACACGCACGGAAGCATTCATCGTGGCTCAGGTTTGCGCTTCCCCGGGGAGGCATGCATGCTGGGGCGGAGTCGCCTGCTGGCGAACATCACCGGTGACCCGCAGTACCACAGATTGCTGCGCAAGATGAAGCTGCAGGAGTATCGCTCCGGTTGTGGCGGAGCCCCGCCTGGACCGCGAACCAGATGAGGGAGCGGCAAATGCTTCCAACGACAAAGAGGACACTGACAACCTGCCTGGCTGTTCTCGTCTGCCTGTCGGGCGCGTGCACGACGATGCGCCCGATTGCGGCGGATGGTGCCGGGGATTCGATTCGTCGGGAGATCAAGCCCGGAGACACGGTTCGGGTCGTCACGAAGGGTGGCCCGGTCCACACCTTCAAAATCACGGCGGTTGGGGAGACTTCCCTGAGTGGCAATGCGGTCACGACCTGGTCAGGTGGCCGTGAGCCCGTCGGGTCGCGAATCGATGTGCCGTATTCAGAGATCGCCGAGCTCGATGTGAAGCGAGCGAGCGGCCTCAAGACGGCCGGGTTGGTTGCTGCAGCTGTGCTCGTGGTCGTCGCGATCGCCTCTGGAGGAGGAAGCCACGACGTGGGTTACGGCAACCGCTAGCACCTGCCGTCCGCCGCGGGCGGACGCGATACCGGCGCGGATGACCGCCTTGCTAGCGTTCCCCGACTGGCTTGCCGCGGATCGCCGTGTAGATGTCATCGAGGACTGTCAGATTGTCGAGGTTCGGCACCTTCGACACCGTCACCGGCTCGCGGAGATACAGGACTCGCGCGGTAGTGCTGGTGAACGGCGGCCAACGCGTAAGGCCGCGGCCGTTAGGGTCTCCTGAACGCGCGAAGTTGCTCCAGTAATGAGAGATTGTCCGCGCGAGCCTTCGATCCGCGGCGCTCCAGCGCCAAGGCTCCTGGCTCAGATGGTCGAAGACATACCAGAGCTCGGCAAAGTGGCTCGCACCCCATCCCTGGTACACCGAGCCGACTGGGAATGGTGGCTGCTGCCGAAACGAATAGTAGTAGACCGGGCTGCGGCGGGTTGCCGCCTGTAATTTGGCCCACGCCCACATGTCCCAGGCAAAGCGAAGATCCCGCTCGAGGTCCAGCCGCGCCTGTTTCGCCGCGGCGTCGGTTGCATGGGGGTACGCGGCAACGATCGCCGGGGGCAATTGACCGAACGAACGTTCAATGTCTGCAGCGAACGTCGCGGCCGTCGTATGCGTCACATCCGTCAACGAACGCGCTTCGTCCGCGTTCGATCCGATCAACAGCGGTACGTCGTTCTGCTGCCCCGAGGCAAATGCGTCATAGGGGGCGGTTGGGAGCAGATACGGCTCGATGACCGGGTGGGTGACGCCGCCGGCATTAGCACCGCCCAGCAGACGGGCCGCTGGCAAGCGGCGGAGTTCCTCGAGCGAGGTGACACCGAGTGAGGCGACATACTTCTCACCGTCGTGCTCAGCGTTAGCCAGCAGGTAGTTCGGCGCAAGTTGCAGGGGCTCGAACAAACCACCGCTCTCGCCGATGGCGCGCTGAAAAAGGCCCCTGGCCCGCGGCGCAGCCATGAGGACGCTGACCGACATCGCTCCGGAGGATTGACCCGCGATCGTCACGCGCTTCGGGTCGCCACCAAAGGCGGAGATATTCCGCTGAATCCACTCCAGTGCGGCGACCTGGTCCATCAGGCCATAGTTGCCGGAGGAGTGCTGCGGGGACTCGCGTGTCAGTTCCGGCAGTGCCAGAAAACCCAGCGGACCGAGTCGATAGGCAATGGTGACAACCACCAGGCCTTCGCGGGCGAGCCGGTCGCCCCAATAGAGGGGCATCGAGGCTGCGCCGTTGCGAAACCCGCCGCCGTGGATCCAGACGATGACCGGCAAGTGCGGGTGTGCGCCGCGCGCCGGGCTCCAGATGTTCAGGTAGAGGCAATCCTCGCTCACATCCGGCGGCGTTTCGCCCGGCATGGACACGCCTTCCTGCATGCACGCCGGAGCAAAAACATCCGCCTTGCGCGTTCCTTCCCAGGGTGTGACACGTGCCGGAGCCCGCCACCGTAAATCCCCGAGCGGCGGCGCTGCGAAGGGGACTCCTTTGTAGACGCTCAGCCCGCCCTCGCTCAGGCCGGATATCCAGCCGGACTCCGTCAGCGCATGCTGGCCTGCGCCGGCGGAGGCAATCTGAAAAATTGCTAAAGTGGCGAATCGCCACTTTTTGCGCATGTGGGTCCTCGACTTACACGACACGGGCTGCCGGCAAATCCGACCCGGGGTCGCTTCAGGGCCCGCACGCCGGCCCGCTGCAGTGCAGGGTCACGTAGATCTCGGCCAGGGTGAGCCACGCCCCGTCCTTCTTGACCCAGTGAGCCAGGTAATCACCGCTCATCAACGAGCCGCTTTTCGCGTCGCGCCAGACTCCCTGCCATTTGCCTCGCTCGGAGGCGCGGTCGCCGCTGTCCGAAATCGTGACTTTGTCGGGCGTACGGACGAAAGTGACGAGGCTCGGGTCGGCAAAGCCCTTCACGAAGTAGTCATGCACCACCGATTTCCCGACATGGCCGCCGCTGACGCCGCCTACCAGAATGAAATCATCCGTGGTGTGGCGCAGAACCCGGTCCACATCATGCGCCAGCAGGCCGGCGTTGGAATCGGCCCGCAGAGACAGGATGGTCCCGGCATCGCTCTCGCCCGCGACGGCGCTGCCGAGAGCGCAAGCGGCCGTGACGAGCGCCGCGACATACTTCCAGCGCATGATCTCCCCCATCTGTGTGTCATCTTGAGGTGGCTGCAACAGTCGATGTGCTCGCGGACAGCATGCGCCGCATACTGCCGGCCCGGCAAATCCCAGCGCGTCAAGCGAGGTGACCCATGCTCGAGTCGATCAGCCACATTGCCCTGGTCGTAAAGGACCCGGCGAGGACGGCCGCGCTGTTCCATGAGCTGTTCGGCGCCCGGATGATCGAGCGCAAGGACGCTGACGGTCATCTGGAGAGGTTCGTGAGGCTCGGAGGCATCTGGATCGTGCTGGTCGGCGCGCCCGTCGAACGGACGCGGACCGGGGACCACATCGCTTTTCGCGCCACGCCGCAGATCCTCGAGGCGACGGTCACAAAACTTCAGGCGTTGGGGCGCGAGTTCATCAGGGCGCGCTCAGACAGGGCCCTGTACTTCTTCGACTACGACGATCACGTATTCGAGCTCGATACCGAGGACATCGATGAGGAGCTCGGAGAATAAAGGGGTTCTTCAACCTGGGCGCGACCGACAAGTGGTGAGGCACGCCGCGCCGGTGAGCGCAGCCGGCGGCTGACGAGATCGGCCCCCATCCCGGGGCGGATTTTTGAGGTCCGGGAAGGCTACCGGGTTCACACTCCTTGCGTCCGGGGCCCGCCTCCGTGACCATTCGGTGACATTCGCCCGTTGCTGAGGCGGTTAAGCTCCTTGAGATGCACCAGATCGGTGTCGTAGGCCTCTCCTACCGCCATGCGGGCGTGGATGAGGTGGCGCGCTTCGCCGTCCCGCGGGCGGAGGTCGCCGCGCGCCTGCCGCAGCTGCGCGAGCGCCTGAGCGCCGGCGAGCTCCTCTATGTCGGCACCTGCAACCGCGTCGAGGTCGTGTACGCGACCGCCGACGGCAGTCCCGCGGGAGACTCGCGCCAGGAGGTTTTCCGCGCGCTCACCGGCCGCGACTCGCAGCCGGGGGAGGCCGCCCGCACCCTGCGCGCCTGGACCGGCGAGGCGGCGGTCGAGCATCTGTTTCTGCTCGCCTGCGGACTCGACTCGGCACAGACCGGTGAGCAGGAGATCGCCGCCCAGCTGCGCGACGCCTGGGACGAATCGCGAGCGGCGCGTACCTGCGGACCCTTGCTCGATCGCCTCGTGGGCGAGGCACTCGGCATGGCGCGCCGCGTGCAGCGCATGACCGCGCGCAGCCGCGCGCCGTCGCTCGGCGATCTCGCGGCCGAGCGGGTGCTCCGGCATGTCGACGGCCGCGCCGCGCCGGTAGCGCTCCTCGGCGTCTCCCCGATGACCCGCCGCTGCGCTACGGTGCTCGCCGGCGCCCGCATGCCGCTCCTCATCGTCAACCGCACGCTGCAGAGCGCGGAGGAGCTGGCGCGCGCGGTGGGCGCGAGCGCCGCGTCGCTGGATGAGTTTCGCATGCGGCCCGCGGCGGTGAGCGCGCTGGTGCTGGCCGCGGGCGGCGGCGGGCCGCTCCTCGATGCGGCATCGCTCGAGCGGGTGCGCAGCGCTGCCGGCGGCGACGGCGCGGCCGCGCCCCCGCTGCTCATCGATTTCGGAGTGCCGCCCAACGTCGATCCGGAGGCGGCGCAGCGCGCGGGACTGAAGCGCCTCGGGATGACGGACCTCATCGCGGAGGCGCAGGGGCAGCGGCTCGCGCAGCTGGTGCGGCTCGCGCCGGTGCGCGCGGCGATCGATGAGCGGCTCGCGCACCTGCGTGCCGACCTCGCCACGCGCGCGCTCGGTCCGCGGCTTGCCGACCTCAGGGTGCGGTTCGAGGAGATCGCGGCGCAGGAGGTGGCACGGGCGCTGCGCCACGAGCTGCGTACGCTCGATGCCGCGCAGCGCGCCGAGCTCGAGCGGCTGGGCGTCGCCGTGGCGCACCGCCTCGCGCATCTGCCGCTCGCGGGCCTGCGCGCCGCCGCCGTACACGCCAGCTCGGACGCGGTAGATGCATTTTTCGACGCGGCGCGACCCGGACGCGAGTCATGAAGACACCCGAACGCTCGGCGCAACTCTTCGAGCGCGCCTGCCGCGCGATCCCGGGCGGGGTCAGCTCCCCGGTGCGCGCCTTCCGCGCGGTCGGCGGCACGCCGCTGTTCATCGCGCGCGGCCATGGTGCGCGCGTGACGGATGCCGACGGCCGCAGCTATCTCGATCTGGTCGGCTCGTGGGGCCCGCTGATCGCCGGCCACGCCCACCCGCAGGTGCTCGCCGCCATCGGCGCAGCGCTCACGCACGGCACCACCTTCGGTGCGCCCTGCGAGGCGGAAGTGGAGCTCGCCGAGCGCATCATTGCGGCCTACCCGGCGGCGGAGCAGGTGCGCTTCGTCTCCTCCGGTACCGAGGCGGTGATGAGCGCGATCCGCGTGGCGCGCGCTTTCACGGGCCGCGACCTGATCCTCAAGTTCGCCGGCTGCTACCACGGGCATGCGGATCATCTGCTGGTGGCGGCGGGCTCGGGGCTCGCGACGCTCGGCACGCCCTCATCGGCCGGCGTGCCGCGGGCCTTCACCGATTGCACGCGCGTGCTGCCGCTCGACGATGAGGCGGCGGTCGAGGCGCTGTTCGCGAACGAAGGCGCGCGCATCGCCGCGGTCATCATCGAGCCGGTGCCCGCGAATCACGGCCTCCTCATCCAGCGGCGCGAGTTTCTCGAGCGGCTGCGCGAGCTCACCCGCCGGCACGGCGCGTTGCTCATCTTCGATGAGGTGATCTCGGGTTTTCGCCTCTCGCGCGGCGGCGCGGCCGAGCTCCTCGGAATCACCCCCGATCTCGCGACCTTCGGCAAGGTGATCGGCGGGGGCATGCCGGTGGGCGCGTTCGGCGGCGCGCGGCGCATCATGGAGCGGCTCGCCCCGCTCGGCGACACCTACCAGGCAGGGACGCTGTCGGGCAATCCGGTGGCCATGGCGGCCGGGCTCGCAACCCTCGAGGTGCTGGAGCGCGAGTCCGGATGGCAGGCGCTCGAGGCCCGCGGCGCGGAGCTCGAGGGGCTGATCAGACCGGTGCTGGCGCGTGCTGCCTTTCCCATCCATCTGGTGCGCGCGGGCTCGCTCCTGTGGATGTCGTTCCACGAGAGCGGCGCGCCGCGCACCGCCGCGCCACTCGCGGCGGCGGAGGCGGGGCGCTTTGCAGCGCTGTTTCACGCCATGCTGGAGCGCGGCGTGTACCTGCCGCCCTCGGCCTACGAGGCGTGCTTCCTGTCGCTCGCGCATTCGAGCGCGGACCTCGAGGAATTCGCCGCAGCGCTCGCCGACTCGCTGGCACGGATCGCCCCATCATGAAGGCCACGCGGGTCTTCCAGCTCACGGCGCTCGCGCTGGTGGTGGTATCGGCGGTGCAGGTCGGCTGGTGGCTCTTCGACCAGCGCGCCTACACCATCGAGAAGGCGCAGGCCGAGCGCGCGCTCTACGGCGAGCAGCTGCGCGCGGCGCAGGCGCTGCTCGACGCGGGCGTCGGCGAGAGCCGCGTCCGGGAGCTGCTGCCCGCCGTGCGGGTGAGCGGACGCGCGGCGAGCCTCGATCCCGGCATCGAGCAGGCACTCCTCACCGAAGCGCAGCACCGCAGCAACCAGTACGCCTGGGAGGGCTCGTTCTTCCTGCTGGCGCTGGCGGTGTGCATCGCGGTCATCGCGCGCGCACTGCGTGCCGAGGCGCGGGTGCACGAGGAGCAGAACAACTTCCTGGCGCTGGTCTCGCACCAGTTCAAGACGCCGCTCGCGAGCCTGCAGCTGTCGCTCGAGACCATGACGCTGCGCACGCTCGCCCCCGAGCAGGCGCGCACGCTCATCGACCGGATGCTGGCGGACCTCAACCGCATGGAGCTCATGGTCACGCAGATCCTCGAGAGCGCGCGCCTCGAGCGCGGGCGCGTAGAGCTCAAATCCGAGCCGGTGGAGCTCGCGGGCGCGGTGGCGCACGTGCTCGGCGCGCTGGAGGAGCGCGCGCGGGTGCAGCGCATCGCGGTGACGAGCGAGGTCGCTCCCGGCATCTACGTGCTCGCCGACCCGCTGGCGCTGGATGTCATCGTGCGCAACATCCTCGAGAACGCGCTCGCCGCGGTGAGCCCGGTGGGCGGGGGCAGCATCCAGCTCGCCGCGCGCAGCGCCGGCGGCGAGGTGACGCTCGCCGTGCGCGACAGCGGCGTGGGCTTTCGCCCCGCGGACGGGGCACGCCTCTTCGAGAAGTTCACCCGCCTGCACCCGGGCGGCGGCAGCGGCCACTACGGCACCGGGCTCGGTCTCTACATCGTCGCGCGTCTCATGCAGCTCGCACAGGGCCGGGTGAGCGCCGAGAGCGCAGGTCTCGGGCAGGGCGCGTGCTTCTCGCTCACCTGGCCGGCAGCGCCGGAGCCGCGCCCATGAGCGCAGCTGCCGAGCCGATCAACCGGGTGCTGGTGGTGGAGGACGACCCGCATCTCGCCGCCGGAGTCATGGAGAACCTGCGCGCGGAAGGCTACGAGGTCGCCGCGGTCGGCGACGGACGCGCGGCGCTCGAGTGGCTGCGTGACCATGCGTGCGCGCTCATCGTGCTCGATGTGATGCTGCCGGAGCTCGACGGGCTGGCGGTGTGCCGCACGCTGCGCGATGCGGGCAACAACACGCCGGTGCTGTTCCTCACGGCGCGCGGCGATCCGGCGGACCGCGTACGCGGGCTCGAGGCGGGGGGCGATGATTACCTCGCCAAGCCCTTCCACCTCGCGGAGTTCCTGCTGCGGGTGCGCGCGATCCTCAGGCGCTGGGACTGGTACCGCAACGCCTCCGCGACCGCCGCCACCGCAGTGCTGCGCTTCGGCGGCAACGAGGTGGATTTCCGAGTGTTCCGCGCGCGCACCTGGAACGGCGAGGCGCAGGAGCTCACCGAGAAGGAGGCGATGATCCTCAAGGTGCTGGCCGAGCACGCCGGCGACATCGTCTCGCGCGAGGACCTGCTCGAGCGGGTATGGGGCTACGACGTATTCCCCTCCACCCGCACGGTCGACAACTTCATCCTGCGGCTGCGCAAGCGCTTCGAGCGCGAGCCCGCCAGCCCGCGCCATTTCCTCACGGTGTGGGGCGTGGGCTATCGCTTCCTCATCGAGGGCGAGCCGTGAGCGGGGTGCGGGTGCTGCGCATCGGTACGCGCGCATCAAAGCTCGCGCTGTGGCAGGCGCGGCACGTCGAGGCGCTCGTCAAGGCGCAG
>Ga0335079_10002062_pt1 | contig 23188 bp, 15 predicted proteins | sample Lox_Sample_33_FD_206719 | JGI IMG/M metagenome (GOLD analysis project Ga0335079, IMG submission 206719) | Soil microbial communities from Loxahatchee National Wildlife Refuge, Florida, United States - Lox_Sample_3.3 | ecosystem: Environmental > Terrestrial > Soil > Wetlands | place: USA... | reverse complement strand
AATCGTCAAACTGATATTCGGATGCCCGCTCAACGTCACCGTATCCGCGGGATCTTTTGCGCCAACGTACATTTGCAATTCGAGATAAATCAATTCCTTGCCGTTCTGCAAACCGCGCGCGATCTGGTGCACGCCCGCCGCGTGCCCGGCTTCCACCGTCAAATACTCGGTCTGCACGCGCGCGTCCGCCACTTTCGGCTCAATCGTTTCCGTGATTTCGTCCACTGGCAGATTCAAGCTGTCCGCAATCATCGCCACCGATTCCGGCAAACCCACGTGCTTGATCACGCCTTCTTTCACCTTCGAGCGAAACTCTTCAACCGTCATACCAGCGCCGATTTTTTTCTGCAACGGCAGACGCCGCTTCCCGCCATCCACGATGCGCACCGCCTTCGCATGTTCAATCCGCTGCGAAACTGCCGCCAGCGTGATCACCAACTTGTCCATCACGAAGCCTGGATTCACGCCGGTGCCCACCAGCGCTACGCCCCAATCTTTCGCCGCGGCATCCAGCTTCGCAGAAAGTTCGGGATACGTTCGCAACGGGTACGAAAGTTCCTCGCAGGTAGAAACCACGCAGGATTCCGCCTCGAGGCACGCCAGCAATTGATCCATAACTTTGGGAAGCGACGAAGATGTGGAGTGAATCACTATATCGGCAGCTTGCTCCAAGACTTCTTTGGCGTCCGCCGAAACGGTCACACCCCACGGAGCGTCCGACGCTCCGCACACTTCGCCGAGATCGCGGCCCACTTTCGCGGGGTCGGTATCAATCGCGCCGGTAATTTCAATCGCCTGCTTCTCGCGCATCAATCGCGCAATCGACGCTCCGATGGGCCCTATGCCGTACTGAATCACACGAATCTTCTTCTTCACGTTTCCCTCGCTAATTTCGGTGCTTGCGGCCCAACACCCGGGATTTTGGGCCCAAAGGAAACCTATACCTTAATGGAATTCGCGCGAGGGTTCAACGCAGAATGCCGTTTGCGCCGAAGAAATCTCGCAAGGATTGATGCCATGGCGCGGAAGAAAACACAAAAGCCATCGCAATACAGAGATCCCTGTAGTTTCCCCGCGCCAAAGGATCGACTCGCCGGGAAGGGCGTTGCCGCGAGCAAGAGCCGGCGCGATAATGGACGGCACTGGCCGATTTGAGGAGGCCCACATGCCTGCAAAAAAACTGACCGACGCCGAAGCCCAAGCGCTGCTCTCGAAATTGCCGGGCTGGAAGATCGTCAACGGCAAGCTACACCGCGAATATGAGTGCAAGGACTTTGTCACTGCTTTCGGCAACATGACGCGTGCCGCGCTGGTCGCGGAAGGCATGAACCATCACCCCGAGTGGTTCAACGTGTGGAACAAAGTGGTGATCGACTTGACCACGCACAGCGTGAAGGGCATCAGCGACTACGATTTCGTTCTGGCCGAAAAGATGGAAGAGATTTTCGCTCCGGCCAAAACCGTGCTCGCCGGCACGGCGCGATAAGCACTGCTGCCGCGAGGATCATCGCCGAACAAAAACGGAACCTAGCAGCTGCGTCGCTGTGTATCGCCGACCGGCCACGTCCGAATGGCATTTGCGGTGCGGCGAACGCAAACACCTGTTGACTCCATGCTCGGCTAGGCGAAAAATAGAGTTCCCTTCCTGAACAGTAAGCTGTCCAGACTGTCCTCTCCAGTCAAAAAGCAAAGTAGACGCTCGTACACGGCGAAACGTATCGCCGGAATTCTGGCGTTGTCTTTTCGTTCTGAAACGTACGACGCTTTGGCCTCGGGAGCTAACCATGATGACGAAGCAACTGCGAGTTTTGGTGGCGGAAGATGGGCGGGAAGAGATCGCGCGCGCGCTTCGCACGGTTTTTCCGGAACCCGACAGTCAATTGGAACTGACCACGGTCGGCACCATTCCGACCCTGCTGGCAACCATCGAATTGAGCCAGCCGGAAGTGATCTTTCTCGACTTGGCACTCGGCCAGTTTGATCCACTCGATGCGGTGCGTCGCGTACATCGGGCGGCGCCGAGCATTCCCTTGATTGTCTGCACGCAGGTGGCGGAAAAGGCCACTGCAGCGAAGAGCCTTTCTGAAGGCGCCATCGATTACGTGCTGAAAGGATTTCTGGATGCGCGAACGATCGAGCGTGTGCTACGGGCTGCGTTGGAGCGCAACACGCTCGAAGGCTTGGCCGATCTGTTGCGCGACGGCGTTACCGGACTCTACACGCGGGAAGGTTTTTTGGCGCTGGGCATGCGCGCGATGGATGTGGCGGTACGTTCCGGCGGAACGTTGGTCCTACTGTGCGCCATGATCGACAGGTTCTCCGAGCTGCAGCAGAGATTGGGGACCGGAGCTGCGGAGCGCAGCATCAAGGAAACCAGCGAAGTGCTGCAGAGTTGCTTCCGCCGCAGCGATCTGCTGGCGCGACTCGGCAAAGCGCAATTCGCGGCTCTGGCGCTGGACGCTGTGGAGTCGAGCGCGCCAATTCTCCGCCAGCGCGTTGCCTCCCGAATCAGCGCACTCAACGATCTCGGAGAAAATGGGCGGCCACTCGAACTGCGCATCCGCGTGGGTTTTTGGGGCGCGAATGACGCCAGATCTTTTGCGGAGTTCCTCGACAGCGTGGAAGCCGAACTGCGCTGCGCAGAAAGCAATGCGCGGCCAACTGAATACGTGGGAGCGGCGTGACAGCGCGACTGGGAATCGTAGCCGCGGAATTAGCAATTCGAGTTCGCACAAGTGAAGCGTGAGACGGAGGCAAACAACGCATGAGGCCGTTGACGGCGGATGCGCAACAGCAGACAAAAAGCGCCGGCCTGGTGCGCCTGTTGATTCTCGAAAGCGTGTCAGCCGAAGCGGAACTGGCTATCGCGGAACTCAATGCTTCGGGATACGAAGTGCAGCACACCTTGGCAAGCGCCAAGGAGCAATTCCTGGAAGCGCTGGACAGGGCGAACTTTGATGCGATTCTCGCGGACTATCACGTGAGCAACTGGACCGGGATGGAAGCATTGCGCGAAGCCCGCAAGCGTAACAAGCACATACCTTTTCTGCTATTGGCCGGAGCTTTGGGCGATGAAGCAGCAGTGGAATGCATCAAGCAGGGAGCCAACGACTACATCTCGAAAGAGCATCTCGCGCGATTGCCGTCCGCATTGAAACGTGCGCTGGGGGAAAGAAGCCTCCGCGAAGAGAATGCGCATGCGGTGGCAGCACTGGAGGAAAGCGAAGCGCGAGCGCGCGAGCAGTTCGCTGAACTGGACTTGATTTACCGCACCGCGCCGATCGGCTTGGCGATTTACGGTCCAGATCTGCGGTACCTACGTGTCAACGAACATATGGCGCGCATGAACGGATTCCCGGCGGAACAGCACGTGGGAATGATGACCCGCGACGTGAACTTGGACATTGGCAAGGCGGTTGAGCCGTACCTCCGGCGGGTTTTCGCGCGCGGTGAATCAATTCAGAATGTCGAAATAAAAGGCACAACGCGCGCGCAGCACGGAATCGAGCGAAGCTGGCTGGCCAGTTTTCATCCGCTGCGGGGGGCCAGCGGAGTAATTTTCGCGATCAGCGTGGTGGCGCTGGAAAATACGGAGCGCAAGCGCGCCGACGCCGCTCTGGCTGCGTCGGAAGCGCGCAACCGCGAAATGGTCGAGAACTCCGCGTACGGAATTTTTCGTGTCGCGCCGAGCGGAGCTTTTCTCGACCCGAACCCGGCGCTGCTGCGAATCCTAGGCTGTCAACCGGCGGACGAGGCAAAGCTTCCGGCGCTCGTGCGGGATGTGTTTCGCTACCCCTCGCAGTATGCGGAGTGCACGGCAGCATGCCAGCAGCCCGGGAAGACATTCAGCACCGAGGCGGAATGGCGTCGGCGGGACGGCGCGCTGGTGGTGGTGCGTCTGCGCTTTCGCGGTTTGAGCGAGAAAGAGACCGGCGCCGTGGCCGAAGTGGTGGCGGAGGACGTCACGGAAGTGCGGGCCATGGAGCGGCAACTCCATCATTCCCAGAAATTCGAAGCGATTGGGCAACTGGCAGGAGGCGTGGCACACGATTTCAACAACGTGGTGGGCGCAATTCTGGGATGGGCCGAACTGGGTCTCGAGCAAAGCCGGAATTATCCGCAAATTGCCGAGCGGTTTGCGCGGATTCGGGAGCAAGCGGAACGGGCAGCGGCCCTGATGCGCGAGTTGCAGGCGTTTGCGCGTAAGCAGGTGCTGCAACCGCGCACGCTGGACCTGAATGCCGTGACCAGCAAGCTGGTGAGTTTTCTGGACAAGGTGCTGCCGAAGAATATCGAACTCAAAGTCGTGGATGGATTGGTCGATCCGGTCAAAGCCGATGCCACACAAATCGAGCAAGTGCTGATGAATCTCTGCCTGAATGCGCGGGATGCGATGCCGCAAGGCGGACGACTGATCATCGAAACAGAGATGGCCGACGTGGACGAGGCCTACTGCCGGTTTTATCCCTATGTGACGCCAGGGCGCTATGCGGTGCTGTGCGTTTCCGACACGGGAATCGGCATGGACACAGAAACACGCGAGCACATCTTCGAGCCGTTTTTTACGACCAAAGAAAAAGGGCAGAGCAGTGGAATGGGGCTAGCCACCGCGTACGGGGTGATCAAACAGCATGGCGGATTTATTCACGTTTACAGCGAAGCTGGGCAGGGCAGCCTGTTCCGCGTGTATTTGCCGGTCTTGATGGCCACCTTGGCGACGCCGGGAGAGACGGAGCGAACGAAGGCTGCGCCGGTCGACGCGCGGGGCACAGAGACCGTGCTACTTGCGGAAGATCACGACTCGATCCGCGAAATGGCGCGACAGACGCTGGCCAACCTGGGATACCGGGTCTTGTGCGCGGAAGACGGAGAAGACGCACTTCGAGTCTGCGAGCACGAAAAACCCGCTCTGGCGATCCTGGACCTGGTCATGCCAAGGATGAGTGGGCCGGAATTGGCCGCCAAGCTGTTGCAGCGATTTAACAAGCTGGCCATTCTCTTTACCAGTGGGTATTCGCAGGAGTCGCGGGAGGCGGCGAGCACCGAGCTGGACGCGCGTTTTCTGCAAAAGCCGTATAGCCCGTCCAGCCTGGGCCGCCTGGTGCGAGAGGTTTTGGACGACGTCGGCAATAACACCGGCGGCGAACCAGGGCATTGACCGTCGCAGCGCGGATAAACAGGTTTTAACCGTTTTAACGTTGACAGGCACAAATGGCGGTGCTACAAAGCGTCAAAGACAAGCCCTTGGGTGGTGAGTCTCTTACGCAAGTAAAACGCGAGTGAGGCCGCAGACCTGCCTGGCAGGGCAGGCCTGCTGAGCCACTACGGGCCTGTTGAAGCAACACCCCACCCCACCCCGGGAGGTGAGAACCCACGGTTTTCACCTCCTTTTTGTTTTGACCAGCTGGTGTTCCGACTCAGCTAAGATGTACGCACTTTGTTGGAATCCAATCGCAACCAGCCGCCGCTACTCGCGCTAAAAAACGTGACCGTGATTCGCGGGGAAAACTTCGCGCGGCCTGCGCTGGATGGGGTGTCGCTGAAGATTGGCGCGGGCGAGCACGTGTGCATTCTGGGGCCGAACGGTTGCGGGAAGTCGACGCTGATCAAGACGATCACCAGGGAGTGCTACCCGGTGGCGCGCGAGGGGTCCTCGATTGCAATTCTGGGGCGGGAGCGCTGGAACATTTTCGAGTTGCGATCGTCGATGGGAATTGTTTCGCCGGATTTACTGGCGTCCTGCACGACGGATGCGACGGGGCGAGATGTGGTGCTTTCGGGGTTTTTCAGCAGCACGCGGATTTTTCCGCATCACCATCCAGAGCCAGAGCATCTGGAGCGGTCCAGCCGCGCGCTGGAACGGCTGGGCATCGCGCATCTGGCGGAACGCGCTGTTTCGCGGATGTCGTCCGGGGAGGCGAAACGAACTTTGATTGCGCGCGCGCTGGCACATGAGCCGCGTACGCTGCTGTTTGATGAGCCGAGCAACGCATTGGATATCGCGGCGCAAATGCAGCTGCGCGACACGATGCGGGAGTTAGCGCGGCAGGGATTGGGGATTTTGCTGGTGACGCACCACGTGGCGGAGATTATTCCAGAGATGGAGCGGGTGGTGATGCTGCGAGAGGGGCGAGTTTTGGCGGATGGACCTAGGCGGGAGATTTTGACGGCGGAGCGATTGGGGGAATTGTTTGGAGTGAAGGTGCGATTAGTGCAAGAGGATGGCTATTTTCATGTCTACTAGACGGGTGGCGTGATTGGAGTGCTGCCGGATGAGTTGGCGGTCAGAAAAGCGGCGTCACTTTCGTTTTGCTCAGCTCGAGCAAGCCGTCGCATTCCAAAGATGGCAATGGCAGTGAGCAGCAGGACGGCCGGATCGATGGGATGGCGGTAGCGCAGCGACGTGTGGGTGATGTAGTAGAGCAACGGGAAGACGAGCGGAAAAGCGATGAGCGGAATGGCGTAAGGCGATTTTTTCAGGACTAGAACGACAATTCCTAGCAGCGCTCCGACCGGAGCGAGATAGTTACACAACAAGAGCGCGCGGAGAAGAAGCGAGGGCGTTTCGCGGAACGTGGCCACGGGTACCGGTGTGCCCATCCAAAACTCGACAAAGCGAAACGCGATAAGGCGGAGTTCGATGCGCGGATTGGCGCGGATGAAGGCGAAGGCTTTGCGGCGTTCTTCGTCCATGAAGGCGGTTTCGCCCATCCGAAGATAGCGGAGGATTTCGCGGTCCTGAGTCACAGTGCCGGGACGGAAACGATGGGCGTCGTCGTAGTTTTCGTTATTGCCGATGTAGAGTTCGAACGCGAAGTTGGAGCGCAACGGAACGAGGCGATGGAATTGACGGCAGTTGCGAACGGTCCAGGGAACGCAACAGAGGATGGCGACGGTTGTGGCCACGAGCGGGTTGATCAAGCGCGATCGGCCGCGGGCGGGATCGCGCCACACGAGCCAGAGAAGAAGGACGGGGAGAAGTAACGCCAGCGCTGGGTTGGTGAGCAAAGCGAAACCCCAGAGGAGACCGTAGAGACACCAATCCCGGATGCGGGGCGATTCGGCGAGAACGAAGGTGAGCCACAAGAGAGTGGCCGCAAGCAGGGCGGAAAGACACGTGTCCCAAATCCATTCGAAGGGAATGATGACGGCGTTGGGAAAGAGCGCCCACAGCCAAGCGGCGAGAGCCGCAGCGCCAATGCCTGCGATGCGCTGGCCGGCATAGTAAATCGGAATACAGGTAGCAGCGGAGAAGAGAATGTTGAACAGGACAGCGACAAAGAGAGACCGCAGTGTGTAGATGCCGAACAACTTGAAAATCGCCGCGAGAAACAGCGGATAAACGGGAGTGAGCCACGCGGTGGGGCCGCTGTCGCGCTGAAAAGGTGAGGAAAAACCTTTGCCGCTGGCGAGGGAGTAGGCGATGTGACCGGTTTCGGTTTGAAAAGGGATGATGCGGAGCACTTGCGGCGGAATTTGTCGCGTTTCGTAAAGCGCGAAGGCTGCGCGCGCGGCAAAAGCGACAAGCGTGATGAGCAGGAGTGAGGTCGCGGCTTTGCGCAGAAGGGAGATCATTGGGTCGAACCTGTTTTGTAAAGACGTCGAGGCGGAGAATTTAATTTCTCAGGGGCTAAAGCCCAAGCTCATTTAGGTCTTTTGTCGGAGCTAAGCTCCGACCCCCAAAAAACCTTTCTACGATAACCTCTCGCAGGCGATAGTCGCGCAAGCATGGTTTGGAGCATCGCCCGGCGTAGCGCGCTAGCTACGATGCGGCGCCGACATGCTACGATGGCCGGCATGCTGCAACGGCCAACCTCAGAAGGTTGACCCTACATTATGAACGCGTTGCTACAAGATCTGCGGTATGCGTTGCGCGGGTTCGCCCGGAATCCGGGATTTGCGCTGGCGGCGATCGTGTCGCTGGCCATCGGGATTGGCGCGAACACGGCGATTTTCAGCGTGGCGAACGCGCTGTTGCTGCGGCCGCTGGCGTACAAAGATGCGGACCGGCTGGTGATTTTGTGGAACCGTTCGCCAGGGCTCGGGATTTTGCGGGACTGGTTTTCGACGGCGCAATATTTTGACATCAAGACGAGCCATGAGAGATTCGAGGACGTGGCGATTGCGTCAGGCGCGCTGGATAACTTGACAGGCGGCGAGCCGGAGCGCGTCGGAACGGTGCGCGTCTCCGCGAATCTGTTGCCGATGCTGGGCGCGCGGGCGGAAGCGGGGCGTCTGTTTCTGGCCGAGGATGAACAGCCGGGGCGGCCGGGAATTGCGGTGCTGAGCCATGGAATGTGGGAACGGCGCTATGGAAGCGATCCAGGCGCGCTGGGCAAGTCGATCCTTCTGAACGGGCAATCATATGAGGTGGTCGGGATTTTGCCGAAAGGCTTTTCATTGCCGCATGAAGTTCTGCCGACGCTTTATGGTCCCGAGCAGCCGGACATCTTTCTTCCATTTCCGCTGGGGCCGAAAGCGGCGACGATTCGCACGCACGAGGACTACAACATTTTGGGCAAGTTGAAGCCGGGCGTGTCCATGATGCAGGCGCAAGCGGAGATGGACACGATCACCGCGCGACTGCGGCGGGATTTTCCGGAGTCGTATCCACCGAACGGCGGGCTAACGTTTGGGATTGTGTCGCTGCTGGAGCAGGTGGTCGGCAATGTGCGTCGACCGCTGCTGGTGCTGTTGAGCGCGGTGGGATTGGTGCTGTTGATCGCGTGCGCGAATGTGGCGAACCTGATGCTCTCGCGGGCGCTGGCACGACAACAGGAGATTGCCGTGCGGTCGGCGCTGGGAGCTGGACGCTGGCGGATTCTGCGGCAATTGTTGACGGAGAGCTTGCTGCTGAGTGTGTGCGGAGGGGCGCTGGGAGTAGTGCTATGCGTGTGGAGCATGAGATGGATTCACGTGTGGGGAACGAAGAGCCTGCCGCGGCTCACCGACATCGGAATTGATGGACGAGTGCTGGCATTTACAGCAGGGCTTTCGGTGCTGGCGGGAATTTTGTTTGGGTTGGCGCCGGCGCTGCGGATGGCGCGAGCGGATTTGCATGGCGCGTTGAAGGAAGCAGGCCGTGGCGCAGCGGGAAGCGCCGTTTGGGGCCGCGGAAACCGGTTGCGGCGGTTGCTGGTGATTGCGGAGATGGCGCTGTCCGTGGTGCTGCTGATTGCGGCGGGGCTGCTGATTCGAAGCTTTGCGCGTTTGCAGAATGTGGCGCCGGGATTCGAGCCGAGAAATGTGCTGACGTTCGATCTGGCGTTGAATGGAGAAAGGTACACGGATCCGGAAGTGCGGTTGAGCACGTATCGAGAATTGTGGAGGCGGCTGGAAAGTATTCCGGGAGTGAACGACGCGGGAGGAACGACGTCGCTGCCGTTGAGCGAGCAGTTTGCGTGGACGCCGATCACGGTGGAAGGGCGGACACCATTGCCGGGAGAAAAGTTTTTGAACGCGGACGCGCGCGTGGTAGGAGGAAAGTATTTTCAGGCGATGGGCATTCCGTTGCGGGGTGGCCGATTTTTTGACGAGAGTGACGTAATCGGGAAATTGCCGGTGACGCTGGTGGATGAGTTTATGGCGCAGCAACTTTGGCCGGGTCAGGATGCGGTGGGCAAACGGATTCACATGGTGGAATCGGAAACGCCATGGATGACCGTAGTGGGCGTGGTGGGACGGGTAAAGCAAGAGGCGCTCGACGTGGAGCCGCGGATTGCGTTTTATCTGCCGCAGACGCAGTATCCCGCGCGACAGATGACGGTAGTGTTGCGAGGCGCAGGCGACGCGGCGGCGCTGGCGCGGCTGGTGAAAACGGAGTTGGGGGAGATTGACGCGAGCTTGCCGATGTATGCCGTGCGGACTATGCAGGAACGTGTCGACGAGTCGCTGGCGCCGCGGAGATTTGCGATGACGCTGCTGGCGCTTTTCGCTGGGATTGCGTTGGTACTGGCGAGCGTGGGCGTGTATGGCGTGATGGCTTATTTGGTGAGCCAAGGCACGCGGGAAATTGGGATTCGCATGGCATTAGGAGCAACGCAGCGCGAGATTTTGCGGCTGGTGTTGACGCAGGGAATGAGTTTGGCAGCGGTGGGTTTGGGCATCGGGTTGGTGGCGGCGTTAGTGTTCACGCGGTTGATGCACAGCCTCTTGTTTGGCGTCAGCGCATGGGATCCGATTTCGTTTGGCGGGATTGCGCTGTTGTTGGGAGTTGTGGCGCTGCTGGCGACATATATTCCCGCGAGGCGAGCAGGCCGCGTGGATCCGATTCTGTGCCTGCGCGCGGAGTAGAAATTTTAGCGAAACGCCGCGGGTTGTCGTAGCAGCGAAGCGATGGACTATTTGAGTGGACGCGCCCCCGAAATGGTGCGGGCTTCGGGATTGCGCGGCGACCAATCCTCCGGCGGAAATGCGACGCGCCAGAAGGAAGGACGCGGCGCGGAAAATTCGAGACCAATTTCAGATTTGCCAGCTCGCACCGGGCCGAGAAACGCGACGTGGCACTCCTGTTCCTCTTTTGTCCCTTTGTGTTGCATCTTGATAAGGCTGCCGCTGGTGACGCGAGCGGTGGTGAGAATCAGCGCGCCGTGGGCGTTGATCGCCAGCGTCTCCGTTTCCTCTTCGAAGGCGTGGCCCTGCGCATCGTTGCCGCTGACGCGCACGGCAACCTGCATCAGCACGCGCTGACTGCGCCGGCGCGGCATGGGGCTTCCCGGAGTGTTCGAACCGTGTGCCATGACACCTCTTCAAGCTGCTAATGCCCACCGAATTTCGGCGGAACGCGTCTCGCTCGCGTCAACGAGACGAACAAGCGTATAGCGTAGCAATTCTGAAGCCATTCGTTGGCGGGCTGTGCCGGATTTAAAACGTACTCAGCTGCGTTGGTCCATCGGCACGTAGCTGCGCGTGTCGTGGCCGAGATAGATCTGGCGTGGGCGGGCGATTTTCTGCTCGGGATCGAGCAGCATCTCTTCCCACTGGGAAATCCAGCCAGAAGTGCGAGGAATCGCAAAAAGCACCGGGAACATGGAAATGGGGAAGCCCATCGACTGATAGATCAAGCCGGTGTAGAAATCCACGTTGGGATAGAGCTTGCGCTTGATGAAGTACTCGTCTTCGAGGGCGATACGTTCGCACTCGAGAGCGATTTCCAGCAGCGGATTCTTGCCCATCAATTCGAATACTTCGTAGGCTACCCGCTTGATGATGCGGGCGCGCGGATCGTAGTGCTTGTAAATACGGTGGCCGAAGCCCATGAGCTTGGTTTCGCCGGCTTTGACGCGTTTGATAAAGGCAGGAACATTCTGGACGGAGCCAATTTCGAGCAGCATGTGCAGGACTTCTTCATTGGCGCCGCCGTGCAGCGGGCCATAGAGCGCGGCGATCGCAGCGGCAGTCGCGGAATAGGGATCGACATGCGAGCTGCCGACGCCACGAATCGTGTTGGCGGAGCAATTCTGCTCGTGATCAGCGTGGAGAATGAAGAGCACGTCGAGCGCGCGTTCGAGCGTCGGATTCGGGCGGTATTTCGTTTCCGTGGTGCGGAAAAGCATGTTCAGGAAGTTGCCGGGGTAGCTGAGCTCGTTGTCCGGGTAGACGAACGGCATGCCCAGCGTGTGCCGATACGAAAAGGCAGCGATGGTGGGCATTTTGCCGATGAGGCGGTAGGTCTGCTTGCGGCGGGACTCCTCGTCAAAGATGTTGCGCGCATCATGATAGAAGGTGGAAAGCGCGGCGATCGTCGAGATCAGCATGCCCATGGGGTGGGCGTCATAGTGAAAGCCGTCGAGGAACTTCTTGATGCTTTCGTGGATGAACGTGTGGTGTGTGACGTTGTAGGTCCAATCCTTGAGCTGCGCAGCTGTGGGGAGTTCGCCGCGAAGCAGCAGGTAAGCCGTTTCGAGGTAAGTGCTTTTCTCGGCGAGCTCTTCGATCGGGTAGCCGCGATAACGAAGGATTCCGGCGTCGCCGTCAATGTACGTCACGCGGCTGATGCAGGAAGCGGTGTTGTTGTAGGCCGGATCGTAACTCAGCATGCCAAACTCGTTCGGATCGACCTTGATTTGACGCAGATCCATGGCCCGAATGGCGCCATTTTTTATAGGAATTTCGTAGGATTTTCCGGTGCGGTTGTCGGTGATGGTGAGGGATTCGCGGGATGCGGTGGGAGTGTCTACTTTTTTGGTTTGCGTGGCGGTGGTGGTGGAATCCATAAGCAATCGTCCTCAGAGGCCAGGAGGCACATACGTTGGCGTTTACTTTCCCACTGTACACCAAAGCGTGCTTGCCGGAAATGGGACAACCGGACGGTAAGTCAAAGGAACTGTTGACGTTGGAGGCATTAAGAGCCCAAAGAAGCGTAAGACAAGCGTGCTGCATCTAATTGGCGTCTGTAGGATAGTCGTTATAACATATACCGTGCAGGGTGCGAGCCCGGAGGAGGAGTTCATGATCAAGATTCGCAAAAGCGAAGAGCGCGGCCACTTTGACCATGGCTGGCTGAATACCTATTTCACGTTTTCGTTCGCGGACTACTACGACCCCAAGCATGTGCATTTCCGGACTTTGCGCGTGCTGAATGACGATCGCGTTGCGCCAGGACAAGGCTTTCCAACGCATCCCCATCGCGACATGGAGATCGTGACGTACGTGTTGGAAGGCGCGCTGGAGCATCGCGACAGCATGGGCACGGGCTCGGTGATTCGTCCGGGAGACGTGCAGTACATGAGCGCGGGATCCGGCGTGACGCACAGCGAGTTCAACGCCTCGGACAAAGAGCCGGTGCATTTGCTGCAAATCTGGATGTTCCCGGAGAAGCAGGGCTTTCAGCCGAAGTACGGACAGAAGAATTTCAGCGAAGCCGAGAAGCGCGGGAAGCTGCGGCTGCTGGTGTCGCCGGATGGACGCGATGGCTCGATTCAGATTCGGCAAGACAACGAGCTGTACGCGACGGTGCTGGGGAAAGGCGAAGCGGTGCGGCACGAACTGAAGGCGGATCGCCACGCCTACATCCAAGTGGCGCGCGGCAGCGTCACGCTGAACGGTACGCAACTCGAAGCCGGCGACGGCGCGGCCATTTCCACCGAAAAGGCCGTCGAGCTAACCGGCGTGAATAGGGCTGAGGTGCTCCTGTTTGACTTGGCGTAAGAGGTGAGGAGCCGCGGGATACGGGGGCGATTGTGGCGCAGAGTCTCAGAAAATGAGGTTCTGCGCCTCTTTTTTTGTGGCTGAACTGAGTTAAAAAGGAAAAAGAATGCCCTTGTCTTTCAGTTTCTCGAAGCGTGTGGCGGAGAAACGATATAACCGCGCAGGCTTACGGCCGGTATGCTGCCATTCGCGAAGCGGTTTCAGAACGCCCAGCAAATTGAGCTTGCGACGAAAATTGCGTTTGTCTACACGCTTGCCGAGAATTGCCTCGTAGACCGACTGTAGATCGGTGAGTGTGAATTTCTCAGGCAAAAGCTGAAAGCCCACGGTGGTGTATTCGAGCTTGTTGCGTAAGCGTTCGAGGGCATAGTCGAGAATTCCACGATGATCGAAAGCTAATTCGGGAAGGCGACTCACTGGAAACCAGCAGGCCTCAGCAGCGTCGGTTCCCGGAGTTAGTACCAGTTGATTGGAAGAAATCAGCGCGTAATAAGCCACGGTGACCACGCGCCCACGAGGATCGCGTCCGGGCTCGCCGAAGGAATAGAGTTGTTCGAGAAAAACGTCACGCACGCCAGTTTCCTCGACCAGTTCGCGGAGGGCAGCGGCTTCCAGCGATTCGTCTGGATGGACGAATCCGCCGGGGATAGCGTATTGGCCGGCAAACGGGGGAATGCCGCGCCGAACCAACAAAACCTGGAGCACTCGATCGCGAATCGTAAAGATGACAACGTCGACCGTGACTTGCAGGCTGTCCATCGCTATCCGGTCACCAATTGAGCCGTTTCCGCAGCAGCGGAAATCGTGGCGGTTGATCCAGAGTTGAAGAGCAAAAAGTCAGACTCGACGCCATCGCTGAAGATAACGCCACCCGACGGCATGAGTGACTCTAACACCAGGTTTTCTTTCGGTGCGAGCAGGCCGGCGACCACATTGGCGGACGAATGCCGGCTGATGAAGGGTTCGCGTACCACGAACAGCAAGCGGCGATCCTCCCAATCGAGGCGCAAGGATTTAAGTGCCGGCGCGCCAACCAAACCCGCTACTCCTGAGAACATGTTGAACACCGAAGACATCCATCCCGTGCTGCCCGCGCCCGTGGAAACTAGGACGCCGCTGGAAGATTGCGCTTCTTCTCGCTTATTCCAGCGGAGGCGATAGCGGGCGGAGATATGAGTCTGCGCGCCCAGGAACAAGTCGTTGAACGCAAGCAGCCGCTGTCCGTCATTTAAGCGCGCTTCCGCGAGAGTCACAGCGCGTACACGGCTGCGACCGGCCAGTGCGAGCGCGAGCACGGCGGGCAAATCGGCCGGCCGAAAAGGCAGCAGAATGCCATCGAAACGTTCGGGATCGGGATTTACCGCGATGATCGGCTGGCGGCCGACATATTTGGCGGTGTTGGCGACCAAGCCGTCCTGTCCTACGGTAACGACCAGATCCTCCGGAAGAAACGTATATGTGGGCACCAGAGCACGATCGATGGTCTGAACTTTGAGGCCGATGTCGATGGACTTGCGCACCAATTCCACCGATCGGGTATAAGTAGCATCTTCCCGCTGGTACTCCGCGAAATCGCCGCCAGCGTGTTCGATGTAAAACTTGGCTTGGGAAATGGTGTTGAAGCGCTCGACAAGTTCTGCGAGCCGGGTCTTTCGCGTGACCAGGACAATTTTCTCATACGCGGCTCGGGGGCTTTGTGCATGGGATCCAGCAGTCATGGCTTACTTTCCTTTGGGCACCGTCGAGACGGGGCCGTCCGAAGTGCGGCCGGCCAGAAGCGAGTTCAGCAGATCGGGCGAAATGTTGACTTCACCGATCTTCTGCGCATTGGTGGCGAGTTCCTGGAACGCGAGGGAAATCAGCGCTCGTGAGTCGACGCCCTGCGGAGCGAGCGTCATGAGCGTGCGCCAGTCGATGTCCCGTACTGGTTTGAGAGACGCTTCGAGAGCGTAGGCACGGCTGTCCGCCTCCTTGCGCTCGTTATCGACGCGCTGGTCCATGAGCGTGGCGCGCTGCTGCTCGAGAGCGATGTCCGCAGCCATACGCGTCTCGCGAATCTGACGCTGCTTTTCTTCGACCGCGATTTCGGTGTTCAGTTCGCTTTCCTTAATGCGGCGTTCCTGCTCGACGGCGTTGTTCCGGCGAGCATAGATGGCCTCGTCGGAACGGCGCTGCAACGCTTCGCGGGCTTCCGCTTCGAGAGCTTTGGCCATCTCCGGCGTGGGACGGATGGAGAGCAGCGAGAGATTCAGAATCTCGACGCCGAGCTGGGCCACCGCTTCCGAGGACTTTAGACCGGCGAACACAGCCGCGCTGAGCGGCCCGGAGCTTGTTAAAGCATCGCGAAGAGACAGCTTCTGGGTCTCTGCACGCATCAGGGTCTGCGTCGTGTGCACGAGTCGCTCGGGCAGCTTCTGGACATCCTCGGACAGATAAGCACCGTGCGCATTTACACTGAAATCCAGAACCGCGGCGAGGCGTTTGGGGTCGGCAACGCGATAGGTGAGCTGACCCTGCAGCGCAACGGTCTGGAAATCGGCGGTGCTTTCCTGAAAGGCGAACGGAACGTCGGCGCTGGCCAGCGGCACCGCCACGATGGAAGAAGTTGGAGCGTAGTAGAAGAAGGACAGGCCCGCGCCTTCTTTGCGGATCCGGCCATTGCGAAACAACAGGACGTGGGTAGTCGGGGTAGATTTGAAGAAGTGAATTGGAAGCATGGGCGAGCTCCATTTAGTGTCTTATCGACACCAATATGGTGTACGAACGACACTTTGTCAAGAAAAATCTTGCCCTCAGCTCAAGCGCCGGCCGGTGCCGGTCTTCAATAGAAGGCGCAGGACTGGGCCGCCGAAGACAAGGGACGGGAGCTTGCGAACGCAGAAACAGAAAATGCCTGCGCATAAGCGGCAACTGATAAGAATCTGGGCTGGTCTGGCTGGCTCTTAAACTTCTTCTCGGCCGCTATTCGTAGCGGAGGGCGATGAGCGGGTCGACGCGGGTGGCGCGGCGTGCGGGAAGATAGCAGGCGAGCAGTGCTATGGCGATAAGCAGGATCGAGACGGCGGCGAACGTCGGCGGGTCCGTCGGTTGCACGCCATAGAGGAAGCTGCTCAGGAAGCGCGTGACGATCAGAGCGGCAAGCAAGCCGATACCAAGTCCCAGCGCGGCCAGTCGCGCGCCCTGCAGCAAAACCATGCCGAACACGTTGCCGCGCGCGGCGCCGAGCGCCATGCGAATGCCAATTTCCTGGGTGCGTTGCGCGACGGAATAGGAAATAACGCCGTACATGCCGATCGTGGCGAGCAGAAGGGCCAACGCTGCGAACGAGCCGAGCAGCAACATGGTGAAGCGCGGCGTGGTCATGGAATCGTCCACCAGCGAAGTCAGCGGTGCGAGTCGCGCCACTGGCAAATCAGGATCAGCGGCATGCACCGCGTCGCGCAACCCCGCATTGACCGTCTCGAGTGGCGCCGTGGTGCGCACCGCCACGTGCATGGCGAGCATCGACGGCCATTGTTTCTGCATATAGGAAACATACATTTCCGGCGCTACTTCTTCGCGCATGGAAAAATGCTTGATGTCCGCGACCACGCCGATGATCGTGAACGTCGGGTATCGCGGGCTGCCCAAAGCTACACGTTTGCCAATCACCTCTTCACCCGGCCAATATTTCTTGGCCATCGCCGTGTTGATCACCGTGACGGGAATAGCGGTTGGCCCGTCTGAATCAGCGATGGCCCGACCGCGCAAAATCGGCGCGCCGACCGCCGGAAAATAACCCGCCGAAACCATCGTGTAGTTAGCAAACGGCATTTCTTTGTCGCCCGCGGCGGGATGGTCCACGATTCGAATGCCGGTGCTTTCGCCTTCGCCGCCCATGGGCAGAGTTTCCGCTACACCCGCGTATTCCACTCCAGGCACCGAGCGAATATTTTCCAGAATGCGCGAATAGACCGGGACGATGTGGTCCTGGTCAGGATATTTCAGCGCGGGCAACGATAGATCGAAGGCAACCACCTGGGTCGGCCGGAAGCCCGGGTCCACACTCAGCATGTGATAGAAAGTTCGCACCAATAGCCCCGCCGAAACCACCAACACCAAGGCGAGCGCCACCTGGGCAATCAGAAAGCCACTGCGCAGTGCTGCATGACTTGCAGAGCCCGCAGATCTTTGGCCGCCTTCTTTCAGTGACTCCGCAACATTGGAGCGCGCTGCTCCAAGCGCAGGAATCAGCCCGAAAAAAACGCCAGTGAGTATAGAAACTACCAGCGTAAACACGAGCACTCGCCAATCGAGCGTCACTTCCTGCAAACGTGGCACGCCAGCGGGGCCAAATTTTTGCACAAAGCGGACTCCGCCCAGGGCAAGTAGTACCCCTAAAACTCCGCCCGCCCCAGCGAGAAGCAGGCTCTCCGTCAACACCTGGCGGATCAACCGCCCATTTCCCGCGCCCAGCGCCGCCCGCAGCGTGAACTCTCTGCGCCGCGCCATCGAGCGCACCAGCAAGAGATTGGCTACGTTCGAACACGCGATCAGCAACACAATGCCTACCGAACCAAGGATGAGCAGCAGCGGCCGCTGCGTTTCTCCAGTGACTTGCGTCCGCAGCGGGACCAACCGCGTGTTGAACCAGCCTTTCCAGCGCGGGTCGGCTTGTTCCGCATGCTTGGTGATCACATCCATTTGGGACTGCGCTTGGGCGAGCGTGAGGTTCGGCTTCAGCCGCCCGATGGCGGCGAGTTCCGACGGGCCGAGGCGTGGCGTGTTGCCCATGCCCAGGGGCACCCACAGTTGCGGCCGGCGCGGAAAATTGAAGCTAACCGGCATTTCTTCGGAGCGCGGAAACGCAAAGTCCGCTGGCATGACGCCGACGACGGTGTAGGACACGCCGTTCAATGCCAGCGCACGGCCGAGAACGCCACGATCCCCGCCGAAGCGTTCCTGCCACAAGCGATAACTCAACACCACGACTTGATCGTGTCCCGGCTGATCCTCGTCCACAGAAAAGCCGCGGCCGAGCACTGGCGTAACGCCTAGCGCGGGGAAAAATCCGGCACTGGCGCGAAAACCGTCCAGCAAAGCTGGTTCGCCGGAGCCGGTGAGATTGAAAGAGTCGTTGCGAAACACGCCGAATTGCTCGAAAGGACGTTCTTCGCGCATCACCAGCGCGAACTGCGTTTCGCCCCACGGAAAATATTCCGATCCGATATTCACTCCGGCTGGCGCAACCAACCAGGGGATTACGATCCGTTCCGCATGCGGATACGGCAGCGGCTTCAGCAGAATTGCGTTTACGACACTGAATACCGAAGCGCTTGCCCCGACTCCCAGCGCGAGGGTCAGCACAGCGATCAGCGCGAAGCCCGGATTCTTGCGCAGCGTGCGCAAACCGTAGCGGATATCTTGTGCGAGTGTTTCGAGCAAATTCACACCGCGCGCATCGCGGCACTCTTCTTTGAGTTGTTCTTGGCCGCCGAACTTCAGCCGAGCACGCCGTACTGCTTCTTCGGGAGCTACGCCGGAAGCGACAAATTTCTCGACTTGCCGTTCGAAGTGAGCGCGTAGCTCTTCCTCCAGCTCGGTTTCCGCAGCGTTGCGACGCAGCAACGAACGCACACGAAATTTCAAATCGGCCAACATGAATCACCCCTGAAGTATTGCGCCACTGTCGGAACAAGGTTCACGGCTACTCGTAACGCAGCGCGACCATCGGATCGACGCGCATTGCTCGTCGCGCCGGCAGATACGCGGCAATAAGCGCCACTCCAGACAACACGCCAACGCACGCGAGCAATGTCACGATATCCCGCGCTGCCAAGCCAAAAAGCAGCTTCTGCAGCAATCCGACTGTCGCTAACGACAAGCACACACCGACAATCACGCCGCCCGCCAACACCGCCACCACATCGCGCATGACCAAACCGAGGATCGAGCCGCGCGGCGCTCCCAACGCCAGGCGAATTCCAAACTCCACTTGCCGTTGAGCCACCAGATAGCTGAGCGCGCCATACAATCCAATCATCGCGAGCAACAACGCGAGCGCGCCGAAGAATGTGGACAACGTGGCGAGCAATCGCTCCTGTACCAGCGAGTCGTCCACTTGCTGCGCCAACGTTGCAAAGTCCAGTGGAACGGACTTGTTCACGGCAGCCGCAGCCTCCTGTACTGCGGTCATCAGTTCTGCAGGTGGAATGGCGGTCCGCAATTCGAATGTCTGTGCTTCGGCGTGCTCGGGAACCTGCGTAACCGGGAAATATGCCGTCGCCGAGTTCGTCTCTCGCAGCGAGTCGTATTTCGCGTCTTTCACCAGGCCCACAATCTGGATCGGCACCGCCGGTTTGCCGGGCTCGGGATCGACGCGGAAAAACTTGCCGATTGGATTGGCGCCCGGGAAGAAACGATTGGCGACCGACTGGTTCACGATCGCCACTTGAGTCGATGTTTTGGTGTCTTGCTCATTGAAGCCTCGCCCTGCGAGCAAAGGAGTTCGCATCGTGGCGAAATAATTGGGCGAAACAAAATTAAAATTCACCAGCGCATCATCTCCGGTGGGCGGATTGGGCGTGTCCACCTGGATGGCGTTGTTCCACATGCGATTGCTGACGGGCGTAATAATTGAACGGCTCGCGGAAGTTACTCCCGGCAGGGCGCGCAAGCGGCGCTCCAGATCGTCAAACGTCGGCGCCTGCTGCTCCGCAGGTACTTTCGCGGTATGCAGATTCGCGCTCACCAGCAGAACGTTGTGGCGATCGAAACCGATGTCCATCAGCACCAGCTTCACCAGACTGCGCAGAAACAGGCCGCTGGCCACGAGCAGCACCAGCGAAAGCGCCACCTGCGACGCGACAATCCATTTGCCGGCCCGGAATTTGACGCGACCTTCGATTTCGGCCATCTGGCTGCCCTTCATTGCGGAAGTCAGGGAGACTCGCGTCGAGCGAAACGCCGGCAACACGCCAAAGAGCAAACCTGTCCCGACAGCAGCTACGATCGTGAACGCCAGGACGCGCCAGTCGAGAGAAAGATCGAGAAACAGCGGTCCAGTATCTCCTTTGGTAGAAATGAAGCGCACCAGCAGCGTTTCTCCCCAGCGGGCGAAAAACACACCGAGCAGCGCACCCGCGACCGAAAGCAACACGCATTCCGTCAACAACTGGCGAATCAACCGCGGCCGCGACGCTCCCAACGCCTTTCTCACCGCGATTTCCTTGTGCCGGGCGGCCGCGCGCGCCAGCATAAGGCTCGCGATATTGGCGCACGCGATCAGCAACACCAGTCCAACGACGCCCATCAGAATGTTCAGCGGCTGCCCGAATTGCCGGCGCAAATACGTTGTCCCCGTAGCTGCAGGCGTCGCCACGAGTGTCCGCTTCCGAAAATTCTCCTGGCCTTTGGCGTCCCAGTTCTGCGGCACTACCGCGGAAAAAACCTGCGGCGAAAGAACGTCCAGCCGCGCTTTGAGCTGCGCCGGATTGATTTCGGGTTTCAATCGCCCGATGATGGTCAGCCACCACCAGGATCGCTGCTCCAGCCGCGAGCGTGTGCCATCAAACTGCGCTGCGGCGCAGATCGGAATCGCCACGTCATACTTGAGCCCGATCTCCGTGCCGTAGAACCCCGCCTGGCTTACGCCAACGATCTCGTAGGAATGATCGTCAAGAGAAATCACACTGCCAATGGCGCTCGGCGAAGCGCCGAAATGTTGCTGCCAGAATCCGTCACTGATCACCGCGACGCCGGCACATCCGCGCTGGTCATCGGCCGCGGAGAGTAAGCGCCCGGCCGCGGGCTGCACCCCGAGTGTGCGAAAGTAGTCGCCGTTAACAAACATGCCGTTCGCGGGCTGCACGGCTCCGCCTTGTGCCAGATCGAAAGACGTCGATTCCCAGGCCAACATTCCAGAAAAAATGTCCTGCTGGCCGCGCAGGCTTTCCCAAAGTGGATTCGTGAACGAGCCCTGCAAAATAGTGCTTCCACTCCGGTGACCGTCTATTTCCAGATGCACCAGCTGCTCGGGGTGCTGCACCGGGAGCATACGCAGCATCAGGCCATCAATCAGGCTGAAAATCGCGGTGTTCGCGCCGATGCCGAGCGCCAGCGAAAGAATCGCCACGGAAGTGATGATTGGCGTTCGCGCTAGGACGCGCAGGCCGTAGCGAATGTCCTGCAACAGTGTTTCGATCAGGCTTACGCCGCGCGCTTCGCGGCATTCTTCTTTGAGTTGTTCGTGGCCGCCGACTGCGAGTCGCGCCTTGCGAAGCGCTTCTTCGCGCGTCAACCCCGCTTGCATGCCTTTTTCCACCTGGCGGTCGAAATGTGCGCGTAGTTCTTCGTCCATTTCGGATTCCATGGCTTCGCGGTGGAACAGCGAACGCAGGCGATAACGCAAATCGCTGAGCATGGCGCCTCCTTATGCGGTCTCCAGAACTTGCGCGACCGCGGCGGCCAACTTCTTCCAGGTGTCTTGTTCCACTTCGAGCTGCTTACGGCCCGCTTTGGTCAGTTCGTAGAACTTCGCCCGGCGATTGTTCTCGGACGCGCCCCACTTGGCTTTGACCCAACCGCGACGTTCCAGGCGGTGCAGCGCGGGATACAGCGAACCTTGCTGGATCAGCAACACTTCGCTCGAGATTTGTTGGATGCGCTCGGAAATAGCCCAGCCATGCTGTGGCTCGAGCGCCAGCGTGCGCAGAATCAACAAATCCAGCGTGCCTTGCGGCAAATCGATCTTTTTAGCCATAGCGCAACAACTCCCCTATCACTTCGACAACAGCTTCGACAGAAAGCCTACGCTCCTTCCTGTCGAAGCACAAGGGGAGCTGCATACAGTAAGACGCGCGACCAGAGGTTTCGTTTCCGCTCCTCTCTGCGTGCTCTGCGCCTCTGCGTTTAGTTCACTTCGGTGTTGTAGGAGCGCGCTTCCGCCCAGGGCCTTCGGCCTGATCGGACGCCTTTTCAACTATTCGGGAGGGCCCGACTTCAGCCGGGGCCGTAAAAAAACTCTTTCTTCTCTATTTAGGAGGTGGGGGCTTAGCCCCCACGTATGAGCGCGAGTAGTGAGTGGGCTTCAGCCCCTGAAGGAAGCTCTTCGCCTTCGTGAACTTGCAGGGGCGTCGTTCGACGAGGAGAACTACCCACGCGTCCGCTGAAACTCCTTCATGAAACTCGTCAACGCTTCGACTGCATCAAGTCCCACGGCATTGTAGAGCGAAACACGCATGCCGCCGACCGAACGATGGCCGGGCGTGCCAACGAGTCCGGCTGCCGCAGCTTCCTTGCCGAATTGTCTCTCTTTGGCTTCGTCGCCGCCAGCCACCCGAAAGACGACGTTCATTTTCGATCGCGAAGATTTCTCCACCGGGCAATGATAGAAGCCGCCGCTGTTATCGAGCGTGTCGTAGAGCAGCTTCGCCTTGGCATTATTCCGCTTCTCGATGCCAGTGAGGCCGCCTTCGCTCTCAATCCACTCCATCACCAAGCCAACCACATATATCGCGAACGTCGGCGGCGTGTTGTACAGCGACTTCTCCTTGATGTACGTGCGGTATTGCAGCGTGGTCGGCAGATTTTTGTCCGCGCGTTCGGCGAGATCCTTCCGAATGATGACAACAGTCACGCCGCTGGGCCCGAGATTCTTTTGCGCGCCCGCGAAAATCAGCCCGAACTTCTTCACATCGACCGGTCGCGAGGCGATGTCCGAAGACATGTCCGCCACGAGAGGCACATTGCCTGTTTCGGGCATCTCCGTCCACTGCGTTCCTTCAATCGTGTTGTTCGTGCACATATGGACGTACGAGGCGTCGGACGACAGCTTAAGCTCCGCCTGCCGCGGTACGCGCGTGAACTTCTCCGCCTCTGTCGACGCAGCGATGTTGTGCAGCACACCCTTTTTCAGTTCGCCGAGCGCCTTCGCTGTCCACGTCCCCGTGTGAATCAGATCCACCGGCTTGCCCGGCAGGCATAAATTCATCGGCGCCATCGTGAACTGCAAACTCCCGCCGCCCTGCACGAAAATCACGGCGTACTCTTCCGGGATTTG
>Ga0335079_10002059_pt1 | contig 23199 bp, 21 predicted proteins | sample Lox_Sample_33_FD_206719 | JGI IMG/M metagenome (GOLD analysis project Ga0335079, IMG submission 206719) | Soil microbial communities from Loxahatchee National Wildlife Refuge, Florida, United States - Lox_Sample_3.3 | ecosystem: Environmental > Terrestrial > Soil > Wetlands | place: USA... | reverse complement strand
CCTCCAGCGAAGCGCCCATTCAATACAAGACCCCGGCCGCGGGAGCCACTCCGATCGCTACGCAGCATCGTTCCATCTACTTCGATCCAAATTCCTCGCACATGAGCATGGACTCGCGCGCGATCGTCGACGAACTTGCCGGGACAATGCGCGCCTATGAAAACACCGTGGTCGACATCGAGGGCAACACCGATTCCACTGGTTCGCGGCCATACAACATCACTCTTTCGCACGCCCGCGCTGATGAAGTAAAGAACTACCTGATGGAAAAGTATGGATTCCCGGCCACTCGCTTGCGAACCACGGGCAACGGTCCCGACAAGCCGATCGACAGCAATGGCACACCGGAGGGACGGGAAAAGAATCGTCGCACTGACATCAAGGTGTACGCGAACCCAAGTTCTTAGATGATTTGAGGCACCACGGCTGCAAGCCACGAGGTTGTGGGACGGAATGAATGAAACCCGGAAGGTCCGTGGAAGAGCAGCCCTTCAGAGCCGCGTAATGCGTGTCAATCAAGAATGGGCTTTATGCCCCTTATTAGCCGTAATTGGTCGCTATGACTAGCTGGTTCACCATCCGCAAAGAAGTCGAACCCTGGATCCGCTGGGCGTCGCCTCTCATCGCCTGGGGCACGATCGTCCTGCTCTGGATACTCGTCCCCTACTGGCAAGGTCCGCACGTTCATCTGGTTCCTCGGCCGATGGGCGTGATCCGCGCTTTCGGCATGCTCTGGACCGACTACGACCTGCTGGGCAATGTCTTCATGAGTTGGTGGCGGATCGCGCAAGCCTTTCTCTTGTGCGCCGTGGTTGCGATTCCGCTCGGCATTCTGATGTCGAGCTACCGCTGGATGTTCGAGCTGATCAACCCCATCGCCGCACCCATGCGCGCGATGCCGCTCACTGCGTTCCTCCCCGCGTTCATCGCGCTCTTTGGCATCAACGAAACTGAGAAGATCGCATTTCTCTGGTTTGGAATGTTCTTTTACCTGCTCGCAGTCGTCGTCGAAGAAGTGAACCGCGTCGACAATGCCCTGCTCGAAACCGCTTACACGCTCGGAGCCAGCCAGCGCCAGGCGCTGTGGCTGCTATTCCGCGCGTCGTTCCCGGCGATTTTTTCCTCCTTCCGCATTCTCTACGACATTGGATGGACCTATGTCATCCTCGCGGAAATGCTCAACGCGCGCAAAGGCGTCGGCTACATGGTCGAAGCCGCGCGCAAAGTGCTTGACTTTGATCGCGTTTACGCCGGAATCATCGCCATCGGTATAGCCGCGTTTCTGTTCCGCTTTCTGCTGACGTTTCTGGAGCGCCAACTATTCCCCTGGCGCCGGGCCGCCGGGACTCTTTCGGGAGGCGGAGCTGCGGTCGCGAGTGCGACATCGCATTTGAAGGCTGCCAAACATGCTGCGCAGCAAAGCGGGGCGCAATCTTGACGGATCACAAAAAATCCAAGATCACAGTCCGTAGCGTGAGCCGGACCTTCGCCAGCGCGAACGGCGAGCCAGTCAACGCCCTCGAGAACATCAATTTCGAGATCGAGGACGCCTTTTCGCCTGCCGGGCGCGACATCGGCGAATTCCGTGTCCTGCTTGGCCCATCTGGTTGCGGAAAATCAACGCTACTTCGTCTGATCGCCGGTCTCGACCACTCGGATTCGGGAGAGGTTCTCGTGAACGAGCAACCCGTGCACGGTCCGGGGAAAGACCGCGGCATGGTGTTCCAGAAATACACTTCATTCCCTTGGCTTACGGTGGCTGGTAACATAGCCTACGGCCTGAAGATCAATGGCATCCCGGAAGAGAAACGCAAGGAGACTGTGGCCCAATTGGTGGAGGCGATCGGCCTCAGCGGGTTTGAAAACGCCTATCCTGAGACTCTTTCTGGGGGAATGCAGCAACGTGTCGCCATCGCGCGCACTTTAGCACTTCGTCCGTCAGTGATTTTGATGGACGAGCCATTCGGCGCACTCGACGCGCAGACTCGCAGTGAGATGCAGCAACTCTTGCTCAAGGTCTGGGATGAGACGGCCAGCACGATTTTGTTCGTGACGCACGACGTTGAGGAAGCGATTTATCTTGCGGACCGTATCTTCATTATGAGCGCTCATCCCGGGACGATTGTTGAGGATGTTCAAGTGCCTTTCGACCGCCCGCGCGACCTCAGCCTCAAGCAGCGAAATGAGTTTCATGATTTGCAGAACTACGTCCTCAGCCGTTTGCGCAAAGCGCCTGGCACTGGACAGGTGCGGGTGAGTGTCTAGATGGCTTTCGGCCTCCAGGATCCGCCGGGCGCGCAAGAGCCTGCCGATAGCACGAACTACGTCAAGGCGGCGTTTCACTGGCAGTACAACCTGATTGCGCTCGCCGGTGCTGGCGTTTTTGCCCTGATCAGCACCTCGTTATTGCCGATCATTCTCGCGGGCGGACTTGAACTGATGTACCTGGCGATTATCCCGCAGAACTGGCGCTTCCGGAGGCTCGTCCGGTCCTGGCGTTTTGCGGAAGAACAACTAAAGCATCAGCAGCAGCTCAACGATATGCTGCAGAATCTGTCTCCCGAGCTGCAGAGCCGCTATGTTCATTGCGCGCAGGTCTGCGGATCGATCCGGTCGAACTTTGCGCAGCTTTCCACGCAATCGCAGATCTTCCTGCAGCAGATCGACACCAGCCTACAGGGCCTTCTCACAGGGTATGCACGCTTGCTGGTGGCCGTCGCGCAGCAACAGCAGTATATGAAGAGCACCGGGCAGGATGAAATCAAGCGTGAGATTGCGTCGTTGCAGAAAACGTTGAACAGCGAGCCTCAGCGCGTCCAGGAGATCAATCAGAAGCGCATCGAGATTCTCAACAAGCGTCTGGAGAAGTTCGATAAGATCACGGAAAACCGCAAAGTTGTCGATGCCCAGCTTGCCGCCGTCGAAGACGTGTTGATGCTCGTCCGTGATCAATCAGTGACGATGCGCGATCCGCAGCAGGTCAGCGATCGCCTCGACAGTCTCGTCCACGATGTCGAGCAGACCGAGCAGACGGTGCAACAGGTGGAAACAATTTTCAGCGATCTTTCGACCGATATGAACGGCCTGATGTCGCTCGATGATACTTCGACTTCTTCCGGCCCGACCCGCACTCGAATTACGAACTAGCCTATGTCCACCAGTCCCACGAGTCCGACGCCCACGGGCAAATACCTCGACGCGCTGCCGCTATGGGCGCGTGAACTCTCGGAGAAGTACTATTCGCGATCGTTCGCCATGTTCGTTCTCTATGGCAACGTTCGAGACCTGGTCCCGCAGCGCTTGCCCGACAGTTCTAACTTCGTTTCCCTGGACGATTTTCTTTCTCGCGCTCTATTCGGGCAGCGCGACTTGGTGCTTCATTACGACCGCGGGGGCTTAAGCTTCGGGACTCCTGCCACGCAGAGCGACTTTCGCCGCGCCCTCGAAGGCTACGACAGTTTTCACGGCACGAACTATTCGCAGGGTGGACTGCCACGCAATCCCGATGCAGTGCTGAACCTGCTCGACAACTACCTGCGTCTACGCATTGCCGACGGCAAGAAGATTGGTCTAGTCATCGATTTCGCTGAGACGATCGCGCCTGCGGGCGATGTGTCGAGCATGTCAGCCGAAGACCGGAACTCGCTGGTGATCTTGAAGCGATGGGCTCGCAATGCCGCATTTCTCGACGCTGATGTCACGATCTGCCTGATCTCCGAGAATCAGATCGAGTTGAATCAGGGCATCGTCCAGCATCCCGGAGTCGCAACCATAGGAATCCCCTTGCCGGATTACGCGGACAGGCTGGATTTCATCCGCACAAAGCTCAAGTCGCACGAACTTCCCTCTGGCTCTGAGGTGAACGAAGAATCATTGGCCAAACTGGGCGCAGGCCTGAAGCGAGTGCAATTGCAGGGCATGATCTCGCACGCAGTCGAAAACAAGCAGCCGCTCACACTCAAGTTTCTTTCGCAGCGCAAGAAGGACTTAATCGAAGCCGAGTCCGGAGGGCTGCTCGAATTCGTTCAGAGCCGCTTCGATCTTTCCTTTGTTGCCGGCAATGACCAGGCAAAACGAAAGCTGCAGGACGCCGCTTCGGCGATTCGCGCCGGCAATACCGACGTTCTGCCGATGGGTTATGTGATCTGCGGCCCGGTTGGCACGGGTAAGACATTCATTACAACTTGTTTTGCTGGCGAGGTCGGAATCCCGGCAGTCACGCTTAAGAATTTCCGCAGTATGTGGCAGGGGGTGACAGAAGGCAATCTCGAACGCGTTCTCAGCTTGCTCAAAGCGATGAGCCCGATCGCCGTCATCGTCGATGAGGCCGACGCACAACTCGGCGATCGCTCCAGTTCCGGTGACAGCGGAGTCGGAAATCGCGTCTTCGCCCAGATCGCCCAGTTCATGGGCAACACGGAATACAGGGGCAAGGTGATCTGGTTCCTGCTTACGTGCCGTCCAGATCTTCTTCCAGTCGATCTCAAGCGCCAGGGCCGCGCCGAGGAGCACATCGCCCTTTTCTATCCGGATACGCCGGAGGAGCGTCTTGCTCTTCTTCGTGCGATGCAGCGAAAGATTGGCATGAAGTCATTCCCCGCCGACATCGAAAAGTTCTTTCTGGATCGCGCGCACAGTCTGTCCGGCGCGGACATCGAGGCAGTGCTCGTTCGCAGCCACATGCGGAGCAGCCTGCAGAACAAGCCCGCCGTGGATGCGCAAGATTTGGAGGGTGCGCTCGAAGACTTTATTCCGCCGTATTATCCGACGGAAATAGATCTGCAGAACCTGGTCGCCGTCCTGGAGTGCACCAGCAAGAGCTTGCTTCCGAAGCAGTATCGAGACATGGAGCGATCGGAATTGATTCGGCGCACGAACGAGCTGCTGCTCTCTGCGCGGCGCAGCGGGGAAGGCTAACACATTTTCTTTTGGAGAATGGGGGGTTCCATCCAGCGGCTAAAGACCAACGACTAATCCTCAAATCACCACGCCGTCCATTCGAAACACGCGTTTCCGCGGCATGAACTCTGGGATCACCTTCGGCTCAACCAGCTTCGCGTGCTCCCGCCAGAATTCGTGGAATTCGCCTTTGTCGCCGGTCCGATAGAAGTGCAAAAGATACCTCTGATCAGCTGCCGTGTAATTCGAAAACCACTGATCTGCGTCCGTAATTCCGATCTCACGTATCAACGAGAGGCCGTAAGACGCGGCTTCGCCTTCGTACGCAAGCACCGCCGGAAACAATTTCTCGTCCACCGGAGGCTTGTATTGTTTGCCGATATCAAACGCACCGGCATTCGTATTCCACTGCACCGTGTGTCCGAAGAGATGGCCGAGAAGAAACAGCCGCTGTTCGGCCGTCACGGCAAAGTCGATATCAATCTCCTCACCGTTAAGGTCGCCGGTCAAGGGATCAGGAATATCTCGCATCCTGACGCGAATGCCGTAGCGATGCTCGATGTGCTCCTGCACCCTGGCGGCATAGTCTGCAAACGGAATCGACATCGCGTCATTGTAAAGGTGGCGCGGCGTAAGCGTCGCAAAAATTCCGCCATCCCGAGCGAAAACCGCGTTTCGGGCGACGCAACATGGAACGTCCACTCGGCGGAAACGTACTAGGCTCAGTGCTCTGAGTGTTACTATCTATCCGAATTCGGCGATCCCTAGATGCCAAGCAAAAAACCGAAGCGAAACCGTGCAGTCGAATCACCACGCGTGGTTTGCATTAATGACTTTCGCTCGGTGGCAAGGCGGCGCATTCCGAAGTCAGTGTTTGACTACCTTGACGGTGGCGCGGAAGGCGAAGTAACGCTGCGCGAGAACTGCCGCGTGTTTGAGGACGTTACGTTTCGGCCTCGTCACGCCGTGGACGAACCAAACTGTGATCTGCGCACGCGCGTTTTCGGGTTTGATCTCGCTCTTCCATTCCTCCTCGCCCCGGTGGGATACTGCCGGTTGATGCATCCCAGGGGCGAGATCGCTGCGGCCCACGCCGCAGGAAACGCCGGTACCGCCTATATCCTCTCCACAATTTCCGCCCACAAGTTGGAAGACGTAAAGGCCGCTTCGACCGGGCCTTGCTTTTATCAACTTTACTTAATGGGTGGGCGGGCGGCAGCGGAAGGTTCGATTGCCCGAGCACGCGCAGCCGGATACTCGGTGCTTGTGGTCACGATTGATACTCCGGTTTCGGGCATCCGCGAACGCGACTTCCGCAACGGGATGAAGGAACTGATCAGTGGAGGAATTGTCGAGAAACTTCCATTTCTTCCTCAAATTCTCTCCCGGCCAGGCTGGCTGGTTCAGTTTCTCCTGGACGGCGGACTGCCGTCCCTGCCGAATGTGGTTGTCCCTGGTAAGGGCCCGATGCCTCTGCTTGATGTAGGCGCTGCCTTAGCCGAGTCCGCCGTGACATGGGCGGACTTCAAGTGGATTCGCGAAGCCTGGCAGGGGCCAATTCTAGTAAAGGGTATCCTGACAGCGGATGACGCGCTTCGCGCCATCGATCATGGAGCGGCAGCGATATCCGTTTCGAATCACGGAGGCCGTCAGCTGGATTGTGTCCCAGCAGCGCTGCGGGCGTTGCCCGAAGTCGTCACGGCCGTCAAGGACCAGGTCGAAGTGTTGATGGACGGAGGTATTCGCCGCGGCACCGACATCGTGAAGGCGATTTGCCTCGGCGCCCGTGCCGTGCTCTGCGGGCGCGCCTACGCGTATGGACTCGCCGCTGCCGGGGAAGCTGGGGTCGTGCGTGCCATCGAGATTCTGAAAGCCGATCTGGAGCGTACGCTCAGATTGCTTGGCTGCCCATCTGTTTCTGCACTGGATGGTTCGTATGTAAATGTCCCCAAGTACTGGGAATAACGGGATCCACTACCACTAATCCGTCTCTAATTCAGTCTTGCCTCTTCTGATGCACATTGATGCTCACCAGCACTTCTGGAAATACAACGTCAGCGAGTTCGGCTGGATTGATGACTCGATGGCTACCATTCGCCGCGACTTTCTCCCCGAGCATTTACAGCTGGAACTCGCGAGGAATAACTTCCAAGGGTCCGTCGTCGTGCAAACGCGCCAGACACTCGAAGAGACGCGGTGGTTGCTAGGACTGGCGGATTCCTCGCCACAGATTCTGGGCGTCGTTGGGTGGGTCGATCTTCAGAACGCCGACGTTGGCTCCCAGCTGGCTGAGTTCTCGAAGCATCGCAAGTTCGTTGGGGTCCGTCACATCGTACAGTCTGAGCCGGACGATCGCTTCTTGTTGCGGCAAGATTTTATGCGCGGCATTTCGCTGTTGGAGGAGTTCGACCTCGCTTATGACATTCTGATTTATGCTCAACACCTTCCGGTGGCCGCGGAGTTCGTCGCACGATTTCCCCGCCAGCGGTTCGTGCTTGATCACCTTGCCAAGCCGCAAATAAGACAGGGCGAGATGGAGTCTTGGGCAGAAGGAATTCGGCGCCTTGCAGAGTATCCCAACGTGTGTTGCAAGTTGTCCGGTTTGGTCACCGAGGCCGACTGGCAGCGCTGGACGCCCGCGCAGTTGATTCCCTACCTCGATGTGGCTTTTGAAGCCTTCGGCCCCGGTCGTCTGATGATTGGATCTGATTGGCCTGTGTGTCTCGTGGCCGCGTCCTATGATCGCGTAGTTGACGTGGTGAAGGACTACTTGCGCCGTTGCGCGCCGAAGGAACGGGCGGCAGTGCTGGGCGGGAACGCGCAGCGGTTCTGGCGGCTGCAACTGCAATAGGCGTTTCCGCGGCTCAAATTGCGAGCATCATCGTGAACGTTTACAATCCCCGAATCCCGCCTACCGCGGCCTCACTGACGATGAACTCCCGCGTTCTCCAACTCGATGCTCGCGACAATGTGCTCGTCGCTCTCACCGATCTGAAGCAGGACGAAGCGGTCGAATTCGGCGGGAGAACCCAGGTTCTGAAGTCTGACATCCCTGCCAAACACAAGTTCGCAGTCACCAGCCTACAAACGGGCGACGAAGTCGTGATGTATGGAGTGATGGTGGGGAAGGCTGTGTCACCGATCGCCGCCGGAGAACTTCTCACCACCTGCAATATCCGCCACCAGGCATCGGGATTCCACAGCCAGTCAGAACAGCAGCAGCCGCCTCTACCCGACGTCTCGCGTTGGCAACAGAAGACGTTTGATGGCTACCGCCGATCCGACGGCCAAGTCGGGACGCGCAACTACTGGCTGGTTGTGCCCCTCGTCTTCTGTGAAAACAAGAACATTCAGGTTCTAAAGCAAGCCTTTGAGGAAGAACTCGGCTTCGCGGCTCCTCAGCTCTATCGCCAGCAGGTCGCCGAATTGGCCCGACTTTATCGTGAAGGCAAGGTCGGCGGTGCGATCGAGAGAGCCCTCCCTGCCGCAACGGTCAAGCATTCGCGCGACAAGGTGTTCAAGAATGTAGATGGCATCCGCTTCTTGATGCACGAGGGGGGCTGCGGCGGGACGCACGAGGATTCGAGCAATCTGTGCGGCCTGCTTGCCGGCTACATTCACCATCCCAATGTCGCGGGAGCGACCGTTCTCAGTTTAGGTTGCCAGCATGCGCAAATCGAGATTCTCCGATCGGAAATCAGCAAGCGCAATCCTCATTTCGATAAACCTCTGTTCATCTTCGAGCAGCAGAAGAGTGGATCGGAAGCCGCGATGATGCACGAGGCGATCGGCCAGACGTTTCGCGGCCTGGTTGAGGCGAACACCGCGCAGCGCGAGCCGGCACCTCTCGCGAAGTTGTGCGTCGGTTTGAAGTGCGGTGGATCGGATGGCTTCAGCGGGATCTCGGCAAATCCAGCAATTGGGTACACGTCTGATCTTCTGGCCGCTCTCGGGGGCAGAACGATTCTTTCCGAATTCCCCGAGCTGTGCGGTGTGGAGCAGGAACTCATCAACCGGGGAAAGAGCAAGGAAGTCGGCGACCGCTTCATGCAGCTTATGAATGAATACGCGGCGCGGGCCGCGGCCGTGCGGGCCGCATTCGAGATGAATCCGTCGCCCGGCAACATGCGCGACGGCCTGCTGACGGACGCAATGAAATCCGCCGGCGCCGCCAAAAAAGGCGGTACGTCAGCGGTAAGCGGCGTTCTTGACTATCCCGAATATTGCACCGAGCCCGGGCTGAACCTGCAGTGCACTCCGGGCAACGATGTTGAGTGTGTTACCGCGCAAGTCGGTGCCGGAGCGAGCGTCGTGTTGTTCACGACGGGGCTAGGCACTCCCACCGGAAATCCAGTCGCTCCGGTCGTGAAGCTCTCCACAAATTCTGCGCTGGCTCAGCGCATGCACGACATTATTGACGTTGACACTGGGCCGATCATCGAGGGCAGGCAAACGATTCAACAGATGGGTGAAGCCGTATTGGACTTCGTGGTCCGAGTCGCGAGCGGAGAAGTACGGACGAAAGCAGAACTCAAGGCGCAGGAAGATTTCATTCCGTGGAAGCGAGGAGTGTCGCTCTGACCTTCGACCGCACTGATTCCAGTTTCCGCCTCGATGGCAGAGTGGCTGTCATCACCGGCGGTGGTAGCGGCATCGGTCAAGCGATCGCCTTTCGTTTCGCAGCACACGGGGCGAGGATTCGCGTTCTCGACATGAACGAATCGGCAGTCGCTACAACCTGCAAGCAGATCGCTGCTGCGGGTGGCGAGGCCTCGGCCCATGTGTGCGATGTGACTGATCAGGGCCAGGTGAAGAAGACTTTCGCAGGATTGACCGCACGAGAGCGTATCCATATCCTCGTCAATAACGCTGGAGTATCACACATCGGGACGGTAGAGAGCACAACGGAAGAGGACTTTGATCGCCTGATTCGAGTCAACGTGAAGGGCTTCTACAATTGCATGCATACCGTTGTAGGACACATGCGCGACAGCGGAGGTGGCGTCATCCTCAACATGGCGTCCATCGCCGGCTCAACCGGGTTAGCCGACCGTTTCGCATATTCGATGACAAAAGGAGCCGTCATCGCCATGACCTATTCGGTCGCACGCGACTACCTCGCTCACAATATTCGCTGCAACTGCATCTCGCCTGCAAGAGTACACACACCGTTCGTCGACGACTATCTGAAAAAGACCTATCCGGGACGCGAGGCGGAAATGTTTGCGAAACTCTCGAAGGCCCAGCCGATCGGACGAATGGCAAAGCCGTCGGAGGTGGCTTCGTTAGCTCTGTATTTATGTTCCGACGAAGCGTCGTTCATCACCGGCGCCGATTATCCGCTAGACGGAGGCTTTTTCAACCTGCGAGGGTAAGGCATGGATCTAGGGCTCAAAGACAAAGTCGTAATCGTCACAGGCGGAGCGAAAGGCATCGGCGCGGCAATCGTCCACGCATGTGCTGCAGAAGGTGCGGTGCCGGTAATTGTTGGCCGTGACGCGGATGCGGGCAAGGAAGTGCAGTCTGCGGTGCAGAAGACCGGTGCAGACTGCGGTTTGATCACAGTCGAACTGGGAACGCCAGAGAGTTGTCATCACTCAGTCGAACAAACGTTGAAACAATTCGGACGACTCGATGCCCTTGTCAACAATGCCGGCCGCAATGATAAGGTCGGACTGGAGCACGGCAGCCCTGCCGAATATGTGGCCTCATTGAATCGAAACTTGGTCCACTACTACAGCATGGCGCACTATTCCCTGCCTCACCTCAAACGTTCCCGCGGATCCATTGTCAATGTTGGCTCCAAGACAGCCGTGACCGGACAAGGCAGCACTTCGGGCTATGCGTCGTCCAAGGGCGCCATCATGGCCCTGACACGCGAGTGGGCCGCCGAATTGCTGCCGTATGGAATTCGCGTCAACACGGTGATCCCCGCTGAAGTCATGACGCCACTCTACCGAAGCTGGCTCGATACGTTTCCCAATTCCGAGGAAAAGCTGAACACCATACTTTCCAAGATTCCGCTCGAGAAGCGAATGACAACCGCGGAAGAAATCGCCTCGATGGTGATATTTCTGCTCTCGAGCAAATCCAGCCACACGACTGGGCAACACCTGTTTGTAGATGGCGGCTACACCCACTTGGATCGGGCTCTGACCTAGTTCGGACCAGCAATGGTTAGGACCAGCGAATGACAAAATCTGTCCCAATCACAGAACGACGCTACATTGTGCCGCTAGTCCTGGTGACAAGCCTTTTCTTTCTGTGGGCCATCGGCGTCAACCTGAACGACATTCTGATTCAGCATCTCAAGAAGGCATTCGGTCTTTCTGATTTTCAGTCTTCGCTGATTCAGTCGGCATTTTTCGGTGGCTACTTCCTGGCCGCTCTTCCAGCCGGGTGGCTGATGCAGCGCATCGGTTACAAGCGCGGGATACTGACAGGACTCTTAATCTGCGCGACGGGCACGATCCTGTTCATTCCCGCTGCATCGGTTCGAGTCTACGCATTCTTTTTGTTTGCCCTCTTCGTCATGGCTTGCGGCCAGTCGTTTCTCGAAGTGGCTGCCAATCCATACGTCACCACGCTGGGCCCTCCAGAAAGCTCGGAGCAGCGGTTGAATCTGACGCAATCCTTCAACGCGACAGGTGCATTTCTCGTCGCGATTCTCGGCTCGCGTTTCATTCTTTCGGGCGTCGAGCACACGAAAGCCGAGCTGGCCGCCATGTCGCCGGGGCAACTGTTGAGCTATCGCGTGTCCGAAGCCAACATGGTGAAGACCCCATACCTGGTGATCACCGGAGTATTTCTGTTTGTGGCACTGTTGATCTTTTTCACGAAGCTTCCCGAGATTCATGAATCCAGTGCGACGTTACCTGAGCAGGATTCCAAACTTCGCGATACTCTCGCCTTCCCTCATTTGATTAAGGGAGTCGTCGCGCAGTTCTTTTACGTAGGCGCCCAGGTAGGCGTAGCCAGTTTCATCATTCGATTCAGTGAATTCACTATGCCGGGCACTCACGAGAAGGTCGCGGCCCTGTATCTGCAGGCACACTTGGCAGGATTCATGGTTGGACGATTTGCGGGCTCGGCGATCATGCATAAAATCCCACCGGCGAAATTGCTAGGCATCTTTGCCGCGGGTTCCTTGGCCTGCTTGCTGTTCATCCTGTTGGGTTCGGGACAACTTGCAGCATTCGCGATCGTGCTGGTTGGATTCTTCCATTCCATTATGTTCCCAACCATATTTGCGCTGAGCATCAAGAACCTGGGGCCGATCACTAAACTTGGCTCGTCACTTTTGGTAATGTCCATTATCGGAGGCGCGGTTTGTCCCGCCATCATGGGCAAGATCTCCGATATATGGAATATTCAATATGCATTTATCGTTCCCCTTATCTGCCACGCTTATGTGTTCTACTTCGCCGTCCGGGGGCACCGTCCGAAAGTGAATGCCACGGTCGCCGGCGCCATCAACGAACCAGCCGCTGTCTGAAGGGGCTCCGGCAAACGCCGATGTTAGACTGAGTTCGCATCCGTTGATTTCGCACCCCTTGTTTCATTCGATGATGGCATCCGAAAAGGAAAAACTCGGCCTCATTGCTGGCAACGGCAAGTTTCCGTTTCTCGTGCTGGACGCAGCGAAAGCGCAGGGATATGACGTCGTCGTTGCCGCCATCAAAGAAGAAGCGTTTCCCGAGATCGAGGGTTATGGCGCATCATCCGTATATTGGCTCTCTCTCGGAGAACTTTCGCGTCTCATCGAAACTCTGCAGCGCGAAGGAGTACGGCGAGCCGTGATGGCGGGTCAGGTCAAGCACAAGCAGATTTTTTCGAGCATCCGTCCGGACTGGCGGTTGGCCAAGCTTTTGTTGTCGCTCACCACGCGCAACACGGATTCGCTCCTTGGGGCCGTCGCCAAGGTTCTCGCCGATGAAGGCATCACACTGGAGAATTCGACCTGGCTGCTGGAACCTTTGCTGGTGAAGCCGGGTGTGCTGACGCGGCGTTCGCCAAGTGAACTAGAGCGGAAGAACATCGAATACGGGCGGTCCGTCGCTCGACAGGTTGCGCAATACGATATTGGACAAACGGTGGTGATTGCCGAAGCCGCATGCGTCGCGGTCGAGGCCATGGAAGGAACCGATGCCACTATTGAGCGCGCCGGACAAATCATGCAGTCGCTGCATGGGGATGCGTCCACTCTGAGCCGCGATTTAACGGTGGTGAAGATCGCGAAGCCGAATCAGGATATGCGTTTCGACGTGCCGGTGATCGGAGTCAAGACGATCGAGGTCATGCATTCGACCGGTGCGACGTGCTTAGCCGTAGATGCCGGAAAGTGTTTGCTCTTGGATGGGGCAAGAGTCATCGAGGCGGCAGATGCGGCAGGCATCTCCGTTGTGGCCGAATAGGCGTGGGTATACGCTGGAGGCCGATGAAGCAACAAACCCTCGATATAACGATGTCTACTAAGATGAACGAATCCGCTCGCCTCGCCGATCAATTGCGCAGAGCGTTTTATGGAAGTGCGTGGCATGGTCCCGCCGTGATGGAGCTGCTCAAAGATGTCGATGCGGCAACCGCAGCGGCCAAGCCGATGCGCGATGTTCACAGCATCTGGGAACTACTGCTCCATATCGAGGCATGGGACGGTGCAGGTTTAAGTCGGCTCGGAGGGAAAAAGACGCAGCTCACCGGCAAGAAAAACTTTCCTCCCATGCCGCAGCCGACGGACTCCACATGGCGCGAAGCGGTCGCAGCGGCCAAGCAGACCCACGACACTCTCGTGGAGACTGTTGCCGCTCTGCCAGTGAAACGCCTGCGCGATCGTGTTCCGGGGAAGCGGTACGACTTTTACCACATGTTGCACGGCATCGCGCAGCACGAGCTGTATCATGCGGGGCAGATCGCGATACTCAAGAAAGCGCGGCCACGCAAGCACCCCTAGTTCTCTCCAAGACTACAATGCCCCTGCTCGTCACCATTTTCTGAAGATCACCGCGACCGCAGCGACAATTAGCCCGAACCCTACAAAATAGTTCCAGCGCATTGGCTGCTTCAGGTAGAGGACCGAGAACACTGCGAATACCGTCAAGGTGATGACCTCCTGGATCGTCTTTAGTTGCGCTGCGCTGAATTCATACGAGCCGATGCGGTTGGCCGGAACCTGGAAGCAGTACTCTAGAAAGGCGATCATCCAGCTGATCACGATGACTTTCAAGAGCGGCACCTCGCGGTACTTTAGGTGGCCATACCAGGCGAAGGTCATGAAGATGTTCGAAATAGTGAGCAGTACGATCGTCCTCATTCGGTGAAGCTGTCCTTTCTGTAGCTCAGCCTGCAGAGCGCAATCAAAACGGGAGGTTGTCATCCCGCGCAATCCAGATGCTCTTTCCCGCGATTGCGTTTACAATTTCTTTCCGGCAACCGGCCATCGAGAATATCTCCTGCTAGCGCAAAACCCGATCTCCGTCGCCGTCGTGGGCGTAGGCGTTTTCGGACGCAATCATGCCCGAGTCTACAAGGAACTCGAACAACAAGGGGAACCGGTTCGATTACTGGGCGTAGTCGATCCCGATGTCAACCGGGCGGACGCCGTTGCGCGCGAGTTTGGATGCAAGGCCTTCGGTTCCGTGCTGCAGCTGGTAACGACTCACAGTGAAGTGCAAGCCGTATCGGTGGCGGCTCCTACCGTGCATCATCTTTCCGTTGCTCGTGACCTGATAAAAGCTGGCGTCGACGTACTGATCGAAAAACCACTCGCAGCCTCGCTCGCGGAGGCAGAAGAGCTTGAGGTGCTCGCGGCGCAGCATAAGCGCATCGCGCAGGTCGGACAGCTTGAACGGTTCAATCCGGCAGTGCGCGCAACTCTGCCTATTTTGACGCAGCCGATGTTCTTCGAAGTCCACCGCTTGAGCGTCTTCACTCCACGCTCGCTCGATGTGGACGTCGTGCTCGACCTGATGATTCACGATCTCGACATCGTCCTGGCCTTTGCCAAATCGCCGGTAAAAGAGGTGCGAGCAGTTGGTTTGCCGATTCTCTCCGGAAAAGTCGACATCGCAAACGTTCGGCTGGAATTCGAGTCGGGATGCATCGCCAACTTCACGGCCAGCCGCGTTTCAACCGAGCGTGTCCGTAAGCTGCGTTTCTTTCAGCCGCGCCAGTACATCTCGCTCGACTATGGACGCCAGGAAGTCCTGGTGTTCAGCGTCGGGGCCGAAGGCGCCTCGTCAGGAACGCCGACGATGAATCCTCAAATTGGAGTGAGCAAGCCTCCCGTCGCTTCGGAGGAACCTCTGCACGCGGAACTGAAATCATTTCTGCAGGCGGTGCGGGAACGGTCCACTCCAGTCGTGCCATTGCAGGATGGACGCCGTGCTCTGGCTCTGGCTCTGGAAATTGTGGCCGCAATTCGCGATCATGGAAAAAGGGTCGGCCTTACGGGCATTGCCGGCAACCACCCAAGCCACTGATCACCACGGGCACGTCCGAGAAGATTCGCCTTCCGTTCGCGACGATGGGTCCGAAATTCACCGCAAGGCTCTAGATTTACATATGTTTACACACCAAGGCCGCAGCGTAATTGAGGTCAGCGGAATCGCGCGAAAGATGCGAAAATAGGAATTAACTTTGTTAGCTGAGCACCGCGCGCCGTTAGACATCCCTTCAAGTGCAGGATGCAACGCCGTGGGTGTATTTCGTGTCTAAACACAGGCGGGTGAAGCCCAAACCAGCGCATGCCGATCACGCAAATTCCATTCCAGGATCCGGTCGCCCCGCCTGAGAAGCCCCAACCTGAGCAACTTGGACTCTACGATCAGGAAGACTGGGAAGCTGCGTACCGCGAACTGGACGCGCGCGTACCGCACCTGCTGATTCAGCTGCAGGATGATCTGCAACGCTCGCGCCGCCGCGAAGCAGCCTGGATCTCGATCATCGTTCACCTGGTTGTGTTCATTGCTCTGGTCTATCTGCCTTGGATTCAAAAGAACGTGTTGCACCACGGTGTTGTAGTGCCAGTGAATCCCCTCGAGGACAAGAACACGACCTTTCTCGCGCTTCCGCCAGATGCGCAGAAAGTGACACGCAAGCCCAGGACCAATATAGCGTCGGATAAAGACCGGATCTCAATGTCTCGCCACCCGCAACTGGACCCGAACGAGTTGCGGAAGATTCTCTCGCCGCCTCCAGGCGCACCAGGGATGAATGGGCCGCGGGCAGCCCAGCCGGCGCCGCAACAACAGGCGATGGCCCCGAGCCAGGCTCCGAATCAGCAGGCACCACCACCGCCACAACAGCGCCCGCAGTTTGAAACGAGCCAGACGGCGCAATTGCAGGCGCCGCCTCGTCCGAATAACAGCTTCAGCAAGTTCAAGGAGGGGATGAGCCCGGGCTCTGCCATTCAACAGGCGACTCAAGCCGCTGCTGCACGACGAGGTGCGGATGGAGGCCAGGAAGGCGACTTTGGCATCGGTACTCCCGCGCGTGGCCGCGAATACGGTAACCTCGAAATCCTCAGCGACACACAAGGCGTAGACTTCGGACCGTATTTGCAGCGGATCTTGCATGACGTGCGAGAAAACTGGTATCTCGCAATTCCCGAGTCTGCTTGGATGGGAAAGAAGGGAAAGCTCGCAATAGACTTCAGCATCAGAAAAGACGGGCAAATGGGCGGTATTCAGTTGGTGGCGACGTCTGGCGATGAGCCGTTGGATCGTGCAGCCTGGGCCGGAATCACGGCTTCCAGTCCATTCCCGCCGTTGCCAAAGGAGTTCACCGGGCAGAAACTGGACTTGCGATTCCGTTTTTACTACAACCCTGACAAGAATGACCTCCAATAGCTCCTGCCCGGCAGCACTGCAGAGTCGTTTTCTTTCCGCGATAATCAAATAGTAAACAGGCGAGTAGCAAAATGCTCTACCGATTGTGCATGGAGGATTCGGTGGCGAAAATGCCAGTACTGTTCGTCGGACACGGATCGCCGATGAACGCGATTGAGCACAATGCGTTTACCGACGCGCTGACCAATCTGAGCGCACAGCTGCCAAAGCCACGGGCAGTATGCGTGGTATCGGCCCACTGGGTGACCTCCGGAACGCACGTGCTCACCTCCGAGCATCCACGAACTATTCACGACTTCTACGGCTTCCCCCAGCCGCTGTATGAAGTGCAGTATCCAGCGCCGGGCGCTCCGGACGAAGCACAGAAAGTCGCTCGCAATCCTGAGGTTGTGCCGGATCAAGAATGGGGGCTTGACCACGGTTCGTGGAGCGTCTTGCGGCACATGTATCCCAAGGCAGACGTGCCGGCGTTTCAACTGAGTCTCGATTCGCGGCGCAGTTTCAGGCAGCACCTTGAACGAGGTCGCGAGATCGCGTCTCTACGCGAGCGCGGAGTCTTGATCCTGGGCAGCGGAAACATTGTCCACAACCTGGGCCGCATCGACTGGAACGATCCTCACGGCGCTTACGATTGGGCGGTGGAATTTGATAGCCGGGTCAAGAGCGCGGTTGAGGCGCACGATGCGAATGCGCTGGCGGCCCCACAGAAGTGGGGAGACACGCTCTTAGCAACTGCGCATCCGACAGTTGAGCATTACTTGCCACTGCTTTACTGCATGGGCTCGACGGATGAGACGGATGCCGTGTCGTATCCCTATGAGGGATTCGATTTCGGCAGCATCTCGATGCGGGCGGTGTTGTTCGATAGTCAGCACTAACCGCCGCACGGCTTTCTATTTCTCGAGTCCTGCTTCGCGAACTGATGCCTCCTGGCACTCACCAGACCCGGCACTGTTTTACATTGACCATCGGCGAGCCTGCTTTGCAGTGGAATGCTTCCTGAAATTCCGGCATGTTCGAAACAACTCCGTTGGTCCGGTATTTCTCCGGCGAATGCGGATCGACCGTGGCTCGCAACCGCTTGGTTTCGGCTCGAGTCTCCCCGCACCAGCTCTGCCCATAGCCAACAAAGAATCGCTGCTCGGGGGAAAGCCCGTCGATCAAATCAAGCTTCTGCCCTTTCGTATCTTCCTTCCAAGCCATGTAGGCAAGAAGCAAACCTCCGAGGTCAGCCACATCCTCGCCTAATGTCAGCTTGCCGTTGATCTTAATGTCATCAATAACCGTGTAGCCGGAATACTGAGTTGAGATGCAGTCGGCGCGCTCCTGAAATTTCTTTGCGTCGTCCTCCGTCCACCAGTCGCGCAGGTTGCCTTTGGCATCGAACTGCCGCCCTTCGTCGTCGAAGCCGTGCGTGAGTTCGTGGCCGATCGTGCCGCCCGTGTCGCCGTAGTTGGGAGCGGCGTCCGAGGTCGGATCAAACGCTGGAGGCTGCAACACTCCGGCCGGGAAGTTGATGTCGTTCATCTGCGGGTTGTAATACGCATTGACCGTCGGCGGAGTCATGTCCCACTCGCCGTGATCGACGGGCTTGCCGATCTTCGCGAGCTGACGATTGAACTCGAATGTACGCGCACGCTCAACGTTTCCCAACTCGTCGCCGCGAATGATCTCAAGCTTGCTATAGTCGCGCCACTTGTCGGGATACCCGATTTTGTTTGCCATGCCATGCAGCTTCTCAAGCGCCTGCTGCTTGGTCGCGGGCGACATCCAAGGCAGGCTGTCGATGTCCTGCTCCATCGCGGTCTGAATCTCCTTCACCATCGTCGACGCCTGTTGCTTGGCTTCTGGCGGGAAATACTTTTCCACGTAAGCCTGCCCCAGCGCCTCGCCCAGATAGTCGTCGACAGCTTCGGTACACCGCTTCCAGCGTGGCTGAAGTTCCTGCTGGCCACGCAGAGTCTTGCCATAGAAGGCGAAATTCTCATTCACAAACGCGGACGAAAGATGAGCTGCGTCGGAGTGCACCAGGTGCCATCGCAAGTAGGTCTTCCAATCGGCAAGACTCTCGGCGTTGAGCACTCCGCTCATCGTTTTGAAAAAATTCGGAGCCGCGACATTCAAAGATGCAAGCGACGGCATCCCGACCTTGGAAAAGAAAACATCCCAGTGAAAATCAGGAGCAAGTTTTTCCAGTTCCGCACTCGTCATCTTGTGGTCGAGCGCTTTCGGGTCGCGGCGCTCCACGCGAGTCATCGCACCCTTCGCCAGACCCGTTTCAATGCGCATGACCGTCTTCGCTTCCGCGGCTGCAGTGTCGGGCTTGTCCCCAAGCAGTTCGAACATCTTCTGCACGTGCACGAGGTACGCCTTGCGAAGATCCCGGGACTTGGCATCCTCTTTCAAATAGTACTCACGGTCAGGAAGCCCGAGTCCGCCTTGGTCGGCGTTGGCGATGACCTGGTTGGCATCGCGAAAATCCTGGATGGACTCGAAGCGGAACAGGACATTGTCGTCGGTCATCGCTGCGGCGAGGTCCGCGATCTCCGCTTTGGACGTGACTTTGGCAATGTGCTCCAGTTCCGGCTTCAGCGGATCGAAACCCTTAGCGTCGATGGCCTTTTCATCGATACAGGAAGCGTAGTAGTCGCCGATCTTCTGAGTGACGGCGTTGCGGCCGGCGCTCGGTTCAGCCGCAGCCTCCAAAATGCTGCGCAAACGGGCGCGGTTCTCATCCTGCATTTTGGAGTATGTGTCCCACGACGACTGATCGGGAGGAATCGGATTGGCTTTGATCCAGCCCCCGCAAGAATATTTGAAGAAGTCGACACACGGATCGACGCTGCGGTCCATGGAAGTCACATCCAGAGCAGGTTCGTGCTTCTCACTTGACTGCTGGGCGGTGGCGAGACCTAACGTGAGCACCGCAAAGAGCGCAACCGCACCCGCGCGCATAGTAGCCATGTATGGGACACCTCATGTGTGGAAAGAAACCAAAATCGTGAGACCCAAGAGTATAAGCCTAGGCGGGCGGGGCCTGTGTCAAAGGCGACACCTGGGTGCTGGCATCTGTCTTTGACAGAAGTGCCTGGGCAAGCCGCGATCTGCCGCCATCACCTACAGAGAATTGCCGCTACCCTTCCTCAGGTGAATCGAACCGTCTCCGGTGCGGATCGTGAGCAAACTGCCGCCTCCGTTCAGCTTGCCGCGAACTTCATTCTGACGGAGCGTGCCAGTGGTCGTCACCGGCATGTCTAGGTCGATATGACCATCGCTGGTGTGGAGATCAACGTCCGCAGCCAGATCGCCTGGGACCTCAAGTGAGACGCTGCCATCGCCGGTCTCGAGCCTCCACCCGGAAGCCAGCGACGACCCGCCTGCCGCACGCACATCCACGCGTCCATCGCCCGTCTTCAGTTCCAGCGCATCAAAGCGGCCATTGGCCTGGATATGACCGTCGCCCGTCGTAGCGTGTAGCTTGCCATCGACACCGTCCAGGTTGATCGACCCATCGCCAGTGCTAAGTTCCATGTCGCCCTTAAGGCTGGCGACCTCGATCTTGCCATCCCCGGTGCGCAGATTCACGCGGCCTTCGCGAGGCATCTGGACGATCACGTCAACGCGATGCTGTCCCCACTCGACGGTGAAGTTGTGATGAGGATAGCGCACCTCGATCTCCACTGTGTCGCCGTTTTGCCGCTCGTCGACGCGAATCCCGCCTTCGCCAATCTTGTAGCGCGTAGTGATGACCTTAGCCTCGATCGTATTCTGGTCCCAGGTCGTAACCTTGATGTTCGCGTCCGAGGTCTCAATGCGAAGTTCGGGCTTGCCGCTTATGTTATAGGTCTTCGACCATTCCTCGGCTCGGGCGGGCAGGACAGCGGCCAGGCAAACGGCTAGAGCTGCGAGGGAAAGACGCATCACAAATGGTTTCATGAAATCCTCCAACGGGGAGGCACAGCTACGCCCCGCGTGTTAGACGAAGTTACGGAGAATCCGTGAGGTTGGTTCCCTGAAACTAGCTCATAAATGGAGATTACCGACCGGAAGCGACGTACGCCATGCGAATCAAGGTTCTCTCTGAGAATGGCAGGTACAGCAGGGCCGCTGCGGCTGCAAAGGCAGCGCCTAGGCCAATTTGAGGGATGAGTAAGAACGGCGCGACCGCCCACAGTTGATCCAGCGCCAGAATCAAAGGAAACATCCGCAGAAACTTCTCGCCCAAGCGCTGATAGTCAAAACTGACAGCCGACAGTAGATACAGTCGCAACGGGATACCCGCTCCCGCGGTCACGAGCACCGCACCCGCCAGAACAATCCCCCATGGGTGACCAAACGAGTCGCCGATTTCCAGAACGTACCGCAAAAGAATAAGCGCGGAAACATAGAAGCAGAGGTACATCACCTGAATGAGGCCAAAAAGGCTGCGCGTCAAGGTCCGGCGTGGGATCGGAACCTCGAGTTCGGGATGCAACGGAGTCGGATCCAGAGTCGAAGCGGCCGTTGTTGGCTGCGGTGGCGGCGGGGCCTGGGCCTGCGGTGCGTCATTCTGCACAGGCGCAATGAAACGGTATCCCCTTCGGGCCAGCGTCTCCACAAAGCGCGGACTGGACGCGGAGTCCCCCAGAGTCTCCCGCACCTTGTTGATTGCAGTATTCAGGCTGTGGTCGAAGTCGACGAACGTATCCGACGGCCAAAGCTTCTGCTGCAACTCCTCTCGAGTGACGACATCTCCGGCCCGATCGAGCAGCAGGGCCAGCACCTGGAAGGGCTGTCCTTGCAGCCGAAGCTTCACACCACTCTTTCGCAGCTCGCCGGCCCTCAGGTCGAGCTCGAAGACCCCGAAGCGCACGATTCGGCTGTTATTTGGCGGGGGCATGGACGACGGGGTAGTTTAGCATTCGGGCCGGAAGTGGGACTTAAGACCTCAGACCTTGGGCCTCGGGCTTCAGGCATCAGGCTTCCGCTCCGAATGTCAGCCAACTTCGCCTCGGGTTCCTTCGCAGCGCTACAATAACCGCGTGTCCACCCCCGCACAAAACGATTCGGATCATAAACATCACCGGCATGCCGTGTATGCGTCGGAGACTGCTGGGCTGTTGATCATCGCATTTGTGCTACTCATCCTTACCTTGATCCGCTACTGGCACGACATTCACTGGAGCCTGCGCTAAAGGTGGCGGAGCCCATCGACCACACCGCCGATCCTCTGCTTGTCGTCATCCTCGGACCGACCGCCAGCGGAAAGACCGCGTTATCACTCGTGCTCGCCGAGCAGTTTGCGGGAGAGATCGTCAACTGCGATTCGGTCGCGATGTATCGCGAATTCGAGATCGGTACCGCGAAGCCAAGCCCCACCGAGCGAGCCCGCATACCGCATCATCTGTTCGACTGTGTCGACCCAACGCGCGACGTCACAGCTGGCGAGTACGCGCGGCAGGCCCGGCACGCGCTAGCCGAGATCAAGGCCAGAAAACATCTGCCAATTGTCGTCGGAGGGGCGGGACTGTATCTCCGCGCGCTGCTCGAGGGGCTCTTTCCCGGTCCACAGCGCTCGGAGGAATTGCGGGAACGTTTGCGCGAGCAAGCTGCCAGCCGTGGATCGACTTACCTTCATCGAGTCCTTCAACGTGTCGACCAAACCGCGGCTGAGCGAATCCACCCAAACGACTTGCCAAAACTGATTCGAGCGATTGAAGTCTGCCTTACCTCGCGGCGGAATATGTCGAAGATGTGGGAGCAAGGGCGCGATCCGCTGTTGGGATTCCGCATCCTGCGACTAGGCTTGGATCCCGACCGAACATCTCTCTATCACCGAATCAACCAGCGCGCCCGGCGGATGTTTGAGACTGGTCTGATCGAAGAAACTCAGGCGCTCGTCGAAAAGTATGCACATCGCGCTCGGCCCTTGGGCTCCCTCGGCTACAAACAGGCGGTGCAATTTCTGCGTGGAGAATTGAGCCGCGACCAAGCCCTCGAAGCCGCTCAGCAAGCGCATCGCAACTACGCCAAGCGCCAGATGACTTGGTTTCGTCGTGAGCCTCACGTGAACCGGTTCAAGGGATTTGGTGATGACCCGCACATCCAGAGGGAGGCATCGGAATCCGTCCGCGGGTCTTTGATCGATAAGCCGTAGGGACAGGTCAACCATCAGTGTGAGAGCTTGATCCCGGGCGACGGGTGCCCCACTTCTGGCCGGTGTTGCCAGAAGTGGGATTCTTTCGAGGACGGCGGGACGAACCCTCGCGCCCTGAAGCCTGAAGCCCAAAGGCAGCCGTTCTGCTATCGTTTCCGCATGCAGAAATTCATGGGCTGGATAGTGGTTGCTGCCGCTCTGGCTTTGCCCGTTTTCGCCAAAGATCCGCCGTCGCACGCGAGCTCGATCCGGCACACAAGCGCTGGAGACAAATGGGCCGAGAAGACGCTGCGCAAGCTGACGACGGAGGAGAAAGTC
>Ga0335079_10002058_pt1 | contig 23201 bp, 16 predicted proteins | sample Lox_Sample_33_FD_206719 | JGI IMG/M metagenome (GOLD analysis project Ga0335079, IMG submission 206719) | Soil microbial communities from Loxahatchee National Wildlife Refuge, Florida, United States - Lox_Sample_3.3 | ecosystem: Environmental > Terrestrial > Soil > Wetlands | place: USA... | reverse complement strand
CGAGCCATTCATCGATTCCGGTCAACAGTGCGTCGTCACTGAGGTTCGGCCAGGAAGCTCCAACCACACCCTGCATTCGCAGCCACTCGCTTCGCTCGCGAAACGCTTCTGCTCCTTTTGACCACGGCAGAGCCGACAATCCCATCCGCCGGATTCCTTCAATCATGACCTTTCGCACGGATTCTGCATCCGGACGCAGGCGTATATCCCGCAGCCGCAATTCGCCGTATCGTTCAACTCTGCCACCGACCACTGCTTCTTCACGCTCGTCCCAATGCAGCTCATCCTCGACACGAATTCCGGATGCAAAGATCGATCGCAAATCTGATTCTTCAATCGGCTCGGCAAGATAAATCCTCACTTCACGACCTTCGCCATCAACCTCCCCGACTGCGAGGTATTGCGCTTTCGAGAGAGCGCTTTTCTTCGGCAGGATTCCTCCCACCCCATTGGCAAGCTGATACCGATCGCCCTCGTCACTGCGGCGCTTGGCAATGCGTTCCGGGTACGCAAGGGCGAGGAGTACTCCAAGCCGATGCACACTCTCGCGATGCGGTGACGCTCCCACGATCTTCCGCAAGCGTTCCGCCTGCGCCCGGATGCGTGAGAGGGCGAAACTATCCCTGATCCTGCCGCCGCGGAGAATTTCCCAGCGGTGATGCAGGTCGATGTCGCTCTCCTTGGTTGCGATATCGCGCTCCTCGAGCAGAGCAGCGACATCACAAGCATCGGATGCAAGGTTCATCTCCTTTGCACGGAGAATCATATGTGCGAAGCGCGGATGTACCGGGAAATCAGCCATGGCACGACCATGAGCCGTCAAAGTTCCCTTTTCATCCAGAGCTTCGAGATTCGTCAGGAGCCCGCGTGCTCTGGCAAGCTGTGCTTCCGGTGGCGGATCAAGGAAATGCAAGCCTTCTCCATTCGGCGTACCCCAGCGTGCAAGTTCCAGAGCGAGTGGTGCAAGATCGGCCGAGAGGATTTCGGGCGGTGAAAATTCCAGGCGTTCCAGATGTTGTGCTTCCGTCCAGAGCCGGTAGCAGACACCCGACGCCTGTCTCCCTGCACGTCCGCAGCGTTGATCGGCACTCGCCTTCGAAACTGGCACCGTCACGAGCCCGGCCATTCCCTTCCGCGGATCAAACCGGGAAACGCGTACAAGCCCCGAATCGATCACAACGCGAACACCGTCGATCGTGAGACTGGTTTCTGCAATGTTCGTCGAGAGAATGACTTTTCGGATGCCAGACGCCGAAGGATCAAGAGCCGCGCGCTGATCTTCAGGAGGTGCATCGCCGTAGAGCATCCGGACATTCGTGCCGCGGCCGAGGTCGGCCGCCCGGAGAAGTTCTCCAACCCTCCGAATCTCCCTCTGCCCGGGAAGAAAGACAAGAACATCTCCCTCATCATTCCTGATCGCTCGTGCAACTGCCGAGGCCGCGATATCCTCAAGCGGGCGATCATCTTTCTTTTCAAGGTACCTGATTACTACGCCAAAGGGCTTTCCCTCATGACGGATGACCGGCGCAGTTCCGAGCAACTGCGAAATTGCAAGTCCGTTCAGGGTTGCCGACATCACGAGAATCCGGAGATCCGGACGCAGCTCTTCCTGCACATTCAGGCACAAGGCAAGACCGAGATCGGCATGTATGCTCCGTTCGTGAAATTCATCAAATATCACAAGACCGATATCCGTAAGTGCGGGATCATCCTGAATGATGCGGGTCAGGATCCCCTCCGTCACGACTTCAAGCCGCGTTTGGCTCCCGATCTTCTGATCGCCGCGAATGCGATATCCCACAGTCCCGCCGACCTTCTCACCGAGTTGTTGTGCCATGTATGACGCCGCTCGTTGAGCGGCAAGCCGGCGAGGTTCAAGTAGCACGATCTTCTTCCCCGCAAGCCATGATTCTCCGAGAAGAGCCGGGGGAACACGGGTTGTCTTGCCGGCACCCGGTTCAGCAGACAGAACGACACTCTTGTGCGCTTTGAGAGTCGAACAAAGATCGGGGAGAACCGACTCGATGGGAAAGTTCATTGGAAAGAAGAAATTATTCCTCAGGGTTGCCGGTGAGACGGCTGGCTGCCTGAATGCCGGACGAGACGACCGGAGATATTCCAAGCTTGACATAGATCGGCCGGATTTTCTCCTGTAATGCCGGAAGTTGGTTCGCAAAGAGCGCCCCTCCGAGAATGCAAACGACACCGCTTCCGAGGACTGTATACGGGGCTCCGATAGCGGTCGCTACACTTCCCGCCAGCAAGCTGCCGAACGGCGCCATTCCGATAAATGATACCGTGTAGAAGCTCATAACCCTTCCCCGCTTATCATCTTCGACAACCGTCTGCAGGATGGTATTGCTGGATGCCATTTGCACCATCATCCCGAATCCGGCAATGAGAAGGAGGATAAGGGAGAGTAGCAGTGAACGCGAGAACGAAAAACCGATTAATCCGACACCGAAAATCGCAGCGGCAATGGGAATCCATTTTGCCAGGCCCTTGACGCTTCTGCGCGAGGCGAGCATCAGTGCGCCCGACAGCGCACCGACTCCCGTTGCTCCCATCAAGAAGCCGAGTGTGTTGGGACCGCCGTGCAGGACGTCCCGTGCGAAGACGGGCATAAGCACCGCATAGGGCATTCCGAGAAGACTGACGAGCGCCAGCAAAAGGAGAATGTTCCGGATGGGTGAAAAGCCGGAGATGTACCGAAATCCTTCTGCAAATCCTTCCATGACTCCCTGTTCAGCGGGCTGTATTGCACTGCGCGCCGGAATCTTCATGGCAAGGAGTGCGAGGATGACGGCGATATAACTTACTGCGTTGAGAAGAAAACAGAGCCCCTCCCCGATTGCTGCGATGATTATTCCCGCGATCGATGGACCGATAAGTCTCGCACCGTTAAACATCGACGAGTTAATTGCGATCGCATTTCCGAGATCTTCCTTGTTCTCGATCATTTCGAGGAGGAATGATTGGCGTGTCGGCATGTCGAAGGCATTGATAAGCCCGAGAAAAACACTCAGGACAATAATATGCCAGACGGCAATACCCCTCGTCAGAGTCAGAATCGCAAGGATGGTCGCCTGAACCATGGAAAGAATCTGCGTGATAACGACGATGCGGTGCTTGTTCAGCTTATCCGCGATGACGCCTGCAAAGGGACTGAAGACAAGTGCCGGAAGTTGTCCGGCAAATCCGACGATGCCCAGGAGAAAAACAGAATTGGTGATCCGGTACACAAGCCATGTCAGTGCTACCGTCTGCATCCACGTGCCGATCAGCGAAATCAGTTGTCCGCCGAAGAACAAACGGTAATTGCGGTAACGAAGCGTGCGGAAGATAAGCTTGAACCCTTTCGGGTCATTCTCCCCGTTCGATTCCAACTCGGATGCCATGCTCTCGGTATTCAACAGAAATGAACCTGCTGGAATCAAATATACCAAAGATGGCGTACATTCTCCAATCTCACTGAGAAAGGAAGGTGGGGATTATGGAACGACTGGGAGTAGCACGATTTCGCCATTCAGGATTCCTGAATGGCGCAGAATCAACTCGTTACTATCTGACGGGACGTTGCAGCGGGTGTGCCTCTGTATTAAAGACATACTTATCGAACGGTAACGCTTCAGGGGGAGCGAAGAGGAGATATAAGTACTTCAGTGTTTCAGCCAGAAAAAAACTCTGCATAGCGTCTCCCTTCTGCATCTTTGAAACATCGAGGAGATAGGCATACCCTGATTCCGTTCTGCAGCGGCTCACGATAGAGTGAAAGAAGGTTTCTCCCATCTGACGATATTTTGCATCTCCCGTGAAGTGGTACAGGTAATATGCGGATTCGATAATCTCGGGCCTCAGAAAATATCGCTGATCGTTCACATGCATCGTGGTATAGTCGAGTTCTTCAGGTTCAATCCCTTCCAGATTCCACATGGCGAAGCAGGAAGTTTCGAGCGCGGCAGCCCTCGGGACTTCATCCGAAAGACACAGCAGAGCCGGGAAGAACGCTTCCAGCGACCCGAATGTTGTTCCAATCCGCCCCCCGGATTCCATATTGACCTGGCCATACCACAACATGCCCCGGCTCGAATCCGCGACATACCTGTTGACAGCAGGGATGCTTTCATCCCACATATTCTTGAAGTCCTGATCGCCAAAGAGAAGCCACGCTTTCATCAGGTATTCGTAATACGAATCGATGGCGCCGCCGATATGACTTGTCGAATCTACCCATGTGCCGGTTTCGACATTGATCCACGTTCCGACAAGCCCGAGGTGTGATCGTTTCCGGAACAACTGTACGACGGCATTCTTCGCCTTATTATAATAGAGGGGATTGCCTGTCAATTTGCTGAGTGTTCCGAACTCGAGAACCGACGTGCCGATTTCCGCGGGATTGTTGATGGAATCGCGGATCTTCCCGGTCTGGAGATTCACGTAACGATACGGCATGCCGGTCGATGAGTTGAAGACCGGCAGCAGCCGTTTTCCGAGGTCTTCGGCAAGGGCAAGAAATTTCTGATCTCCATCGAGTTCATATGCGGAGAGCAGTCCACCGAGAAGACGGATAGTCACCTCGAAACTCTGAACTTCAAAGTTCCTGTCGAACGAGAGACTGTCCAGAATGAGTTTCTTTGCCTCTGCTGCTTCTGCTTTCAGATTCATGATCACCAAGGCATCATATGCGTCGACCGGGGTCATGCAGAGAGAAACGGGATACCAGTCATGCGCTTGGTTCGTGAGAGGTTTCAGCTCGTCGTGTCCCCATGCATAGTTCCTGTATCCATTCCACGCGTGAAGAAATTCATCTCTCACGGAATCTGCGGTGGTGTGCTGAGCGCATGCCTGATTCAGAAACACGAGTAACCAGCTCACGAGAAAACAGAGTGACGCACAATGGTATAGAAACCTCTTCATCATAGCTGATTCAATCCTATCATACAGAAACTGGTATGCGGGGATTCCAGTAACAAACCTGCATCAAGAAAATCTCTTCGGATGAGAAGGTAACGAGAACGATGGTGGATTCAAAATGGAACAACGATTCGGGGTTAACTTCAACATTCCGAAAAACTTCCTTCTGTCTGCAGACCTGTCCTCACCGGGCATGAAGATATTCGAATCTTAAACGTTTTTCCTATATTCAGGTCTAATATCAAGCATTGAAATCTCGAATTTTGTGCAGAGCAGACTGATCATATTGATTCTTCTTATCGCGGCACCTATGCTCGCGTTTGGCCAGCACTTTCAGCTCACGGGGATAATTCAGGACACCTCCAGCCGGGTGCTGCTTCCTGCGGCGAATATTACCGCGACGAGTACGAAAGACACGGCTGTGAAAATTTATGCCACGAGCGATGTTGCGGGGAAATTCACGCTGGACGGATTGTATCAACAGTCGTATATCCTGAAAGTATCACTGGTTGGATATCGCGATTACCGGAAGACGGTACTTGTCCAGAAAAGTGTACAAGACCTTGGAACGATTTTTCTCATGCAGAAGCCGGTTGAACTGAGCGGCGTGGATATTTTCGGAAAGGTCACACCGGTCGAACAGAAGAAAGATACCGTCCAATTCAACGCGGGGGCGTTCAAGTCGAATCCGGATGCAAGCGCAGAAGATCTGATCACGAAGCTTCCCGGCGTCACGATGGACAAGACCACAGTGAAGGCGCAGGGAGAAAATATCCAACAGGTCCTCGTTGACGGAAGACCGTTCTTCGGGGATGATCCGTTCATTGCCCTCCGGAATCTCCCGGCAGATGTGATCGATAAGATCCAGGTGTACGACAAGCTGAGCGATCAGGCAGAGCTTACCGGATTTGACGACGGGCAGTCGATCAAGACCATGAACATTGTTACGCGGACCGACCGGAGAAACGGTCAGTTCGGAAAGCTCTACGGCGGGTATGGGGATGAAGGGAAATATGAAGCGGGCGGCAATACAAATTTTTTCGATAACAGTACGCGCATTTCCGTCATTGGACTGAGCAACAACGTCAACCAGCAGAATTTTTCCACCGAGGATCTGCTCGGTGCTCTGGGATCGACTCCACGGCTGGGCAACGGGTTCGGCGGGGGAGGATTCCGAGGAGGCGGAGGGAGAGGCGGCGGCGGCGGTTTTGGCGGCGGACCCAGGGGCGGCGGGGGTGGTGGCGGGTTCTCACCGCTGCAGGGAACCCTGAGTGACTTTATCGTCGGTCAACAGAACGGTATCAGCAAGACGAACTCCTTCGGGCTCAATTACAGCGACCTCTGGGGACAAAAGGTGAATGTCACCGGAAGCTACTTTCTCAACATCTCCGACAACGGCAACAATCAGCTCGTTAACCGGCAGTACTATCTTGACACCAACACCAACGATCTCTACGCCGAGAATAATGCAAGCGATGCAAAGAATTACAATCACCGGCTTAACCTTCGGATGGAATACAATGTCGACACCTCCAATGCCCTGATCTTCAATCCGAAACTGAGCTATCAAACGACAAATTCGACCAGCGGCCTGACGGGAAAGACCACTGATCTCGCAACTCTCCTCGATCAGACGCTCACGAACACACAGGCGCAGACCGACGGTTACACGCTCACGGATGCTCTCACATACCGGCACAAATTCGAAACGAGGGGGCGAACGATCTCCGTGAACCTTTCCAACAGCGTAAACACCAAACACGGGAACACATACCTCAACTCGCAAACGAATTACTTCGCCGACACGTCCTCTGTCAATGATACGCTTCTGCAGGAAACAACATCTTCGTCACCCGGCTATTCCCTTTCATCCAATCTCACGTACACGGAACCCCTGACCGATGTCAGCTTACTGCAGGCAAGTTACAACGTGTCGTATACAAAGAACACATCCGACAAGTACACGTCGAACTTCGATATCCCGGACCAGGCATACGACCTGCTTGATACTGCGCTCTCGGCGTCATTTGATAACAAGTACACGACGCAGCGGTATGGGCTCGGGTACCGGGAACGCGGCACAAAATACAATCTCGTCGCCGAGCTCACCTATCAGAAAGCATTCCTGACGGCGGATTATTCATTTCCGTCTGCCAATAATATCGAACGGACATACTACAGCGTACTGCCGATGGTCATTCTGAACTACCGGTTCTCTTCGTCCAATAACCTGCGGTTCATTTATCGCGCATCAACATCGCCGCCGTCGGTAAACCAGCTGCTGAGTGTCATCGACAACACCAATCCGACTGTGCTGACGCTCGGCAACGCGGATCTCCAGGAAAGCTACACGCATTCCTTACTGGCGCGGTATTCCTTTACGAACACCGAGAGCTTTAACACGTTTTTCATCCTGCTGAATGCCACGTTCACGCCGACATACATCGGAACTTCAACATATCTTTTTCAATCGGACACGACTCTCTCCGGAGGCATTCATTTGCCAAGCGGAACGCAGCTCCTCCAGCCCGTGAACCTGAGCGGTTATGAATCATTCAATTCGTTTTTGACGTATGGTCTGCCGGTGGGCTTCCTGGGAAGCAACCTGAATCTCAACACGGGGCTTTCCTATTCACGAACGCCGGGTTTGATCAACGACGTACTGAACACGTCGGGAACGACAACATTCACGCAGGGTTTTGTGCTCGGAAGCAATATCAGTCAGGCGGTGGACTTCACGCTCTCCTACACCTACTCTCTGAATTATGTCCGCAACACGATGCAGCCACAGCTGAACACGAATTACTTCCAGCATACCGCCGAGCTAAAATTCAACCTGATCGTGTGGGAAGGGATTGTGTTGAGAAATGATCTCAGTCACCAGCTCTACGCGGGATACGGGAGCCAGTTCAACCAGCAGTATTTGCTCTGGAACCTCGCGCTGGGGAAAAAATTCCTTCAGGCGCAGAATCTGGAAGTTACACTGAACGCCTTCGATATCTTCAACCAGAACAACAAGATCATCCGCAACATCACCGCGGCGTACATCGAGGATGTTCAGCCGCAGGTGCTCACCCGGTACGGCATCCTCACCGTAACATATACGCTGAAGAATTTCAGGATGTAGGTTATTCCACCGCGAGACGGTAGCCGATTCCCGATTCTGTCAGAAAGAATTTGGGATTGGCAGGATCCTCCTCGAGCTTCTTTCTCAGTTGTCCGACATAGACCCTTGTGTACTGGGTTTCTTCGGCAAAGGTGGGCCCCCAGACCTGTTCAAGAATAAATCTATGCGTCAGGACTTTTCCCGCATTCCGCACAAAGAGTGCAAGGAGTGAATATTCGATTGATGTCAGTTTTACGATGGCATCCTCCCTTTTTACCACGCGTGCATCGAGATCGATATGCAGTGGACCGACCGACAGCGTGGAATTTCCCGAAATGCTCGGCTGATGACGAAGAGCGGTTCTCACACGAGCAAGTAACTCACCAGTCCGGAACGGTTTGATGAGATAATCGTCTGCTCCAGCATCAAGACAGGATATGATGTCCTTTTCCGCATCGCGAATCGACAGGATCAGCACCGGGATTTTGCTCCATTCCCGGAGCTTCCGCAAGACCTGCAACCCGTCGATATCCGGCAATCCGAGATCCAGGATGATGAGCTCGGGGCGGTCTGTCGACGCGCTCCGCAATCCCTCCGTACCGGAATCCGCCAGCAGGACTTTAAAGCCGTTCGATGATAGCGTGAGATCCAGAAGCCGCCGGATCTGAACTTCGTCGTCAATGACCAGGATGATCGGTGCTGTACTCATTGGCATTCATTTCCGGAGAATGGGGGCGTTCGCTGATCGGCAATCGAATTGTGAGGAGTGCCCCGCCGGTGGAAAGATTTTCGACGGTGAGTGAACCGTTATGCGCGTGGATGAATCCCAGCGCAATCGACAGCCCGAGGCCAAGCCCGCCTGCTTTCGATCCGGGCACGCGGAAGAATTTCTCGAACACTTTGCCGATCGCTTCCGGCGGAAAGCCGGGCCCTGTATCCGCGACGGTGAGCGTACATTCGTCCGCCGTTGCCTGCGCGGAGATCGTGATCGGCGTGTTCCGGGGAGTGTACATGACGGCATTCTGGAGCAGGTTCAGCAGAACCTGTTCCATCAGGCCAAAGTCCAGTTTCAGAAGAGGAACAGCGTCGGCCACATGAACATTGATCGGTCTGCCCTGAAGATCCCCGCGGAGTTTGCGGATCGAGGAATTGATGATATCCCGGAGATCGCACCAGTCGAGTTTCGGTTTAATGAGTCCCGATTCCAGACGTGTCATCGCCAGAAGGTTCTGGACTATCTGGTCAAGGCGTTCCGCTGCTTCTTCCACCTCATGTGCCAGCTCACGGCGGATCTCCGGCCTGCCGCCGACCTGATCATTGAGAAGCCCTTCCGTTGCACTCATGAGCGCAGTGATCGGGGTGCGCATCTCGTGCGATATGGAATTGAAGAGCGTCGTGTAGAGGCGCTCGGATTCCGCGAGAGCAATCGACTGCTTTGCCATTTCGTTGAGAAACTCCCGGTCGAGCGCAAGCGTAATCTGACTGATAAAATTCTCGAGGAGCGTTTCCTGATCGATCGTGAACCGCTGACCCGAGGGATTCCTGATCCCGATAACACCCATCGGGTAGCGCGGCCCAACCAGCGGGAAGTACGTTGCCTCGGCAAACGGTAGTGTATTGGTGAATTTACCCGCCTTCCGTTCGTTCCAGTGTACCCATGCGGGAACGCTCAGCTCCTTCTCGCCGGGTGAGAATGTGCTTTTCGGATGCGGCATGTTTACAAAATCCCCCTCGAGCGTACTGAGAAATATTGCCACCTCCGCCCCAAAATACTTTCTGATGTTTTTCACGCAGGCAGCGACAACCTCTTCCTGTGTATTCGCCACCGAGAGATCGTTGGTAAGCGCGTAGAGGGCGGAAGTGCGTTCCTCCCGGAGCCGTACGGCACGTTCACGGTTTCGCACCCTGACCGTCAGTACTCCTGCGACAATTGCAATTGCGAAATAGATGATGACCATCAGCACATCCCGAACTTCATGAATCGCAAAGGTAAAGAAGGGAGGAATAAAGAAATAGTCCCAGACCAACGCACTCAGGACCGCGGCGGCAATAATTGGACCCACGCCAAAACGGAGCGGCAGAAGTGCAATAAGGAGCAGCAGGAGAAGCGAAACGGTCTGGTATCCGATGACCGCGCTGAATGGGAAACAACTTGCTGCAACCAGGGCAACAAGACCGATCGCGATGGCGTACTGCAGAGCTCCGGATTGTATTACGGGAAGGCGCCAGCGTTGCCGGGGTTGCCAGTCTTTTTCGTCGCCGCCCACGATATAGACATCGAGATCACCGCTCAGATCGATCAGTCGGTTGAGAATGGATTGCTGGAACCTGGAGGGAACCTCCGACTTACCGACGATTACCTGGGTGACATTTTGTTCGCGGGCAACTCGGAGCAGCGCGTCTGCCACATTCTCGTCTGCTGTCGTAATAATTTCTGCGCCGAGTTCACGCGCGAGCGCGATGTTCTTTGCCAGCTGTTCCTTTTCCTGCGTGCTAAGCTGGACGGATCGTTCAACATATACCGCAACCCAGCTTGCCTGCATGGTGAATGCCATCCGGCGGACCCATCGGATCAGACGAACGGATGTCGGGCTTGGACTGATCCCCATGATCAGCCGCTGTCCCGATTTCCAGGGCCCCGAAATGCGCTCGACCTGCATGTAGTCGCGCAGCTGATGCTCGACCCGTTCGGTCGCAATCCTCAGGCACATTTCCCGGAGAGCTGTGAGATTTCCCTTCCGGAAAAAGTTTTCGATGGCACGCTGCGATCGTTCCGGAGTATAAACTTTTCCCTCCGCAAGACGCCTCAGGAGCTCGTCGGGAGGCAGATCGATAACCTCTACTTCATCGGCCTGTTCAAAAACAGAATCGGGCACGGTTTCACGGATGATGCTGCCGGTTATCTGGGCAACGGTATCAGCGCGGCTTTCAAGGTGTTGGACGTTGAGCGCAGAGTAGACATCGATCCCATTATCGAGAAGTTCAAGGACGTCAAGGTAGCGCTTGGTATGGCGGCTTCCGGGGGCATTGGTGTGCGCCAGTTCATCGACAATCACGAGAGCGGGCTTGTGCGCCAGGATGGCATCGAGGTCCATCTCTTCCATGCCGGCGCCTTTGTAGTCGATCTTCTTCCGGGGTACGATCGGAAGTCCTTCGAGAATCTTCTCCGTGTCTTTCCGACCGTGGGTTTCAACGTAACCTACGACGACATCGGTAGCCTTCTTCTTCGCTTCCTGTGCTGCCTGGAGCATTTCATAGGTTTTTCCGACACCTGCACACATCCCGAAGAAGATCTTCAGATGTCCTTTTCCTTCCTTCTCCTCGCTGCGTTTCAGCGAGCGGAGAAGACTCTCGGGATCCATCCGGCCGTTGGTTTCTCTTGGCATGGCAAAATATACGAAACGGCAGTTAGAAAATCCCGTGGCTTGGGCTCAAAGGCCCATCCGGAAACAGATACGCGATTCGTGTGTGTTTTGAGGAAACGATGTGGATTTCCTGCGGGAATGCAAAAGGTCGCGGTTACAGCAGCAATCGGATGAGCAACGCCACAAGGAAAGATATCTCTGCGAGACCCATCAAGGCAAGGAGACCGATTGCGACCCGTTGACCATATTGTGCAAGCTTCGAGTTCTTAACCTCATTAAGTCCAAGAGGATCGAGATACGATCCAACGTCTCGTGCGCGCAGAACGGTCATGAGCCGAGGGCCTGACGGCCTGCTCTCCTTCTTGTTGTCGTCCTTTTTCCGATCACGATCACGTTCCATGGCAAAGTTAAATACACTCACCTCGTCGGCAAGCCCGCCGCACGCCGGCTCTCTATCTAAAAGCGCACGATCATTGAACCGATGATCCGGTTCTCATCCTTCACAAGATCAGCAACGAAACCTGTCGGGTCCCCGATCGGCGGATTCCATCCATTCGGTGACGTAAGTCCACCCGGTCCAGAAAAATATGGAACATTCGCATGTCGGGTAACAAATTCAAGTCCCCAGGTGACATGCTCATTCGGCATGTACTGGAAACCTGTGGAAAAATCCCAGGCATCGAACTGGTCACCCGGATTTTGGGTAAGCACTCCTGCCCCGGTCGGAAGGAGTGCGAGGTATCTGCCGGGATTATGAAGCATACCTCCTCCGAACGTCCAGGCAAATTGTTGTGCCTGACCGAGCCACAGGCGATTGTAGAACATCCAGCTGAGGAAATTCTGAGCCGGAGTTGCCGAATCGCCGCCGAACGGGACGACCCCGGCACCATTCTCGAACCCGATGTCACCGGTAAGGGAAAAAGCAGCTTTCGGAATCAGGCCGTCTGCATTGTTCCGATAACGGATCAGGAGACTGTTGTCGCTGTGAAACCGAAATCGCCCGGGCGTATTCGGCGTATCCCATCCTCCATAGGCACTGGCGAGAATCGACACTGATTCCTGCGGACGGTAGATGGTCTGAAATCCGACACCGGGCAAATTATTGAACATGCCATAGGTTTGCCAGCCGTTAATAACCCAGTATTCCAGTTTCAGCCGATCTGTTGGAAACGTCTGAATTCTTATACCAGTGAAGAACCAGGGAGTGTTATCTGACGTGAAGGATGGCTGATAGTTCCAGTTTTCGAAATTGTTATACGATAAGAGGCCGACATAGGATTTGAAAATCCCCACATCCACATTCACGCCATGCATCGTGTTGTAATGCATTCCGACATACCCTTCCGTCACATAGCGAAGCGCTGTGTAGAGGTCAAACTGACCACGCAAGGGTGTTGCATCGTTCCTGGGAACACCGGTCGCGCGGGTTCCAAACTGCAGCATCAGCCTGGCTCGTGCACCGCTTTCGGGATCGTGAAAATCTCCCCCGACCTCGATATACGACACATTGAACTCGTCAGAACGAAATGTGGCAGTAGAACCGGAATTCGTATGATCAATGGGATGATTGAAGCTCAGGTTGTAGTTCATATCCATTGTCATATCGCCGGTGAAGTATTTGGAATCCAGTACCTGTTGGTGCAGACGGCTGTTTCCCTGAAGCCACGTGAAGTCTCCCCACGCAAACGGTGCTCTGGCGTTCGAATCGGGAGATGCGATCTTCGCCGAATCCTGTTGTGCAAGACTGAATGACGTTGCGAGAACGAAGAGGATGATCAGTAAACGGTACATGTTCCTTTAAAGGATGATGATAGTATTATGAGATTTTCCCCGGGGGGGCAGAGTATAACAATTGCTCTTGGAATTGATGCGATAATGATCTTGCCACACTGTGTATGACGATACTGCATGAAGTGGTCTCCGAAAATTCTCTGCTACACCAACCGGAGTGCAACCAGCAGCAGGTCGACCAGTTTAATACCGACGAACGGTGCAATGATTCCTCCTACACCGTAGATCAGGAGGTGTTTTCTCAACAGGTGCAGCGCACTTACGGGACGATATTGCACGCCTTTCAGGGCGAGCGGGATCAGTGCAACAATGATCAGGGCGTTGAAAATGACGGCCGAGAGGATTGCACTTTCGGGTGTGGCGAGATGCATGATGTTGAGCGCGTTCAAAGCCGGATAGGTTGTTGCAAATGCAGCAGGAATAATGGCAAAGTACTTTGCGACGTCGTTCGCGATGCTGAACGTCGTCAGCGTACCGCGGGTCATCAGAAGCTGCTTGCCGATCTCCACGATCTCCATGAGCTTCGTCGGATTGCTGTCGAGATCGATCATGTTCGCGGCTTCACGGGCCGACTGGGTTCCCGTATTCATGGCAACCGCAACGTCTGCCTGAGCGAGAGCGGGGGCGTCGTTGGTGCCGTCACCGGTCATTGCGACGAGGCGGCCGCCCTTCTGATAATCACGAATGAGCTTCAGTTTGTCCTCCGGCTTCGCTTCCGCGAGAAAATCATCGACTCCTGCCTCTGCGGCAATGGCAGTCGCCGTAAGCGGGTTATCGCCGGTGATCATGACGGTCTTGATTCCCATGGCACGCAGGTGTGCAAACCTCTCCTTGATTCCGCCTTTCACAATATCTTTCAAGTGGATGACGCCGAGAACCTCGCCGTTTTCCACAACAACAAGCGGTGTTGCCCCGACTCGGCTGATTTCCTGAACCGTCTGCTGAACGGCCGTGGGATAAACCGAGTGCTGCTGTTCAATGAAAAATTTGATCGCGTCCGCAGCTCCTTTTCGGATGATGCGCCTGCCGTTCTTTCCGTCGGGCTGAATATCGACGCCGCTCATCCGCGTCTGCGCGCTGAACGGGACAAACTGCGCGGCAATTTCATGGATTTCTCTTCCCCGCAAACCGTATTTTTCCTTGGCAAGGACAACAATCGATCTCCCTTCGGGTGTTTCATCCGCAAGCGAGGCGAGTTGTGCTGCATCGGCAAGGCGTTCCCTGGAGATTCCCGGAGCCGGAGTGAATTCGGTTGCCATACGGTTGCCGAGTGTGATGGTTCCGGTCTTGTCGAGGAGAAGAACATCAACATCCCCAGCAGCTTCAATAGCTCTCCCCGAAGTGGCGATGACATTATGACGGATCATCCTGTCCATTCCCGCAATACCAATCGCAGAAAGAAGTCCGCCAATTGTCGTAGGAATCAGACAAACGAGAAGTGCGACGAGAACCGTTACGGTAATCGGATTTCCGTGACCGGCTGTAGCAACGCTGAACAGCGAGAATGGCAGGAGCGTAATGCACACGACCAGAAAAATAATGGTGAATGCGGCGAGCAGGATATTCAGTGCAATTTCATTGGGAGTCTTCTGTCTCTTTGCACCCTCAATAAGTTTGATCATCCTGTCAAGAAATCCGCCGCCCGGCTCAGCCGTCACGCGGATGATCAGCCAGTCGGAGAGAATACGCGTCCCGCCCGTTACCGCACTTCTGTCCCCGCCCGATTCACGGATGACCGGGGCACTTTCACCGGTGATAGCACTTTCATCCACCGAGGCAATTCCTTCAATCACCTCGCCATCAGCCGCGAGAATATCCCCCGCTTCGACAAGATAGGTATCTCCGTTCCTGAGCGATGATGAAGAGAGGATCTCGACCGGAGCTCCGCGCTGCGGCTCACGCAGCCGTTTGGCTTTGGTATCCTGGCGTGCGCGACGGAGAGCTTCAGCCTGCGCTTTGCCTCTCCCTTCTGCGAGGGCTTCCGAAAAGTTCGCAAAAATGACGGTAAACCAGAGCCAGAGCGAAACTCCTCCGATGTACCATGCAGGAGCCTCACCAGAACCCAGAAGTGCCTGTATCCACAGAGCTGTCGTCAGGACACTTCCCACCTCGACGACAAACATCACGGGATTGCGTACCATCGATCTCGGATCGAGCTTTGTGATGGAATCGAAAAGAGCCCGGCGGTACATTTCGCCCGAAAAACTCACCGGCTTCTTGAGGTGCCCGGATGATTGAGTGGTTCTTACGTTTTCCTGTTTTGTTCCCATAAACATATTATTGCACCATCATGAAATGCTCGACAATCGGACCCAGTGCAAGAGCTGGTATGAAATTCAACGCTCCGACAATGAGGATTACTGCAATCAGCCAGAAGATGAAAAGTGGCACATGGGTTGGGAGCGTGCCTTCGCTTACCGGAACAAGTTTCTTGCGTACCAGAGAACCCGCAAGCGCAAGGGTTGGAACCGCAAGCCAGTACCGTCCGATGAGCATTGCAAGTCCGCCGGTGATATTGTAGAACGGAGTATTCGCGCTAATGCCAGCGAATGCGCTTCCATTATTATTCGCCTGCGACGTAAATGCATAAAGGATTTCGCTGAACCCGTGCGGCCCCGGATTCGCGATCCCCGCTTTTCCATCAGTCGTCACAACCGCTAACGCGGTAAAGGCAAGAACAGCAATCGGCATAATGAGGATAAGAAGAGATGCCATCTTCATTTCGTAGGTCTCGATCTTATGGCCAAGGTATTCCGGCGTGCGGCCGACAAGCAATCCCGCAACAAAGACCGCCACAATGACAAAGACAAGCATCCCGTACAATCCTGAACCCACCCCGCCGAGAACGACCTCGCCAAGATGCATCATGATGAGCGGAACCATTCCGCCGAGCGGCGTGTACGAGTCATGCATGGAGTTTACGGCTCCGCAGGATGTGGCCGTCGTAATGGTTGCAAACAAAGCGGATCTTGCAATACCGAATCGCACTTCCTTGCCTTCCATATTTCCGCCCGGATTGGTTGCAGTGGTCCGCTGATCCACGCCAAGTGCGGCAATCTTCGGGTTACCCCCGGATTCGGCGTGGTAAGCAACACCGATTCCCACCACGAGAATGATCATCATCGCGGCAAGTAATGCCCATCCCTGGCGAGTATCCTTCACCATTCTTCCGAATGTGTAACAGAGCGCGATGCCGATGACCGTTTCGGAAAGCGTAAGGAGAAAATCCGTCAGCGGCGTCGGGTTTTCGTACGGATGGGCCGCGTTCGCATTGAAGAATCCTCCACCGTTTGTCCCCAGATGCTTAATGGCGAGCTGTGATGCAACTGGTCCTGTCGCAATAACTTGTGCCGTAACTTTTGCCCCGCTCGTATCCGTAGTTTGCTGAACGAGTGGAACAGAAACGTAGGACGAGAAATTCTGAACGACTCCTTGTTCTACACACACCAGCGCAACGACGACGGACAACGGAAGCAAAATGTATAGCGTGCTGCGGGTCATATCGACCCAGAAATTTCCGAGTGTTTTCGCCGAGTGGCGGGCAATACCACGGATGAACAATGCGAGAACAGCCATTCCCGTCGCTGCGGAAAGAAAATTCTGCACCGTAAAGCCGAGCATCTGTGTCAGATAGCTCATCGTTGTTTCGCCGGAATATCCCTGCCAGTTGGTATTCGTGGTAAAACTGACCGCGCTGTTGAACGATGAGTCAGGGCTTACTGCGCCAAAACCCTGCGGATTAAGAGGAAGAAACTGCTGAACTCTCTGGAGAAGATAGACGAACAGGAGTCCGACGAGATTGAACAGAAGCATCGCAACGACATTATCCTTCCAATCCATCTCTTCATCAGCATTAATTCCGGTAACACGGTAGATGAATTTCTCGACCGGATTGAGGATTGGATCCAGAAATGTTTTTTCGCGCTGGTACACGCTCGCCATATAGGAACCCAGCGGCTTCGCAAGGAGCACGAGCGCACCGAGATAGACAACGATTTGAAAGAGACCGTTCAGCGTCATTCAAATTTCTCCGGCCGCAACAGCGCCACAAAAAGATAGATGAGGAGACCGGCAGCGATCAGACCTGAGATGATATAGAGCCAGCTCATGACTTCTCCCCCCTTTTGTCTTTGCCGAGAACTTCACATCCTTTCATAAGCCCCCAGCTGAGCAGGAAGAACACCACCGTAATTCCTATGTAGAGAGCGTCCATCAGTTCTCCGTAATGTCGATATGTCCGTCGAGTGCGAGATTGAGCTCTAATACATTAACCCGCGGCTCGCCAAGGAATCCCAGCTGTCGGCCTTCGGTAAATTTTTCAACCAGTGCACGAACCTGATCTTCCTTCATATTTCTGGCTTTCGCCACACGCGGCAGCTGATAGAGGGCCGCGGCGATGCTGATGTGCGGATCGAGCCCGCTTCCGGATGCTGTAACGAGATCTACGGGAATGGGATGTGTGTTTTCGGAATCCGCGGATTTCAAATCTTTTATCCTTCCCTTAACGGCATCGAGCAGCGCCGGGTTCAATGGACCGTAGTTCGATCCGGTTGATGCGGCAGCATTGTACGGATACGGTGAAGTTGCAGAGAGACGGCTCCAGAAATATTTCGGATCACTGAAGGGCTGACCGATCAACTCTGACCCGAGAACCTTCTCATGGTCTTTGATCATGCTCCCTTCGGATTTCGAAGGAAACATGAGATGGGAAATTCCGGTCACCGCCACCGGATACAGAATCCCCGTGAGAATGGTGAACACAATCACCATGAGTATTGAAATTCGAATTTGATTCAGCAGCATCTCTCGATCCTCTTCCTGAAAGCGCGTTTGCAACCTGCAAACTCGGTTCTTTATCGTTTCGAAGCTGTGCAAATATGAACGATTAGAAGGCGGGAAACAATCAACAAACCATTAAAAGAGCGGCAGGAGATATAAAATTCTTATAAAGAAGAATTGATGGGGCTAATGAGTAGTGCTTTGCGAGTTTTGACGATGAACGGAGAACGAGCTTGAGTTGAGGTTGTGATGAAGAGCAACGGAAAGCCGAATCACTTCGGCGATTCAGCGGAGGGTATTACGGGGTGATATGAAGCCGGTCATTTTTGACCATTTCCGGCAGCGGGATCGATTCGTATGGTGTACTTTTTGAATTACCGGTTCGTGTTCGACGCTCGCGATGGGAGAATTTGGCAAGAGCGGCAAAGAAAAATTCCTCGGTTCTGTCATACATGAGGTGCAGGGGGAACAATCGTTGTGCGCGACTGCGCCCCTGAAGTCCCATTTCCTGACGAAGTTCAGATTCCAAGGAGGCCGAGATCATTGCCCCCGCCAGATCTTCCGCAGACCGCGGAGGGACAAGAATCCCGGTGCTGTTGTGGACAACGAGTTCGGGAATACTGCTGGTATTCGATCCAATAACCATTTTCCCTGCGGCCATTGCTTCAAGAGCCGAATAGCAGAATCCTTCCCAATATGAAGGAACCACCACGAAGTCCACGGCCTTCAGGAAGGAGGGAATATTTTCCACAAATCCTGTCATGAAGATGTTGCGTTCGAGCGCATGCTGTTCGATAAAACTCCGTATGAACTCATGAAGATTCCCCTCTCCGGCAATGAGCAGCCGGAGCCGGGGATTGGCCGTTACGGCAAGCCGGGCTGCATCGAGAAGCGTCGGGATTCCCTTCTGCTCATCAAGCCGGCCGGTAAATCCAGCGACACAATCCTCATCCGCAATACCGAGCTTTTGGCGTATCGCCGATCTCTCGGCCGATTCATAGACAGGAAGATCGAGCCCTTTCCAGACGACGTGAATGCGCCTGGTCTGCAGCCATGGAGCTGCCGATAAGAGTGTATTGCGGGTTGCATGCGAGTTGACCATCACTGCTTCAGCGACTTTCCCATAATATAGACGGTTGAGAAATGAATCCTTCACCGCAACATCAACATCCTGGCTCACGACAACGGGAACGCGCGCAAAAGCTCCCGCCGTTCCGGCTATGCGAAGTTCCTTTTCAGTGTGGACACAGACGAGATCGATCTCATGATCATGGAGGAGACGATACAGACGATACATCGTGGCAGGATTGAAATCACCGGATAATCGAAGCGGGATCACTGCGTGATCTTTCCCCTCGAGTCGCCGGTACAATGCCGATCCGGGGCGACAGACGACGGTAATATTGTGCCCGCGATCTGACAGTCCTCCTGCGATAGCGGTGAGCCAGACCTCGCCTCCGCCCCATTCCCGATTGGAGTTTACAAAGAGAACATTCATCCGATGCTCGCGGACCATCTGCACTGTATCATCGCTCTCACATTATTTGATTTCGGAAGCCGTCGACGATGTTGCGAGACGAATAGTTGCTTCGAACTTGAACTGCTGGGGACGTTCGCTTCCCTGGGATCTTCCCCCGCCGCCACGGCCCATGCCACCGCCGCGACGCCCTCCACCACGGAAGCCACCGCCTCCACCACCGCCTTCCGGAGGTTCGCCACCCTCATTCCCCCCGCGCTCATATCCTCCTCCCGATCTTCGTTCACCGGGAACTCCGCTCTCCATAGAGAGCTTTATTTTATCTTTCTCAGCGCCAATCGCATACGGGGAATCCGTCGACTTGTGAAGAGCAACTTTCAGTTCATACACGACATTTCCCTGACCCACCCCGACCTTTGCGGTTATGCCGGGAATCCGCTGGAGCGTGGAAAACTCCTGTCGGTCGTCTTTGCCGGGGCCGAGAACTTCGAGCTGCTGAAGAGCGGATTGCATCATCTCATCAGGACCTTCCGGCTGATTTTCATCACCCGCAGGCGGCTGCCCGCTTCTTCCCTGAGCGGCAAATCCGATCGGATAGTGAATACCCAATTTGTTATCCGAACCATCGGCCTGGAACCAGATGGTGAAGCCGAGCCCCATGAGCTGCCTGCGGAACTGAGATTCTTCGGACATCAAACAGACATAGAGGTCGCTGTCATCGTTCCTGATGCCAACCGTCACGTGCTGTTCGTTGAGGTAATAGGTATTCGATTTCCAGTCAGAGCCGTTGCCATCAACGACAATCTCATTCCTGTTCCATGAGCTCTGAAGCTCGGGAGTACTTCCGCAGCCGGATATGATGATCGGTAGGATGGTGATACTGAGGATGCAGAGAACTGATCGTGTAATCATGCGTGTCCCAATGACAAAACAGTCGTGATCCGTCGATAACGTGGCAACAGAGCTGCTACAGCAACGGGTATGATGATTAGACGGGTTTTTGGGGGCTGGGTTTAATGCGATTTGATTGAGGGTTTGGGTGTTTTGGACCCAAACTCCCGACGGGACAACCCAGTTGTAAGTGTTATCAGGATGATGCTTTTCGTCGTTGCTTCAATCCTGCTGCGAACAACAGCAGAGCTGAAAGCGCGGTATATCCAGACTGTATGCTGGGATTCGCTCTGCCGCTGATCCCGATGAAATCGAAAAGTGCGACTTCGCGGGCGTTGAGGCCGATGTAGAGAAGAAGGAGGAAGACTGCGACGAAGAGCTTGCCGCTTCTTGTGAGGATCCCGAACGAAACTGCAGACCCGGCAAGGAGAATCCCGCCGGTTATCATGGAAATCGCAATGTGCGGTTCAGTAAACAGACGGAAAATCGGTCCGGCTATCAGACAGAGTGTAAGCAGAAGTGCGGATCCGAATTTCCAGAACGTATAGTTTCTCCTGATCCGCGGTGCGGTAGAAAGAAGTTCCTGCATCCCGGATGCTTCATCCCGTGCGGAGATGTCCGCGAGCATCATCACAAGGATCACCACAATGAGCGGCAGAATGGTCGATTGAACTTCCTGAGTCGCCAGGGTGAGAGAAAGGACAATCACCACAATTGCCGCGATGCCGAAGAGTGGCGAGAGTGTGACTGTCAGGGCGGCATCGCTGAGAATCACTGCCGGGAATGAATTTCCCCTTCCCATCAGTGTCCCGGAAATCCGCGTTGCCGGTTTGAGCAGAGCGTTCAGCCGGCTCCAAATACCCGATTTCGATGATCGAAGTGATGAGGCAACTCGTGTTGGATTGAACCGATGAAACCCGAATGTTGCCGCCACCAGAAGGAGAGCGGGCAGAACGAGAGTACAGATCCGGGCGGCGGCATCCACAAATATCCATCGTATCCCGTTGAACACCACCGGAGGAACCCGCGGATCGAATTCTGAAGACCCGATGGAAATTGATGTCGTCTTATATTGTGCCTGGAGATGTGAAACGAGCGGCCCGAGGCCGAGAATGTCGAGGCAGTCGGTCCATTCGAACCCGGTACGCGTCGGGAGGGACATTGCCGGGATACTTATGACAACGCCCCAGAACAGAAAGTACAGAACGTCTCCGACACGTCCTGAAAGAAACGGTACCGCCTCAAAGCAAATTGCCGCTGCCGACGTGAAGACGGCCGACGGAATCACAAGCCATGCATACGTGACGAGAAAAACCGACGGTTCCAGTGTTGTCTCGCCTCTGATCAGAAACATCACCATGGCACTCGCAAGTGACGTCAGAACGATGACAACGAGATAGAAAAAGTTCCCGGAGAATTTCCCGAGAATATAATCCCGGTTGAGAACTGGTGTCGAGCTGATGATGAATCCCGTCCTGCTCAGGAGATCGCGGCGTACAGAACTGCTGCAGACGTAGAATCCCAGCAGACTAATCAGGGCGCTGCAGAAAATCGCCGATCCGAGAGCCACTGCCGCGGAATTGTAGAATGCCCTCCCCCTTCCGATATGGAGAAGTGAGCGGCCAGTGGATAGATCGGGAATGATCAGGTAGACGATCGCCCCAACGATGAGGAGCATCGCCACCGTCGTGTTCCTTCGCATCCGCATGCGGAATTCCATCCAACCAATAGTTCTGATGGGCCGAAATGTTTCACCCATGACCAAATTATCCATGAATTGCGGAAATGAATGCCTCTTCCAGCTCCGGCTCCACGGGCATTCCACCCTGCACGGGACGTTCTTCGTGAACTATTCTGACATGTACCCCATCGGTCTCCCTTGTAACCTTTGAAATCCTGAACCGGGAACGGCAGGTCTCGAATTCCTCCGGCTCGAGAACCGCCTGCCAGACTTTTCCCCTTGCCAAAGCGATAAGTTGTTCCGGCATCAGACACTGAAGCAGCTTTCCGTGGTGCATGACCGCGATCTGCGTGGCAATTGCTTCGACGTCGGTGACAATATGGGTGGAGAGAATGACCATTTTTCCCGCTCCGATCTCGGAGAGCACGTTCCGGAACCTTACCCGTTCCTCCGGATCCAGTCCCGCCGTGGGTTCATCCACGATGACAAGGTCGGGATCGTTGACCAGCGCCTGGGCAATACCAAGACGCTGACGCATTCCCCCGGAAAATGATCCTACGAGACGGTTCGCCTCCCCATGGAGATTTACCAGCTCGAGCATCTCTCTGATCTTGCCGCGGTTCGTCACACCTTTCAGCGCGGCGAAGTATGTGAGAAATTCCACCGCTGTAAGGTTCTCGTAAACACCGAAATCCTGGGGCAGATAGCCGAGCCGCCGACGGAGAACATCCGGGTGACGACCGATTTCTTCGCCCCGAAAGAGAATCCTCCCGGAGGTCGGAGTCAGCACCGTAGCGATCATCTGCATGAGCGTTGTTTTCCCCGCGCCGTTGGGACCGAGGAGCCCCAGCACGCCGTTCCGGAGAGTCAGTGAAAATCCGGAAACGGCCGTAACACCGTTCCGGAATCGTTTTGTGACATCCTGCAATTCAAGCATGTGAAGAGAATGAAGAATGAATACTTCTGATACGGAAAGGTGGTGGAATTTGTTTCCCGGAGATTGGAGTTCCCGGAAATGAATACTTCGTCAGATGCTGATTGTAACGAGGTATCCGTCGAAAGTTGTCGGATACTGCCGGAGAACGCTCGTCGCAGGCCCCTTCTTTACCACGCCGAGAATGCTGAACTGAGATCCGCAGCAGGGGCAGGTATAGAGCTGGTTGGAAAATTGATTGATCGTACATGCCTGGTACGTAC
>Ga0335079_10002056_pt1 | contig 23208 bp, 19 predicted proteins | sample Lox_Sample_33_FD_206719 | JGI IMG/M metagenome (GOLD analysis project Ga0335079, IMG submission 206719) | Soil microbial communities from Loxahatchee National Wildlife Refuge, Florida, United States - Lox_Sample_3.3 | ecosystem: Environmental > Terrestrial > Soil > Wetlands | place: USA... | reverse complement strand
ACGCAGCTCGCTAAGCGAACGATCAGAGCGAAAGCCAGCAGCCCGCTGCACCCGTGGGATGAACGGCGTCTCCGCGATGGAGCAGAAGCACCCGGGGTGCAGTCGCAAGTCCACCTCGTTCATTCGCACGGCGATACTGGCCACCACCATTTCGGCCTACCGCCGTGACTTGCAGTGCACGGCGGACGATCGGTGGCGCATCTATGTCCGAGAGCGGCCGCGGAGGCACGACCCTGCGACAAGGTGGTACTAGCCTCGATTCGTCACTAACGGTTGCGGGTGACGGTTTCGAGGGTGGGGCCGGGGGTGTGGTTCGCGCCAGAGCGTTTTTTGGCTTGATCGCGTGAGCTCGCTGGCGGCGCGGGCCGGTGTGCGCCGTCGATGCGGCTCGGTTCACGCAGCCGGCAGCGCCGGGTCTGGCACTCTGGTCGTTGTGGTCGCGGGCGGGTGGGTCAGCCGTGAGTCGGCAGGGCTTGCAGGCGTTTGAACGCGCGGAGGATCGCTCCGGCCCAGGGCCAGTCGGCAGGGAGGTGCAACGTGACTCGACGCGCGTGGCGGGTGAGCTGGCCGGCGACGTGCAGGATCCTGTAGCGCAGCCGTTTCGGCTCGCAGATCTGATGCTCGCCCTCGAGCGTGAGCAGCTGCGTCCAGACCATGACGTCGTGCGCGGCGAGCGCGAGCTCAAGCCACGCCGCGTTGGGAGCGAACTCGTGGAACGGCAGATAAGACACACCGGTCGCCTTGACGGTCTTGATCCTGTCCTCGACCTGGGCGTGCTGACGGTGCAGTACTTCCAGGGCGGCGATGTCCGGGTCGGTCTGGTCGGTGATGAAGCACTGGAAGCGATGCCCGTCCAGATCGGTGAACGCGAGCTGCGCGCCGGGATGCGGCCGCTCGCGACGGCAGATCAGGCGGGTTCCCTCAGGCCAGTCAGACAGGTTGACCTGTCCCGTCAGCTCGCTCACCCACGCCCCGTCGCGGTCTTCGCCGTCGGGGCCGATCGCCGGGTGCCACTCCGATTCCTCAACGCGATCAAGGGCATAGCGCACACGCTCGGTCAGCGGGTAGCCGAACGAGAAACGGATCTCGGTCTCGCGGCAAGCGTCGGCGAGATCATGGCTCGCTCCCGCCGAATCGGAGCGCGCAAGGATCTCCCCATCAAGCGCGCTCTGAGGCAACTGCTCGAGCGCGAGGTCCAGCAGCCGAAGATGATCCTCGGCGTTGTTCGCGCCCGCGTTTCCCGGCCTGAGGATCCCGGCGAGCACCTCTCGACCACAGGACACCAGCAGCGGGTTGAACCCGAACCCGCCCTTGTAATGGCCGGCGGCCTGCTCCTTCTCGGAATGCACGTCGATCGGCGTGGCGTCGAAGTCAAGGATCACCCGCTCGGGTGCCGCGCCCGCCGCCCACGCCCGCGCGCGAGCAGCCGCCCTCGCCGCACGAATCCCCGCGAGCTCGGGCTCGCCGATCGACAGCATCACCCGCCGCGCCGTCGAGACCGACGCGACCTCCCCGAACAACGACGACTGGCCAGCGAGCGCCCCCAGATCAGACACGCACCGACCACCATCAGCAAGCATCACCGCCAAATCACTGAACACCCGCCCCGGCTCATGGCCGCCGCGACGCTCACGAGTACCCGCCAGCGCGTCGCACAAGCCGCCGGTCAAGCCGACGCGGTCCGCGACCAGCGCCAGCAACCCAGTCCCCGCCCGCGAGCACAAGCCGGTGCCGTCCGCCCTCACATCTACCGTTCTGGCACTCCAACGTCCCATCACCTTCAAGGTGAACCTCCTGAGCGGGGGGATCCGAGACTTGACATGCCGATCCTCCCTGCTCAGGCGGACGTTTCAGTTCTCCCGCGCCCCACACGCACCGCCGCTACCGACGAATCGAGGCTAGTACGAGCGGGGCAGCCCGAGGACGTTGTGTCCGACGAACGCCTGCACTAGGTTGTTCGACACCGGTGCTACCTGGTAGAGGCGGGTCTCGCGGAACTTGCGCTCGATGTCGTACTCCTCGGCGAAGCCGAATCCGCCGTGCGTGTCGACGGCGGCGTTGGCAGCGGCGAACGACGCCTCGGAGGCCAGGAACTTCGCCATGTTGGCCTCGGCGCCGCAGTCGAGTTGCTGCTCATAGAGCCAAACGGCTTTCCACCGCATGAGGCTCGCGGCTTCGAGCGCCATGTGAGCGCGGGCCAGTGGGAACTGGACGCCCTGGTTGGAACCGATCGGGCGACCGAAGACCCTGCGCTCGGATGCGTAGGCGGCGGCGCGGTCGACGAGGAAGCGTCCGTCGCCGATGCACTCGCTGGCAATCAGGATCCGCTCGGCGTTCATGCCGGTGAGGATGTACTTGAATCCCTTGCCTTCCTCGCCGATGAGCGCGTCGGCAGGCAGGGTCAGGTCGTCGAAGAACACCTCGGTGGTCGAGTGGTTCATCATCGTCTTGATCGGGTTGATCGTCAGTTGCGACCCGCGGTCGCGCATGTCGACGAGAAACACCGAGAGGCCGTCGGTCTTTTTGGCCACCTCAGCCTGCGGCGTGGTCCGGGCCAAGAGGATCATCAGATCCGACTGGAGCGCGCGCGAGGTCCACACCTTTTGGCCGTTGACGACCCAGCCGTCGTCGGTGTGAGTCGCACGCGTCTTGATCGACGTCGTGTCGGAGCCGACATCAGGCTCGGTGACCCCAAACGCCTGCAGGCGCAGTTCGCCGGCGGCAATCGGCGGCAGCCAACGCTGCTTCTGCTCATCGCTACCGTGGCGCAGGAGAGTGCCCATCACGTACATCTGGGCGTGACAGGCGCTCGGGTTGCCGCCCGACACGGCGATCTCCTCAAGGATGACCGCCGCGGAGCTCAGCGAAAGGCCGGATCCGCCGTATTCCTCGGGGATCAGGGCGGCGAGCCAGCCGTTGTCGGTGAGCGCGCGAACGAACTCGTCGGGGTAGCGGTCCGGCTCCAGCGAACGCCAGTACTCGCCGGGAAAGGTCTCGCACAGTTGGCGTACGGCCGCGCGAATATCCTTGAGATCGTCAGCGATCGTGAAGTCCATGATCAATCGTGGTTTCTCTTGGTCGTGATTGGACTCGCGGGCCGCTCGACACATGAGCTCGCGCGCCTTCTATCAAGGTGGTCTGTGCGCTGAACCGACTCCAAACGGACGACGCAGACTCTGAAGCTGCGCACGAAGCTCGATCGGCGGTTGTCCCTGCAACCGGATGGTCATAGTCGCGAGCGAAGTCACCACCTTCAACCCGCTCGACCTTGATCACGCGCGCGCCGAGGTCCGCAAGCTGCAGGGAAGCGAGCGATGCGGCGACGGCCTGCTCCAGACTGACGACGACCACACCCTCGAGGGCTGTTCACCGCTGGGTAGTGGCGATGCTGGGCCACCGCTGGCCACGCTCGTTCCTGCCGAGGCGGCTCATCGGGGATGTGAATAGCAAATAGACATTTGCCGCGTCAGCGGACAATATACATTTGCCAAGCCGACTATCACCTGTCGAAAACGACAACTACAGGCTAGGTACAGCTCGACATGACTAGAGACGTAGGTTGATCAGATGAAGCAATCCCACCTGAATTGCTCCGCAGATCACCCCAGGCCGACCGAGCTACCGGCACCGGCCCCGCCGAGACGTCGGACGAAGAAGAATTGTGAGTTCCGACCCAGGCTGTCGAACGCGAGCATCGACAGCCTCAGTGAGGTCGCGGTTTCAGCTCGCTCCAGTGGGCTGCTGACGGCCGGGTGAGAGCGAGTCGCGCTCGCCGATCGGTCTGCGATCGACACGTTGGCCGCCGCCGCTGCGGCGCGCGGACGAGAGGAGGTGACCCCCGCCCGCATGCTCGACCACGCCGGACGGATCGCCGTGCTCGCGCACTTGATCGACTTCGACGACCTGCACATTCCGACGACGACACACAGCAGCGCTGTGTGCGTTCTGGCTGCGATCGCCACCGGCAGCGGCGCGGAGGCGTACCTCAGCGGAGCGGGCGTTATGGCAAGGCTTGGAGCGATCCCAGTTGGCGCACTACGAGGTGGCTGGCACGCCACCTGTACCGCCGGCGCCCCTGCCGCTGCAGTCGCACTCGGCCTCGACGCGGTGGGCATCGAATCGGCGATTGCGTTAGCGGTTCTCGCGGCCGGAAGGGTCAATCGAGCGTTCGGAACGATCGCCAAATCGCCGCACTTGGGCTTCGCCGTTCACGCCGGCCTTCGCGCGGCGCGCCTCGCGGGGGCGCGAGCGGACGGCGCGGTGGTGCCTCAATGGTTAGCGTTGGTCGGCGGCACGGCCCTTCCGCAACCGTCTGAGCCCTCGATCCCGGCCAGATTGGCGTTCAAGGTCTTCCGTTGCCGCTCTAAGCTCCTCGGCCAATCGGAGCGGTCCCCAACGCGGTCGGCGAGCGGCGTCTCGCGCCGAGCGATGTTCAGGAGATCGTGCTGCGCACCCCACTCGCTGCCTTGCGCCGCGTCATCCATTCACGTCCAACGACCGGACTCGAAGGGAAGTTCAGCCTCGAATACGGAGTTGCCGCGGTGATCCTCGACGGCGCTCCCGGCCTCGCCAGCTTCACCGACGAAGGAGTACGCGAGCCGACGCCCAGAAGCTCACTCGGAAGGTGCGTCCCGAAACGACGGAAGGCGGCGAGGATCTTGTCACGGGCAGCCCCGAGGTCGAGTTGCGGCACACTGGAGGCCGCGTCGTGGGGACGGTTCTTGCCGCGCCCCCGGGGTCGCCAGATCGACCACTCGGTCCTGTGGAGCTGACTCGAAAGGCACGGGACTGCCCGGCGACGATGACGCCGCGGCGATTCTGTATGTCGGCTGGATGGACGCGAGCAGGTTGCTCGCCCCGATGGCTCGGCACATGACCAGAGTGGGAACTTCGTGCTTGTACCGCAGCTTCGAGCGTTGGGGAACGCTTTGGAAACACCTCGATCCAGCCGCGCAGTCCCGAGCGACTGGCATGCTCCGCCGGTCGCGTGAAAGTCGCGTCCGCGGATCACGCGTATCGCCCGAACTTGCCGTCCTCAGCTCCGAGCACAAGACCTGCGTCTCGCGTGCGCGGCGCCCGCGGCGACTAGGCCCTGGAGCTGGGGGTCGCCCTCGCGTGCGAGCTCCGCCGTCCTCCGGCGTGGTCACGTTCGCTCGCAGCCGCTCGCGGGTAGCGAGCTGCCGGTCCCGGCTGACATGGCCGCGATGGTGATCGGCATGCAGACTAGGGTGGGCCGCCGACGCCAGTCCGCCGGGCAGCGCTTGAGCCGGGACGTCTCGAGCGGCAAGATCAGCGCACCATGACCGAGCCCAGCCTCGGCGACCAGCTCTAGGAACCCGAGCCAGCCGTTGCTGTACGTGCCCGTGCGTCCAACGTCCTCGTCGACGACTGCGATCGAACCCGCCGGCTATCCCAGCTCGGCCGCCCGCTCGCGCGGCGTGTACCGCCGAGCTCCGCCGGCGTCACGTGGCCCGGCTAGGTCGAGTCCGGTAGCATGAATCATCCGATGTCGCCTGCGGACCGGAGCCGGACGAGCTGCTCTGGTGGTACCGCCGCATAGCTGCTAGATCTGCGGGTGGCCTGCTGAAGCGAGGTCCGATCAACAGGTCGGCACACCGTCATTGCGACCGGCCTTGTCGCCTCGGGCTAAGCGACCACTCCCCCCAGCAGAGTATTGGTCCGGGGACGCGGGCCTGGCGAGAACCGCACGTTACTACTGTCGACTCGGGCAGTTGCCGAGGCGGTGCCGACGGGCGTAGCTTAGCGTACTGCCGCGGCGCGCTGGCAACGGCTCGGTGCGGATGACCAAAAGACGAGGAGAGAGTTCGTTACGCCGGTTAGCCGCAATGGCAGCGTTACCGTGTTACTTGTAGTCGCGCTGTCGCCTGAACGGTTGAGACCCTGCGCGGGTGAAACCAACTCGTACAGTCAGAGGCCTGTTGTTTAGGGATAGATCTGTAATCAGGGGAGAGTAATGAGGAGAGGTCGGTGAAGGTTCAATTCCGCGAGACCACGTGGAGTAAGCAAAACAGCACAGAAGTCGCTGTCGCGGAACAGGCTGGCTGCGACGCCGTCTCGGTGCCGATGGAGGAAGCTGAGTCGCGAACTCCTGCGTCCATCGCAGCTCCACATGGTCGAGCTCTGCCGGCCGACCCTCGCCAGATAGGCCCGCAGAAACTCGGCCGTAGTGTGTTGAAGCGGAGCCTTTTCTCGCTGGTGGGGTCTCGGACGGGCGCCCCCGGGGCTGCTCCCAGAGGCGTGTCGTTGGCCGGGCAGCCGTGCCGGCCCATTTGCGCCAACCGGTTTGCGCCGGGTCTGGGCGTTACAGCGGCCGGCCACGCCGCCGGTCAGTTCGACCGTTTGACGGGCGACAAAATGAGACTCATCCACCCAACGCCCAATCGGACTCTACCGTCGCGTCGCCGTAAGGATCATCAATGACCCAATACCTTCCATATGTCATAGCCGGCCTGGTGTCGGGAGTCATTTACGGGCTTTCGGGCACAAGCCTGGTGATGACGTACAAGACGTCTGGCATCTTCAACTTTGGCCAGGGCGCAATGGCGACGGCCGCTGCGTACGTGTTCTTCTTCCTGGAGGTTCGCAGCGGCGTCAACTGGGTCTTGTCGCTGGTCCTGGTCGTCTTCATCGTGGGCCCGCTCATGGGATTTGCCATGGAGCGGCTCACGAGACGACTGGCCCATCAGCGGCCCCAGTGGAAGATCGTCGGCACGATCGGGCTCGTTCTTGTCGTGCAGGGAATCGGAACTATCGTCTACGGGCCACAAACCATCCCGGTGACCCAGTTCCTCCCGGGCGCCAACAGCGGATTCACGGTCTTCTCGGTGGTGATCAATTGGAGCCAGGTCGTCGTGATCGTGATCGCGGTCGTGCTGATGCTCGCCCTTCTGATCATGTTCCGGTTTACCCGCCTTGGCATCGCCATGCGGGCCGTCGTCGAGGACCCAGACTTGGCGAGCATGGACGGTATCAGCCCCGTACGTGTGCGTCGGATCGCGTGGGTCTTGGGCTCGTCGATCGTTGCGCTGTCGGGCGTGCTTCTTCTCCCGCTGGTCGGCCTGGATCCGCTCGTCATCACGTTGCTGGTGATCGTCACGTTCGCGGCGGCGGCGATCGGACGATTTGAATCGATTCCGCTCACCTTCGTGGGCGGTCTACTGATCGCCGTCGGCCAGTCCCTGCTGACGAAGGTCGAAGTCTCGACCCCCTCGCTGCAGGGAGTTTCTGCGGCGCTGCCGTTCGTTGTCCTTCTGATCGTGATGATCGTGACTCCGAGACGGAAGCTGATCTCACCTAGTACGCACGAGGCCCGGCCTCATCTCGAATGGAAGGGCCCGCCGAAGGTCCGACGCTTCGCGTACGTGGTCGTGTTTGCGTTCCTGATGAGCGTTCCCCTGTGGGCGCCCCCCTACCTCTTGACTCCGTACTGGTCCGGTGCGCTGATTCAGGCGATCCTCATCTTGTCGTTGGGGCTCCTTCGCGACGCGGGCATCGTCTCGCTGTGCACGGTGACGTTCGCCGCGTTTGGCGCGGTCGCGTTCTCACACCTATTCGTGGGCGCCGGGGTTCCCTGGATATTTGCGGTCCTACTGAGCGGGCTCATCGTGGTTCCGATCGGTGCTCTGGTCGCGTGGCCGGCGATCAGGCTCTCAGGCCTGTTCCTGGCCCTCGGTACTCTCGGGTTCGGGCTGCTGGTCCAGCAGCTTCTGTACCCACGAGGCTGGATGTTCACGGAGCTGGCGACCGGGCGGGTGGCCCCGCGTCCGGGTTGGGCCTCCTCGGACCAGAGCTACTACTACCTCGTGCTAGCCTTCCTTGCCGCGATCGTGGGCCTGGTTGCCTTGATAAACCGGGCAAGACTCGGGCGAGTCATCCGCGGTATCAGCGACTCGTCTAAAGCTGTATCCGTCCTGGGCCTGAACGTCCAGGCGACGCGCGTGCTGGTCTTCAGCATCAGCGCTTTCATGGCTGGCATTGCCGGAAGCTTGCACGGTGCGCTGATCGGGGGCATCAACCAAGCAGATAGCTTCTATGCCCCGTTCAGCTCGATCATCCTCCTCGCCGTACTCGCGCTGTCACCGTTCCGCGTGCCATGGTACGCAATTTTTGCCGGCGTGACGGCGGTTATTCCGGGATACATCACGGGCGCGAACGTCCTGCCGGCCATGAATGTCCTCTTCGGCGTCTCGGCCATCGCCGTTGCTGCACAAGGCGGAATTCGGCAGATGCCGCTGGTCGTCCAGCGCTTCCTGGAATCTCGCTTCGGGCGGTTCGAGCCTGATCGGGTGTCGGCCTCATCGGGCCCAAGATCCAAGGGGACCGACCGCACAGGAGTCGCGGCGCCCACGCCGGCGGCACGGACGGGTCTCGCCGTCAACGATTTGAAGATCCAGTTCGGCGGCCTGGTGGCTGTTGAGGATCTCTCGTTTGAGGCGCCGGTCGGGCGGATCACGGGTCTGATAGGCCCGAACGGCGCCGGGAAGACGACCACGTTCGACGCCTGTAGCGGCCTAAACCGCCCGAGGCACGGCGTGGTCAAGCTCAATGGCTCCGATATCTCGAACCTAGCACCCGACGCCCGAGCTCGGCTCGGTCTCGGACGCACCTTCCAAGTAGTGGAACTGTGTGACTCCCTTACCGTGGACGAGAACGTCGGCCTCGGCTGGGAGGCCAGCCGGGCAGGTCGGAACTGGCGGACACAGCTAGCCGCGCGACGAGGTGAGCATCAAGCGGAATTGAGCGCCGCCGCCGGAGCGGTCGACTTGTGCGGTATCGAGGAGATCGCCGATCGGCAGGCGGGTTCGCTGTCCACAGGTCAGCGCCGTCTAGTCGATCTAGCCCGGGCTCTCGCCGGCCCCTTCGACGTCCTACTGCTCGACGAGCCGTCGAGTGGCCTCGGGCCGGATGAAACCTCTCGCTTTGCCGGCATTATGAGAAGTGTCGTGAAGGAGAGAGACTGCGCCATTCTGCTGGTGGAACACGACATGTCGCTGGTCATGGACGTCTGCGACTACATCTATGTGCTCGACTTCGGGCGCCTGATATTCGAGGGTCCGCCGGCGGAAGTTGCGGCGAGCGAGATCGTTCAGACGGCATATCTGGGCGAGTCCTCCTCGACGCACGGTGGCGCTGAGTTGTCCGCATTGGCTGACGCCGTCTCTGGAAGCGGGGACAGTCGATGATAAGTGAGAATGGAGATACGAGCGTGAGCGCAACCCCGGCGCTGGAAGTGGCAGGCTTAGTCGCGGGCTACGACGAGACCACGGTGCTCAGGGGGGTGTCCCTCAAGGTTCGCAGCGGGGGCGCCACCGCCCTCGTGGGCCCGAACGGAGCTGGCAAGACGACGCTGCTGCGCACTATTTCCGGGTTGATCCGCCCAACCCAAGGACAGATCCAGATGGACGGTCAGGACATCACAACTTTGGCGGCTCATAATCGCACCCGAATGGGACTGTGCCATGTTGCCGAAGGTCGAGCAGTATTCAAGCGGCTGACCGTTCGAGAGAACCTCGTCATGCAGGCCGAGAAGGGGCGTGAGAAAGAGGCTGTTGAACGCACGGTCGCCGTGTTCCCCAAACTGGGCGCGAGGATGTCTCAAACCGTCGGAACTATGAGCGGCGGCGAACAACAGATGCTCGCGATGGCACGAGCCTATGTTCGCGAGCCACGCATAGTGATGGTCGACGAGCCGTCCCTGGGGTTGGCGCCGCGTCTGGTCGACACCATCTTCGAGTTCCTCGCAAGCGACCTCGTGGGCCAGCGCGGAGTGTCCGTTCTGGTCGTCGACCAGTTCGTCGGCCGAGTGCTCGACATGGCGAAGGATGCCTATGTGCTGCGTCGCGGTGAGATCGTGTTCTCCGGCACCGCAACGGAGCTGCGCGAAGGCGATCTCTTCGCCCGCTACGTGGCGGAAGGCTCGGCCGGCTAAGCGGCGCGAACCGGCACGTGGCGGCTTGACTCACCGCAGCAGGGATGGCATGAGGTTGAAGGCTCGTGGCTCCGTCTGCCGGGCATAGGGGCCCGCGAGGTGACCCGAGGCGATCGAGTCATGATGGATCCGTCGGTTCCTAGCGTCCGGACCGCGCAGGGCCTTGTCGTCGGGCGTGGTCTTGAGACCGGAGCAGAGTTTCGGGGTATCCCTTATGCATTACCCCCTCGCGGGCAACTGCGATTCGCCCCTCCGCGCCGGCATGGACCCTGGTCGGACGACGCGCCGCTTCCCGGTCTTTACTTCCGGGACACAGCTCTGCAACTGGATCCGGTCCCGCCGTTTGGCCCGCTCGTGGCTACGCGCCGGAGTTCCGAGGACTGCCTGTCGCTCAATCTGTGGACCCCGGACCCAGACCCGTCCGCGCGACGACCGGTCATGGTCTGGTTGCACGGCGGCGGCTACACAGGCGGTAGCGGGTCAGACGAGCCCTACGACGGGCGCGCGTTCGCGCGCGACGGCGTGGTTCTGATCACGGTCAATTTCCGACTTGGCGTTCTGGGCTATCTCGAGGTTGCCGACGCGTTCGGTCTGTCCGACGGGTCGGGAAATTTCGGTGCACTCGACCAGATCTGCGCCTTGGAGTGGGTGCAGGAAAACATCGAGTACTTTGGCGGCGACCCGTCCAACGTGACGCTCTTCGGCGAATCGGCGGGAGCTTGGGCCGCGGCCACGCTCCTGGCCTCGAAACGTGCGAGCGGACTCTTTCGACGCGTGATATGTCAGAGCGGCGGCGGTGAGCACGTCCTCATGCCGAGAGAAGCGACCGGCATCACGCGTCGCTACCTGGAGCTGCTCGGGATCAAGCCGGGTGACGTAGACGGCCTGCGAGCCGTAGATGCAAATCGGGTCCTCGCCGCGCAGGGGCTGCTCTTCCAAGAGCTAGCGGACCTCGAGCACGCGACCGACATCCTCGGAGAGCGAGCCGGCCTCCTGCATCTGATGCTGCCGGTCGCAAACGGGGAGGTCGTCACGGACCTTCCAGTGAACCTGATCCACGGGGGAGCTGGCAGCGCGATCACCTTGATCGCTGGGTCAAACTCGGAGGAGAACGGGCTTCATCGTCTTTGGCCCGGAGGAATCCTGAGCGCCGAATACATGCGGAGCCTGTCCCACATGGCGCTTCGCAAGAATGGCGCCGATGCGCAAGCTGTGGAGGCAAGCTATCGAAGTTGGTGCAACGACAGCCTGTCTACCGCACAGGCCATGGAAGGCGACCGGATGTTCGTCCTTCCGACTCTCGACCTCGCGAGAGCCCACGCGACTGCGGGCGGGGAGACGTACTTGTACGAACTCGGGTACGCTCCGACGCCGTTCGGGGCGTGCCATGTGAGTGATGTACCCCTCGTATTCGAGAATCTCGGCACCCCCATGGCCCGCACGCTGGCCGGCGGAGCTGGCGCCCAGAAGGTCGCCAGCCTCGTCCACACCGCGTGGGTCGATTTCGCCCGAACCGGGACCCCCGACCCCGACCTCAAACTTGGGTGGCCGCGTCATGAGGCTGGCCACCCCGCGGCCTTCGTCATCGACGAGGCCTGTCGGGTCGACACTGACAGAGAGGCCAGGCTCCGCGCGCTGTGGGCTTGGGAATAACGGTGACCATTAAGCTGCCACCAAGAGAATCGAGACGAGCGGAGAGCGGATCGTGGCTTCCACAACGGTGATACAGGGTTCGGTTGATGCCGGTTTCGAGCCGGTCCGCCAGAGCTTCGCGGAAAACTTCACCGCCTTCCATGAGACGGGCGCGTCGTGCGCTGTCTATGTCGACGGGGAACTGAAGGTTGATCTGTGGGGCGGCGTCGCCGATGTGAGGACGGGGCGACCCTGGACGGGCGAGACGCTGGTGATGGTGTACTCCGCCACGAAGGGCGCGACCTCCATCCTGTGTCATCGGCTCGCTCAGGAAGGTCTGCTGGATTTGGACGCGCCCGTGGTCGAGTATTGGCCGGAATTCGGCGAGAACGGCAAGGCGGGAACGACGCCCCGGATGCTGCTGAGTCACGAGGCGGGTTTGCCGTTGCTCGAGACGGTGCTCCCTCGTGATGAGCTTCTAGTGGGTTCGCGAGTGGCGGATGCGCTGGCCGCGCAATCTCCGATGTGGGAACCCGGGACCGGCTACGGATACCACGCCCTTACGTTCGGGTGGCTGCTAGGGGAGCTGGTGCGTCGCGTGACCGGCGAGTCGCTGGGCGCTGCATTTGCGGCCAAGGTTGCGGTTCCGTTGGGATTGGATTTCGCGATCGGCCTGCCCGACGGCGACGAGCGACGTGTGGCTGCGCTGGTTGATGCACCACCACCGGACCCGGCCGCGATTGAGGCGATCCCCGACCCCGACCTCAGGTCGCGCATGATCGAGGCGCTAAAGCCAGACAGCCTATTCCTCAAGGTGCTGTCGACAAACGGCGCTTTGCCCACTCCGAGTGCTGAAGCGTGGAACGACCCGGCGGTGTGGCGGGCCGAGCAGCCGGCTGCCAACGGGATCACGAACGCGCGATCGCTCGCCCGGATGTACGCAGCGTGCATCGGCGAAGTCGATGGAGTCAGGATTCTGAGCGACGACACCATTTCCGCGGCGCTCGTACATCACGATGTTGGCCCTGATCGACTGATACCCGTCTCAAGTCGTCACGGCACCGGGTTTCAGCTCCCTGATGCAATCGGGCCCATGCTCTCGGATGCGTCCTTTGGGCACTCCGGTTCCGGTGGCGCGCTCGGGTTCGGTGATCGCCGGTTCAATGTCGCGTTTGGGTATGCGCAGAATCAACTCGGTGGGGGACTGACGGGCGAGCAGCCGCGGACGATCGCTCTTGTCCAAGCATTGCGTCGCTGTCTAGGGACTTAGGTGCAGCTGTGGATGCCCGACGCGGAACCGACCACGAATGGGTCGCACGACCTCGATCGGAATGGCCAGCCTCGGCCGAGCAAACCGAGGCCCGCACTGACGCATATCCGGCGCTTCGCAAGCTGGGTGCCCGTCTTGCTTGGGCTATTCGATTTCCCTGCCTGCGCGCCCCTTCTGTCGCTTCGGATAGTTGCCCGCGTTGTCCGTACGTGCGAACGTCATGGGGGGGAGCCACTGGCGGCTCTCAGCGCACGCGCGCAGAATCTAGGAGGAGTAGTGTTGCATTCACTTGGTTGGAGCGTAAGCCGCAGGCTGACGCTACTCATTGCTGTCGCGCTCTGCGGCATTTCGTCCGTCGCCCTCGCGGCGTGCGGTAGCAGCGGATCTGGTACCGCATCGGCTCCTGCGGCCTCATCCTCGGCGGCTCCAGCCTCGTCGACTCCGGCCTCGTCGTCAACCGCTTCGGGTACGCCGATCACGCTCGGTGCGAGTATCACCGAGAGCGGCTCGGTGGCAGTGGGAGGCGGGTACTCTTATTCGGCCGCCGTCGCGAACGCCTGGACGAAGTGGGTGAACGCCAACGGCGGTGTGAACGGTCATCCCGTTAAGATGGTGGTCCTCGACGATGCAGCTACGCCAGCGACCGAGGAGAGCAACGTTCGGGAGCTCGTGCAGCAGGATCATGCCGTGGCAGTCTTCGTCGAAGACCAATCCGAAGGATTGGTCGCGCCGTACTTAGCCTCGCAGCACGTAGCGCTGTTCTCTGGCCTCACCGACGGAGGACATACGCAGCAGACCACCAGCTGGTTTGGCGTCGACATCGAGCCGCCCTACATCCCGCTTGACTTTGCGTTGGTCAACAAGGACGCCGGAGCCACGAAGGAATCCAACGCCGTGTGTTCCGAGGTCGCGGCTTGCCTAGCGTATGGCAAGCAACTCGCCGCCTTTGCACCGAAGATCGGTATGCAGTCCGGGGTCACAACGGCTATTGCGGAAACCGCAACGAGCGCTACCGCACAGTGCCTGGCGATCCTCGGTTCGCACTCGGACGCGATCAATATGTTTGTCGGCACGAACCCGATCGCCTTGATCTCCAGCGCCTGCAACTCACAGGGCTATAAGGGTTTCTTCAATACCGCGTCGCTCGTGGACGCGACGTTCAACACCGTGAAGGTCCCGATCCTGCTCACCGCCCAGAATTTCCCGTGGTGGGTCAACGCCGCGCCAGTCGTGCAGTACCGCCAGGTGATGTCCAAATACGGCGGTGGCGCTGACTACCAGAGCCGGATCGCGTCAAACATGTGGCAGCTGCTGCAGGTGTTCAGCTACGGCATGAAAGCCAAGGGCCCCGCCGCTCATGCCCCTGTAACCGGGAGCGATGTGATCTCCGCGATGCAGAACGGAGTGAAGAATGTGACGCTCGGTGGCCTGCTGCCGCAGCCAATCACCTTCTCACCGACGGGGTCTACGGTGGTGCGTTGCTTCTGGCCGGCCGAGCACAAGAACGGCGCCTACTCATTGCTCCAGGGGTCGTGGCCATCCGGAAATGGCACGGCCGGAGAGCTCAAGAGCCAGTGTCTGCCTGCCGACGCGGCCGGCTGATAGCGGTAGGCAACGGCTCGACAGGTGGGGATGCCCGATATCTGATCGCAGCCCCAATCACGCTGTCACGACGATGAAGTCGCGGGCCGGACCAGTCCGGTCTGCGACGGCATCAAACGTAGCCGAGGTCCGACCGAGACGCGAGCCGTGTGCTGGTGCAGGCTCGGAGACATCGGACCGCCGCGACGAGGCCAGCGGCGGGTCGGGGTACCTGTGACCGCTGACGAGGTCACGGTCAGGACCGGTGGGCGGTCCCGTCGGGTCGGCTGGACTCGCGCTTTAACTGTCGGCGCGGCGCCTGGGTTAGAGTCGCGCCTGATTCGTCCGGATCTCGGAGGGTACGTGGATCGCGACGCCTATGTCGCGGCCGGCGGGTACGCCGAGGGTGGCGTGCGTGGCGAGGACCTGATCGAAGCTGTCGAGTTAGCCGGGCTGCGGGGTCGGGGTGGAGCCGCCTTTCCGACCGCAGTGAAGATGCGATCGGTTCGTGACCGTCCGGGTCCGCGGTACCTGGTCGCGAACGGAGAGGAGGGTGAGCCTGCGTCGGTCAAAGATCGCTGGTTGCTCCGTCACCGCCCGCATCTGGTGCTCGATGGTCTGCTGCGGACCGCGGAGGCGGTCGGTGTGGAGCGCGCGTATGTCTTCGTCTCGGATCGCGCCTGCGCCGCGGGCGTCGAGCACGCGCTCGGAGAACTTGTTGCGCCCGCCGTTCCGATCGAAGTCGTTTTCGTCGATCCGACTTACGTGGCCGGAGAGGAAACTGCCGTCGTACGAGCTCTGGAAGGCGGGCCGGCGCTGCCTCTTGACAAGCCCCCGCGCCCGTTTGAGGTCGGAGTAAAAGGTCAGCCGACGCTGATCGCGAACGTCGAGACGCTCGCCAACGTTCCTTTCGTCGCCGTGGAAGGCCCTAAGGCGTATCGACAGGTCGGGACGAGCGGCTCGCCCGGGACCTTTCTGCTCACAATCTCCGGCGATTGCCGCCGGCCCGGGCTGTACGAGGTACCGCTGGGAATAGTGTTACGGGACGCACTCAATATGGTCGGCGCGCCGGTCAGCGAAGCATGTGCCATTCTGATGGGCGGCTTCTTTGGCGGCATCCTCAGCCCACGCGTGCTCGACGTACCCCTCGCCTACGACGAATTGCGTGAGGAGGGGAGCGGCCTAGGCTGCGGCAGTGTGATCGTTCTCGGGGCCGACGACTGTCCGGTGGCCGCGGTGGCGGACGTGATGAACTACTTCGCGCGCGAGAACGCGAACCAGTGTGGCGCCTGCATTCGCGGAACTCCAGCGATGCGGGATGCGGTCATGGACCTCGCTCGTGGAACCGACGACACAGAGCGACTTCGACGCTGGTCGTTGTCGCTGCGCGGTCGGGGAGCATGCGGGCTGCTTGACGGTGCCGCCGCCCTGGCAGCGTCGCTGCTGCGGGAGTTCCCCGAGGTCGTGCAGGAACATCTCGACGCCCGCTGCGCCCGCTGCGCAGACCTGATCGGTCCCGACACCTCAGAGAGGACGCGGTTCCGATTGCCGATCGATGACCCTGAGGAAAATGGAGAGCTAGTGCTATGAAGGTCCATATTGACCCGGTGAAGTGTGAAGGATTTGGCACCTGCCACGACATCCTGCCCGACGTGTTCCTACTTGACGAGTGGGGGTATGCCTACACGGAACGGGACGGCGAGGTTCCTGTAGGCCAGGAACCGCTCGCCCGTGAAGCGGTTCACAAATGTCCGGTGAACGCGATCAGCTTGCAGGGCGACGACGCTGCCGCCGCCAACGCACCGACATCTGCTGCGCCTGATTGACCGGTGTCCCTGAGCGTGCGTGACCATGACTCCGTATATTCTTCATGCGACCTACGGTCGGCCAGGCTCGGCACGAGGCGTCCCCCCGGCGTCGACTGTCACCGTGACGGCTGGCTTAGTGTCTTCGTGTCGGTACCGACGTTTGGAGGTGGGGTTCATGGCAGTAGGTCACGTGGGTGACACAATGACCGGTGAGTCGGGGGCACGCCCCAGAAGTTGCCGCCAGCGGCTCCGAGGAGCTATGCGCGCCGCCCTTGTGCAGGCCTGCAACCACGTGATCGTGGCTGAGCGCGTCAACGGCCGCGAGCTAGCCCGACCGCACAATGTCTGAGAACAAGGAGACACCGGCAAACGACCCTGGCGCAAAGGTGGCGCAGCCACCCGCGGGTGGGCCGACGCGGTACGTGGTCGCCCGCGTCGATGAGATACCGGAGGGCGAGCGACTATTGGTCGACGTCGGTGGGCGCGGCATCGGCATCTTCCGGATCAACGGTGAATTTCATGCGATCCTCCAGCGCTGCCCGCACGCGGGCGGTCCGCTCTGCCAGGGGCCGCTGTTGGAATACGTGTATGCCGACCGTCCTGGTGAGGTGCATCACGACCCGGACAAGAAGTTTCTGTCGTGCCCATGGCATGGCTGGTTGTTCGACCTCAAGACCGGGCAGTCGTGGTGGGATCCCAGGCAGACGCGCGCCCGCCGGTTCCCGGTGAGCGTGGAGCACGGCGACGTGATCGCGGAGGCCACCGACGACACCCAGCCCGGACCGGGTCCGTATGTGATCGAGCGCTTTCCCGTCAGCGTCGAGGACGACTACCTGGTAGTCACGATGCGGCCACGCGGCGGTACGCGGGCGCCGACCGATGCATCAATCTGAGCAGGTATCCAACGAGATCGGTAGACGGAGGAGAGCACAATGGTTCTGGGCGAGAAGCACAGGCAAGAGATATGGACAGGGAGCGTCGTTGATTGCGACGTCCACGCGGTCGTGCCGCAGATCTCCGCGCTGTTTCCCTACATGGACGACGTGTGGGTCACCTGGACTACGGAGCGCGAGTATCCGGGTCCAGGGCACGTGGCGACGATCTATCCGCCGGCGCTGACGACAACAGCTCGAGATGAGTGGCGACCGGACGACGGGCGCCCGCCCGCGTCCGAGCTCCGACTACTCCGTGACCACGTACTTGATCCTTGGGACGTCGATCGCGCCGTAGTCAACTGCTACTACGGGATCGACAACGTCAGGCATCCCGACTTGGCCGCCGCCCTAGCTCGCGGGGTGAACAACTGGCTGATCGCCGAATGGCTTGAGGCCGATCCTCGACTCGTTGGCTCGATGGTCGTGCCGGCTCGCGACCCAGCCGCGATGATCCGAGAGATCGAGCGCGTCGGGTCGCATCCGTCGATTCGCCAAGTCCTGTTTCCGGTTCGCAACGACCGTTTGTGGGGCGACCGGATCTACCATTCGGTCTACGAGGCGATGGTCAAGCATGACCTCGTAATGGGCCTGCATTGGGGCGGCACGACCGACGGCCCGCCATCGCCGACCGGGTACGCCTCCTGGTTTGCGGAGGAATACGCCGCCGAGTGGGGCAACTTCGGCGCGCATATCACGAGCATCGTCTCGGAGGGCGTGTTCCGGTTGTATCCAGACCTCCGGGTGTCGGTCCTCGAAGGTGGCTTCACGTGGGTGCCCGTCTGGGGCTGGCGCTTCAATAAGGAATGGAAGGCCCTGCACCGCGAAGCGCCGTGGATGGACCGCGCGCCGTTCGACGTCATCCGGGAGCGCATGCGCTTCTCGGTGGCCCCTGCCGACCAGGGTCCTCCAGAAGCTATGGAGCGCGTGCTCGAGTGGTTGGGCACCGAGGACATCCTGATGTTCGCTACCGACTATCCGCACGGACACAACACCGACATCGGAGCGCTTCTGGACGTCATGCCGGAGTCCATGCGCCCGAAGGTGATGTCTGAGACCGCGCGGGAGTGGTACAGGCTATGAAAGTGGTCCTGAAGTGAGATACGAGCTCGGAAACAGCGCTAAAACGAGTCGCAGACGCGGCGAAGCCACCTAGAGGAGAGGCCATGACTGGCAGCGAGAAGAGTGTGTCGCAGGCTGGAGGCGACCGATTCCCAATCGTCGATGTTGACACCCACACCGGGACATTTACGAGCGCTCCAGAGTTGCAGAAGCACCTCCCTGAACGGTGGCGTGATTGGTTGGCAGAGGTCGGCTTCCGTTACCCGACGATGTCTCACGACCGTCCACGGCAGAGGCTGCTCGTTTGCCGGACCGATGCGTACTCGCCGGATGGCGGGGCGCCTGGCACCGATCCGGACTTCGTGCGCACGCAGCTGCTTGACGGGAACGATATCAGCGGCGCGGTTATGAACGAGACGTACGGTTATTGTGCCGTCGGGGGACGTCCCATGCCCGACGCGCTGTCGGTCGCGCTGGCGCGTGCTTACAACGACCTCCGAATCGAGAAGTGGATGGCTTCCGATGATCGCTGGTATGGCTCAGTCACGGTTTCACACGACACCTCAGGTGAAGCTGCGGCTGAGGAGATTCGCCGCTGCAAGGAGGATTCCGGCGAATACAATGATCGCTGGGTGCAAGCGCTGCTGCCGCCTGACAACGAGCGGCCGGCTGGTCACCCAAAGTACTGGCCGATGTTCGAGGTGTGTGAGCATTACGGGATCCCGGTGGGCTTCCACGTGCTGGCGACTCGGCGGCTGACAGGGACCGGCATCCCGAACTATTTCCTCGAGGAGCACGCGGACATGGCGGCCTTCAACTTCCCGCTGGTGGCCAGCCTGATATTCGAGGGGGTATTCGAGCGATTCCCCGAGCTCAAGATCGCCTTGCTTGAGCTGTCGTGGTCGTGGGCGGTGCCGTTCTCGTGGCGGCTTGATCAGGCCTATGACCTGCACCGATCCGAGTTGCCACACCTTCCGCGAAAGCCTTCGGAGTACTTCGCCGAGCACTTTTGGTTCGCGTCGCAGCCGATGGAGGAGCCCGAGAACCTCGGATCCTTTGACGACGTCTACCAGCTGTTCGAGGACACGTTCGGGGATAAGTTGATGTATTCGTCTGATTATCCGCATTGGGATTACGACCTGCCCGAGACCGTCCCGCAGACGCTGCCGATCGCGACCCGCCGCAAGATTCTCGGGGAGACCGCAAGTAATCTGTATGGGATCCCGCTGAGGGCGGGCACGGGCCTGCCAGTCGAGCTCGCGGCTGCGTAATGCTGAACATCCTGTCAGTTCGGGCCCGGGATGCCTGCAACGTGATCCTTGGCGAACTGGTGACGTTAGGTTTGCGGCGGATGCCCTGGTTGCGTCACCTCCCGAACACTAAGCGCGGTTGGGGCTTTGGCGCTCCCTGGCGGGCGCCGAGCCTTGACACGCCTGAATCCTTGCGGACGGTACCCGGTATCTGGCGTGATGAGGAAGCCGCGGAGCGCGCCCACCTAGAGGCGCCTCTGTACAGCTTCAATGCTATCCATCTCAAAGAGGTCTACCGCGCGAACAGATTCCTGTGGCCGATGATCCTGGGAGAGGTGCCGCGTTTTCTGCGGATTGACGCGGCGTTGAATGAGGTCATCGACGAGCAGCCTTCGACCCCGCCGCCTGCCGCTGACCCACAGGCGTTGACCGAGGAGCTCCGCGCTGAGGCGCGGCGCATTGGCCTCTCGGCGATCGGGTTCGCTCCTTACGACCCGAAGTACGTATTCGCGGAGGTGATGTCGCCCCGGTCGGAGGAAACGATGCTCACGGCCGAGCGCGGCGGTCCCCCGGATCAGGGGACCGTGATCGTCTGTCTCCTCGAGCAGGGGTGGGATGCAACTCAGACGATCCCGAGCCTGAGGGCCGAGCGGGAGGCGATCCGGACCTACGAGGGAGTCGTGGAGCGCTCCGCACCGCTGGCGAAGTTTCTCCACGCCAAAGGGTTCCGCGCCCAGGTCGGCGGACCGACGGGACCGGGCGTCTCGATCCACTACGCCGTGCGGGCTGGTCTCGGACAGCTCGGCCTCAATGGGCAGCTGCTGACGCCGCAATCCGGGTCACGGTGCCGGATCACCCTGATCTGCACCAATGCGCAACTCGTGCACGATCAGCCCGTCGACTACGGTATCCATGCGATCTGTGACGAGTGCAAGCTGTGCGTTAGGCGTTGCCCGCCTGGCGCGATCCCGCAACGCCGGGAGTATCACCGGGGCGTGCTGAAGGCGAAGATCAAGCCTGAACGCTGCTTTCCCGTGGTCGCGCAGACGCATGGTTGCGCGATCTGCATGAAGGTATGTCCGGTGCAGCGCTATGGGCTCGACGCGGTCAAGGAGCACTACGTGCAGACCGGCGAGATTCTCGGCAAAGGGACCGACGAACTCGAGGGTTACCACTGGCCCCTCGACGGCAAACACTACGGTCCGGGTCAGAAGCCGCGTATATCCAGCGAGCTGTTGACCGCCGGCGGTTTTGACATCGACCCAAAGCGAACCGTGCCCGTGAACGTCCGGCAGCATGTGGCGCAGCCCCCGCGCGAGTTGGACCTCGGCGACGGTTTTGGCCGCGATCGCGAAATGGATACGGGAACGCCCAGGGTTTTCGACGCTCGGAAGGCTGGCGCGCATCGTCAAGATGAGGGCGAACGCTCCCAGGGAACGTGACAGAGGCGGCACATCCGTCAGCGCGTCGGGCGAAGGTCGGCCGCGCGGCGTTGCGATATGGGTGAGGCGGCGCTACGAGTGGGGGTCGTCGGACTGAGCGCGAGCAGAGGCTTCGCCGCCGGGACCCACGTGCCCGCCCTGGCGGCGCTTCCCGGCTATGAGCTACGCGGCTTGGTGGCGAGCTCCCCCGAGCGGTCGGCCGCCGCCGCCGCGCAGCACGGGGTGCCGCTCGCGTTCGCTGACGCGGCCGACCTGGCGGCCAGCGACGAAATCGATCTGATCGTGGTCACGGTCAAGGTGCCCGAGCACGCGCGTATCCTCCGCCAAACTCTGGCGGCGGGCAAGCCGATTCTATGCGAGTGGCCGCTGGGCAACGGGTTGGTTGAGGCCGAGGAGCTGGCTGAGGCTGCGGCCGAGCAGCGTGTACGGACCGCAGTCGGGTTGCAAGCGCGGTCCGCTCCGGCAGTGCGCTTCCTGCGTAAGCTGGTGGCCGACGGCTACGTCGGCGAGGTGCTCTCGAGCACGATCGTCGGCTCGGGCGGGGGGTGGGGGGCGGAGGTGGCGACCGCCGCAGACCGCTATACAATCGACGTAGCGAGCGGCGCCACGCTGCTGACCATCCCGATGGGTCACGCTCTGGATGCGGTGTGCTTCGTGCTCGGTGAGCTCGATGACGTCCGGGCCAGCGCCGCCATCCGACGGCCGTTGGTGCACGACATCGAGACCGATGCGATGGTACCGATGAATACCCCGGATCAGATCGCGGTCAGCGGCCTGCTGCCGGGAGGGGGCGTGTTTAGTGCACACTACCGGAGCGGGATGTGCCGGGCCACGAATTTGCGTTGGGAGATCAACGGTACTGAGGGTGACATCGTCGTCACCGGCGCCTTCGGGCATGTGCAGCTGGCCGATCTGGCGTTGCGAGGAGGCCGGGGAGAAGACGCGGCGCTGACCCCACTTCAGGTCCCGGGCCGCTACAACTTGGTACCCGCGCTGGCCGGCCAGCCGGCTCGCGTGCTCAACGTCGGCAATGCCTACGCCCAGCTTCTGGAGGATCTGTCTACAGGCAGCACGGTTATACCCGACTTTGCCCACGCCGCGCGCCGCCACCGCCTGCTGGATCAGATCGAGACCGCCGCGCGCGCCTGACGCCGGTCCGATGGATGCCCTCGTTACGCGTTGCGATCGGGTCGGTCAGGCACGACACAGGTCAGACGACCCAGGCCATCGAGTCGACTCCCGGGCTTCGGCGTGTCGGCGATACGCCGGCGTGCCGGTCTGTCGCTGGTTCTACTGAGCGCGAGCGGAGGCATCGCCTCGGGACGAACGGGCGGGATCTTCGATGCGTCTGCTTGAGGTAATAGCAATGCGACTAACCCGTGTTGCCACTAGGAAGTCGACATCCGCTGGGCAAGGCTGAACCAAGCAAGCGAGGGGACAAGTCGTGCAATACTGCCAGTTGGGAGCTTCGGGAATGCAGGTGTCGAGGGTGGCGTTTGGAGTCATGACCTTCGGGAACTGGTCCTACGAGACTTTCCAAGCCCGAGTCGACCAGGGCGCAGCGGATCACATGATTGGTGTGGCCCTTGACGCTGGCGTCAACCTGTTCGACACCGCCGAGGCCTACGGCAACGGGCAAGGCGAGCAGATGCTGGGAGCGGCCATCAAAAGAGCCGGTCGGGAACGGGCGATCATCGCGACAAAGGCTCTTACCTACCAAGCCGGGCAGGGTGAGGCGGGCCTCCAGTGCAACAGCTACCGGCATGTTGTTGATCACGTCGAGGCCGCCCTGCGCCGGCTCGACACCGACTGGATCGACCTCTATCAGATCCAATCGGCTGACTTCGGGTCTCCCGTCGAGGAGGAGACCCTTCGGGCTCTCCATGACCTCGTTTCCCGTGGCCTCATCCGCCACTTGGGATGGGCGAACCATCCGGGCTGGTACGCGGCTCGCAGCGAGGCGGTCCAGCGCATAAACGGCTATACGCCGTTCGTCTCCGGCCAGATCTACTACTCGCTGGTCGGCCGCGACGCCGAGCACGACATCCTCCCTTACTGCCGCGCTGCCGGACTCGGCACGCTCGTCTGGAGTCCGCTCGCCGGCGGGTTCCTCACCGGCAAGTACACCCGAGGAAACCCCACTCGTGCAAGCGGTCACTCGGTCTACGCGCCCACCGGTAGCGAAGCGGCCTACCACGCGATCGAAGTGATGCGAGGCATCGCCGGGCAGCACGACATCAGTGTCACGCAAGTCGCTATCGCTTGGCTACTTGCCAAGCCCG
>Ga0335079_10002054_pt1 | contig 23214 bp, 21 predicted proteins | sample Lox_Sample_33_FD_206719 | JGI IMG/M metagenome (GOLD analysis project Ga0335079, IMG submission 206719) | Soil microbial communities from Loxahatchee National Wildlife Refuge, Florida, United States - Lox_Sample_3.3 | ecosystem: Environmental > Terrestrial > Soil > Wetlands | place: USA... | reverse complement strand
CATCGGTCCAAAGCTTCCGGGACTTCGGAGCCATCGTAAAAAAGACCGCCAAGAAAGTCGGTGTCGGATTCATCCCTGATCCCAATTCTGAGCGGCGCCCTGAAGTGCGCGAAATCGTCTTCGGCGACACTCCCGATTTCCGCCTCTATAACGGCGCTTTCATCCTTCGCCGGCGAATTTCCTGCGTTGACGGTTTTCCTGTTGGAGATCCGGAGATCGTCTTCAAGTTTCGTCACCCGGACGAATTGAAGGCGACGCAGATGGACGTTCGTCCGAAAATCGCCGGGAAGTATCGCTGAAACGTGAGGTAACGGTATTCGCTATCGGCATCTAGATGCCTAGCCGGTCCTTCAGCGTCCGCACACGGTCGCGGGCCACGGTTAGCTGTGTGTGCTGCGGGTCCTTCAGTGTTAGTACGACCTTGCCGGCAAACCATGAATTTACTTCGTGAATCCAGTCAACGTTGACCAGCGCCGACCGGTGGATGCGCAGGAATTTTGTCGGATCGAGGCGGTGCTCGAGGTCGAAGATGGTCTGGTCGATGCAGTGTCGCTTGCCATTGGCGATGGCGAAGGTGAGCTTGTCATGCGCGATGAAGTGTGTGACCTCATCGAGCTGAAGAAATGAGATACGCTCGCCCACGCGCGACGCGATGCGGTGTGGGTAGGCTGGCTGGATCTCGCGCAGAGAAGCCGTCAGTTCCTTCAGGAGCTGAGGAAACGCCGGATTCTGTTGCCATTCCGGCTTCACGACGGGGCGAAGCCGGCCGAGCTTCTTGAGGGCGCGCTCGAGTTGCTCGGGCTCGATGGGTTTCAGCAGGTAGTCAATCGCGTTGGTTTCAAAGGCACGGAGCGCATGCTGGTCGAACGCGGTGGTGAAGATGACGAAGGGCTGAACGGAGAGACGCGTGAGCAGTTCGAAGCCGTTCATGCCGGGCATCTGGATGTCGAGGAAGAGAACGTCAATCGGCTGCGTCTGGGCGCCGTTGAGTGTGGTGACAGCCGCCGTTGGATCGATTGCAGTGCCGGCGATCTGTAGCTCGGGAAAGTTTGCGAGCAGGCGCTGAAGACGGTCGAGCGCCAGTGGTTCATCGTCGATAAGGAATGCGCGCAGCGGAGCATCTTCGGTCATTTTGCGTCTCCCACCGGGATCCTGATGGTGACGACGGTGTTGAGATCCAATCGCTGCACGTTCAACTGGGCAGCTTCGCCGAAGAGCAGTTCGAGACGTCTGATGAGGTTACCGAGACCATGATCGGGTGAGACTGCCGCGAGTGAAAAGCCGGGACCGTCATCAGCGACGCTGATTTCGCAGAATCCATCATGCTGATGTGCGGCGATTCTGATCAATGCGGGTTCCGTGTGCCGGCTGACGACGTGCTTGACACTGTTTTCGACCAGCGTTTGAAGCGCCAGCGGAGGGATCTTCACGCTGCCGAGATTCGCAGGAACTGAGATCTCGTATTGCAGCCGATGGCCAAAGCGCGTTGCCTCGATCTCAAGGTAGTCGCGAACGACCTTCAACTCCTGATCGAGAACGACGAGGCCGGATTGGTTGGCGCTGATGGAGAAGCGGAGGAGAGAGGCCAGCTTGCCGACTGTGTCCTCGGCTCGTTTGGGGTCAGTGGGAATTAGAGAGGAAATGGAATTGAGCGTGTTGAACAGGAAATGAGGATGAATACGCGATTCGAGTGAGGAGAGACGTGCTTCGGCGAGGAGTTTGTTGGCACGCTCCTGTTCCATCTGGTGGGTGCGCAACTTGATGGTCGCGTCCTGCAGACGGTGGCGGAGCGTCTCGTATGCGGTGACGCTCAGGCCGATCACCAACGTGATAACGAGGCAGATCGGAAGCGAAGAATGAAGCTCATCCCAGAAAGTGTCATCGGCAGAAACAATGCCTGCAGCTGTGAGAAGGAATGCGCCGGTGAAGGATCCTGCTATGGCGATAATGAGGAGCACGGCTGTGTGAATAAGGAAGACCATCCGAGGAAAACGGTCGCTGAATCGGAAGCCGACCCAGTTGAGACAAAGCGCGGTGGGGAATCCAATGAGGATCGCGTAGACGAAAGATGATAGAAATTTAGCGATGATGCGTGCATGGGCGTGTTCGATCACCAGGATGAGGATTGCCACGATTACCGCGGCGATCGGGATGAACCAGAGATCCCGGCAGAAGGCCTTGAACGCGCTGTAGGTTTTTCCGCCGTTCTCGCCGGGAGGATCGATCGGTTGTTGCTGGGTGCGGATCATAGGTGAAATCGTATCCCCACGGATGTCGATGTGTTGTAGGGCAGAGAACCGTAATCAGAGGTGGAAATGCCGGTTGGAACTTCCAGGTGTACGTACGAGGTGAAATGGGTGCCGAACCAACGGCTGATGTCGGCGACGGCAATGAAGCTGTGGTCGTTGAAATTAGCGACGATGGAACCGGAAACGTCCCATTCCTTCCAGCCAGGCAGTTCGCGCAGGCGGGACTTTCCGGCGTAAATGAGGGCATAGTACTGGCGACCCGCGGCAGGTGAGATCGAGGCATCACGGAAGTGAGAGGTATTCGGCGGAGTATAGAACTCGCCGATGAAGCTGACACCGGAGTGCATCGTATATTTGGCGCCGATAAGCAACGCGTCCCCGTCGCGCCACATCTCTTCGCCGTGTATCTCCCAGGCCTGGCCAACCACTCTCGTGAACGTGAGGCCGCCGAAGGCCTCCTCACCCCGATCGGCGCCCGCAATGAGGGATGTGTCGAATCCGCGCACCAGAACGTTATACCGGAAGGCGGTTGTATCGGTCTGTGTGGAGTGCGCGGGCGCGAAAGCGGCGGTTGACCACGCAAAGGTGAGTGCGTGCTTTCCGCGGACCCAGTCCGCCTTGACCATATCGCGGCCCTGGTTTGTGTTCAGCCGGTCGGTCGGATTGGCGGGATTCCGCGGCGGGTCAAGCACGCCGGCAGCCGTGAATGCGTAGCCGGTTCCCCAACGAACCAGTTTGCGCCCGGCAGTGAAATCGAAGTCGCCGAGTGAGAGCCCGAGGAAGGATTCCTTCAACCGCCCTGTTGTGGTGTTGTCGTCGTAGGTTGCATTGATGCCGATCAGACTCGTCGAGAAGGTGAGGTGGCTGCGATAGCGTAGGTCGAAAGTCGGTTCCAGCAGGACCTGGTTGAGCACTTTCGGTTCAGATTCGGGCATGCCACTGAAGAACGTAGCGTCGTCGATGACGGCAAGGGAGTATCGCGTGCTCACGGCTTTCTCCTCATCTGGCGTGGGCGGAGCCTGCGCGAATGCGCAGAAGCACGCAAATCCGAGGACGATTGCCGGAATGAGAACGCGAACTCTCATAGAATTGACTTCCTTGTCACGGCCAATAGACGAGGTTGATGGTGATGGTTGTACTCGGAACTGCGAACATGAACTTCGTCTCATTGAAGTCAGGGGGCCCGGGACGTTTTGCAGGGTTGTTTGAGTGCCCATATCCCTCGAGAGGTATGCCCACCTCGTTGAAGTCGAGCTTCTCGTTTTTGTTCTCGTCGTGAATAACCGCTACGCCGTAATTGCCTTCGGCGAGGTTGTCAAAAACAGCTTCGGCGGTGAGCGTCTTCGGGTCAATGGCGACGACTCGGGCGTCGACAACTGTGTTTTCATCCGTTCGAAGTGCGACGCGAACGTTGCCATCGGTGTTGCGGATTCCGGTTATTTTGACGGTTAGCTTGCCGGTTTTCTGACTCGGCGTTGAAGACTGGGCATTGGAGCGCTGCGCCGAGAAGATTAGGACCAGAGTCAGGACTGGCAAAAAGGCCATCCAGAATGTTTTTTGGAGTTTTCCGATCATCTCGTTCTCCTTTCACGATCGGTTTTCGGAGTGTGATGACGTAGTCTGTGCCGAGTTACTGTGATTCCCTCGAATCAGAACCTGTCAGCCCGTCCCTGATAGAAGAGCTTGTCGGGAAGACTGCGCGGAGCAGCGCTTGAGTATTCGAGGATGCTATGGGAGTTGTGGCGGATTTCGTCGTAAAGGGTAAGCTTGCGAAGGAGCAATCTACCGTCTGATTCCTTGTACTCGTCGAAGGTTGCGGATTTGATGTGCTTACCGGATGTCAGATAGAACTCGGCGCGCACGGGACGCGCGTCCTCCACGCGAACCCAGTAGAGGATGCGCTGGTACGTGGCTCCCTTGCGCTTGGCAGTGAGGTCGAGGACGTAGCAGTTCTCGTTGCCGACCTTCTCCTCGCGAACGTATTCGGCGGTATAGTCAACGGCATAGTTGGTGCGGGCGACGTCACCGTTCGAGGCGTCGCCTGAGAGCCGCTCCAGAGGCGTGATCCGGACGGGGCGACTGGTGTCAGGCAGGTAGATCCACATGTCATCGCCTAGCATCAGCAGATGACGCCCCTTCTCGCGGGGGCTCATGAATTCGACGTATGTCTTGTCTGTGCCCTTCTGCGAGACTTCGTAGAAGTGTTCTTCGTCCGATTTCCCGGATTCGTAGTTGGTGATTTTCACGCGCAAGGTGTACGCGGGCCAGCCGTTGCGATACGTATCGGAACGCTTTAACAAGGCGGTAGCATCGGGCGTCGCGGCAGTCGCGGCGTGACCCACGATCGCCCATGCAACCAGAAACGCGACGGCGACGGCAAGGAGGAAAGAGCGAAGTGTGAAGTCGACTCTAGACATGGGCGAGAGCCTCCGCGATCTGCAGCCGCGATGCGCGAACTGCCGGTAATATGGATGCGATCGCCAGCGACACCACAACCAGCACCGACGATCCAATCATGATCCCGGGAATATGCAGGATGCGGAACGGTATCGAAGTCGTGTATCCCGGGGGCGGCGGCAGGTGCAGGCCCGACGCATTGAGCGCCGAACCCAGCAGGTTCCCGATTGTTACTCCGAGGGCCGCGCCGAGGAGACCCAACACGGTGGCCTCGGCCATGAAGAGTCCAATAATCCAGAGCCGCGGCGTTCCCATCGCCAGCATCGTGCCAATCTCGCGCGTTCGCTCGAACATGGCCATCAGGAGCGTGTTGACGCTGGCCATCAGCACCATGAAGAAGACGATCACGCCCATGAATAGGAAGATCCCATCAAACATGCCTCGCACCTGCTTGTAGTAGGTGGCTAGGTCGAGCCACTTCTTCATCGTCATTTGCTGTCCGAATCCGTTTAGGCGAGGAAGCAGCGCGTTGTAAGCTGCATCGGTGTTGCCTGTGTCGTCGAGCCCGACAACAAGATTCGTGACACGATCGCTCTGCAGCAGGCGCTGCGCTGAGTCCAGCGTGATTCTCATATAGCGTGCGTCGAGATCGGCAATGCCCGTGCGCACGATGCCGGTCACTGTCACGTCGACGCCGTTCAGCGCACCGTCCGCTGTTACCGCGAGCAGAGTCAGGCCGTCGCCGACCTTCACGTTCATCGATTTTGCAAGGCCGGTACCGACCAGGGCCTGCACATCGCCGTGCGAATCTGAAGCAAAGTTGGTGCCGTCCACGACATTTGGAGTGAACCCGAGGCTGGCCTCCGCCGCGGGGTCCACTGCGCTACCCATGTACACTGACGACTTCTGACCGTTCGACACCATGCCGTAGAACTCGATCCGCGGTGCGATTCCTCGCACGTGCGGCGCGGCGTTTGCCACTGACGCAACCCGGCGCCAGTTCTCAATGCCAGTGTCAAGCACGTGCACTTCGTCGCGCGTGAAATGCTCAGTGGTGAAAATCTGCAGGTGTCCGAGTCCATTTCGAATCGTGCTCTCGCGTAATCCTTGGGACATGAACCGGAAATAGCCCCCTCCGAGCAAAAGAGCTGCCACACCACCACCAACCATCAGCAGTGTCATCACGGTGCGTCGGCGATTGCGAAAGACATTACGAAACGCTAGCAGCAAGAATTTGCCCATGGCTGGCTCCTTCAGAACGTGAGTAATGATAAGAATCGCTTTCGATATTCCCGTCCGTGAGGCGAATAATGCGCGGAGTGTGCTCCAGCAGCCGCTGATCGTGGGTGGAGAAAATGAAAGTCAGGCCTAGGCTGCAGTTCAGGTCGCGCATCAGCTCGATGAGCTGCGTGGCGTTGCGAGTATCGAGGTTGGCGGTCGGTTCGTCGGCGAGGACGAGTGACGGGCGATGCACGATGGCGCGGGCTATAGCCACACGCTGGCGCTCTCCTCCTGAAAGAAGGTCAGGGCGATGTTGCGCGCGGGCAGAGAGGCCCACATTCTCCAGGGCCTCGGCCACGCGTCTGCGGCGCTCGCCACGATCGAATCCCTGTACGAGGAGCGGGAATTCGATGTTCTCGGCGGCCGTGAAGACCGGGATGAGATTAAAGGTCTGAAAGACAAAGCCAATCCTCTTGCGGCGCAGGATCGAGGTTTCGGACGGGCTAAGCTTTGATGTATCGATGCCGTTAATCAGGATTCGGCCACGGGTCGGCTTGTCGATGCAGCCGATCAGGTTCAAGAGAGTCGACTTGCCACTTCCGCTGGGTCCGGAGATGGCAAGAAACTCGCCTTGTCTAACTACGAAGCTCAGGCCATTGAGGGCCGTGACGGCGCTGTGGTCAAGTGGGAACCTGCGAGTGACCTGCTCGACGATGACGAGTGCGTCCGTTGTGTCCATTGGGCGCTCTTCCTTTCCGTGGTGGTCTTGTTGCTCTGGTCAAGAAGATAGAGAGGGTAAGAGCGGAATCAGAGCGGAATCCGACGAGAGGCAGAAAGCGTGGATGGAGGGTCGATTTGGGCGGATGAGCCGGGTCGGTTGGACAGCGACGGCAATTTGGTACCGTTATTCGGCCGCGAGTCAGCAAATCAACGAAATGGCGGCTACTTGCAGAGCCTGTTATTGCGGAGGTGCCGAGTCGTTGCTCCGACTTGCCGGGGCGCTCATCACCGCGACGGTCGTGGCCAGGAATTCGCCGTTCTTCAGCGAGCCTTCCACCCGGACCATGTCGCCTGCTCGAATATCGGCGAGTGTGATGGGGTCGCGGCGCTTGCGGAAAGTCGTGTTTTCGTCGGCGACGAAGCTATGGGACGCGTTATCGGGCCCGCCTTGCAGGGTGACTTTTACGTCGTTGATTACGCTGACACGTCCCATCAGCCAGGTCTTGCCGTAATTAGCCTGCATCTCGCGCATCTGCTTGGCGCGTTCGGGATCGATCTGGAAGATCACAACGGCGCCTACCGACTTGGCGTTCGCGTCCATGTCCCCGGAGGCCGCAATCGCGTCGCCCACTTTGATATCGGTTGCCTTGATCGGCTGGGGCGGGGTGAATTGCGGCTCACTATCTGGCTGACCTCGGCGTGGAACTCCACCGCCCTTCAGGAGGCGAGTATTCACGCTGAATTGGATCGTATACACGTCGCCGGACTCGGTCTTCACAGTGAAGTGGCTCGGGGCGACCTCGGTGACAGTTCCCATCACGCCATGGCCCATCATTTCGCCACCGCTCCACATACCGCGCCCACCATGCTGGCCGGAACGCTGACTCTGAACCGGCGGGTTGGTGTCCTGCACAGTGCCGGCGTCTTGCGCGAAGGTGACCACGGGCAAGGCGCCCATGGCGAGAACGATGATTGACGACGCTAGAGTACGGACTTTCATGGATGAGGAAACCCTCTGTGCGTATAGACGGATACCAGCGGAATCAGGACGACCCTGCGCCGACCCTTCTGGAGCGATGAGATGAGTCCACGTGGAGGATCATTGCTGTTTCTGCGTCTGTGACGCAAGCAATTCCTCAAAGGCTGGCAGCCCGTGCAAGGTTGCGAACTCGTTGTCCGCTATGATCTTCTTGGGACTTGTGAATCCCTCATCCAGAGCCAGTCGGAGATATTGGATCGCCTGCTGGGGCATTCCGGCTTTTACACATCCCTTGGCCATGTAGTAGTTCATCGCCCCGCGATCCGAAATCGAAGCAGGATTCTCAACACGTGGTCTCGAGGTGGTTTGGAAGATCGCTGGATCGATCTTGATGGCAACCTGATACTCTTGCCAGCCTTTCTCATACTTATGCTGCGCCAGGAGATTTGTCCCGAGATTCTTGCGAATCAATGCCGATTGTGAATCGATCTTCAGTGCCTTGCGATACATTCTCTCGGCGAGATGGTAATCCTTCAGCGCATCGTACACCGTTCCAAGGTTGTTCAGGACATTCGCGTTTTTAGGATCGAGTTTGTGGGAAGTCTTATAACAGTGCATCGCGTCGGTCAGGTCTAACATCAACTGGTAGGCGATGCCCATCTTGTTCCAAACCACGGCATCGCGCCGTGGTGTCTTCTTGTACGCCTCGATGGCAGCCTGATAGCGTTGATGAGCCATCAGGGCGTCGCCGAGTTGCTCCGGCGTCGGTTGAGGCGTCTGAGCAGCGGAAGTCGGATAGGGCGGAGAAGATGCGGCGATCGGAGACTGGGCGTGCCCCAGACCGAGGGTTCCGATCACGACCGTCATAATGATCGCGGCCCGCAGGATGCAATTTCCGAATCTGCTCATATTCCCTCCTCAGAAGGAATTGAGGTGACAAACCAACACCATGGTCTAACGAAATTAGAGCACCGATCTGTGCAGCACAGTCAAGTTGGTTCGTCACACGGATATGAGACGGACTAGGAGAAGCATCAGCCGGAGACATTTGCCTGAAGGGTCCAGTCCATCAGGCGGGAGAACCGCAGCATGAGAACAGCCACCTCGCCAAAGATGCACCTTGATCTGGCAGAACGCTTTCGAGCCGTCCGGCAGCGGACATTGGATCTGTGCAAGCCGCTCACTCCTGAGGACATGATGGTGCAGTCATGCCCGGAGGCTTCTCCAGCCAAGTGGCATTTGGCACATACGGCATGGTTCTTTGAGTCGTTCATTTTGAATGCCTTCGGGCCGGGGTATAAGCTGTACAATCCGGATTTTCCCTGGATCTTCAACAGCTATTACCGTAGTTTTGCCGAATTCCCTGAGAAGCGCCTGAGGTCGTCTTTTTCGCGGCCCGGCCTCGACCAGGTTCTGCAATACCGAAGCTACGTGGACGACCATATTGAGCGGCTGCTCGAGAAGAATCCTGAGACTGAGCTACTGACTCGAATTGAGCTCGGGGTGAACCACGAGGAACAACATCAAGAGCTGCTGCTCACCGACATTCTGCACGCGTTCTATACAAATCCGCTGCGGCCGTCTTACTGCGCCGACTCGTCTGCCCGGGATGAACAGGGAAGCTTTGGCGAGATCCGGTTCGTTGAGTTTGCCGGGGGGCTGATGGATACAGGGTTCAGGGGAATGGGCTTTTGCTACGACAATGAGCTGCCACGGCACCGAGTGTGGCTCGAGCCGTACAGGCTAGCCGACCGGCTGGTTACCAACGGAGAGTTTGCGAAGTTTATTGCCGACGATGGGTACAATCGACCGGAACTGTGGCTTTCGGCGGGTTGGGATGCGGTCCAGCAGGGTCTCTGGCGTGCGCCACTCTACTGGCGCCAGGATGATTCGGGATGGAAGCTATTCACTCTTCGTGGCGAGTTGTCGTTCGAGAATCTGCGCAATGCGCCGGTGAGCCATGTGAGCTACTTTGAAGCTGACGCGTTTGCGCGCTGGGCAGGCAAACGCCTGCCGACAGAATTTGAGTGGGAGGCAGCGGCAGAGACAGAATTAAGCCGACAGGCGATTGAAGGAAACTTGCTGGATTCGGGGAGGCTCACGCCTGCCCAGGCAGAAAAGGCTGAGGAACACCTTGTGCAGATGTGGGGCGATTGCTGGGAATGGACAGCGAGCGCCTATCTCGGTTATCCAGGATTCGAGCCGATGGCGGGATCGCTCGGCGAATATAACGGGAAGTTCATGAGCGGGCAGATGGTTCTGAGAGGAGGATCGTGCGTGACGCCCCTGGCGCATATTCGGTCGAGCTATCGCAATTTCTTTCAACCAGAAACGCGCTGGCAATTTTCCGGAATCCGATTGGCAGGCAAGTAACTCACATATAGAGGAGCGCATCCTACTAAGCTGCATGACCTCCATCCCGATTTCCCCAGCCAGTTTTCACGTTTCGGATAAGATCGCCTCGGCGGTTTATGAAGGGCTGATGTCCAGTCCCAAACGTTTACCGGCGTGGCTGTTTTACGACGCTGCCGGATCGAGATTGTTCGACCAGATCACGCGGATTCCAGAGTATTACGTCACTCGGACAGAGCGCGCGATTCTGGCTCGGCGAATGGTGGAAATTGTGAACCGCGCAGCCGGCGATCACGCCCTGCGAATCGTGGAATTGGGCGCGGGTTCGGCTGACAAGACTCGATTGTTACTGGACGCGGCAGTGGAACGGCAGGATACCGTGTTCTACGAGCCCGTGGACGTCTCTGCTAGCGCGCTGGTCGAAGCGCAGATGCGAATCGAGGACGAATTGCCTGGCGTGCTGGTGTGCCCTCGCGTGCAGGACTATACGTGCGATCTGGAACTGGATTCGACTTTGCCGAGTGAACGACGGCTGCTGATGTACATCGGGTCGAGCATCGGGAACTTTGAGCCTGGTGAGTCCCTTTTGCTGCTGGAGCGAATTCGGGCGGCTCTGGATCAGGGCGACTGCATTTTGCTCGGCGTTGACTTGGTAAAAGATGAGGCGGTCCTGCAAGCCGCTTATGACGATGCCGCCGGGGTCACTTCCGCATTCAATCGCAACATCCTGGCTCGGCTGAATCGAGAGTTGGATGCAGACTTTAACCCCGCCACATTTGAACATCGCGCAGTTTGGAACGCTACGGATGCGCGTGTGGAGATGCACCTTGTGAGCACGAAGCGCCAGGTGGTTTGGCTACCGGCCATCGATCTTAGGGTGAGTTTCGAAGCTGGCGAGGGTATTCACACCGAAAACAGCTACAAGTACCGTCCTGGAGAAGCAGAGATACTGCTGAACAAAGCGGGATTCGCGCCAGAAGCAACCTGGACGGATGAACGAGGGTGGTTTGCGGTGTGCTTGGCCCGGGTCGTCTGATGCGCCCGGTTGGGCGCACCAGTCGTGTTCGGGTTATTTCGGAGATGCGATACGCAGCAGCCGGATGTCGTGACTGTCGATTTCGATCTCCATGTTGTCTTTGAGTTCCACATCCTTGCCGGTCCAGAGATCTTTTGCATGCTGAGTGCCTTTCAGGCCGAGCTTCCCGAGATCCAGGTGGAAGGGGTGGGTTGAGACCACGTCACTGCCAACGTTCATGATGGCGATAGCCTTGGCTCCTCCCTGGAGGTCGCGCTCCCAAACCTCTACCTGGCCTCCGCTGTAGACGTAGTTGGCTTGGTGGCCGAGAAGATCCTGATTGATTACGATGACATCGCGATTGGTCAGAATTGCTTTGATCTCAGGCTTCATGTGGGGGAGATCGTTGCCAGCAAGGAGGGGAGCGGCCAGCATGGCCCACATGGAGAAGTGAGTGCGGTTCTCCGCGAGCGATAATTTGCCGTTGCCGACTTCTAGCATGTCGGGATCGTTCCAGTGTCCGGGACCGGCGTATTGGGCGAGCCCCTTCTGCTGGCCGATGATGTCGTAAATGCTCTGCCAACGCGGCTGAATATCCCCGGTGGTGCGCCACGCGTTGCCGCCAAGCGCCGGCGCCCATTCCCAGGGCGAATCCCAGCCGTACTGGCACAGCGAGAAGAGAATCGGGCGTCCGGTGGCTTTCAAAGCTTTGGCCATCTTGTCGTAGGCAGCGATCATCAGGCGCATTTGAGCAGCCTTGTCGTTGGGCGCCTGCTTCTGCATCACGTCGGGAATGAAGCTGCACAGGTCGTACTTGAGATAGTCGATGCCCCATTCGGCATACAGCTTGGCATCCTGTTCTTCGTGGCCATAGGAGCCCGCATAGCCGGCGCAAGTCTTCGTCCCCGGGCCGGAGTAAATGCCGAGCTTCAGCCCTTTAGAGTGGACATAGTCGGCGAGGGCTTTCATGTCGGGGAATTTGGAATTGGTATGCAACACGCCGTTGGCATCCCGCTCGCCCTCCCAAGTGTCGTCGATGTTGACGTAGATGTAACCTGCGTCGCGCATGCCGTTTGCAACGATCTGGTCGGCGGAATCGCGGATGTCCTTGTCTGTGACTTTACCGGCGAAATAATTCCAGCTGTTCCATCCCATGGGGGGAGTTTGGGCAACCTGAGATGCGGCGGGCGCAGAAGAGGAAGCGGTGAATGCGGCGAAGGCCAGCAGGATAAGAGGGACCGAAGCAAAAAATCGCATTGAAATCTCCCGTGAAAACGATTACATGAGAATACTAAGCACGACCCTCCAGTTTTGACAATCGTTGAATTCAGTTGAGTGAGAGAGGCGTTTCGGGTATCGAGGGTGATCGAGGAAGGGTGAGTGCCCTAAGAAGGTCAGTCCGCGGCGCGGGCGATGGCGTAATGCGGTGTCGTCGCCATTAGTTCCTCAATGGTTTCGGTTGTGCCGATGCCGCCCCGGGCGCCGGAGCAGGTGCAATTCAATGCGGCGGCCGCACAGGCGAAATCGAGCTGCCGATGGAGCGGCCAGTTCTGGAGGAGTCCGTAAATGAATCCTGCATGGAAGATGTCGCCGGCTCCGGTTGTGTCCGTGACCGGGACGCGATAGGCGGGGTTGGCATGAAAATGCTTGCCATCCCACGCGAGGACTCCGTCAGCCCCGAGGGTTGCGGCGGTTATGGCGCAGCCGAAGCGCCGCTTGATGGTTCGAAGAGCCTGTTCAAGTTGCCGTTCACGGGTCAGGCGCGTGGGAAAATCGCGGCTTACGATGAGGTAGTCGACGTTTGCAATCAGTTCCTCGACTCCAGAGTATGTCTCATCGAGATCGGCGATTACTGGTATGCCGGCAGCGCGCGCCCATGAGGCGGCTTGGGTGGCCGCAGCAGTTTCGAAGCCATCCACATGGAGCGCCCGGGCATTCACGATCCAGTCGCGGTCGAGATCAGACGGTTGAAGGAGCAGGCGCTCATCACGCCGGCACAGCACGGTGCGCTCGCCGCCTTCGTCCACAATGATGAGCGATTGGGGGCTGGCGGCGTTGGGAACGGTGATGAGCTGCGCGTCGACGCCTGCTCGCGTGAATTCGCGGTGATGCAGCCGGCCCGCTTCATCGTCGCCAACCTTGCCGACGTAGCGTGTGCTTCGTCCCCAAGTCTGGCACGCGATGACCGTGGTAGCTGCCTGGCCACCGGGCAAAATGCTCGCGCTGCTGAATTCGGTCTTGGAGCCACGGGCGGGGAAGTGGGTGAGGGGAATCAGCGTGTCGATTGCGTTCAATCCCACGCCAACGAGGTCAACCTTTTGAGAGCCGGACACAAGCCCATTGTATAAGCGACGAATCGCGCTGCGAGTGATCGTTGCCACTCAAGCGAAGCGGGTTGCCTTCCAGAGAACCCATGCACAGACCGAGGCGGAAACAACGAGCACTGCACTCAGGATGGCGATCCAGGCGAAGTTCATGGTCAAGGCCGGTACACGGGCATTGACGCCGAGCCATATGAAGACGACGACCCCGGCGGCAAGGACCAAGTAATCCCACCATGAACGGCTTGACGTGCGAGAGTCTTCGGCTATGCCGCTGTACAACCGGATCACCCGGTCGTAGTCGAGGCCATAGCGGGCGCATTCGCGTACGAGGGCCTCGCGCATCGATGCATGTTCCTTCTCGGTTGCGACGGCGGTGGTGACAGCGAGCGCGCCAAGGATCATGACGATAGAGCCGATCAGCACAAGCAGGCGGTGGGCTGCGTCGGCCTGAGCAAGTTCGCCAAATACGAGCGCGCCCCATGCAAGTCCCCACATCTGATTGGTATTCGAAAGCGGGATGCCTCGGCCGATGCCAAGATACTTGGTCGCGAATTGCTGGAAGAGGTCGCCCACGACCCAGACGAATCCGCCAAGGAAGAGCCAGAAGAGCAGATGTCGTGTTTCGCCGGAGTGGAACACTGCGGCGTGGGTTCCCCCGTCGAGTGCGAGCACGAGTGCCAGCATCGTGCCCAGTTCCCCGATGGTGAACACGGTAACGAAGGAGAGCGGGTTCATTCCGCTGATGTAGGCCTTGCGGTAGGGAATGTACATGGTTCCCCACAACAGGCTTGCACCGACGGCGGCGAGGATGCCGCTGACTGCGCGACTGGCGTGAGGGCCGCTCGACTGAATGGTACTGAAGCCAAGCATCACGGCAGCAGCAACAATCGCGAGCGCGCCCAGGATGACCTTTGCGATGTTCTTATGGCTCGCTCCCTTCAACTCGCCGAAGAGCAAACGGCCCCAGAGGATACCGACGAGCGAATTTGTGTTCCATAGCGGAAAGGCGACTGCCAGGCCGACATCACGAATGGCGAAGACGGTGAGCGTGTTGGCGACCGCCCAGAGCATTCCGGCAAGGATTGCGATGGGGATGAGGTGCTTGTGCTCAGCGAGATCGGCGAAGACCTGACGAGTACCCTTCAAGAGCGTTGGCACTGTCCATCGTGCGGTAAACACGCCGGCAACCATGCAGAGCGAGATTGCGTAGGGTGACAAGCCGGAGTTGACGAGCTTGGTCGGGGCCTCAGCCGCGCCTAGCCAGACGCCAGCAGCGAGCCCGCAGACGACACCGATGCCATGCACCGACGGGGCAATTACGGATGAGGAGTCTGCGCGGACCGACGTCGAATTCATTCAGAACTTCCGCATTCCTTTCATTTTTTGAACGGCCCGGCCGGTTTGAGCGATACGGCGCTCGGGAGCCTCAATGTACTGCGACCAGCAGTGCCAGGCCCAAGCAAAAAACGATTGCCGGGATCAGGAAGTGGCTATCCGTGATGGTGGCCTTTGTCTTGCTCATCTGAGTGATCTTATTCGGTCCGCTGGTGATTTGAAGCTTTTTCGTTTGGTTATTTCAACGAACTCATGTCGATGACGAAGCGATACTTCACATCCTGCTTCAACATGCGTTCGAAAGCCTCGTTGATTTTCTGTATCGGAATGACCTCGACCTCGGCGGTGATGTTCTTCTGGCCGCAGTAGTCGAGCATCTGCTGGGTTTCAGGCATACCGCCGATCATGGACCCGGCGATGGAGGCGCGCCTGGAGATGAGGCTGAAGACACTAACGGCAGGAGGCTTCTCGGGCAGGCCGACGAGAGTGATCGTGCCGTCCTGCTTAAGGAGGCTGAGATACGGTTCGAGCGCGTGCGGCGCGGAGGCGGTGTCGAGGATGAAGTCGAAACTGCCGGCGTGGTTCATCATTGCGGCTTCGTCGGTAGAGACGACCACGTCGTCAGCCCCCAGTTTGATTGCGTCGTCTTTCTTCTTGAGCGAGGTCGTCAGCTGGACCGTGCGTGCTCCGAAGGAATGGGCGAATTTGAGGCCCATGTGCCCGAGTCCACCGAGACCGACAATTCCGACCTTCTTTCCGGGTCCGACCTTCCAATGGCGCAACGGCGAGTAGGTGGTGATCCCAGCGCAGAGGAGCGGCGCAACGGCAGCGAGATCGAGATTCGCTGGGACGGTATGAGCGAAGCGCTCGTCGACTACGTAGTTATTGGAGTATCCGCCCATGGTAATGGAACCGTCGACGCGATCCTTGGCTGCGTAGGTGAGGGTGGAGCCTTCCAGGCAGAAATGCTCTTCGCCACGATTGCACGGTGCGCAGTGGCGGCAGGAGTCGACGATGACGCCGATGGCGGCAGTATCACCTGCCCGGAACTTCTTCACGTCTTTTCCCAATGCGGCTACGCGGCCGACTATTTCGTGGCCAGGCACCATCGGGTAGATGGATTGACCCCATTCATTGCGGGCCATGTGCAGGTCGGAGTGGCAGACCCCGCAATAGAGGATCTCGACTGCGATTTCGGTCGGGCCTGGTTCGCGGCGATTGAAGTTGAATGGGCCGAGCGAAGACTTGGGGTCGGTCGCGGCATAGCCTTTTGATTGCGGCATCTGTGTTCCTTTCCGGAAACGAGTCTAAATCAACGCGCGTGGCGTGAAGCAGCACAGGAGCGCGATGGCTTGCAGTGCGTGGTTGGACACCTAGGTTTTCTGCGCTGACCCGACGCGAGGAATGCCCTGAAGGTCGTGGACGAATTCGATGTTTTGGAACCCGGTCTGTTTGAGGAGTAGTTCGATATTGGGCATCTGAGTGAAGCCGAACTCGAATGCGAGATAGCCGCCGGGGACCAGAGCGTCGCGTGCGGCGGGAATTAGGCAGCGATAGATTCCGAGGCCGTCTTCTCCGCCAAATAGGGCGACGGCGGGCTCGTGTTCCCGGACCTCGGCGGCGATGAGAGCGCGGTCGCTGTTGGGGATGTAGGGCGGGTTGGAGACGATGAGGTCGAACTGCTCACCGGCCACCGGTGAAAGCAGGTCACCTTCGAGGAAGCGGATACGGTAGGAAACCTGATTGCGGGTGGCGTTCTCGCGGGCGACTGTCAGTGCGGATGCGGAGATGTCGATCGCGGTAATCGATGCGTTCGGAATCTTGGTTGCCAGGGCGATGGCGATTGCGCCGGACCCTGTGCCGACGTCGAGAATTCGGAGTGGTTGATCGAGATTCGCGCTTTCGCACCCAAGCCGCAAATGCAGCGGCTTGGTTTGGGCACCCAAATTTGTTTTTGCACCTGCCGGAATTGCGAGCGCGAGGGCCTTTTCGACCAGGTGTTCGGTTTCGGGGCGCGGAATCAGGACGTCGGGCGTGACGCGGAAAGGCAGACCGTAGAATTCACACTCACCGATGAGGTACTGGATGGGTTCGCCCATGCGACGGCGTTCCAGCAAAGCCGCGTAGCCGATCGAAGAGCAGCCGGCAAATTCTTCTTCGTCGTGCGCCATCAGCCACGCTTTGTTCTTACCGACGTGATGCAAGAGGAGTGTTTCAGCGTCGCGTCGGGCACGATCTGCGTGCGGGCCGTCTGAGAGGAGGGCCTCGCCGTGTTTGAGCCATTCACGCAGTCTCATCAGGCAGCCACTGCGCCGTCGTCGCCGCCCTTTAGCTGTTCTGCCTGGTAGTGCGCGACGAGGGCGTCGACTACAGGCTGGAGGCGGCCTTCCATGATCAGGTCGAGCTGGTGGAGCGTGAGGCCGATGCGATGGTCGGTCATACGGTTCTGCGGGAAGTTGTAGGTGCGAATCTTTTCGCTGCGGTCACCTGAGCCGACCTGCGATTTGCGGGCGGCAGCGAGTTCGGCATTCTGCTTCTCCATCTCAACTTCGTACAGACGTGAGCGGAGAACGCGCATCGCCTTTTCACGGTTCTTGATCTGCGACTTCTCGTCCTGGCAGCTGACTACAGTGTTCGTCGGCAGGTGCGTGATGCGCACCGCGGAGTAAGTAGTGTTGACGGATTGTCCTCCGGGACCAGAGGAGCAGAAGGTGTCGATGCGGATGTCCTTGGCTTCAATTTTCACGTCGACTTCTTCGGCTTCGGGAAGAACGGCGACGGTGACGGCGGAGGTGTGCACGCGGCCTTGAGTTTCGGTGGCAGGGACACGCTGAACGCGATGCACGCCGCTCTCCCACTTCAGCTGCGAGTAGACGCGAGCGCCTTCGATGATGGCGATGACTTCCTTGTATCCGCCGACGCCGGATTCCGAGAGCGACATGACTTCGACCTTCCAGCGATGCTGCTCAGCGAAGCGGGTGTACATGCGGAAGATCTCGGCAGCGAAGAGGGAGGCCTCGTCGCCGCCAGTGCCGGCACGAATCTCGAGGATCACGTTCTTCTCGTCATTTGGATCTTTGGGAAGGAGAAGGATTTTAAGCTCTTCTTCAAGCGCTGCCTTGCGCGGCTCAAGAGCGGCGATCTCTTCCTCGGCCATCGCGCGCAGGTCGGGATCGGTTTCGGCAAGCATGGCGCGGGAGTCAGCGAGGCCTTTTTCGACCTGCTTCAGTTCGCGATACTTCTCCACGGGCTCTTCGATTTCGCGGAGCGCCTTCGCTGTCTTCTGGTACTTTTCGTGATCGTTCAGGACCTCGGGCAACGCGAATTGCGCCTGTAGATCGTTGTAGCGCTGATCCATTTGTTCAAGTCGGTCAAGCATTTCATGCCCTCCGTGGCCCTGGCCGGGCGCAGAGTTTTGGAAAAAGTGAATTGCTGAAATGAAAGAGTACGTGAGACTGGGTATTGGCGGCGGGCGCCGCTAGAAGAGGGTCGAAATGGGTTGATGTAGAGTCATTTCTTCCTTATTCTAACGCGCGAAGCAATCAACCGGGGAGTATGCACCGGGCATCAAGACGCCGAGAACGGGCCTTCCCCCTCTCCCGGGGGTTTGACGAGCTTCGGCCTTTGTTTTGTTTGGGTTACGGATCAGTCGATCCCGTAAATATCTCAACAAAAAGGACTTAGGCTTCAAATATTTGAAAATAATAGATTTAGGGGCACGGGTTCGAGACAGAAGAACATGTTTGCCCGCGAGCAGAAATCGAACGAAACCCTATTTTGCGACGAGAGAGGGAAATTATCTGCAAAAGTGACATTTCGGCAATCGCATGAAAACGAAATAGATGCGACAAGGTTGTTTCCAGGGGGTGGTTGACATCAATCCATCTTCAAAAGCAGCCGATGTGGTCGCAGGCGTTCATCAGCGGAACCTGCAGGTTCGAATCGTGGTCCGGGTCTGAGTAGATGGTGATGGTCGCCGCCTTGTAGTCGTCCGGCTTCGCGGTCATGATATTCGGCACGAATGTCTGCGGATTCCGGTCGTAGAGCGGGAACCATGTGCTCTGGATCTCGACCATGACCGTGTGGCCGGCCTTGAATACGTGGTCGACGTCGTGCAGGCTGAAACGGTATTCGTGAATGGAGCCGGAACGCATGGGAATGGGCTTCTCAAAGCTCTGAAGGTACCGGCCCCGAAAGATCTCCTCGTTGATCATCAACTGATAACCGCGCATCTTTGGATCTGGATCGTTGCCCGGATACTGGTCGATCAGCTTGACTATCATGTCGTTGTCGGTGCCAGTGGTTGAGGCGAAGATGTCGGCTACTACTTCGCCGGTCATGATCAAGTCCTTCTTCAGCACAGGCAACTTCCAGACAGTCATATCTTTGCGATCGGTTACGAAGCGCTGATCTTCGGTGAGCCAATCGAACCACTGCGAGCCGGGCCCGTAGGTTGGCTGAATGGGGCGATGGCGATAGGGAACGGGATTGGCCGGGTCGCTCACGTAAGTAGCTTTTGCCGGCGCCTTGGCGTCTTCCCAACTCAGTTCTCCATCGCCTACGAGATGCAGGCTGGTCGGCTGTGCCTGTTCGGGCGGGAAATGCGAGTAGAACTTCCAGGTGTTCGATCCAGTCTGAAAGCTGGCGGTGTCCTGGAGGTCGAAGCCGTGTTCGTTTTTGAGATAATGACCGAAAAATTTTGCTTCAATCCGGCTGCGGAATTCCTTGCCGATGGGCTCGCCGTAGTTCAGGTTCCCGAGGTGCCGTGAAGACGATCCCCAATAGCCATGGCGCCAGGGGCCGAGGACGAGATAATTCTCGTGTTTCGAGTCAGGCGGTTCGAGCGTCTTGTATTCTTCCTGGGGTCCCCACATGTCTTCCTGATCGTAGTAGCCACCGACGCTGAGGGTGGGAACCGCGACGGCGTTGAGATGGTGTTGAACGCCGCGCGAGGACCATACGGTGTCGTAACTGGGATGATCGAGGAATAGCTTCCATGTGGGAAATGTCTGCTTGACACCGGATTTCTTTACGTCCTCAGCAAACGACCCGCGCTCGAGGAAGTAGTCGTAGCCATCCTTGTCCTTGCCGTAGCTGACTTCGGTGTTCTGCTTGTTCGACTCCATGCCGAAGACATAGTCGTAGCCGTAGCTCTGTCGGAATGCTCCGTTGTGAAAGAAGTCGTCACCCATCCAGACGTCGATCATGGGGGCTTGCGGCGAGACGGCCTTCACCGCCGGATGGGGATCAATGCCCGCTTCCATGGCCAAGAATCCCGGGTAACTGGTGCCAACAAAACCTGCGCAGCCATTGTTACCGGGAATGTTTTTGAGCAGCCACGCCACGGTGTCGTAGGCATCGGTACTCTCGTCGATGGCCTTAGGATCTCTGTGATCTGCCTGGGGGCGGCTCATGACGAACTCGCCTTCGCTCTTGAATCGTCCGCGGATGTCCTGATTGACATAGATGTAGCCCTCGCGGGCGAGTTCCGGCAGACCACCGAAAAAGGACGCGCGACTGGTGTAGTCGACGCCATAGGGCGTGCGCTGAATGAGGAAGGGAAGTGGAGCTGTGATGTCGGCTGGCTTGAGGACGACGGTGTGCAGCTTGACGCCGTCGCGCATGGGAATCATGACTTCAGAGCGCTGATAGTCATGGAAGACGTGACGGACCGGGTCTCCAGTCCGCTTGTAGATCGCCTCGGGTTCGTTGGAGGCTGTGACGGTTGCGCCCCGGCCGCCGGAGTCCAAGGTGAATTTGAGGATCAGCTTTGGTCCAGGCACCGCGAATTCCGTCGCTGATTTTGGGATCAGAGTCGTCGGGACAAGACGCTCGGATTCAATGGTCAGTTTTCCATCCCGCACGTAAAAGCTGATGGGAGTGTCGGGATCATTCGGGTCGGTGTATTCACCCGATAGGGCGTCAAGCTGAGAGGTCGGGGTTGGAGTCTGCGGGGAGGGAATGGGCTTTGCGTTCGCGAGCAGGATGAAATCTGTGGTGGAGAGGAACAGGGCGAAGCACAGAGCGGCAACAGCAACTCGTGATCGAGCCAAAGCAGCAACCTCCTATGGAAGCGACTAATGTGCGTGGCCGTGGTGGCTGTGGGCGGGGCTGGACATATCTTCAATCGGCACTACGCATCCCTGCAATTCTTCGCATCCCTGATGTTCAAACTGAATTGTAGAGTGATGGATGTTGTAGTGGTCGCGAAGCACGTGATTCAGCTTTACCAGAATACATGCGCTTTCGGAAGGCGGAATGTCGGCAATGGTGACGTGACAGGCGAGTGCGCGGCTTTGTGAGCCGAGGCTCCACACGTGCAGGTCATGCACGTTGATGACACCATCCACAGCTTCCATGCCCGAACGGATCTCGTTGAGCGCAACTCCGCGCGGAGTACCTTCGAGCAGGATGTTGAGTGTCTCGCGAACAATGTCAAAGCTGGACCAGAGAATCAGGGCGGCAATCAGCAGAGATAGAACGGGATCGATCCAGCTGTGGCCCGTAATGAGGATGGCGGCGCCGCCTGCAATCACCGCGGCCGTCGATAGCGTGTCGCCAGCCATGTGCAGGAAGGCGCTGCGGAGGTTCACGTCCTTGGCTACTCCCCACAGCAATGCTGCGATCACGCCGTTCATCAGCACCCCGGCTGCGGCCACCCACATCATGAGCGTCGGTTGCACGGAGACGGGTACGCTGAGGCGATGAATCGCTTCGATTGCGATCCAGATGGAGATGACGACGAGGGTGACAGCATTGATGAAGGCTGCGAGTACGCCGGCGCGCTGGTATCCGAAGGTCTTGGAATTGTCGGCCGGACGCGTCTGAAAGTAAACGGCAACGAAGCTGAGCAGGAGAGCGAGGAAATCAGACGCGTTGTGGCCGGACTCGGAGAGCAGCGCCAGCGAATGGGCGCGGAGCCCAGCGACAAACGTCACGACCACGTAGATGAGGGTGGCGACAAGCGAGATGCGGAGTACGGATTGGGTCCTTGACGCGCCGGGAGGAGGCGCTGCGTGGACGTGCATGTGGTCAGTTTATCCGGGGCCGGGATTACACGCCAATCAGGGGATGGCCGGTGCTTCATCCGCGATCAGCCCGCAATTGGCCTAAATCTTTCCTTTTTGAATTCGTCGAGACAGGGAAGACGGGCAGGCTGCTGCGCAGTCCAGTCCATGTCTCCGAAATCACGATGCTGTTCTGGGGATTTCCGGTCTGGTATCGGACGGAGCAGGGGAAACCTGCACGCATCTGGTTTGCATCCATGATGCTGAGAAGCGAGGTAACGTCCTGAGAGCACTCATAGTCGACGCCGCTACTGCGATATTTGTATTCCAGCATGGTGAGCGGACGTCCATCTTCAGTGGTTATCTCCCGGACATCCAGCAACATGCCGTCAATAACCCGGCCGGATTGCGCCAGCATCTTGCGACGAGTGCGCTCCAGCTCCTCTTCGGTTGGCCTTTTGCGTCGAAGGTAGAGGACTGTACCCACGGTCATACCGGCGATCAGGGCGACTCCGGCTGCCGCTTCCCATGTGTTTCTGCTGAGGAGGGTCATCGCGACGGGAGGTGACATAACTCCCAGTTTGAGCATAACGCAGAGAGGGTTTTTTCGTACAACAGGGAGAGAGAAAGTGTTGATCCGAAGGTCACTGAGGTCAGCCGGTGATACTCTGCTGAGAATTTCCCGTCCATACTCGGCCGTGTTGGAGGTATCAACCGTGGAGACACGCTTTGGATCTGCTGACGAGATAAATAGGGGGCTGGCAACTGAGCGGCTGGTTCTCCGGCGGTGGCAAGATAGCGACCGCGAGCCGTTCGCGCGGATGAATGCCGATCCGCGGGTGATGGAGTTCTTTCCCACTGCGTTATCGCGGGCAGAGAGCGATGCGATGGTCGAGCGGATCGAAGCGCACTTTGCCGAGTACGGGTTCGGTCTGTGGGCAACGGAGCTGAAAGATAGCAAGGAGTTCATCGGGTACATCGGGCTGGCGGTGCCGCGGTTCGAGGCAGCTTTCACGCCGTGTGTTGAGATCGGATGGCGGTTGGCAACTGAGCACTGGGGCGGCGGATTGGCAACGGAAGGTGCGCGTGCCGTCGTGGAATGTGCATTTGGCGTGTTGGGGCTGCAAGAACTCGTATCCTTTACGACCGGAGCAAATCTGCGCTCGCGACGGGTCATGGAAAAGTTGGGGATGATCCGCAATCAGGACGAAGACTTCGATCATCCATCCCTTCCCGAGGGACACCGGTTGCGCCGGCACGTGCTTTACCGCCTGAAGCGCGAAGACTCAAAATTGGTTCTTTAGCCGCTCCGATCTCGCCTTGACCGGGCAAATCGGACCCCGTATGCTCTTGGAGCGATTGGCGCAAGTGGCAATTGAGTTGCGCCGAGGAGAACCCAGCATGAGCACCGTTGCACCAGCTACCGCTTCCGTCCACCGCTTTGCGGCACAGCCATTGCTCGTGCGCCGGGCCGCGGTACTCGGGGCGGGCACTATGGGCTCGCGGATTGCGGCACACCTGGCTAACGCGGGCATTCCATCGCTCCTGCTCGATATGGTTCCTGCGGGCGAGGGTGGCCGGAACCGGCTGGCTGATGCGGCATTGTCCCATCTGG
>Ga0335079_10002050_pt1 | contig 23247 bp, 20 predicted proteins | sample Lox_Sample_33_FD_206719 | JGI IMG/M metagenome (GOLD analysis project Ga0335079, IMG submission 206719) | Soil microbial communities from Loxahatchee National Wildlife Refuge, Florida, United States - Lox_Sample_3.3 | ecosystem: Environmental > Terrestrial > Soil > Wetlands | place: USA... | reverse complement strand
GGGCGGTGTCGCCTACCTGGCGCACGTTGGTGGCTTCATTTTCGGGGTGGTGACCGTGAGATGGTTTGAGGATCCCCAACGGATTGCCGAACAACAATGGAGCGAATGAGTTCTTGACCGTGACCCAGACGGGAGTATTGCACGACCGCTCCTTGACCTTGTATTTGATGATCCGAGCCGGCAGTGTTTTGGGGACGGGCTTGTTAAGCTTGGTGACCGCCACAGTGCCTGGCTTTTCTCAGTCCGGTCCTGATCTGCATGCATTTTTTCGGCAGGACATCGGATTAAGCGAGGATCAGATCGTCGACATCCGAAGCGGTGAGGCGATCACGAAGGCCATGCCCTCCCGCACGCCCGCCGAGGTCTTCTTGTTCGGCGCGATCTACATTCACGCTGCTCCCGAAAGCTACCTCAGGTTTGCCCACGACTTCGATCGCCTTCGCGCGCTCCCCGACTATTTGGCGCTCGGAGTATTCAGCGATCCTCCGCAGCTTTCCGATCTGCAAGACTTTTCATTTGACAACGATGACATCAAGGGCCTTAGGAGTTGCAAGCGCGGCAACTGTCTGATCCAGATGCCCGCAAATTCCATCGAAGAGCTTCAACGATCGGTGGATTGGTCTGCCGCTGATGTGAATCAACGAGTGAATCAACTCCTGCAGAAGACGGTACTGCAGCGCCTGCTAGCCTACCAGAGCGAGGGCAATCGGGTGCTGGGGGCTTACAACGATAAACGTGACCCGACCGAGGTGGCCCAGCAGTTTGCCTATATGCTCAGCTATGCGACGGTTTTGCCGGCCCGCCTGCCGGATTTCTACCACTACCTTCTTGCCTATCCCAACGCGAAGCCCGCGAATGTCGAAGACACGTTCTATTGGGCAAGAGTCAAGTTTGGCTTGAAACCGACCTTGCGTGTCGTACAAATGGCGACCCTGCGCGGAAACCCAGCTGACCCGGTAGCCTGCGCCATCGCCGAGAAACAGCTTTATTCGAGCCACTACTTCGAGACGGCGCTGGACTTCTCCTTTTGTGTCCGGGGGAGCGACGATCCGAAGCAACCCGGCTTCTATCTGATCAAGGCGATGGGTTCCGAGCAGGCAGGGCTGACTGGCGTCAAGGGATCGATCGTTCGCAAGGCCGCGGTGGGCCGGTCGGTTTCAAGTCTCCAGAACGCGCTTACGACGATCCGGAACACTTTGGAAGGTAACCCCTGAGGGAACCTAATCGGCTCGCTGGGTGCGGTAATACTGGCCTTCTAATAGAGTCGGAACTTTGACCATCGTGCTGCAATGTTCAGATTCCAAGCTTTACGGCTTTGGTCAGTTCATCGTCAATCGGTATCGCCGCGAGGGAGTTCTTCCCAGTTCCGGAGACAATCACGAGGGTGTACATCTTGCCTGGATCGAGCGTGACTTGCTGTCGTAGCGGCACAGCCTGGCGCTGTCCTTCCCTCCGGACCTGGATGACCGTCGCCATAGCCTCCACTTCCTTGTATTCCGTCGCCGCGTCGACGTGCACACCTTTGAATAGGGGCTTGTTTGCCCCATTCGATGCAACTTCTATGTCGCCAGCGCTGGGAGCAGCATTAATCACGCGGAGTTTGGCCTTATTGTAAACTGGCAACGCAAAATCATCTTCAATCACATCCAACGTTATTTTGCCCTGAGCATCGCGGAGCGCTACAACGGTGTACCGCCTGCCGCTAGCCAGACTGCCCAATCTGACGGCCAATGGCTGAGTATCGTTCCAGCCGGACGGGTGCAGGCGAAATTCGCCATTGGTCGCCGGTAATTCATCATAGGGAGTAAGTCGCTGGTACTTCACATTGGTATAAGACTTGGAATCCCCAAACCAGAGGTCGTATCGACCGGCGGCCGGATCGGCATTGAGGAAGCGGACCAGAGCCTTATGCTGCTTGCCGACTGCCTTGCCCGACGGCGCGACAGACGTCTGTCCACCAGCGTTGGTCTCGGTTGGATCAACCGTCTGTTTACTACTGGAGCAGCCCGCCAGAATGGCGGCGCTGGCCAGAGTTCCGATTAGAATTAGATCGTTTGCAAGTTTCATTGTCTTCTGACTATACGTACAGCACTTGAGTTACCAGCCTGATCCGGATCGGATTTCGCCGAAATCTGCCGCGCCGATGGACGATAATTCAGCAATTGACGAAATTTTTGGCACTTGCGGAGTGACTTGTACGGAGGCTGGAACGAGGAGTTGGTCAACCCACAGCGCGTTGTTGATTAGCCCAAAAACGTTCACGGAGAATCCGCTTCAGGATCTTGCCGGAGCCGCTTTTCGGCAGCTCAGTTTCTGAGAACTCGACGCGGCGTGGAATTTTATAATTGGCCAGGGATCGCCGGCAATGGGCGATCAAGTCATTTGCGCTGAGCATCTGATCCGGCTTTAACACAACCACGGCTGTCACCAGCTCGCCCCACACGGGATCCGGTATTCCAAAGACTGCCGCTTCGCGAACTGCGGGATGTGAGTAAATGATGGCTTCAACCTCGCCGGAGTAAACATTCTCGCCGCCTGTGACAATCATGTCTTTCAAGCGGTCCAGGATATAGAAGTAGCCGTCGGCATCTTGATAGCCGACGTCTCCGGTGCGGAATTGGCCATCCCGGAGCACGTGTGCCGTTTCATCTGGATTGTTCCAGTAGCCGCACATGACATTTGCGCCTCGGGCGACGAACTCGCCATGTTGCCCGGCCTCAACTTCCTTCCCGGACTCGTCCACCACCCGCAGGTCGACACCGGGACAGGTCCGCCCACAAGACATGAGCCTGGCTTCCGTGTGCTCGCCGTCCCCAAGACCAGTGAGAAAACCGGTTTCGGTTAATCCGTAAACTTGAACCAGCTGAACCTTTGCCAGAATCTTTCTCGTCCGGTGGACGAGTTCAGGGGCCATGGGAGATCCTCCGTACCCTAATCCCTCCAGAGTGGTTAAGTCATGTTTCTCGATGTCTGGAAGTTGTGCCAGCAAATTGATCATGGTCGGTACGAGGATGGTATGTGTAACGCGCTCGCGTTGGACCGTCTCGCAGAAGCTTTCCGGGCTAAACTTCGGTATCGTTACCTGGCAAACGCCGAAGGCCGGCACCGCGAAAATGATCGGAAAATCCGCAATGTGAAACATTGGGGCTGCGTGAAGATACACTCCGCCTTCTCTGTGACTCAGCCAGTAGTTGCTGTGATGCACATTCGCCAGAATTCGCGCGTGCGTCAGCACGGCGCCCTTCGGACGCCCAGTTGTGCCACTCGTGTAGATGAGCGCCAGAACAGCTTCGGGGTCGTAAATGGGATCGGGGTAGGAACCGCTGCTAACGGCGAAGGGTTCCTTATCGAGAACCACCTGCCAGGGGAGCTCCACTGTCGGGACGGGCATTGACGAGTGCCGTATCAGGCCTCGTGGAGTAGCATCGGTCAGGACATGATCGATTTCTGTTGGCGATAACCGTGTGTTCAATGGAACCGCGATCACGCCGAGCCAAGCGCAGGCATAGAGCAACTCGATGTACTCGGTCTCATTTGGAAGGAGAAGAGCCAGCCGGTCTCCCACGCCAAAGCCGCGTCTCTTGAGCGACGCGGCAATTCCCGCAACTCGATCGTGAAGCTCACGGAAAGTCGAACGTGACCCGTTTGAAGCAAGTGCGGTCCGGTCCGGGTAATATCGCGCGGCCCGGCCCAAAGAATGAATGTGGATCATTGAGAGTATCCCCGCAATAGTCTGTGACCCCTCGGGGTAGTTTGCTCCGTGCCGGTCAGCATAGTGCCCGGTCCAGGCCCGGGCTGTAGGCGGTATCCACGAAAGCTGCCTTCACTTCCCCGATCGTCCAGCCGTGAGCTGGCGACGACATAATGGGAAAGACGTTGCACGCCTGCACGGTGCCAAAGGGGCTGCATCAGGATGCCTGCGCGGCGATCAATCGTCGATCTTGTCTGGTCATGACAGGTCCTCTCTAGTTGGCGGCCGATATGTAGCCGTCCGTCAATGTCTTCAGGAAAGCGATGATCTCATCTTCTTGTTTACTTGTAAGCCCAAGGTGGCCCAGTTGCCTGCAGTTCATGCCTTCGGGATGTTCGGGCGCCGGCCAACAACTCACCTTTTCTCCGGGATCGCCAGGCTGGCAGCGCGGGAGCGCGTCGCGAGTGTTGTAGAAGTGGACCACATCCTTGAGCGATTTCAGATAGCCATTGTGCATATAGGCCTTCACGAAATCGGGACGCGGCCGCTTATCGACGTTTCGCAAGGTGGCTGTCTTGTATCTGCCGATGAAGGATTTCGCCATCGGCGTCCACTCGCGATGCGGATTCTTCGGGCCTTCGAGAAATCCGCCCACGCCCGCGTCGAAAAAGTCCGCACCGAGAGAGTTCGCGGTATATCCGAATCGGTCAGGCCGGTTCTCTTTGTAGTAGGGCATGGCGTAGTTCGCCGGCAGGCCCAGGTTGGAAGCGGTGAAGTCGGTAAACAAGGGCTCCTCGCCAGGGCCTCCGTCTCGGTGACATTCGTTGCAGTGACTGACGCTGCTGCGGAACAAGTGATAACCGGCGTCTTCGTCCGCAGTGAAACTAGCCTTGCCCGCCATGACATAGTCGCACTTCGAAGAAAACGAATTCACCTCATTGGATCCTTCGTAAGCAGCGATGGCCTCCGCGATCTTGTCATAGGTGTCTCGCGCGATCCCTCGATCCACGGACGCCAGACGCACCGGCAAGGGATCCGCTTTCGGCGCCGGCCCTGGCCGGTCGCAAATGGCTTGAATGTCCGTCGGCCATCGAATGGCAAAAGCCTGGGTGCCCCAAGGGCGCTCCGCAACGGGCCGATACGGCCGGCCGGAAGCGCGATACACCACGCAGGCCGCGTCTATCATCGCCATTTCATTGGGATCGAGAGGTGGCCCCTGTGCCTGCTCGGCGAGCGGACTGTTGAGCCGCAGTCCAGTGGCGCGCATTTCCCAGAAGGCGCTACCCACCAGATCACCCTGAAGCGAGGTGTAATGTAGCACCGGCGAGTAACTGGCGTACCCGTGAGTCTGCGGTATGCGCCCGTTGAAGCGGGTGCGCAACGATCTCGGATAGGCGGCGGTAGTTCGATTGATTTCGCTCACCGGTCCGGAAAATCCCGCCTCGGGCATATGACAGAATGCGCACGCTTCATTCCGGTGGACCGATAAGTGCCTATCATAGAAGAGCAGTTTGCCGAGCAGAAATGACTTGCTGCGATGCGTCGAGCGGCGAACGCTGCGCTCTCGTGAGTGTGTCGTGTTCAATGGCATCGATCTCTTTCTCAACCGACTCAATCTCCTTCTGTGTCGGGGCTGGAACTGTTGTTGCGGCGCCCCACGAGTCCCAAAGTCCCGAACACAGCGCCAGTGTGACGCCAAGCGCGGCCATTGCTCCACAAACGTACGGTGCTGCTGATCGCATCGTGAATCCACATCTAGTCGTCAGATTCCAACATGTTTTATCGACATCGCAGGTCCCCAGGTTGCGTTAGCCTCCAGTGCTTCAGGTAACGGAATTTAGTAGAACCCCTGATTGTCGCCTTTCAGGCTAACTTTTCCTGCGTATCGACCGGAGATGAATACGAAATACCCAAGCGCCAGCGCGAATCCCACCGGCCACCAGATCGATGCCAGGCGCAGGTCCCAGCGCGCAGATAGAGCCGCGCCTGGGCGGAATGTTTCTAGCGGAGGGCATAGCAGACCCCGACGGCTGTGACTACGAAAGAGCCGGCCACGAGAGCAGCCATCTGATTGTGGAGGTACTGCACCCAGGCCCATGGATTGAGCAGATAGGCGCTTAGACTGCCGATGCCCAGCAGACCGTTAGCCTCGATTCGATGTCCAACCGGGTGCTGCATGAAGGCATTCGTGTCGAGAATAAAATGGCCGGAGAGCCAACTCCCCAGGGCGACCGCCACAGAAGCCATGAAGTGGTAACGAGGACCGAGCCGCTTTTCGCCCCAGATCAGTGCGCCAATGAACGCGCTTTCCAGGAAGAACGCGAACATTCCCTCCATGGCCAGCGTTTGTCCAAGTATGCCGCCCGCGTAACGGGAGAAGCCCGCCCAATTGGTTCCAAACTGAAACTCCATCGGAATGCCGGTGACGACGCCGAGGGCGAAGTTGAGTCCGAAAATCTTGGCCCAAAGGCGGACCGCCTGATTGTACTTCTCGTCTCCGGTCCGCAGCGCCCGGAATTTGATATAGACCAGGAACCACGCCAAGCCCATGGTGAGCTGCGGAAAGAGGTAGTGGTAGACCAGCGTGAAGCCGCATTGCAGCCGGCTCCAAAACGAAGGATCGGAGAAGTTCATCGGTGTACCGGTCCCCAGTCGCTGACTGATTCAGGTCTCCTTGATGGGTATCTGCGCAGCGAATTGCATTTCAATAGAGGCTGCCGGCACAGCCTCATAAGTGTCGGGTGTGCTAAGGCGATTTTTCGAAGCACTTGGCGTGAGGCGAACCCGGGCGCCGGAAACTGCGCCGCCCAGCTTTCACCGGTGACTCCAGTGCCGGCGAGGTGGATTCGGTAAATCGATTTATTATGGAGCAACGGTAGAATCCTCACTTACTCAAAATTGCTAATCCTGCCGGCATTTGTTCAATCGCCGGCTTCACCGGTTCCGCGGCGTGGTGGTTCACGATTAGGCGGGAGCCCCTCTGTCCGGTCAAATAGGTCCACACCCATTGCACGAAGACGCTCACGCGAAGGCTGGACTGCGCCAGGAACTGGAGATGCACTCCGGCCCATGCGAGCCATGCCGGGAAGCCAGTTAATTGCAACTTGCCGCTTTGCATCGCAGCGAAACCCTTACCGACAACGGCCATGTTGCCCTTGTCGAAATAGCGAAACGGTGGGGGTGCTGGTTGGCGGGTGATGCGCCGGCCGATCAATCTTCCGGCGTAGCGGCCTTGCTGCATGGCCACTTGAGCAACACCCGGCAGCGGCTTGCCATCCTGATCGAGCGAGGCGGTATCGCCGACGACAAAGATTTCCGGGTGGCCCGGCACCGTCAAATCGGGCTGAACGCGTACCCGCCCGGCGCGATCCGCGCCAACGTTTAGCCATTTGCCGGCCGGAGATGGAGCCACGCCCGCTGTCCAAATGACGGTCTTGCTGAAGATGCGCTCGCCCGCGACCATCACGCCATCCGCGTCAATCTGATCGACCCCATGTCCCAGGCGGACCTCGACACCCAGCTTTTCGAGCTGTTTTTTGGCCGCTTGGGAAATACTCTCGGAAAAGGATCCGAGAACCCGGGGCGCCATGTCCAGCAGGATAATTCGCGCTGACTCGGGATTGATGCGGCGGAACTCGGACTTGAGTGTATTGTGCACGAGATTGGAAATGGCAGCGGACATCTCCACGCCCGTAGGTCCGGCTCCCACGAGAACGAATGTGAGGAGGTCGCGGTGCCGCGCGGGGTCTTCCTCGGCCTCGGCCTGCTCAAACGCCTGCAATACCTTGTTTCGAACCGCAACAGCGTCGGCCAGACTCTTCAGCCCCGGTGCTAATTCCGCGAATTCGTTGTGGCCAAAGTAGCTGTGAGTGACACCGGTCGCCAAGATCAAAAAATCGTAGGGGACCGGCACACATCTTCGGTCGGTGACGTTGGTCCACACGAATTTGTTGTCTTTATCCACGCCGTTAACTTCGCCGAGGATGACCGTGGTGTTCGGCTGTCTGCCCAGAATCCCGCGGATCGGCGAACCGATCTGCCCTGGCGCCAACACCGAGGTCGCTACCTGATAAAGCAGGGGCTGGAACAGGTGATGATTCGCACGGTCGATCAAAATAACGTTCGCGGGAGCGTTCTTGAGGGCCTTGGCGGCCGCTAAGCCGGCAAAACCCCCGCCAACGATGACGACACGTGGGATGGTCTCGGACATACCAACGACTCCTTATTTCGCCAGAACGGCCGCCTCGGTATACTTCGCGCGTAGCTGGCGAAGTCCCAGCAGCACGTCGTCCCGCGTTTCTGCTAACTGGTCTAGAGTGCGGCCGTCCGCTTCCTGGAGAACTCCATCAATGATGGTTTGTTTGCTCCCGTCGGGCCACTCCGCGAAGCTTCCGAGGTCTTTCCACCAGCTCGCCAGGGGTCCCGAGAGGTGATCCATGAAATGCTGAATGCCGCCGGCACCGCCCCCCAGGTGGAACAGCATGTTGGGACCCATCACACCCCAGCGCAGCCCGGGTCCCCAGGAAACGGCCGTATCGGCGTCAGCTACGTTCAGCACGCCCAGGTGGATCAGGTTCACTACTTCGCGATACAGCGCGGCCTGCAGCCGGTTCGCGACGTGGCCGACCACTTCTTTGCGAAGATGGATGGGTTTTTTGCCGATGGACGCGTAGAATTCGATGGCCCGCTGAACCGCCTCCGGCGATGTCTTCTCGCCTCCCACCACCTCCACTAACGGAATCATGTGGGGTGGGTTGAAAGGATGCCCAATGACGCAGCGCTCGGGATGCTTGCACGCGGACTGCATCACAGTCATGGTGATTCCCGACGAGCTCGACGCGATGATCGAGTCGACGGGCGTTGCCGCGTCGATCTCGGCAAACAGCTTAATCTTGAAGTCCGGCCTCTCGGGTCCGTTTTCCTGCACGAGATCAGCGTCCGAAACAGCGGTCTTCATGTCGAGAGTGAAGCTGAGGCGATTCCGCGATGCTTTGGGCGAGAGACCCATCGCGGTCAGGGCCGGCCAAGCTGCGTCAACGTATTTATGCAGGTTCGGTTCCGCGTTCGGCGCCGGATCGGTTGCGACGACATCGAAGCCGTGCGCCAGAAACTCTGCCGCCCAGCTTGCACCAATGACGCCGGTACCGACGATAGCAATTCGATGAATCGGTTTGTTTGAGGCCATGTTTATTTCTCCTTTGGGGACAGTTCAACGTACTGAATGCCGGTAAGATTGCCCTGAGCGGCGGCCAGCATTTGCTTTTCCGAACCGTCCAGCTTGCACGTATAAAGGGTGCCGGCAAGATCGGTCATGAACATCCGATTGTGCGGAACATCCAGCGAGATACCGATCCCCTCCATCAGATGGGTAAACACAATCTCCGGCGCGTCTGGCTTGGTATCCACGGATGCGCGATTCACAGTGTTGCCGCGCGGCGGATCTCCGCGATCGGTCCAGTACATGACGCGATTGGTAAGATCGAGCTCCAGATCGATCGGCTCCGGCAGGTGTTCGAACCAGACTTCTATGTCGCTGCGGGTCGCCGGGGTCTCGCCTTTTGGAATTTCGATATTCGCGCGGAGGATGCGGCCGAGCCCCGCGTCATCGGGACCCTTTTGCGTCCAGTACATTTGCTTGCGCTTGGGATCGACTGTGATTCCTACACACCACTTCGTCGCGTCGAGGCGATCCGTGTCCCCTGCCCCCGTCTGGACCAGAGTCTCGATATTCGAGCCATCGAGATTCGACCGCATCACTCGCATGCCTTCGCGGTCCGACCAATACAGCTTGCCATTCGGCTTATCAAGATGAAGCTGCTTCGGCGTGAATGTGGCGCCCTGGGGGACGATCATAATTCGATTCTTCCCGTCGAGGCCGGCACGCTCGATCGACCCGTCGTTCAGCTTGGGATTGCCCATATTGGTCCAGTAAATGTGACCCGCCTCGACATCCACTGTGACGCCATCCGGCCACGGGCAATCGCTGACGAGGATTTTCTTTCCAGAGCCATCGGGGTTCATGGAGAACACGTGGCCGCCGCTGAGATCTAGAACGAACAGGCGACCCGCCGGAGCAGTGCCGCGGCTTGCACCTCGTGATTCGACAGACTGAACTACACTCATATTTTTTCCTTTCGTGTTTCAAACTTTTACGCGCACAGAATGGCGCCGATCAGCGCCAGGGATTCGTCGTCGCCTGTTTCCAATCGGTACCGCGCAAGGTCCGCGACCGTAACCATGGCCAGATTGTGTTTCCGGCAAAAGCGGATCAGGTCCGGAAGGCGCGACATCGTGCCGTCGTCGTGAACTATCTCGCAAATCACACCCGCAGGGTGCAGACCTGCGAGACGGGCAAGATCGACCGCTGCTTCCGTCTGACCTCGACGTTCCAAGACGCCACCGTCACGGGCGCGAAGCGGGAACACATGTCCCGGCCTGCCGAAGTCCTCCGCGCAACTGTGTGGATCAACGGCGGCTCGAATTGTTTCCGCCCGATCATACGCACAGATGCCGGTTGTGACGCCCCGCCCCTTCGCATCGATCGATACAGTGAAGGCCGTGCCGCCTAGCGCCGTGTTGTCTGGAGCCATGGGAGTAAGCTGCAATTCGTCGCATCGCTCTCCCGTCATGGCCAGGCAGATAAGCCCCCTGCCGTGAGTCGCCATAAAATTGATGGCTTCCGGCGTGATCATTTCCGCCGCTATTGTCAGGTCGCCTTCGTTCTCGCGATCTTCATCGTCAACCACGACGATCATGCGTCCGGCTCGAAGCTCATCAATCGCGGTCTCGATACTTGCAAACTGGAATTCGTCTTGAGGGGCACAACTGAGTGTGTGTCCCATTTTTTCTTTTTTGGACCGCAGGTAACCCAGCGAGTGCGGGTTGGCAGCAGCTTCGCACCGGATCTGATCGACAACTTCAATACCCGCCTCAAGAAGAGCGCGGCACTTTTGCGGATTATTCGAAAGCAGCCGGATTTGGCTGATTCCAAGCTCGTTCAAAATCGCGGCCGGTAAGCCGAAATTCCTGCAATCCGCCATGAGTCCAAGCGCCTCATTGGCTTCGATCGTATCGAGGCCGGCGTCCTGCAGCGAGTAGGCCTGCAACTTCGCCATCAACCCGATGCCGCGCCCTTCCTGATGTTCATAAATGACAAGGCCGCACCCTTCGTTGGCAATCGCTTGCATGGCGATCTCTAACTGATCGCTACAGTCGCAGCGAAGGGACCCGAACACTTCGCTAGTGATGCACTGCGAATGAATGCGCACCAACGGAGCGCCGCGTGTAATATCTCCCATCATCATTACCAGCGCCGTTTCGACGGGCCTGTTGCCGCCGGGCGTTTGACTTTCGAACGCTACCGTCTGAAACATTCCCCACTGAGTGGGAATTCGCGTGGAGGCGATTCGTTGAATCGTATGGCGATGCGCGGCGACTGGCATGGTTCTCAACTCGCCTTCGCCCGCTCGATTCGTATCCCCAGGGTGCCGCTCGCCCGCAGACTTTCGATCTCGTTCGGGCCGAAGCCCAGTTGTTCGAGAATCTCGTCGTTGTGCTCTCCGATTTCCGGCGCCCTCTTCGCAGGCACCTTGGCGACATCATGCACCTGAATCGGGCTGCTGATGGTGAACTTTAGGTTCTCTCCAGCGCCCTCGATCGGGACGACGATCTCGTTCGCCAGAAGCTGCGGATCATCGATGACTTCGCACGGAGTCCGAACCGCACCGTATGAAAGGTGAGCGTGATCGAACACTTCGCGCCAGTGCGACATCGGCGCTGAGGCGAACACCTCGTCCAGAATGGCCGTGAGATCCGCCGAATTCGCTGTCTGCTTAGCGGGATTAGCGAATCGCTCGTCAGTCAGCAGATCCGGCCGGCCAATCGCCGACACCAGAGCCGGCCACTTGTCCGGCGCGAGGGCGATGACGAACCAGTTATCATCCGACGCCCGATATACATTGAGTGTTGCGTTCGGCGGCTTCAGCCGGTCATGCAGGGGGAAGAACTTGCCGCCGCCCAGGGCTGCCTGAACAAAGACGCCGCAAGCCCAAACTCCCGCGGCAAGGAGCGACGTCGTAACGTAGGAACCTCTTCCAGTGCGCTCGCGCCGGTAGAGGCCCATGACGATGGCGGAAAACAAAGTAACCGCCGTCGCATGATCTCCGCTGCCCGATGGCGGGAGCGTGGGTGGAGCGCCTGCATCCCGGGTCAGTGCCAGTAAGCCGGACCTAGCCCAGTATGATGTGATATCAAACCCTGGAAGGTTGGCGTCGGGTCCTTTTTCGCCATAACCAGTCAGGTCCGCATAAATCAGCCGGGGATTCCACCGTACTACGTCCTCATACTCCAGATTCAGCCGTTTTCGCGCCGGGTGTGGTGTGTTGACGATGAGGACGTCTGCCCACTTGACGAGCCGCTCCAGAATTTCCACCGCGTGTGGAGATTTTAGATCGAGCGCCAGCCCCCGCTTGTTTCGATTGTCCAGGTGAAAGGGATAAGCGTCGTGGGATCGCGGCTGGGGCGGAATCTTGTGGCCGATTCTCCATGCCTCTCCCGTGGGAGATTCCACCTTAATCACGTCAGCGCCAAAATCGGACAAGATCACGGCGGCGCCAGGACCGGCAATGAAACTCGCCAAGTCTACCACCTTCAAGCCGGAAAAGATATTCTCAGTTGTCATCCATGTCTCCCTTCAAGTCGCACGTCACCGCCCCTGGAATTGCGCTGCGCGCTTTTCAAGGAATGCGGAAGTTCCTTCCTTCTTGTCTTCTGTTGCGGCGCACAGGCCAAAGAACGACGCTTCGAGGGCGAAACCCTCAGCCTGGCTTGTTTCCAATCCCTTGTTCACCGCGTCAATCGAGTACTTCACAGCGATCGGAGCATTGGCGAAGATTTGTTTCAAGATCGCCTCGGCGCGCGCGATGAGATCCGCGGCTGGGACAATTTCGTTGATCAAGCCGATGCGATAAGCTTCGCTCGCGCTGATGGTCTCTCCGGAAAGAATGAGCTGAAGGGCCCGGCCCTTTCCCACCAGCCTGGGCAAACGCTGCGTGCCGCCTCCGCCGGGGAGAAGGCCCAACTTCACTTCTGGCTGCCCGAACTTTGCGTTTTCGGCGGCGATTCTGATGGTGCAAGCCATCGCCGTTTCGCAGCCGCCGCCGAGCGCGAAGCCGTTGATCGCCGCGATCACGGGCTTGCCGAGATTCTCGATGAGGTTCAGCACCGCTTGCCCGAAGCTGCTGGACTGCTCCGCTTCCACGGCTGTGACATGAGCGAGCTCGCTGATGTCCGCTCCCGCGATGAACGCCTTGTCGCCAGCGCCAGTGAGAATCAGGCCGCGCACCTCGGCGTCATCCCGTCCGTCTTCGAAAGCGGTCCGCAAGTCGGCCCACGTTTGGTGATTGAGAGCGTTGAGAACCTTGGGACGATTCACCGTTACGTAGGCGATGGCGCCCCTGTTCTCGTACACGACGTTTTCGAGCGCCTGGGCTGTTGGTGAAGCCATTTCGATATCTCCTGTATTGAACTGCCGTTTACACGAAGGCGGTTATGGCTTTACCTACGATCAGGTTTTGCATCTGGTAGGTGCCTTCATAGGAGTAGAGCGCTTCGGCATCCGCGAAAAAACGCGCGACGCTGTAGTCGGCCACGATTCCGTTGCCGCCAAACAGCTCGCGCGCCCACGCTACCGTCTCGCGGCTTCGGGCAGTGCAGAACCCTTTGGAGAGCGCCGCGTGTTGATCCGTCAGCTTGCCTTCGTCGTCCAGGTCCGCCAGACGAAGCAGCATGCACTGGCACGCAGTGATGTTGGCGAGCATTTTGGCGAGAAGGTCTTGCATTAGTTGAAACGAGCCGATCGGCTTTCCGAATTGCAGCCGCTCCTGGGAGTACTTGAGAGCGTGTTCATACGCGCCCATTTGGCATCCCGTCGCCATCCAGCCCACCATGAAGCGCGTCATGCGTAGCACGCGAGCAGTATCGCGGAAGGAGTTGCCGGCCTGGAGGCGATTGGCCTCCGGCACGCGGCAATTCGTCAGGGTGATGTGACCGTTCTGCACGACCTTGAGAGCGATCTTGTGCTCGATCTTCTCGACGCTGAAGCCGGGCGTGGTCTTGTTCTCGATGATGAAGCCCTTGACCTGGTTGTCCGCCAGATCGCGCGCCCAGATGATGGAAAGATCGCACCACGGAGCGTTGCCGATCCATCGCTTTTCGCCGTTGAGGACCCAGGTGTCGCCTTCGCGTTTGGCAGTCGTCGTCAGCCCGCCGGCTGCTCCGGAGCCGACCAGCGGCTCGGTCAGGCCGAAGCAGCCGATCTTTTCAAGGCACGCCATCTGCGGCAACCACTTCTGTTTCTGCTCTTCCGATCCGTCGAGGTAGATGGAGCCCATAGCCAGGCCGTCGTGCACTCCAAAAAACGTGCTGAACGAGGGATCAATCCGCGCCAGCTCCATCATGACGAAGCCGAACAGTTTCTGACTTCCGCCCCTGCACCCGTAGCCCTCCAGGCCGAGCCCGCCGATGTTGAGCTCTTTGAATGCGGGAATCAACTCGAACGGAAATGCATCATCGGCCCAGTACTTGTTGATGATCGGCGCAACCTTGGACTCCATGAAGGCGCGGACCTGTCTCACTAACGCGAGCTCCTCAGGTTTTAACGTTTCTGCAAGGTCATAAAAGTCACTATTTGGAGCCGGTAGCGGCTTCGGTTGTTTAATGTCTCTGATTGCTGTCGCCATTTCAGTTCTCCTTAGTTTCTTGGTTACCGATTCGGTCTATTCGTAGGAGCTCGCAGCACCGACTCCCAGTGTCCAGGACGACGCGTCGCTTGCCGGAAAGCTGCCTTGCAGGGTTGCGTCGATCGCAGCTTCGCCAGGCTGTTCTTCCGGATCGAATTCCTGAGAAGACATGTCATTCGTTTCCTGGTTTACGAACATCAGCGCATGGAGTGTGTTTTGGATGGCGGCTGGAGTTGAATCAGTGGATATCATGTGGTTGCGTATTCCGATCGACTGCACGACAGACACCAAACCCGGAAATCTGGAAACCGTTGCGCCAACTAAGCGCTATGCGTTCATAACAGAAAAATGGGTGTCGGCGTTCCGACATCTTTTCGCAAGGGCCGACACTCGCGGGTTGTTGGGTACGTGACTGGATTTCGTGGTTGTCGAGGTCATTGAAAAGGGGAGGTTAAAGCCGCACATTTTCGAGCCGGTATTTACCACGAAAGGCCTCGCGAACGGCGCGGACGGCTGCCCGGCGGGTGCCACCGCTAGTGCCGGTACGCGCTGAGAGGGTGATACGGGGCGTGCCCGTTAGTGCTAGAGCCCCGGCGTCCGCCCGACGGTTTGCTCGAGCTCTGCGCCCGCGAGCAGGTACGCTAATTGCGCTTGCAACAGATCCGCCTGAGCCTTGTAGCTTGACGCGGACGCCTGACGCCGTTCCGAGACCAGTACGACTCCTTGCGCCAACTGGTTCTCGGCGAGCCGCTCGCCTTCGGCGCGCAACCGCACCACTTCGTTAGCGACGCGGAGCATCTGTTTCGTGCGTTCGACTTTGTTGTAGCTGCGCTCGACCTGCACGCTGACAGCCTCTTTCAACCGCGCGAGATTCTCTTGCGCCTGTGCCAACTTTGCTTCGCGCTCACGCACCGTGGCGCGTCGCTTTCCAAAGTCGAAGATGTCGTATGTCAAAGTGAACCCGAAAGTACCGAAGTTACGATCCACAAATGGCACACCGTTCTGATAGCTGTGGCGCGCGATCGCGGTGACGTCCGGTATGTAGGCCGACTTGGCGGCGATCACCCCGGCCTTGGCTTGCTCCACTGCCGCGGCTGCGGCCTCGATCTGCGGATTCTCCGCCCAAGCGATTCTTTCGTATTCATCACGGGGGCGATCCTCCAAGCTGGTGGGCTGCACTGCGCTCAGTTCCAGCAATGTGTCCAGCGGCAGCCCCAAGAGATCGTTCAGCTCCGTACTGAAGTCCGACAGTTGAAGATCGATGGTAAGCGCGGTCTGCTCGCTCTGGAGCAGCCCAGCACGGCCTTCGATGGTTGCGATCCTGAGCGCACTGCCATTTCGCACATCCTCTTCACTTTCGCGCAGACGCGTCTGGGCGAACGCCGTCTCCTGTTCGGCGGCGCGCTTTTGGAGGCGCGCGGCCAGGATCGCGTAGTACAGCTCATGAACCCGCAGCGCCACCTCCGTTTCAGCCTTCTTTACTTCGTCCCGCGAAGCGGCGATCTCCCATTTCGCAATCCGGTCGGCCTGGTGTATGCGGATCAATTGGGTGAGCGGCTGAGCTAACATGGTTCCGCTGCCGACAAAGGTCTGCTTGCCCTGGTCGATCAAGGTATTGCTTGTGGGGACCAGGCCAACACTGGGAAGGACTCCGAAAGCGCCTGCGGGGATCTCGATGCTTTGGAATGCGGTCGTGTGGAGGACGTTCGATTGATTCGTGAGTTCGGGGAAATAGCTCGCCTTCGCTCCGGCTCTCTTCTGTTCGCTTTCCGTCACCCTCAGCCGCGCTATCTTCAGGGCGCGGTTCTGGCTGAGCGCAAGTTGGACTGCCTCGGTCAAGGTCAGGCGGCGCACTTCCGCCGCGTTCTGCGCAGTTGCCAATAGCGCAACCAGTCCGACAATGTTGACAATCCGGTAGAAATGCGCACGATGCATTTACATATTCCTCAAGACTTGGTAACTGAGTTTGTTAGGTCGCAGGAACAGCATCAAAAGCAGATACGCCACGGCCATCCACGCGATGAACGTGAATCCGTCGGCCGTCGACAGCGTGAATGCCTGCGCCCGCACTTGCTGGCTCAAAATACTCACCGCCCGCGCATGTGCTTCTTCGGCTCCGTTCGACGCCGGCAGCAGCCCGCCGGTCAGCATGCGGACCCGTTCGTCGGTGAGCCAACTGCCCACGTCCACATGCAGGCCCAGCAGGTTGGAATGAAACTTCTCGCGCTCGGAGAGAAAACGCGTCATCACCGCCACTCCCACCTGGCCGCCGAAGATGCGGATGAAGTGCATGAAGCCCGCAAAGGTAGCGGCGTTTGTTGGGCTTGTCAGCGCGCCCGCTTCCAATCCTTCCAGAACGATGCTGCCCACCAGTCCGATGTACGTGCCTGCGAGACCCGCCGCCAACAGGAGTTCCACCAGCTCGAAGTTGTTTCCCGCCCAGGAGCTATCCACGTGGCCGCAGACCCATACCGCTGCTGCGACTGTCGTCAGGCCGGCGGACAGAACCAGCCGCGAACTGGTATGGATCACCAACACCGCCACCAGCCACACGACGGCAAACATCGGGATCGCGACCCAGGCGAGCGCCCGGCCGATCTCGAGCGGCCGGTATTGTTGGATATTGCCCAGAAAGCTCGGCACCAGAATAATGGTCGCCAGGTGAACGAATTTGAATACGAAGATCGAGAGCGCCAGTATGATCGTGTTCCTGCCATTGAGGAAGGAGAGCACCAAAGTAGGATTCGGCTGCAGCAGCCTTCGCACTACGGTGGATCCCAGCAGGAACAGCCCCGCCGCGGACATCGCTACAACCGTGCCCGAGTGCAGCCAATCCAGCCTCTCGCCTTGATCGAGGGCGGCGTAAAGAAGGCTCAGCCCGACGCTAAAGTAAGCGAACCCGCGCCAACTCGGGCGAAGCCCCGGTTGCGGCCGCCGCGGGACGCCGAAATAGATGCAGATCATCATCACCGGGGTGAGCACCGCGGCAGTCCAGAAGATCCAGTGCCAGGAAAGCCGCTCGATATACCAGCCTTCGAGCAGGGACGCGAAGTTGCTTACGAAAACGATATCGGCCGCATATGCGGCGATTCCAAAGATGATCAGCCGCTTCGGCAGAGTCGTCAGAACGAAGGTCAGCGTGAGCGAATAGAAGGTGCCGGACGCCACGCCCGCCACTACCAGCAGCGTCACCATGATCCAGTAGTTCGGGGAAAACGGCAGCACCACGGAGACAACCGTGAAGACCGCCGCGGCGGGAAGCAAAATCCTGCGCTGGCCAAACAAAGAGTTCACGAAAACGACGAAGACGCCGCTGAACATCATCGCCATGTTCAGCGCGGTGGGTAGCCACGAGCCCTCATCGAATCCGTAACCGAGCGCGCCGCGGAGATCTGCCAGCCCGACGCTGACCAGCCGCGAGTTGAGGGTCGCCGCCCCAGCGCCCAGGAAGACGCCGAGAATTCCGATGTACGGATTCGTGGTGCTTGCCGTTGGGGCTGCCGGCGCGGAGGGACGAACGGTCTTGGCTTCTGGGACGGTCCCCGTCATTGCCCGGTCCGGCTGGTGTGAATGGTCGCGATCACGGAGAGACCCGGCCGCAGTCGCTCGGCGGTCGATTGCCCTCCATCCAGAACGATCTTCACAGGCACGCGCTGCACGATCTTGGTGAAGTTGCCGGTGGCGTTATCGGGCGGCAGCAGCGCAAACTGCGATCCGCTCGCCGGAGAGACGTGCTCGACCTTGCCTCTAAACGTAACGCCCGGAAACGCGTCCACGCGGATCTCCGCCGGGTCGCCAGAGCGGATATGACGGACCTGCGTCTCTTTGTAATTCGCCTGCACCCAGACGTCGCTCTGCACCAGCGAGATCACCTGCGTGCCGGGACTGACCAGTTGTCCGGTGCGCACCTTGCGTTCACTCACGATTCCGTTTTCTGGAGCAACGATTCGCGTGTATCCCAAATTTGTCTGTGCCAGTGCGAGGGAGGCTCTCTTTGCGTTGAGATCGGCGCGCAGCAGGAGTTCCTGCGAATCGAGCACGGCACGCTGACGCTTTTGTGCCTCGAGTTCGGCCTTTGTACTCTCGAACCGCGCGTGCGCACGGGCCAGATCGGCTTGCCGGCTTGCCAATTGCGCTGTCGCCGTGCTAAGGTCCGCTTCGCGGCTAGCGAGCTGTGCACGAAAGCGCTCCGCGTCCGCCACCACCTGCTCGAGTTTCTGACGCGTTGCCGCCTCAGCCGCAATGAGGGCTTCCTGCCGGCGGCGCTCTAACGTTGTTCGTTGGACGTCCGCTTTGGCTCCATCGATCGCGCTTTTGGAGTTGACAATCACGGATTGCGCCGCCTCGATCCCGGCCTCCGCTGCCGCGATGTCCGCTTGCGCTGCGCGAATGCCATCTTCAGCTTGAAGAATCCGGGCATCCTGCAATTCTTTCTGCCGCTGATTGTTTACGAGCGCATTTTCGCCGTAGGTTACGGCCGCCTCGGCTTGCTGCACCTGGGCGCGAAAATCGTCATCCCGCAACTGTACAAGTAACTCTCCCGCTTTCACCGGTTGATAGTCGGAAACCCCGACAGTAGCCACCAGTCCAGCGACCTTGGTGCTCAACGGCGTCAGGTCCGCTCGCACGTAGGCGTCGTCGGTTTTTTGGGAAGCCCGCTCGCTGGCCCAAGTGTTCCAGTTGCCGGCGGTTAAGAACAAGATCCCCGCGGCCATGAGCAGAATCGTTGCCGGGACCATCAACTGTCTCAAACGTTGCGCCCAACGCGGGCTCTTCCTAACAGAATCGGTTTGCGAGTCAGCCATGCTCTCCTCCTGCGTAGGTTTGCAACGTCATGAGCTTGTCCATAGAATCGGAGGCAAGCGCGATTCCAAACGAATCATCACCTGAGACAGACGGGAATCTAACTATAAAGGGCGGTTGACGAGAGCAGAAGGAAGCGAGTGCAAGACGCAGGTGTCGGACTTTGCGGCTTGGTGTCGAAAATCCGACGGCCAGCGTCGGAACAGACCCACGGCGGCCTCACGTCTAATTGGCCCGTGTTCTGGCAGCACTTTTGAAGGTGTTGTTGGAGTCGGAACGATGGAGGCAGGTGTTAGTGTGAGGCGGCCGCGTTAGCCACGGCGGGAAACTTGGCTAGAAATATGGTGACCGCCAATAAGTCTGCGCAACCGCCTGGGCTGAGCCTGCGCGCGATCAGTTCATCATCAAACGCAGCAAGCTTTTCCAGGCCGTCGCGCGCGAAAACACCACCCTGGAGCAGCAAATTCCGAGAGTATTCGCGGACATAATCAAGGCCGGCAAGACCCCCACGGGAAACGAGGTTTGTATCGCCATTCACGGCGAGTAGGTGTAGCAGGACCTGCAACAACACAGTTTCTTCGCGGAATCCGGCCAACTGCAAACGATCGTATACAGGCAGAGCAACAGAACGCACGGTGGAATATCCGGAAGCAGCCTCACCCCTGGCGCCGGCGATCCCGTACATGCGGAAGACGCGCTCACCAGCCGTGTCCGCCGTTTCTGTCCCGGCAAGTTCGCGGTTCACCAAGTGCCTGCAGGTGGCGGCGACTTCTGTACAGATTCCCTCCCGAGTTAATCGAATGCCGTTCGCCAGAAGACGTCCGGCAGAAGCACATAGCAGGCCCAGCGAGAAAATGGCCCTTTGTGCGTGTTGATGCCCTGTGTCGCCTCGAACATGTCCTTCTCACAGAGTAGACCGGCGGGACGCACGGCAGGCAGGAAATCGCACGGCGGAATTTGGGCAGCACGGCAACCGATCTCGACAAAGCGTGGAAACCAGCTGGAGAGTACGCGCGCACTTTTCAGAAATGTGGAAATGTTCATGTCCTGGTGCGCACCGGAGTTGCGTCGATCCACGAGCCCAGGTTTTGGCGTGAGCATCAGCTCTGCCAGCAAGGCCCCAGACGCGTACTTCCTGATCAAAGCTGCTGTTCTGCCGGCGTGCTCCGAGACTGGCAAGCAGTTCGCGCTGCTAACTTCATGCGCGCAGATCAAAGCAGTTCACCATCGTTCGGATTTGTTTAATTAATTCCGGCAGCGAATGGCGGCGCGACCGGCCGCATTCGCGTGCAGGCTGGCCGCACAACAGGCATTGCCGCGCCGGCACTCCCATTTGCGCCCGTGACAGCGGAGCACCGTCAGTGGTAATCACGTCGATATCCCACAGGCGGTCGATCGGGTGCCGTTCCTCGAGGTCCATGGCCGCTGACTTTAGAACGCGTGCGTCCGCATCTATGACGTAGATTCCTTCCGGGCCGGTACTCCGCCACAAAACCAGGCGCGAAAGCACAGGCCAGGTACGGAGGCCGATCAACGTATCGAGTTCCTGCAGGAAGATTTCCATCGCGCGCCGCGGGAACCAGCCGTCTTTCACAGGGCCGGGCATGACGATGGTGACTGAAACCAGCGGCTTGCCGAATTTGCTGAGAGCAGCGGCTTGCCGTGCTGCACGCTCCTCCTTCACATCCAACAGTTCATCCAGGCTGACGACCGGGCCAGAGGCAGTCGCCATTAGTTTTTCACCTGCCTCACGACGTCAATGACGCTGCCATCCCGGTACCGAATGATTGCAACAGGGCGATCGTTGAATTCGAGGGGCTCTGGCTCACCCGTCAGGGCCAGGGCTCGCTCGTGCAGTTCTTCGATGGTCACAACCGGCAAATGGGCATCGCGTAGCCGCTGGTCAATTTCGGGGCGTTTTGAATTCACGGCGATGGCATGGTCGGTCACTACGACGTCGATGGATTCGCCCGGCGTGACCAGCGTACTGACGCGGCGCACCACAGTGGGGATTCGGCCCCGGACCAGCGGAGCGACGACGATGGTCAAATTGGCGGCGGCGGCAACGTCACAGTGTCCTCCCGATGCGCCGCGAATGACCCCATCGGATCCGGTGATCACGTTCACGTTAAAATCCACATCGATCTCCAGCGCGCTGAGGATGACCACATCCACGCGGTCGACGTAAGCGGCTTTCGACGTGGGGTTGGCATATTCGTTCGCCGAGATCTCAAGATGGGCCGGCGAGGTGCGCAGCGATTCCGCGCCATCACTGTCGAACGACTGCACGTCAACGACGGCCTTCACCAGCCCTTTCTTGTGCAGGTCGGCGATGGCGCCAGTGATGCCGCCGAGCGCGAACCCGGCGGTAATCCCCAGTGCAGCCATACGCTCCTCCAGGAAGCGCGTGGCAGCGGTGGAGGCTCCACCTGACCCGGTCTGCATGGAAAAGCCATCTTTGAAGTAGCCGGAGTGCTCGATCACGGCCGCAGCGCGCCGCGCAATCAGCAATTCGCGAGGATTTTTTGTTATGCGCGCGGCGCCCACGCCGATGAGCGAAGGGTCACCAATGTCCTCCCTTTGCACGATCAGGTCCACGCGATCCTGCGAGACACTCGCAGGATAGTTTGGGAAAGGAACGATCTCCGGCGTCAGCAGCACGACCGTGCGCGCATATTGAGCATCCACTTTCGCGTAGCCCAGTGATCCGCAGCTCAATTTCCCACGCGACCCGTTCGCGTTACCAAACTCGTCGCAGCAGGACACACCGAGAAACGCCACGTCGATCTGTAATTCGCCGCTCTGGATGAGATGAACCCTTCCGCCGTGGGAGTGAATCTGTGCCGGAACTTCCATCAAACCGTTGGAAATAGCTTCACCGAGCTTGCCTCGCAAACCGGAGCTGTAAATGCCAGTGATTACGCCGTTCTTAATGTGTTCAACCAGCGGATCATGGCAGTTCAGCAGCGAGCTCGAGGCGAGTGTCAGGTTCTTGAATCCCATCCGGGCCACAGCATCGACCACCGTGTTGATCACCTTGTCACCCTCGCGGAAGGCGTGATGGAACGAGATGGTCATGCCATCTTTCAGACCTGATCGGTTGATCGCCTCCTCGAGCGAGCCGCACCGCTTGCGGTGCAGCTTCCTTTCCGAGTCCGCCAGATACGGCGTTTGCGCATAGGCGCCGGCGAACTCCGGCAGTCGCGAAAGTTGCAGATTCTGTCTTGCGGGCTCTTCGATTACGGTGTTCATAATTGTTCTCTTCCAAGGAGCTTATTGTCACGCGACATAGTCGCGGCTCAGCAATTGTTCCGCCTCTTTGATCACAGGTGGATCGACCATTTTCCCGTCCAGCGATGCCACGCCTAGTCCGTTGCGGCGGGCAGCGTCTGCCACTGCAATAACACGCCTGGCATATTCCAAGTCCGCAGGCGAAGGCGCATACGCCCGATGCAGGAGGTCAACCTGTTTTGGATGAATTAGTGACTTGCCATCGAACCCGAGCTGTTTAGCGAAGTGCACTTCCCTCAGAAAGCCTCCCTCGTCGTCGACGTTTCCATAAACCACGTCGAATGCGTCGATATGCGCGTTTCGGGCGGCATGCAGTACCGCAGCGCGTGCGTAGAACAACTCCGGCTCGGAGCCGCCGCTGCGCCTTGTCCCCATGTCCACCAGGTAGTCGAATCCGGCCAGTGCGATGGCGATCATTCGTGGCGAAGCAGTCGCGATGGAGAGCGCATTCACAACGCCGGATGCGGATTCAATAGCCGCGATCAGCTTAGTCTCGCCCACCGGACGGCCGTTTTCTTTTTCCAATCGCGCCACATGCGATTCGAGCTCGTGAATCTCGCCGGCGCTGTCGGTCTTTGGCAATCGAATCACATCTGCCCGGCCCCTGATCGCAGCTCCTAAGTCTTTGAGTCCGTATTCGGAAGTGAGCGGGTTGATGCGAACCACTCTCTCAATGTCTTTATAGGCGGGATGATTCAGCACCTGGAAGACGAGGAGCCGTGC
>Ga0335079_10002049_pt1 | contig 23252 bp, 27 predicted proteins | sample Lox_Sample_33_FD_206719 | JGI IMG/M metagenome (GOLD analysis project Ga0335079, IMG submission 206719) | Soil microbial communities from Loxahatchee National Wildlife Refuge, Florida, United States - Lox_Sample_3.3 | ecosystem: Environmental > Terrestrial > Soil > Wetlands | place: USA... | reverse complement strand
ACTCTCTTCTACATTCTTGGCGGCCTCACCCACGCCGACTCCGGGCGCGTAATGATCGACGGCGTCAACTTCACCGCGCTGTCAGATTCGGAGCGCACCCGGCTGCGCCGCACCAAAATCGGCTTTGTCTTCCAGAAATTCAACCTGCTGCCAACACTCACCGCCGAAGGCAACATCGAGATCGCGCGCGATATTTCCGGCAAAGGCGATGGCGCCGAGGAACGCAAACGCGTCCGGAACGTGACACAACTGCTGGGTATCGAGCAGCGCCTGGCGCACCGCCCGGCGGAGTTGAGCGGCGGCGAGCAGCAGCGCGTCGCCCTGGCGCGGGCTCTCGTCAACCAACCTGCCATCGTGCTGGCCGACGAGCCCACCGGCAATCTCGACACCCAGAATTCGGAGATTGTGCTGAAGATGCTGCGCCGCTCGAACCAGGAGTTCGGCCAGACCGTGCTGATGATCACCCACAATCCCGAGGCCGCAACCTACGGCGACCGCATCATCCACATGCGCGATGGATCAATCGTACCGGCGGAGAAGGATCCGCAGTGGAGCTTCGCGCACGACTGAGATTATTCTTCCCCGAACACCTCAGCCGTGAACGCCTGCAATTCGGCGCCGTGCAGCCATGCGTCCGGACGCAGTCCCGCCTTCATGCAAGTTTGCGCCAGGAACGTCTCGCGGTCCCATCCCCACTCTACTGGAACCTGTGGCAACAGCAAGCCGCGGCGGCTGCCCTGCATCACGACCAAGCCATGCTTGCCCACCACAACATCTTCCGGTGTGATCGGCTGCAAGGCCGAAAGAACGCTGATCTCGATCTTCAGCTCGCCAGCCTCTTCGATCGTGACCGGCTCGAAGCGCGGATCGTCAAACGCGGCCGATCGCGCCGTTTCGGCAACGGTCTGGTATAGAGCCTGCTGGGAAAAGATGTAGCCGATGCAGCCGCGCAGCCGCCCTTTGCGATGCAACGTGGTAAATGCCCCGCGCGGTTCGGCCAGGTGCTCACTCGGCGGAGTGAGATCGAGCGGCAGGTCCTGCAACGCCGATTCGATGGATTGGTGCGCCAGACGCAGCAGAGTCTGGCGCTCGGCGGGAGAATACTCCGCCGTTTCCGGCGCCAGCGCCGGGGCAGCGTCCTCAGGTGACGGGAACATCGTTGCGCTTCCTGCGGCGGCTGAGCACGAAGGAACGCCTGCGGCGGCGCCGCTCTGACGTCTGGTCGATTCGCTTCCAGAAGGCGACGAAGTAGTCGGCTGCCGACCACAGCGACAGCGCCACCATCACCCAAATCGACACGATGGCGATCGGGTGTACGGGCAGGTACAAAAAGTACGCCCAGTGATGGTCGATGATGGCGGCGACCACCGAAACGATCTGCACGAACATCTTCAACTTGCCCAATTCGCTGGCTTGGATGGTGAAGCCTTCCGAGGCCGCAATCGAACGCAAGCCGCTGACCAGAAACTCGCGTCCAATGATGATCACCGCCATCCACGCGGGCACGATACGCGGGTTGAACTGCACCAGGGTGATGAAGGCGGCGGCGATCAGCAGCTTGTCGGCCACCGGGTCGAGCAGGATCCCCATGGTCGTGACCTGCGCCCGACGACGCGCCAGGTAGCCGTCAATCGCGTCGGTGAGCGAGGCCGCAATGAACACCAGCGAGGCCAGCAGTTCGCGCTCGCCGTTAGCGGAGCTGAAGCGGTTGCTGGACAAAATCCAGATCAGCACCGGAATACTGAAAATGCGGGTGAGCGTGATGTAGGTTGGGAGGTTCACAAAAGATGGAGCACGCCGCTCCGGCAGCCGCTGCCAAGGCGATTATGCGCTTTCAGTCAGATTGAAAGCAATCGCAGGAAGGAGGCTGCGCTAATCGTCGTGATGGACCTCAATTTCGTCCAGCATGAGCGGCGCTTCGTACTGCTCCCAGTAGCTGTAGCCGACGGGAATCCCCTTGCTCCAGTCCATCACGCTCAGCCATAGGCGCAAGGGCACACGCAGGCTGCTGGCGTGCGGCGATTGCGGCCCGCCCCTCACAGACGCCACGGCTCGCAGCAGCGTGGCTCCGGCGATATACAGCGCGATCGCGGGAAAGGCAATCGCTATAACGAGCAAGCGCAAGCAGAAATACAGGCGTGACATGATGACCTGGCGATGAGGCGATCCGACGACTGCAATAATTTGGACGCTATTATGCCTCAACTGGTGGCGCGGCAACCGGCATCCAACAAAATTATTTTTGGGTTTCAATTCAGGAACAGCTCCCGTTTGAGGAGCTGTTCGCCATGCCGAGTTTACCGGTTCGTAACTACGCGTAGATGCCGCGTTGCCGAATCGTATATGCCACCCGGTCTATCGCCAGCATGTAGGCGGCGATGCGGTTGTTCACGTGATGGGTCTCGGCATAGCGCACCACATCCTCAAACGACGACACCATGATGTGCTCAAGCTGCTCGTTCACCACCGATTCTTTCCAGAAGTAGCCCTGCCGGTCCTGCACCCACTCGAAGTAGGACGCAGTGACGCCGCCGGCATTGGCCAGGATATCGGGCATGACGAACACATGCTTGTCGGCAAGGATGTCGTCGGCCGCGGCGGTAGTAGGTCCGTTGGCGCCCTCCACCAGGATCTTCGCCTTCACCTGAACGGCATTCGAGGAGGTGATCACGTTCTCGGTGGCGGCGGGGATCAGGATCTCGCAATCGGTCACCAGCAGATCCTCCGTCTTCCTGCGCTCCGCGCCCTTGAAGCCGTGGATCGTTCCTTCCTTTTGCCGGTGGTCCCAGAGCGCCATGATGTCCATGCCGTTGGAGTTGTACAGGCCGCCATCCCACTCGCCAATCCCGACAATCTTGTATCCCGAGTTGTGCATCAGCAGCGCGGCGTTCGAGCCGACATTGCCGAAGCCCTGAATAATGACCCGCGTATTCTCGCGCGCCATGCCCAGCTTCTTGATCGACTCGTCGCAGATGATCATCACCCCGCGGCCGGTGGCCTCACGGCGGCCGCGCGATCCACCCATGTTCAGCGGCTTGCCGGTGACCACGGCGGTCACCGTTTGCCGCATGTGCATGGAGTAGGTGTCCATCATCCATGCCATTACCTGTTCGTTGGTGTTGACGTCGGGCGCAGGCACGTCTTTTTCGGGGCCGATGAACTCGATCAACTCGGAGGTATAGCGCCGGGTCAGGCGCTCCAGCTCGCCGCGCGACATGCTCTTGGGGTCGCAAATGACGCCGCCCTTGGCGCCGCCGAAGGGGATATTGACGACCGCACACTTCCAGGTCATCCAGCTGGCCAGCGCGCGCACCTCGTCGAGCGTGACATCGGGGGCGTAGCGCACGCCGCCTTTGGCCGGGCCGCGCGCGATCGAATGCTGCACGCGATATCCGGTGAAAACCTCCAGTTGCCCGCTGTCCATGGCCACGGGAATATGCACGATGATTTCGCGATTGGGCTGTCGCAGCACGCGCCACAGGCCTTCATCGAGCTGCAATTTTTCGGCCGCAAGATTAAAGCGCGCGGCCTGTTGTTCCCAGGGATTACGTTCCTGTTCGACGCTATGAGTTGTGGTAGCCATAAATTCTCCGAATGACTGCGGAAGATTGCAGCACGAAATTGGGCGCAGTGAATACGTGCGCGCGTTTCAGCCCATTTCGCGCAAAGGCCGCGCGAAATGGGGACCCTGCGGGGCAAACCTACAAAGTATATGCAGGGGCGAGGAGGGCTTGCAAGTAAACCGCCTAGGGAATGTCTTAGTTTGAAATTTCATCTTCCAGAAAAGACATCGCCGCTCGGATTGCCGCTTCGTCGGTTCTCTCAGAGACCCATGGAAAGTCGGACAATCTCCGCCGACGACACATCGGGTTTCACCGCGACTCGGGTTTACGACCAAATTCGATGATGTGATCGTCGATATAACGGGTGATGATCTGTTGCCAAATGCCTGCAATGAATAAAACTATTGATCCGATGATGATCCCCAATTTGTATTGCGCAAACAGGCTGCCGGCTTCGTTCCAGAGCGAAAAGAGGAGACCGATCTCGGCGGCGATATACAGAAGTAGAACTGACGAGGCTCGAAATGCCACATGTTGGCGAGCTTGTGGCGGAATTTCCAATATACACTGCGATTTCGCCACGTACTTCCCCAAGTCATCGAAATAACCGAGCCCCGACTTTCGCGGTCCTTTAACGCCACAACGGTACAGAACGAAGTCAATGCTCTGGTGGATTACATAACGGTTGACGGCGAACCAAATATTGCCCACCGCAAGGGCAATCGCGGCGGCGATTAAGACATGCTGCCATGACTCCCATGGATGGGATTCGGGACATGGGAACCAGGACTTGTGAGCGACATAGGCTGCACCGATGATCAGCACGCCTGGAAACAGATGACGAAAAAAGGTGCCGAGGTTATCGGTGATCGTCTGGACGATGCCGGCGTTGGGTTTATCGTCTTGCGGCATGGTTGTAGACTCTCTTCCCAAGTCCCCTCAGAATAAGCCCATCGTCAATCCGTTTGGCAGGGACCAGCCGCGCAGCGGCGATACTTGTGTTAGCCGCGGGCTTGAGCCCGCGGTCGAAGAGGGGAAAAAACGGGAGCCGCGGAGCGGCGGCACAGCGCTGCGCAATTGCGGAAGGTGCCGTCCCTAAAGGGACCCAGGATCATTCTTGCCATCCTGATCCGCGGGCTGACGCCCACGGCTAAAACAGATGTCGCCCACCGGCTGGACATCACAGGCGTCCACTCCGCGATTACGCGGCTTCGACTGTCAGCTTCAACCCCATGGCCTTGGTGACGGCCACTAACGTCGATAGCCGGGGATTGCCGCGCGGCGACAGGGCTCGATAGAGACTTTCACGCTCGATGCCTGCAGACTCTGCGACTTTTGCCAGGCCGCCTCTGGCTTCGGCAACTCGTCGTAAAGCAATGAGAAGAACCCGCGGTTCGTCCGCCTCTTGCAAAGCTGCCTTGAGGTATTCGGCAGCGAACTCCGGGTCCTCACGCAGCTCTTGAAGCAGCGCTTTGTCATGGGAGATGCTGGCCTTGCGTTTCATCGCTTACCCGTCCTTTCCTTATGGTCGTGGAGGTAGTGAACCGCCCGGGCGATGTCGGATGCTTGTCTTCGCTTGTCACCGCCGCACAGGAGCAGTACACGCGTCCTGCCCAGCATCGCATAATAAACGCGATATCCGGGTCCCGAGTCGATCCGCAACTCCGACACACTGTCGCGCAGCGGCTTGCAATCGCCGAAGTTGCCAAGTGAAAGCCGGTCAATTCGAACTGCTATCCGGGCGCGTGCCTGAGCATCCCTTAAACCTGACAACCACTCGCCGATCACATCTTTGCCCGTTGGCGTGATATACCGGCGAATCTCGATCATTGGATGATTGTAACTTATAAGTTACTTGCCTACCAAGCTTCGGCACTGATGCAATCGTCGAGGAATTCTCCTACCGTATAATCCCGAATACTTCTTCGCCCATGCTCACCCCCGACTATCGCGGTTTCCTTGAGCTCAGTCGCAACGCGACACTAATTCCTGTCGCCAAGACGCTCAGTGCCGACTTGCTGACGCCGGTGGGCGCGTTTCTCAATGTCGCCGCCAAGCAGAAATACGCGTTCCTGCTGGATTCCGTGGAGGGCGGCGAGAAGATCGGGCGCTATACGTTTCTCGGCGCGCAGCCACGGACAGTCATTACCGCACATGGAAATCAAGCGACCATCCGCGAAGGTTCTTCCACGCGAAAGTACCAAGGCAGCCTGATCGATCTGCTGCGCCGGCACCTGGGGCAGTACCGGCCCGCTCCGGTCGCGGGACTTCCGCCGTTTACCGCGGGCGCCGTCGGATACTTCGCCTATGACATGGTGCGGCAATTCGAGCGCCTGCCCGAGTGCGCCAAAGACGACCTCCGCCTGCCCGATTGCGTTTTCACCTTCTACGACCGGCTGCTGGCTTTCGACCATCTGCGCCACCAGCTCCACATCATCGCCGCTGCCGACGTACGCTCCGAGTCGCCGCGCATAGCCTACGACCGCGCTCTCGCCGACATCTCCGCCATCGAACGAACGCTGGACCAGGGGTTGCGCGGACAACACCTTCCCGGGCGGCCTGCGGGCAAGCCGCGGCCGATCAATGTCCACAACCGCACCTCGCACGCGGACTTCGTAAGCAGCGTTCGGCGCGCCAAGGAATACATCGCGGCGGGTGACATCTTCCAGGTCGTGCTCTCGCAGAGGCTGGACTTCAAACCTGCCGCCGAGCCGTTTCAGATCTATCGCGCCCTGCGCACCGTGAATCCTTCGCCCTACATGTTCTTCCTCAAGCTCGACGATCTGCACGTGCTGGGCGCGTCTCCCGAGATGCTGGTGCGGGTCACGGGACGCAAGCTGGAATACCGTCCCATCGCCGGAACCCACAAGCGCGGCGCCGATGCCGCCGAAGACGAGCGCCTGATCGAGCAACTGCGCAACGATGAGAAAGAACGCGCCGAGCACGTCATGCTGGTCGATCTCGGGCGCAACGATCTCGGTCGCGTCAGCGAATACGGTACGGTGAAGGTCCGCGACTTGATGTACGTGGAGAAGTATTCGCACGTCATGCATCTGGTATCGGCGCTGGAGGGCGAGCTGCGCGGCGATCTAGACGCGCTCGACGCGCTGGCGGCGTGTTTTCCGGCAGGCACGCTCAGCGGCGCACCCAAAGTCCGCGCCATGGAGATCATCGAAGAGCTGGAGCCGGTGCGGCGTGGCGTTTACGGCGGCGCGGTGCTCTATGCGGATTACGCCGGCAATCTGGACTCGTGCATTGCCATCCGCACCATGGTCCTGCATCGCAGTCGCGCGTATGTTCAGGCCGGCGCAGGCATCGTCGCCGATTCCGATCCCGAGAAGGAATATCAGGAGTGCGTGAACAAAGCCAGCGCGCTGCTACGGGCCTGCGAAGCGGCGAGACGTTAGGCCCGGCGCTCACTGCTCCCGTGAGGGGGTCACTTCCAGAGCGAAACGGTGCTTGCTTGCCGGATCGTCGGCTGTGAAAACCGTGGTCGGCTTGCCCACGGCCGCTAACACATTCGAGCTGGCGCGCACCTCCCGTATTGGTATGGAGTCGCCTCTGCCTGCAGGCTCAGCAGCCACCGATGAAATTGCCGCGGTTACCGCCATCTGCAGACCTTCAGGAGTTTCTGTAACCCGATAGGCGTCAATGTTGATGCCAATGTCCACATATATCGGGGCACCCTTTTCGCCAAGGCCGACCGGCAGCCGGATCCCGGCACGCATGCTCGTACGATCGTCGCTCATGGGGCGAGAGGGCGAAGCGGTGGTCTCCAAGGTGAAGCTTCGCTGGTTGATCATCTTGCCTTCGTCCGTCTCCTTGAGAACGAAATTGAGCTTGTAGTAGCGCAGCATGGCGGGCGGTTTTGCCGCATTGCTGGTCTCCTCCGTCTCTTTTTGCTGCGCAAAACAGACCGCAGAGCCGGCAAGCAGTGTGAGTAGCACGGCCAGGGACACTTGACGCTTCATCAGTCTTCTCCTTCGGTACCGCTGCTGTGCTCCAGCGGCGGAATAGTGATGGGTGAAATATCAGTAGTGCTGTTTTCGTCGCGGAGGAATGGACGCAAAGCCTCAGGAGCGTTCCGCGCCAACGCAAACAACGCGCGTTCTTCCTGATCCAGTGCCACCGGCGTAGGGAATTGGCTTTGTACCCGAGCTGGCCTTGAAACGGCTAGCGTTGCTTGTTGTTGCGTGCTCGCCTTTGCAGTCCGACGACGTACGGGCCCTTCCGCCATGCTGCGCGCTTCATCGCTAGAAATCACGGCGATCTTGTGTGAGGCAGGAGCGGCAGGCGCATTCTGCTGAACCCATTGTGGGCGCGACGATCGATGCTGGTAGGCGTGACGCACGCCAGTCCACACCAGCGTCCCAACCACTGCGATTGTCGCCACCGCCAAGCGCCATGCCCAGCCCAACCGCGGCATACTGGGGACATGCGCCTGCAAGCGTCGTAGCACACGCTCTTCGATTCCCGGCAGGGGTTCGGCCTCGCGATACTCCGCCAACGCGTCGTTCAAGATTCCATCGAGATCGTCGGTCTGTTTCATGGCTTCACTTCCGATCGGGCCGCGAGCTTCTCTTTCAGGATCTGGCGTGCGCGAAAAATCCGGCCTCGCACCGCGGCCTCAGAAATGCCGAGCACCTCGCCAATCTGCCGCGTGCTCAACTCTTCCATCGCGGAGAGCACCAGCGGATGGCGCAGCTCGTCGGGCAGTGCGGCAATCAGCCGCCGCACTTGATGCACACGCTCACGGTGGATGGTCACGGCTTCCGCGTTCACGGCGTTGCTTGCCGGATCCAGTTCGCCCAGTTCGTCGGGTCGAACTTTCCTCAAACCATCGACGGCCAGGCGAAAGGCGATGCGCGCCAGCCATGCCCGCATATCGAGCACGCCCTTGGTGCCCGCGCGATGCACCCGCAGAAAAACCTCCTGCACTACGTCCTCCGCATCGTGCGCATTGTGCAGGACCCCGTAGGCGACTTTAAAGACGAAGCGCGAATGCTCGCTGATGACCGCTTCCAGTTCCGCCAGCTCTGCCGTGCTTTGCAGCACCCGGTCCGTCTCCCGCAACGAGAATGTGGAGCTGATTGGCTGCGCGCCCATCTTTGTGGCTCTCAGCAGCTAAGACGGACAGACACGGAAAGCGTTCGGGAAAATCTCAGCAGCTCAGGGCTTGGGGCTCGTGCGCTGCCGAAACCGCGCGTGTGTCGTGATTGCGGCGCATCAGCAATGATGCAAGGCGAGATGCATCGCGCCACTCGGCGCTGAATTCGAGGTGGGAGAAACGGCGGAGCAGAAGGTGGTAGTTCTAATTGCTAGTGCTGATTACCGATTGCTGGTTGCTACTTTCAATCATCTCTGGAACCGTGGTGAACTCGTAGCCTTCGGTCTTGTAGCGCGACAGGATTCGATCGCTCGCCTCGATGCTGGGGCTGCGGTCCACACCCATGCGCCCGTGTCCGCCGTCGTGCAGCAGGATGACGTTGCCGCCGCCAATCTGGCGCTCCGCACGACGGAAAATCTCGTCGGCAGGAATCTTCTCCCAGTCGTGACACGAGACATTCCACATGATCGGCTGCAATCCCATGGCCCGAGCGATGCGTAGCGTGATCGGGCGGCGTCCGCCGAACGGCGGACGGAAAAGTCGAGGTTCAACTCCCGCCGTATCGAAGATTACCTGCTGCGTCCGTTGCAGCTGGCGACGCACCTCCGCGGCAGGGGCAAAGATGAGATTGGGGTGGTCCCAGGTGTGATTTCCGATTGCGTGGCCCGCCGCGACAACGGCGCGCGCGATCTCCGGTTTCTGCTCGACGAATCGCCCAATCAGGAAAAATGTGGCTGTGACGCCGTGGCGCTCTAAAACTTCCAACAGCCGCCAGGTGTACGGATCGTTGGGGCCGTCGTCATAAGTGAGCGCGAGCCGGCGGGAACCGCGTCTCACGCCGATGAAGGTGCGCCCGTACACCTGCGACGTCGGCCACATGGTATGGAAGCCGGCCCAAGTGGCGACGGCGGCGGCCACGATTCCACCCGCGAGTGCTTTGGTCATCGTCACGATTGTAGCGGCTCCTGGCTTTTGGCTCTTGGCTATCTATGGGTTTACAAACAGTCCTGGCGTCGGATGCGTCCCAACGAATTCTAAGTAGTCTCTGGACAAAACTCTCTTAGCCTCCTCCCCCGATTCCCTTAAACCACTTACACCCAAAGCATAGATCGACAAAGCCGCTTCGCGATTGCGGAACTAGTTCCAGTACTAGGCGCCGGCATGTAATCCCAGGTAGTGCCTGAAAGCGAAGTTCCTAAGGCGAAAACCCTTTGCAAACTAGGCCCAACTGCTGGTTTCTCCAGAGTTGATGCCTCCCTAGTCTGAGGCCAGTGCACAAGCACGAAGCACGAGCTTTAGGAGAATAAGCTTTGAAAATGTATCTTGGAATCGCAGCGCTGGTATGCGCACTGAGCACACTCTGCCTGGCCGGAGATAACACCTACAATCAAATTCAGGCCATGTCGGGATGGCAAACCTGCAATAGCTGCGCCGGAAGCGGACCCGTGAACCACTCCATGGCGCAGCACATCAGAACTCCATCGATGACCGGCAACTCCACCAAATATTCGCTGGGCGGAAACTCGCCTTATCACAATGCCATCTGGTGGAAACAACTAGGACCTAATCCCAACGCCAGCCACTTTATTTACGACCTGTATTTTTATTTGACTACACCCGGCGCGGCGCAGGCGCTGGAGTTCGACATGAACCAGTCGGTCGGCGGGAAGAAATTTATCTTCGGCACGGAATGCAATATCAAGGACGGCCACCAATGGGACGTGTGGAATACAGCCGGCGGCCGCTGGGTCCACACCGGCATTGGCTGCTCGCAGCCTCCTGCCTATCGGTGGAACCATTTGACGCTGGAGTTTCAGCGCGTAGGCAATCAGACCAAGTTCGTTTCGGTCACGCTGAACGGCCACAAGAGCTACTTCAATCGCAGCTACAACGTCTATGGCGTGAACGCGCAGGAGTTGAACGCGGCCGTGCAACTCGACGGCGATTACAACCAGCAGAGCTACTCGGAGTGGGTCGACAAGATGACGGTCACCGCCTGGTAAGCTCTCTTCCCTCAGCAACAGCCAACGGGCGCCTCCCTCCGAGGCGCCTTTTTCGTGCGAAATGATCGCAGTGAAACTTGCTGACAAAATGGAAAAGGCTGTGACTTTGGTTATGCTCTAGCCGCCAACTCCTGCGAGGGAGTCCTCGGCGTGGAACATGTACCGTCACAGCCCCTGAGCAATCACCGCTTTCGCGGCTCCCAACCCCGGCTGACATCTCGCAATGCAGTCGGTTTTTTCGGGTTTGGCGGTCGTTCCGGTCACCCGGCTCGCACCGATCACCCAGCGTACTTCAGGGCGGCTACTTTTCGTTGCCGTCCTTTTTCTGCCGCCGACAAGAAGCACGGCCTTGGTTACGCTCCTGACGCCAGCTCCTGCGAGAGAGCCCACGCCGCGGATGCGTGCACCACCGCAGCCTCTGTGCGATCACCGCTTTCGCGGTTCCAAACCCCGGCTGACACCTCGCAGCGCAGTCGGTTTTTTCGGGTCTGGCGGTTGCGTCCGGTCGCCCGGCTCGAACCAATCACTCAGCTTACTTCGGATCAGCCACTTTGAGTTGCTGTCCTTTTCTGCCGTCGACGAGAGCCATCCTAACTGCGGATTCATAATTGTCAACGCCCAAGGTCTGTGCAATTGCCATTAATCGTCATGTGGAAATTGTTTTTCTAAGCGACACAATTCAGTCGAGTTCCGCATCGCTCCGGGCAATTTCCAAACCCGGTTCCACACCTTTTGCACAGAAATCCGGCATTGCTCGTATGCCGAACCAAGTCAGTTTCTTGACGGAATCGCATTTGTGACGCATCTTGAAAGCACAGGGAGCGAATGCCTGATCTGATCGCTTACGTGGACGGCGGATCGCACGGAAACCCAGGTCCTTCGGGAATTGGCGTCATTATCGAAGGCCCCGAAGGCGAGACCGTTCGCATCGCCAAATGGATTGGACACCAGGACAACAACGTGGCCGAATACCTCGCGCTGCTGGAGGCCTTGCAGCACGCCGTCGCGGTGAATGCCCGCACCCTGCACGTGTATTCCGACTCGGAAGTGATCGTCAAACAGATGACGGGCGAGTATGCCTGCCGCAGCCCGCGGCTGCATTCGCTCAATTGGACCTGCCGCAAACTGGCGCGCAGCGTAGAGTTCTCCATTGCCTATATCCCGCGCGAAAACAATCGCGAAGCCAACCGCCTGGCACACAAAGCGGCCAAGTCGCGCAAACGCGGGTGAGGTTCTCCGCATCGACCGCAGCATTAATGACGTTTACCGATGAGCGCCGCTTGAAGATGGGTGTCATCCTGAGCGCAGCGACCGCGCAACTATCCTGACAAGCGCTGTTTTTTTTGGCGCTTGGCGGGATAGTTGCTTCGGTCGCGAAGTCGAAGGACCGCTATTCCGGGAAGCGATCTCTCGCGTCTCGGCTGACATTCCTGTGACCCCCATCACTGCACACCGCCCACCGAAAAGCTCAGCATGGAGCTTCAGATCAGGGTGCCTGGGTACTCGCTGATCTATGCCTATCCAGGTCTCGAAAATCACGAGACCTGGGGCACCCATGACTTACGGAGCAACCCGCCATGCCCACCAAGACCATTATCGAACCTTTCCGCATCAAGAGCGTCGAGCCCATCCGCTGGACCACACGCGAGCAGCGCGAAGAACTGCTGCGCGCCGCGCACTACAACCTCTTCCTTTTGCCCGCAGACGATGTGCTCATCGACCTGCTCACCGACTCCGGCACGGGCGCGATGTCCACTGGCCAGTGGGCCGCCATCATGCAAGGCGATGAGAGCTACGCCGGCAGCCGCAGCTTCTCGCGTTTCCGCGATTCCGTCCAGGACATTTTCGGCTACCAGCACGTCATCCCCACGCACCAGGGCCGCGCCGCCGAGCGCATCCTGTTCAGCGTGGCCTGCAAGCAGGGCGACATCGTCCCCAACAACACGCACTTCGACACCACGCGCGCCAATATCGAGTTCCTCGGCGCAGAGGCCATTGACCTGCCCATCGCCGAGGCGAGCCAGCCGGCGAAGTGGCATCCCTTCAAGGGCAACATGGACGTGGCCGCGCTGGAAGCGCTGATCGCGCGTGTCGGTCGCGAGCGCATTCCGCTGGTGATGCTTACAATTACCAACAACTCCGGCGGCGGCCAGCCGGTCTCGATGGAAAACGCGCGCGCCGTCAGCGCCGTCTGCCGCATGCACCGCATCCCGCTGTATTTCGACGCCTGCCGCTTTGCCGAGAACGCCTGGTTCATCAAGCTGCGCGAGCAGGGCTACGAGCACAAAACACCGAAACAGATTGCGCAGGAGATGTTCGCGCTCGGCGATGGTTGCACCATGTCGGCCAAGAAGGATGGCATGGCCAACATCGGCGGATTCCTGTGCACCAATGATGGCGTGCTCGCCGCGCAGGAAAAAGATCTGCTCATCCTGACCGAAGGCTACCCGACGTACGGCGGACTCGCCGGACGCGATCTGGAGGCCATCGCCGTCGGCGTGCAGGAGTCGCTGGAAGAGGACTACCTGCGCTATCGGATCGCATCAACCGCCTATCTCGGCGATCACGTCACGAAAGAAGGTGTGCCCATCGTGCAGCCGCCGGGCGGACACGCCATCTATCTCGACGCCCGCGCCTTCCTGCCGCACGTTCCGCTCAACGAATTCCCCGGCGTCGCGCTGGCCGCGGAACTGTATCTCGAGGGCGGCATCCGCTCGGTCGAGATCGGCAGCCTGATGTTCGGCAAGGCCGCGAAGTGGGACCTGGTGCGCCTGGCGATTCCGCGCCGCGTCTACACCCAAAGCCACATCGATTACGTCATCGAAGTGATCTTGTCGGTGTGGAAACGCCGCGAACAAATCCGCGGCCTGCACCTGACCTACGAAGCGCCCTTCCTGCGCCACTTCACGGCATATCTGGAGCCGGTCGAGGTGGCAAAGGCGGTGGCGTACGTATAGGTGCTCGTGAGCAAGAAGATTGTAGGCTAGTCTTGGGGGACCCTGTGGCAGCGTTTTATTGCGGCGTGACGTCGAGGATCACCGTGGTCGTCTCGACTTCCCTTCCTGATCTACCAGCGACGGTAAAGAAGTAGCGACCAGGCACCGCATCTCGTAACGCCGTGATCCGCAAGGAACCCGAAATATAGCCCTGCGACTCGTATGGACCAGTCAGGTTGGCCTCCATTCCTTTTGGTACGTCTGTCACGGAGAACTGGACATCGCTTTTGTCTTTCACCCAGACTTGAGAAGTGCGGGAACCACCCGGCGACAGGCGTAGCGCGATAGGCGCCGGCTGGACCGAGAAGCTTCCGTGCGCGGGCTCGTAGTCGCCCGGGTTGAGGTCGATCTTCTGCTGGGGAGTGAGACACCATCGGAACGGCGGGTTGCGAGCGATAGAGTTCGCAGTATCGCCGCAATTGAGTACAGCGCCGAGTGTCCAGTCTTGTTTGCCGAAGCGGTTGATGGTTGCACCATCGTAAATGAAGCTCACTTTGCTTTTGCCGGGGGGTAGCTTGGCTTCCCCCCATACGCTCATTTCGGGCTGAGCATTTGCGGTGCTGTAAGGCGGCTTAAAGACACCGCGCATGATGCCGTTCCAACTGCAGTAGAGGCCTGGAGTCGTGACCTCCCATTCCACTTCGGCGAATTGGAATCGCCCCGCAGCGGTCGGGGCAATGCCGTGTACGGTCACATGGTCTTCGCCATAGACCTGTCCCGGATCCCACTGGTCGTGCCGGTAAGCCTCTGTTCGAACCGTTGCGTTTCCTGTAGGAACGCTGATCCACGACAGAGTGGCTTTCTGAGTGCGATTGATGGCGACGCCGCTAATGTCCAGCGGACCGTCGCGGAGTTGCCTCCAGATCTCGTTGGAAGGCACTGACGCCCTCAGTTGCTGGCGCCCCGCTTGCAAGCTGACGTAACCGCTTCTCCCTCCTGTCGAAAGACGAGTGCCGGCTGCATCCTGAACGCCGAAGAGCATTAAATAGTCGCCGGGGATCAGCACGTCAAGAGTTGCCGTAACCTCAAGGTGGTCGAACTTGGAGCTGCCCTCGGGAGCTACCGCTTTCGCGGTGACACCCACAAATCGTGCGGCTATAGGCCTCACGATCATGTCGCTATTGGTGAGGAGAGTCTCCGTCAAGAAGGGTTGGCCGGAGGCAGTTTTTCCGGTGGCTCGTACACTGATACGAACCCATCCGGGTTTGGCTGGGACAACCATACCGCTATAGGTCTGGCGCCCGACCTGGGTTAATTGCACAGGCACTACTTCGGCGGGATCGGGGGGAGCAAGCTGGACGCCGGCATCGGTGTCCCGCAGCCATGCTCTCCGCTCCTCGCGCACCTCAAATTTAGGAGGCTCTGGTCCGACGTCGCCCACCAGTTCGAAATTGATGTCGAGTTTGTCGCCGACAAAGCATTCGAAGGGCAGGTGTCGAGGGCGAATGTGGATTCCGCCAGAGCTCGATATTTCTCCTGTCTCCAACTCCATTGCCCGGAACTTGGCCGCAAATGCCTCCCCGGACTCCTTCAGCGGAATGACGGCTACTCTCAACTGCCCCTTTGTGGGTGTCTTCGGTGAAGCATGGATCTCGTAGCGGCCTTTGGCTGCTCTCTTGAACCCAATGACCTGATGGACGCCTTCTACAGGGATGGCCAGATCAAATCCCGCAAGCCATGATTCGTCAGGGTTGGCCTCGATCGTCCAGTGGACCTCGGGTTCCCTCGCGTCCGCGCGGCGCAGTTTTCGCCCATCTGGCAACAGAAGGACGACATCGGTGTTCGCGTCGGGAACGACAACGTCGAACATCACCTCCTCTTCCTCTTTCGGCAGATCGATAGTCACCGTCGCCGAGGGGCTGAAGGGGACAGCTTTTGCAATCTGAGCTCCCGGCGTGGAATGCAGAAGTCGCAGGTATTCAGCCATTCGCGATGTGAAGTGCGCCTGCACTCTTGCCGGCTCATGTAGTTGCTGAAAGGCATACTCGAAGGTGTAACGTCCGGCAGGCGCAGGCTTGCGGAAGGTGACGTTGACATACTGGCCGTAATCCTCTGATCCCAGCGGTGCCGGACCGTCAAACCCTTGCGCCCAACTGAATCCTTCCGACTCCGCATTTTCCGCGGTGACTTTCTGGCCATTCGGCAGAATGAGTGTTGCTGTTACAGCAGCAGTGCTTACTTTGGCCTCGATGAAATCCTCGGCAACAGGCGCCTCAGCCACCCTCAGGACAAGCCGATACGTTGCTGAGCCCGCAGGAACCACTGCCGCAGCGCTTTCCTGTTGCGCAGTCGCGTGCCCGCATTCAATGAGACACAAAAGAGCGAGGATGGTCAGAGCCAACCTTTGATTAGACATACAGATCACAGCAGGCTGCCATGAACACAGGCCAGCCGCAACAGCACATTCTCGTTTAAGACAAGCTATGCGGTTGCGGGAAGTGTGCGTCAATGTCGACTGACCTAGGCGGTTGTGACAAGCGCCTTACCATATGCGGCGGTCGCCATAGCTGTCCGGCCGCGCATCGGCACTCACGATCGGGCAGTTCAGCGCCTGCGCTTGCGCCACCAGCATGCGCCCGGACGGGACGGGCCAACTAGGACATTGCGTTGCGGTACCAACGCAGGACCCGGAGGGCGCGCAGGGTGTTCCAGCGGCTTGCCCTACCCACGTCGGTCTCCATCTCTAACGGAATACGTTCCCGGTGAAGCAGGTTGAGCGGCCAGCGCCCGTTCTGGTGGCCACGCGTGATCACGATCTTGACCGCCTCACGAACGCGGCTGTCGGCTTCGACCCCTGCACTGCGAAGATAATCCAGTCCGCGCAAGACGTCGTAGTGCCAAAAGGTCGGGAAGGAGAAGCGCAGCCAACGCTCGTCAATGACTTCACCGGTTCGCAGCGAGCGGAACATGCGGCGTTCGAGAAGATAGTTTTCGCTCCTCTCGCGGGCCACGGTGCCGGCTCTCCGTTTGCGGCCGGCTTGCTCATACGCGAGCAGTCCTTCGAGCACGCAGATGGTGGTATGGAACGAAGAGCGCCGGCTTTTCGGACGTTTCGCTGAAGCTTCAACCGCCTCGCAGTTCCAGCCGCCGTCTTCGAGCTGCTGGTTCAGCAGTCGATTGGCCAGCGAATCGTTCGGTTTCTTGAAATACGCCCCCAGGGCAAGGATTCTGCCGTTGATGCAGGGCTCGGTTTCGCCATGCAGGAAGGGGCGGTTGTTGAGCGGCTTAAATGCGAGCTGCTTGTCGACGCGCTCGATCATCTTGCGGGCCTGCTGGCTGGCGGGGTCGAGGCCGAGGTCCATGAGGACAACGAGACTGTAAAGCGTAACCAGCAATCCTCGATCTTCGTCTGGTCCACCCCAGTTGCCCGCGCGCGATTGGCAAGCGAGAAGTTGCGCTCCCCAGCCTTCGGTTGCAACGCGGGCGCGTTCGGCGGCAACCACGTCGGGCGCTTCATCGGTCAGGTCCCGCATGACCTGCCACCGAATCGCAGGATCAGAATTGAGCAGCCATTTGAGTTGCGCGGGGCGAGCTCGGTAATCGTGTTGGCGCATTTGTCTTTTCTAACAAATGACGTGTGACTTTGATCGGTGGAGGCCCCGGACGATTGGTCAGCGATCTGGAAGTAAACCCCTCACCGCAGCTTACAGAGAATCGCCATTATCCTAAGTCAAATCGATTGCCTTGTGTCCAAGATGCCCTGCAGGTGACAGGCACACCCAGCTTCGCCCAGATCCGGCCCTGAGTGGGCCTGCGTACGCAGCCTTATTTCCTACCCCGCGTCCCGGCATGGCGGCATGGGCAATCACCAGATGCGGCGCACGCCGTAGCTATCCAGCCGCGCATCGGCACTCACGATCGGGCAGTTCAGCGCCTGCGCTTGCGCCACCGGCATTCGATCGAACGGGTCAGCATGATGTCGCGGGAGCATGCCGGCGCGAAGGGCATGGTCGGTGGAGATGGCCAAGCGGTGAAAGCCTTCTTCGAGCAGGAATTTCGGCAAATTGGCGACGAGTTGTCCGGCATCCAGCTTCCCTAGGTTCACCTTGCTTGCAAGTTCCCAGGCGACGGCCGCCGAAACGTAAACCCGGTTGTCGGGATCAGCCAGGCTGCGCCGTGCCGGTTCAGAAAGCTGCCGGCTCCGCGAAAACCACCACAACACAACCTGGCTGTCGACCACAAGGTTCATTCGAATTCGAATCCAAGCAGGCGCATCTCGTCTTCGGTGAGCGGATCGAAAGCATCGGGCGTCCAGGAAAACTGCCCTTCGAAGCGGCCGGGGACGCGCTGCTTCCGCCCGCTAGCAATCGGCACCAGCTTCACGACCGGCTTTTTCCCCCGTGCGATGATGACCTCTTCACCGTCGCACGCTTTCTCGATGAGCTTGGAGAGGTTGGTCTTCGCTTCGTGAACGGTGTGGTACTTCATGTTAGCTATGTGAGTTAGCTAAGCAAGAAGCGTCAAGAAGTTGCGTAGTGGCCAAGAACCTATGGACTGTGGTCCGAGTGACCACCTATTGTTGCCTTCGCCGGTGGTAGATGGCGAACTCGTATCCTGGATTCGGCGGGAACAGCTCGTTGATCTTGCGCAGGCGCTCGGCGAGCGCCTCGGGTTTGAGCAGGGGATAGTCGCGCTCGCGCAGGTCCTGATAGTCCACGTCGAGATACAACGACAACAGGTACACCGCGATGGCATCGGAGAACACCGCCAGCAGATACTCGTGGCGCGCTTTTTCTGCCTCGGGGCCGTTGGTGGTCGCAACCTTGCGCAGTTCGTAAGCGTCGAGCGAGGTCTCCCCGCGCACCCGGCCCTCCACCTGCTTCCACACCAGGTCGGCAAACTCCTGCGAGACGCCGACGCGGTCCACGAAGTTGTGGCCCACGTTGATGAAGAACTCGAAGGCGATGGCGAAGTTGTCCTCCATCAGACGGGTGGAGATGAAGACGCACTGCGCGTCGCCCAGCGTCTGGTTGCGGTGGCAGACGGCGCTGTCGGAAAGCTGCACGTCGTAGCGGTCGGCGATCATCGTCTCATCGCCCACGTTGAGCGTGAGCGGCACGAAGTAATACGCCTTGCGGTTCAGCCCCGCGGCGATGGTGCGCGGCACTGCGTTGACCATGCGTTCCAGGTCGGCAGTCCCGGTATTCACCTCGCCCATCACCGAGTAACAGATGCCGTTGGGCGCCTGCGTGACCGGCGCCAGCCGCACCACCTCTGCGGGGGTGCGGGTTATGGCTTGGGAAGTGGAAGCCATGAAAGAGTGATTGTAAACCAGCGGTAATCGCGTCTGGCTAAACAAGAGCGGATGCCGCCTGCCCGGCATAACTGCCCGGAGTACCTGTCGAGCCCGCGAGGGCAGTTCTCGATTCCCGCCCCGGCCACCCTGAACGGCGCTAAAATATTTGAGATGGCTTCAGGTTATCCAGTGCTCGAGCCCCGGTCGCGGCCCAGCGGTGCTGCAGTGATCGTCAACTCTGTAATACGCGTGCTGTTCGCGACGCTACTGTTTACTGCCGGCGGCATGGCTGTTGGGCTGTTTTGCGGTATCGTGGGCACCGTCATCTATGGCATGATTAAAGGCGGGCAAATTGATATGGCCAACGCCTATCGTCACGTCGCCATCCCGATTGCACTGCTCGCCGGCTCCGTCGCGCTCATCGGCTCCGCCATCCTGGAAGCGCGCGCCCGCACACGAACATCGCTGTAGCGCACTTACCGTTCTCGTTTCTGTTTACAAACCGAATGGACAGAAGTACAGGAAACCTGTACGCTTGATTTGGGGGTTAACGAACATGCCAGTTGAAACCACCTATACAAGCTTACGTGAGAGGCTGGCGTCAGTATTGGATCAAGTTGCCAACGATCACGAGGTCGTTATTGTCCGCCGTCGCGGCGCAAAGGACGTGGCGCTGATCCCTGCGGATGAATTGGCCGGACTGCTGGAGACCGCACACTTGCTGCGCTCACCGAGAAATGCGGAGCGCCTGATGGCATCGATTCAAGAGGCCCGTCAAGGTAAAGGGAGACGAATGTCTCTGGCGCAGTTGCGCCGGGAGGTTGGTCTCGATGCGGAGGACTGAGCGTGACGCCATCTTCCAATCGCGATTCCTTGAAGATCTCGCCTATTGGGTCAAATCTGATCGCAAGACGGCGTTGCGGGTCTTGGAATTAGTGCACGCCGTTTTACAAGACCCGTTTAGCGGAATAGGTAAACCCGAATTGCTAAGGTTCGGCTTGGCAGGTTTCTGGTCGCGGCGAATCACTCAGGAACATCGGCTGGTTTACGAGGTTTCGGAGACGCAGATCAGGTTCCATCAAGCCCGCTACCATTACTAAGGCGGTACAACGCGCCTTGTATGGCGTTAAATGAGATTCATCATGGCTGAAACCATACATGTGAAATTGCCCGACGGCAGCGTCAAAGACGTGCCGCGCGGGACCTCCGCCCTCGACATCGCGAAGAGCATAAGCCCGCGCCTGGCCGACGCTGCGCTGGCGGCGCAGATCAAGCCGCTGTCGCACAACGGCAGCGGCGGCAACGGCCATCATCCGGCTTCTTCAGAGAAACCCGAAGCCAGTGGCGCCGCCGCGGCAGCTCCGGCGTCAGCCCACGCTCCTTCTGCTGATGGTCCGCGCCTCGTCGATCTCGCGCGCCCGCTGGAAGAAGACGCCGAGCTGCGCATCCTCACCGATCGCGATCCCGAAGCGCTCGAAGTCTATCGCCACTCGTCTGCCCACCTGATGGCCGCCGCCGTCCTCGAACTCTTCCCCGAGACCAAGCTCGGCCACGGCCCGGCGACCGACTCCGGCTTCTTCTACGACTTCTATCGCGAGAAGCCGTTCACGCCTGAAGACCTCGCCGCCATCGAGAAGAAAATGCAGGAGCTCGTGAAGCAGGACCTGCCCTACGCCCGCGAATTTCTGCCGCGCAAGGAGGGCTTGGAGCGCTTCAAGGCGGAAGGCGACTTCATGAAGTGCCACTTCATCGAGCAGTTCACCGCGCCCGACGAGAAGATCTCCATCTACAAGACCGGCAAGTTCACTGACTTTTGCCGCGGGCCGCACATCCCGTCTACCGGTCGCATCAAGGCGTTCAAGCTGCTCAACATTGCCGGCGCCTACTGGCTGGGCGACGAGAAGAACCCGCAACTGCAGCGCATCTACGGAACCTCGTTCTTCTCCAAGAAGGACCTCGACGACTACCTGCACAAGCTGGAGGAATCGAAGAAGCGCGACCATCGCGTGTTGGGCAAGCAGCTCGACCTGTTCTCCATCCAGGAGCTGGCCGGGCCCGGGCTCATCTTCTGGCATCCCAAGGGCGGCATCATCCGTAAAGAAATGGAAGACTGGATGCGCAACGAGTACCTCAAGCGCGGCTACTCGCTGGTGTGCACGCCGCACGTGGCGCGCGTCGATCTGTGGAAGACCTCGGGCCACGAGGGCTACTACGCGCAAAACATGTTCACGCCCATGGAACTGGACGACGCGAACTATCGCATGAAGCCGATGAATTGTCCGTTCCACATCCTTATCTATAAGGACTCGCTGAAGTCGTATCGTGACCTGCCGGTGCGCCTGGGCGAGATGGGCACCGTTTATCGCTACGAGCGCTCGGGCGTGATGCACGGCCTGCTGCGCGTGCGCGGCTTCACCCAGGACGACGCGCACATCTTCTGCACCCCGGAGCAGATCGAAGACGAAATCAGCGGCTGCGTCGATTTCGCCCTGGCCGTGCTGCACACCTACGGCTTCGAGCAGTTCGAGGTCGAGCTTTCCACCTGGGACCCCAACGATCGCAAGACCTTCATCGGCAGCCAAGAGCAGTGGCAATCGTCTGAGGCTTCGCTGAAGAACGTGCTGGAGCGGCGAGGCATCCCGTACAAACTCATCCCCGGCGAAGCCGCGTTTTACGGCCCGAAGATCGACATCAAGTTAGTCGATGCCATCGGCCGGCTGTGGCAGCTTTGTACCGTGCAGTTCGATTGGAACCTGCCGCAGCGCTTCGACCTGGAATACGTCGGCGAAGACGGCAAGCGCCATCAGCCGCTGATGGTGCATCGCGCGCTCTATGGCTCCATCGAGCGCTTCTTCGGCGTGCTCATCGAACACTACGCCGGGGCATTCCCAGTGTGGCTGTCACCGACGCAGGTGGTCGTCATCCCCATCGGCGAAAAGCACCACGAATACGCCCAGTCTGTCGGCGAGAAGCTCAAGTCCGCCGGCGTGCGCGTCCACGTCGATCTGCGCAACGAAAAGATGAACGCCAAAATCCGCGAACACGCGCTACAGAAAGTCCCATTCCAGCTCGTAGTCGGCGACAAGGAGATGCAAGCCGGCGAGGTCAACGTCCGCGTCCGCGGCCAGGAGAAGGCAGAAGGCTCGGTGAAAGTGGAGGCGTTTGTCGATCGAGTGAAGGGATTACTTGAGAGCAAGGCAGCAACACTCTAGCTGGGAAAGACGGAAATCAGGCCGACACTCGAGGCCGAAAATAGCGGCGGATAGGGTACTCGCTTCGACCACGGCTTTCCCGTATTTTGATGCCGCTGCTCGTTTATCATTGTGAGCGAGGTTTGGTTTTGGATGAGCGTCAGTTTCAGTTCGAGTGGGACGAAATCAAGGCAGCCGCCAACGTGTACAAGCACGGGATTTCCTTCGAACTTGCTGCCACGATCTTCTATGACCCGCGAATCGTCACGGTGGCCGATCTGGTCCATAACGAAACGGAAGAACGGTGGCTATCCCTTGGAATTGCAGCCAATGGGTCGATTCTTTGCATCGTGTATCTGTGGTCGGAATCCGAGCCGCTATTGACAAAGATCCGTCTTATTTCCGCACGCAAAGCCACACCTGCCGAGGTTAAGCAGTACGAGGAGGGTTTATGAGCGAGCGCCCAACCGACGATGATGAGATGCGAGATGAAATTGACTTTAGCCAGGGGGTGCGAGGACATCATCACATTCCCGCCTCAGCGAAAGTGTTTCTGCCCGCCTCGATTGAGCGAAGCGTGTGGGAATACTTCTCCAGCAAGGCGCAACAAAAAGGGGTCGACCTCTCAGAGCTCCTTACGGACGTACTAAGGCGGGACATCGAAATCAGCAAGGCGCTGGAGTAGGCTTCCTCGCCACTGGGCTCAGACCGCGCGCTTTCGAGAACTGATGCCGGCCTCCACGTGCCGGTCGACACGCACAACGAAAGGATGAACGCCAAAATCCGCGAGCACGCGCTACAGAAAGTCCCGTTCCAACTCGTCGTCGGCGACAAAGAGATGGAAGCCGGCGAAGTGAACGTCCGCGTCCGCAGCCAGGAGAAGGCCGAAGGATCGGTGAAGTTGGAGGCATTCGTCGAGCGGGTGACGGGGCTGATTGAGGGCAGGGCAGCGGGATTGTAGCGAGCCGACGGATGTGCGTCAGATATTCCGTCATCTTGCCCGACCTGGGTTAGCGGATTCGGGTAGACACCGATCCACTGCGCTCGTTTATTCAATTGCGTTCCTTGCGCTTAAGGCTTAGATTTTCAGTCGGCGGACAACACTGAAAAATGGCTGGGATACAGCTCAAACTTGGAGAACTACTCCTCGATCTGG
>Ga0335079_10002047_pt1 | contig 23264 bp, 15 predicted proteins | sample Lox_Sample_33_FD_206719 | JGI IMG/M metagenome (GOLD analysis project Ga0335079, IMG submission 206719) | Soil microbial communities from Loxahatchee National Wildlife Refuge, Florida, United States - Lox_Sample_3.3 | ecosystem: Environmental > Terrestrial > Soil > Wetlands | place: USA... | reverse complement strand
GGGTTCGCCGCGCTGCATCCCTTCACGCCCGACTCGGCGTGCCAGGGCGCGCTGCAGCTGATGTTCACGCTGGGCGAGTGGCTCAAGGACGTCAGCGGGATGGACGCGATCACGCTCCAGCCCGCGGCCGGCGCGCAGGGGGAGATGACGGGCATCTTCCTGATCGCCGCCTACCACCGCTCGCGGGGCGACGCGGCGCGCAAGACGGTGATCATCCCCGACAGCGCCCACGGCACCAATCCGGCCACGGCCGCCCTGGCGGGCTTCGTGGTGAAGGCGATCAAGTCCGATGCCCGCGGCCAGATGGACCTCGGGACCCTGAAGGCGGCGCTGGGGCCGGACACCGCAGCGGTGATGCTCACCAACCCCAACACCGTGGGCCGATTCGAGACCGAGGTCGTCGAGATCGCGGCGATGGTGCACCGGGCCGGCGCCCTGCTCTACATGGACGGGGCCAACATGAACGCCCTCATGGGCGTGGTGCGGCCGGGCGAGAGCGGCGTGGACGCGATGCACTTCAACCTCCACAAGACGTTCTCGACGCCGCACGGCGGCGGCGGGCCCGGGGCGGGCCCGGTGGCCGTGAAGCAGCACCTCGAGCCGTTCCTGCCCGTGCCGACGGTCGTCAAGATCGGTGACGCCTACCGCCGCGAGTGGAACCGCCCGCAGACGATCGGGAAGCTGCACGGCTACGCCGGGAACTTCGGGATGATGGTGCGCGCCTACACCTACATCTCCGTGCTGGGCCGCGAGGGCATCCGGGAGACGGCGCAGGCCGCGGTGCTGAACGCCAACTACCTCGCCGCGCGGATCGAAGCGAAGTACCCGCTGCCCTTCGGACGGGGGATGCACGAGTGCGTGGCGACCGGCACGCCGTTCAAGGAGAACTACGGCGTCAAGACGCTCGACATCGCCAAGCGGCTGCTCGACTACGGCTTCCATGCCCCGACCGTGTACTTCCCCCTCATCGTGCCCGAAGCGCTGATGATCGAGCCGACCGAGACCGCGACCAGGGACGAGCTGGACCGCTTCGCCGACACGATGCTGCAGATCGCGAAGGAGGCGGAGGAGCAGCCGGAGCTGGTGACCGGCGCGCCCCGCCTGACGCCGGTGAGCCGGTTCGACGAGGCGGCGGCGGCGCGGAACCCCGACGTGAGGTACGCGTTCGGCCGGTAAGGACCCGGCCCACCGCCGCGGGCCGGCAGCCAGCGGGAAGGAAACGATGCAGCCCTCGACGCTCCTGTTCATCGGCGCGGTCGCGATCTCGGCCGGCTTCGCCCTCCTCGCCGCCGCCCGCGACGACCGCCCCGGCTTCGCCCTCTTCAAGCCCATCACGACGTTCATCATCCTGCTCGGCGCCGCCTGGCTGATCCGGCCGGGCAGCCAGCCGTACCGCGGCCTCGTGGTGCTCGGGCTCGCGCTCTCGCTCGCGGGCGACGTGCTGCTGCTTCCCCGTCCCGACCGCTTCGCCGCCGGCCTGGCCGCGTTCCTGCTCGCGCACCTGGCCTACCTCGCCGCGTTCACGCTCGGCAACCCCATCGCCCCGGGGCAGCTCCGCCTCCTCGTGCCGTTCCTGGTCGCAGGCGCGGCGGTCACCCGCTACGTGTGGAGCGATCTGGGGGCGCTGCGAGTCCCGGTTCTCGCGTACGTCACCGTCCTGTGCGCGATGGCCTGGCGCGCGGCGGCCCGCGGCCGCGCCCCGGACGTCACCCACGCCTCCTATCTCTGCGCGCTCGCGGGCGCCTCGCTGTTCGTGGCCTCGGACGCGATTCTCGCCGTGCGCCGCTTCCGCCATCCGTCGCGCGAAGCGCACGCGCTCGAGCTGGCCGCGTACTGGGCCGCGCAGACGCTGATCGCGCTGTCGGTGAGAGCCTGACGCCGCGTCGCCGGGTCGCAGCCCCCGTTCGACCGCAACTCCGACGCGCCGGATCGGGCTACCTTCCTGGCCCGCGGTTTGCTAGTCTTCTCGGCGCCTGCAGACCGCCGCCCACCCGAACGTCCGGGGACCTCCCGTGCCTGCTAAGTCCAAGAGCGCCAAGAAGGCAGCCCCGAGCAGGGCTGCCGCCTTCCATCTCACGTACGCCACCATGTTCGAGCCGCCCGAGGCACTGCACGCGAGCTACGACCGGGCGCTCGCCAAGGTGCGCAGCGAGCTCGGCCGCGACTACCCGCTCCTCGTTGGCGGCGAGCCGCGCATCGCCGCCGAGCAGTTCGAGGACAAGAGCCCCATCGACACGGACTGGCTGCTGGGCCGGTTCCAGAAAGGCGGCGTGGACGACGCCCGGGCTGCGATCGACGCGGCGCGCAAGGCGTTCCCCGCCTGGCGTGCGCTCCCCTGGCAGCGGCGGGTGCGGTACCTGCGCGCCGCCGCCGCCCTGATCAACAAGCGCGTCTTCGAGTTCGCCGCGATCGATTCGCTGGAGGTCGGCAAGAACCGGATGGAGGCGCTGGGCGACGTGCAGGAGACGGCGGACCTCATCTCGTACTACTGCGACCAGATGGAGCGGCACGACGGCTACGTGACGCCGATGGGCCGCGATCCACTCCGGGGCTTCACGGCGTCCAACACCAGCCTGCTCAGTCCCTATGGCGTCTGGGTGGTGATCTCGCCGTGGAACTTCCCCGTGGCACTCTCGGGCGGGCCCTCGGGCGCGGCGCTGCTGGCCGGCAACACGGTGGTGGCCAAGCCCGCCACCGACACGCCGTGGGTCGGGTACTTCCTCGCGCGCTGCTTCCTCGACGCGGGCCTGCCCAGGGGCGTCTACAACTTCGTGACCGGGCCGGGAGGAACGCTCGGCGAGGAGCTGATCACCAACCCGCACGTGGACGGCATCACGTTCACCGGCTCGTTCGACGTGGGCATGCACATCTACCGCAGCTTCGCCGGCGGGAAGTGGCCCCGGCCGTGCATCGCCGAGATGGGCGGGAAGAACGCGACGATCGTCTCGCGCCATGCCGACCTCGACCAGGCGGCGCTCGGCTGCTACCGCTCGGCCTTCGGCCTGCAGGGCCAAAAGTGCTCGGCCACGAGTCGCATCTTCGTGGAGCGCCCGGTCAAGGACCAGCTGACGGCCCGCCTGCTCGCGCTGCTCGAGCGCACCAACATCGGCGACCCCACGGTGCGGGAGAACTGGCTCGGCCCGGTGGCCAATGCGGCCGGCGCCCGGAGCTACGAGAGCTACTGCGCGGAGCTGCGCCAGGCGGGGACGATCCTGTTCGGCGGCCGGCGGCTCACCCAGGGAGACCTGGCGAAGGGGTACTTCTGCGCGCCGACGCTGGCGGACAACGTGCCGGCGAGCCACCGGCTGTGGCGCGAAGAGATGTTCCTCCCCATCGCGATGATCGCCGCCGTGGACTCGCTCGACGACGCCATGCGCCGGGCCAACGACGTGGACTACGGCCTGACGGCCGGATTCTACGGGAACCAGCGGGAAGCGCAGTGGTTCTTCGAGCGGATCGAGTCCGGCACCTGCTACGCGAACCGGCCGCAGGGCGCGACCACCGGCGCCTGGCCGGGGCTGCAGCCGTTCGGCGGCTGGAAGGGGTCGGGCTCCACGGGCAAGTCGGCCGGCGGGCTGTACTACCTGCAGCAATTCATGAGAGAGCAGAGCAGGACGCTGATAAGTGAGAAGTGAGAAGTGAGCGGTGAGAGGTTCAAGTGAGCGGTGAGAGGCAAGGACGTGAGAGGAGCGGTGCCGCTTCTCACCACCGCCGCTCACTTCTCACCGAGACTCCTCACCTCGCACTTTCACTTCTCACCCTTCACACCTCACTTCTCAAGGTGTGCGCCGATGAAGAGTGAGAGGTGAGCACCGACTGGCTGGTCCTCGTCGACGAGCCCGCATCCGGCCCCTGGAACATGTCTCTCGACGCCGCGCTGCTTGCGGCGGCCGAGCGCGAGGGCTGCTGCGCGCTGCGGCTCTACGCGTGGGATCCCCCGACCCTCTCGTTCGGACGCAACGAGCCGGCGCTGACGCGCTACGACCGCGCCGCGATCGCCGCGCGCGGCCTCCCGGTGGTGCGCCGCCCGACCGGCGGCCGCGCCGTCTGGCACCACCGCGAGGTCACCTACGCCGTGGCCGCCCCGGCCGCGACGTTCGGATCGCTGCGAGACACGTACCGCGAGATCCACGCCATGCTCGCCGCGGCGCTCGCGGCGCTCGGCGCCGACGTGCGGCTCGCGGCCGACCGGCCGACCGACGGCGTCGGCTCCGGGGCCTGTTTCGCCAGCGCGGCCGGCGGGGAGGTGACGGCGCCGGGAGGCGGCAAGCTCGTCGGCAGCGCCCAGGTGCGCGGCGACGGCGCGTTCCTCCAGCACGGCTCGCTGCTCCTGGCCGCCGAGCAGGACGTGGTCGCCGCCGTCACGGTGGGCGAGGCCAAGGCTCCCGCCGCCACCGGCCTAGCCGAGCTGATCGGCCCCCCGGGGGCCAGCTGGGGCGCGGTGAGCGCGGCCATCCACGCCGCGGCGGCCGTCCGCTGGGGCGTGCCGGCCGGCGCCCGGGCGCTGCCGGCGCCCCTGCGGCGATCGGCCGAGCGGCTCGTGGCCACGTACGCCGACCCCGCCTGGACCTGGCGCCGGTAGCTAACGCCAAGCCGGCCAAAGGGATCGGTGCGCCCGCCCCGCCGGCCTAACGCTCCCGTGACGCGCGCTGCATAGTAAGACCCCGGAAACAACCGCTTCCACTTCGCGGCCGACCTGCCATCCATCGTCACGCCCTCGCTCGGAGGCTTTCATGCGCGTGCTGCCGATCCTGCTTGTTGCGATCGCCGTCCCCCTCGCCGCCCAGCAACCGAAGCCCCGACACCCCGCGCCGCGCCCGTCCCACGCCGCGGCGGCCGTGCCGGCGCCGGTGCGCGGCCCGACGGTCGAGGGCATCACCGAGTACGACCTGGCGAACGGACTCAAGGTGCTGCTGTTCCCCGACTCGTCCAAGCCGACCATCACCGTGAACATCATCTACCTGGTGGGCTCGCGGTACGAGGGGTACGGCGAGACGGGAATGGCCCACCTGCTCGAGCACATGATGTTCAAGGGCACGCCGCATCACCGCAACATCCCGCAGGAGCTGACCGAGCACGGGGCGCAGCCGAACGGCACGACCTGGTTCGACCGCACCAACTACTTCGAGACGTTCGCGGCCACCGACACGAACCTGACCTGGGCGCTCGACCTCGAAGCGGACCGGATGGTCAACAGCTTCGTCGCCAAGCACGACCTCGAGTCCGAGATGACGGTGGTGCGCAACGAGTACGAGTCCGGCGAGAACGACCCGTTCGGGGTGCTGATGGACCGCACGCTCTCGACGGCGTACCTGTGGCACAACTACGGCAAGGCCACGATCGGCGCGAGGAGCGACATCGAGCTGGTGCCGATCGAGCGGCTGCAGTCGTTCTACCACCGCTACTACGAGCCCGACAACGCGGTGCTGGTCGTCGCCGGCAAGTTCGATCCGGCGCACACCCTGCAGCTCGTCACCAGCAGGTTCGGGAGCATCCCGCGGCCGGACCGCAGCGGCGTGCTCAAGATCTACCCGACCTACACGGTCGAGCCCACGCAGGACGGCGAGCGCAGCGTCACGCTGCGGCGGGTGGGCGACGTCCAGGTCGTCGCGGCCGCCTACCACGTCCCGGCGGGCTCGGACTCGGACTACGCCGCCGTGGACGTGCTGAGCGAGGTGCTCGGGAGCGCGCCCTCCGGGCGGCTGTACAAGGCGCTGGTGGACACCAAGAAGGCGGCGGACGTGGGCGCCATCGCGTTCCAGTTCCGCGACCCCAGCATCCTGTACCTCTACGCCCGGGTCCGGCTTGGCGACCCGCTGGACAGCGCGCGGGCGGCGCTCGAGCGCACGGTGGACTCGGTGATCGTCACGGTGCCGACGGCCGAGGAAGTCGAGCGCGGCAAGGCGTCCCTGCTGCGCAACATCGAGCTGAATCTCAACAACTCGTCGCGGGTCGGGCTGCAGCTGTCGGAATGGGCCGCGATGGGCGACTGGCGCCTGCTGTTCCTGTACCGCGACCGCCTGAAGGCCGTGACGCCGGCGGCGGTGCAGCGGGTCGCCAGCCGCTACCTGGTGCCGTCCAACCGGACGCTGGGGCTCTTCATCCCGACCCCGGCCCCGGTGCGCGCCGAGATTCCCCCGGTGCCGGACGTGGCCGCGCTGGTGCGCGACTATCACGGCGACACGGCGCGCGTGGCGGGCGAGGCGTTCGATCCGTCCCCGGCGAACATCGAGCAGCGCACCACGCGCTCGACGCTGGCGAACGGGCTGCAGCTGGCGCTGCTGCCCAAGCGCACCCGCGGTCAGACGGTCAACGCCATGCTGCGGCTGCGCTACGGCAGCGAGACGGCGGTGACCGGCAAGGCGGAGATCGCCGACCTGGCGGCGGACATGCTGTTGCGCGGCTCGCTCCACCACACCCGGCAGCAGATCAAGGACTCGCTCGACAAGCTGCAGGCGCGGGTGAACGTGTTCGGCGGCGCGACCTCGACCTCGGTCATGATCGAGACCACGCGGCCGAGGCTCCCGGCGGTGCTCGGCCTCCTGGGCGAGGTCCTGCGCGAGCCGGCGTTCGACTCGACCGAGTTCCGCGCGCTGGTCCAGGAGAACCTGGCCCAGATCGAGGAGCAGAAGAGCGAGCCCACGGCGATCGCCTTCCGGACCTTCCAGCGCCGCCTCGGCGACTACCCCAAGGGCGATCCCCGCTACGTCGCGACGCTGGACGAGCTGGCGGCCAGCTATGCCGCGGCGACGCTGGAGGGCGTGCGGCGGTTCTACGCCGACTTCTACGGCGCCTCCAACGCCGAGCTGTCGGTGGTGGGCGACTTCGACGCGGCGCAGATCACGCAGCTGGTGACCGCGCGCCTCGGCGACTGGCGCAGCGCGCAGCCGTACGCGCGCGTGCCGCAACCCTACCAGGCCCGTCCCGACACGACCGTCGTGATCGAGACCCCCGACAAGGCGAACGCGATGTTCGTCGCGGGCATGAACCTGCACATCCGCGACGACGATCCCGAGTACCCGGCGCTGATCCTCGGCAACTACATGCTGGGCGGGGGATTCCTCAACTCCCGGCTCGCCGCCCGCATCCGGCAGAAGGAGGGTCTGAGCTACGGCGTCGGCTCGATGCTCAACGCGGGAGCGATGGACTCGAGCGGCACCTTCGCCGCGTACGCGATCTACGCTCCCCAGAACGTCCGCAAGCTCGCGACCGCCTTCCGCGAGGAGATCGACCGGGCGCTCCGCGACGGGTTCACGGCCACCGAGGTCGAGCAGGCCAAGGCGGGGTGGCTGCAGTCGCGCGAGGTCGGACGGGCCCAGGATCAGCAGCTGGCGGGCACGCTGATGTCGTACCTGTTCTACCATCGCACCCTGGCCTATGACGCGGATCTCGAGCGGAAAGTCCAGGCGCTGACGGTGGACCAGATCAACGCGGCGATCCGCCGCTACCTCGACCCGGCGAAGTTCGTCATCGTGGAGGCCGGGGACTTCGCCCACCATCCGGCGGAGTGACCGGATCGGACCATTCGCGGACCACGAGGGGGCGCCACGGCGCCCCCTCGTGACGTCGGGGGCGAATCACCCGGTGCGCCGGATTGGCCGGCTCCGCTAGACGGAGGCGCGCGAAGCAGTAGATTGGGCGCCGTGAGAACCGGCGTTGTGCTCGTGGCGGCCGCGCTGCTCGCCGGGTGCGCGAGACGACCTGCGGCACCGGCCGCCGGCGGCACGATGGTGATCGCCACGACGGGCGACGCCGACGTCCTCCTGCCGCCGGTCACCGCGCTCGAAACCGGCATCAACGTCTCCGACCTCCTGTTCTGCCGCCTAGCGGAGCTGAAGCTCGGCCTCAACACGGTGGACGACTCGGGCTTCCGCCCGGTGCTCGCCCGGAGCTGGGACCACCCCGACTCGCTCACGATCGTCTTCCACCTCGATCCCCGGGCGCACTGGCAGGACGGCACCCCGGTGACGGCGGCGGACGTGGCCTTCACGTTCCGGACCTACCGCGATTCGGCGGTGAACGCGCCGCTGGCGCCGTTTCTCGCGCCCATCGCGTCGGTCGCGGTCCGCGACAGCCTCACCGTGGCCTTCCGGTTCCGGCGCTGGTATCCGGAGCAGCTGTACGACGCGACCTATCACATGCGGATCCTGCCGCGGCATTTGCTCGACACGATCCCGGCGGCGCGGCTCGCGTCGGCCCCGTTCGCGCGCGCGCCGGTCGGCGACGGGCCGTACCGGTTCGTGAGCTGGCGGGCCGGCGCCGAGATCTCGCTCGCGGCCGACACCGCGTTCTTCCTCGGCAGGCCGGGGCTGGACCGGCTGATGTGGCGCGTGTCGCCCGACCTCGCCGGCGCGGTCAGCCAGCTGCTCGCGGGCGAGGCCGACGCCATGGAGGTGATCCCCGCCCGCGGGCAGCTGGAGCGCGTGCAGCAGTCGCGCGACGTGCGGCTCGTTCCGTACCCGTCCCCGTTCTACGCCGCCGTCGTGTTCAACCTGCGGCGGCCGCCGTTCGCGGACCGCGACGTGCGGCGCGCCATCGCGATGGCGGTGGACCGCCAGACCGTCGTGCGCTCGGTGTTCGGCCCGTTCGCCGACCTCGCGGTCGGCGCGGTCAGCCCGATGCAGGCGATCTGGAGCGATTCCATCCGCCAGCTCCCCTACGACACCGCCGCCGCGGCCCGCCTGCTCGACCAGCGCGGCTGGCGGCGTGGCGCGGCCGGCGGGATGCGCGCCCGGGGCGGGACGCCGCTGCAGTTCGACCTGCTGGTGCCGACCTCGAGCCAGTCGCGGCAGCAGGCCGCCGTGATCCTGCAGGACGAGCTCCGCCGCCTCGGCGTGGACGTGCGCATCCGGCCCGTGGAGTTCACGGTCATGGAGCGACGCACCGTGACCGGCGACTTCGATGCCGCGATCGTGTCCCGGACGACCGACCCGAGCCCGGCGTCCCTGCTGCAGTGGTGGAGCCCGGGCGCGGGCGCCAACATCGGCGGCTACGCCGACGGGACGTTCGAGTCGCTGACCGCGGCCGCCCTGCGCGCCCGCACGCGGGCGGACGCCGCGCCGCGCTGGCGGCGTGCGCTGGAGCGTCTCAACGACGAGGCGCCCGCGGTGTTCCTGTTCTCGCCGCGGAACGAGGCGGCCGTCAGCACGCGCATCGCCGACGTCACGATCCGGCCCGACGCCTGGCTCGCCACGGTCACCGGGTGGCACGTGCGCGAGCCGCCGCGCGCCGCGAGCGACCGGGGCGCCCCGGGACCGTAGCCCGTGCTCGGGTTCGTCGCCCGGCGCCTCGGCTTCGCCGTCGTCAGCGTCGCGGCCGTCGTCCTCGTCACCTTCGTCCTCGCGCACGCCGCGCCGGGCGCGCCGATGCTCGGCGCGCCGGAACGGACCTTCGCCTCGCCGGAGACCATCGCCCGCCAGCGGGCGCTGTTCGGGCTCGATCGCCCCCTCCCGGAGCAGCTCCTCCGCTACGCGGCCAACCTCGCCCGCGGCCAGCTCGGCGAGTCGTTCGTCCTGCACCGGCCCGTCGCCGCCGTGCTCGCCGAGGCCGTGCCCAACACGCTGCTGCTCGGCGGCGTCGCGCTGCTGGCCTCGCTGCTCCTGGGCCTGGCGGTCGGCGCCGCGCAGGCCGCCCGTCACCACTCGCGCACCGACACCGCGCTGGGCGTGGCCACGCTGGTGCTGTATTCCGTGCCGGTCTTCTGGCTCGGGCTGGTCCTCCTGCTGGTCTTCGGCGAGCAGCTGCACTGGCTGCCGGTGAGCGGCATGACCAGCGCGCTCCACGACACCCTCTCCCCGGCCGGGCGCGTCCTCGACGTCGCGCGCCACCTCGTGCTGCCGGCCGCGAGCCTGGCCCTGGTCCAGGCCGCCGCGTTCGCGCGCTTCCAGCGCAGCGCCCTGGTGGACACCCTCGGCGCGACCCACATCCGCAGCGCCCGTGCCCGGGGGCTCCCGGAGCGGGCGGTCCTGCTCCGGCACGCGCTTCGGGGCGCGCTGGCGCCCACCATCACGCTGGCCGGCCTGTCGGTGCCCTATTTCCTCTCCGGCTCGGTGCTGGTCGAGAGCATCTTCGGCTGGCCCGGCCTCGGGCGGGTCACGTACGACGCGATCTTCGCCCGCGACTACAACGTGATCACGGCCGTGGCGCTCGTCGCAGGCGTCCTGGTCGCGCTCGGCAACCTGCTCGCCGACGTGGCGGTGGCGGTCGCCGACCCGCGCGTCAGGCTGGACCGGTGAGGTCCAGAACGTCGCCGGTCGAGTGCGGGCGGCGCGAAGACCGCCGCGGGCGTCGGGCCGTGCATGGGGTGGCGCGGTGAGCCCCTGGCGGCTGGCCGCGCGCCGCTTCGCCCGCAACCGCCCCGCGGTGCGGGGCGCCGGCCTGGTGGTCCTGCTGGCGCTCGCCGCGCTGCTGGCGCCGTGGCTGACGGCCGACCCCCTGGCGCAGCCCGACCCCGTGCGGCTGCAGGACCGGCCGCCGTCGCTCGCCCACCCGCTGGGCACGGACCCGTTCAGCCGCGACGTGCTGAGCCGCACGCTGCACGGCGCCCGGGTCTCCCTGGTGGTCGGCACCGGCGCGGCGCTGCTCGCCGTGACGCTCGGCGCCGGCATGGGTTTGGTGGCCGGGCTGGCCGGCCGGCGCACCGACCAGCTGCTGATGCGCGGCGTGGACGTCGCGATGGCGCTGCCCCGCATCCTGCTCCTGCTCGCGGTGTTCGCCGTCTGGGAGGACGCCCCGGCGGCGGCGGTGGTGGTACTCATCGCGGCGACGGGGTGGTTCCAGACGAGCCGCATCGTGCGCGCCGCCGTGCTCAGCCTGCGGGAGGCGGAGTTCGTCGTCGCCGCGCGCGCCCTCGGCGCCCCGGCGCCGGGCATCGTGCGCCGCCACCTCTTGCCTCACGTGGCCGCGCCGGTCATCGTGAGCGCGTCACTCGACGTCGGCAACATCATCCTCCTCGAGGCGGGCCTGTCGTACCTGGGCCTCGGGGTTCGGCCGCCCACTCCCACCTGGGGCAACATGATCATGGACGGCAAGGACGTCCTGCTCACGGCCCCCTGGGTGGCGCTCGCGCCCGGGCTCGCCCTGGTCGTCACCGTGGTGGCCTTCAACCTCGCGGCCGACGGACTGCGCGACGCGCTCGACCCCCGGATGGCGGCGTGAGCGGCGCTCCAGTGCCCGACGCCCCCGCGGCGCCGCGCGCGCCCTTGCTGGAGGTCCGCGACCTCGCCGTGCGCTTCACGGGGCCGGACGGCGTGGCGCGGGCGGTGGACGGCGTCGACCTCACGGTGGGCGAGGGCGAGACCGTCGGCCTGGTCGGCGAGTCGGGCTGCGGCAAGAGCGTCACCGCCCTGGCCGTCCTCCGGCTGGTCGAGCCGCCCGGGCACATCGCGCACGGGAGCAGCGTACGCCTCGAGGGACGCGACCTGCTCGCGCTCGGCCCGAAGGAGATCCGGGCCGTGCGGGGCAACCACGTCGCGCTCGTGTTCCAGGATCCGCTCAGTGCCCTCAACCCGGTCCTCAGGGTCGGCTCCCAGATCGCCGAGGCGATCCGCGCCCACGAGGCCGTCACCCGCAGCACCGCGCGGTGGCGCGCCGTCGAGATGCTGGCTGCCGTCGGCATCCCCGACGCGGAGCGCCGCGCCGCGGCCTACCCGCACCAGCTGTCCGGCGGGATGCGGCAGCGGGTGCTGCTGGCGATGGCGCTCGCCTGCCGGCCCCAGCTCCTGCTGGCCGACGAGCCGACGACCGCGCTCGACGTCACCATCCAGGCCGAGATCCTCGAGCTGCTCGACGCCCTGCAGCGGAAGCTCGGGATGGCGGTGCTGCTGATCACCCACAACCTCGGCATCGTCGCGGAGCGGACGCGGCGCGTCTACGTGATGTACGCGGGCCAGATCGTCGAGGAGGCTCCGACGGCGCGGGTGTTCGCCCGGGCGGCGCACCCGTACACCGAGGGGCTGCTGGCCGCGATCCCGCGCCTCGAGGAGCGCCGCGACCGGCTGCGCGCCATCCCCGGCCAGGTGCCACCCGCGACCGACTGGCCGGCGGGCTGCCGCTTTCACCCGCGCTGCCCGCACGCCTGGGATCGGTGCCGCACCGAGATGCCGCCGCTGCTCCCGGTGGCGGAGGGGCACCGGGCGCGGTGCTGGCTGGTCGAGGAGCCGGAGAGGCGACGGAGGTGAGAGGTGAGAGGTGAGAGGGTCGAGTGAGAGGTGAGAGGTGAAAAGCGAAAGGCGTGAGAGGTGAGTCCCGCCTCGCCGGCCCCGCCGCTGGTCGCGGTCCGCGACCTGGTCACGCACTTCGTGCGCAGGACGGGCCTCCTCGGCGCACGCCGCGAGACGGTGCAGGCCGTCAACGGGGTGAGCTTCGACATCGCGGCCCGGGAGACGCTCGGCCTGGTCGGGGAGTCGGGCTGCGGCAAGACGACGCTCGGCCGCACGATCCTGCGGCTGGTCGACCGCACCTCGGGCGAGGTGCGGTTCGACGGCCAGGACCTGTTCGCGCTCGACCCGGCCGCGCTGCGGCGGGTGCGGCGGCGGATGCAGGTGGTCTTCCAGGATCCCGACGGCTCGCTCGACCCGCGCCAGTCCATCGGCCGCGCGGTCCGGGAGGGGATCGAGGTGCACCGGCTGGCGCGCGGCGCCGAGGCCGATCGCCGCGTCGAGGCCCTGCTCGAGGAGGTCGGCCTGCCGGCGGGCTCGGCCGCACGCTACCCGCACGAGTTCTCGGGAGGCCAGCGGCAGCGGGCGGCCATCGCCCGAGCCCTCGCGGTGGAGCCGGAATTCCTCGTGTGCGACGAGCCCGTCTCCGCGCTCGACGTGAGCGTGCAGGCGCAGGTCCTGAACCTGTTGGTGGACCTGCAGTCCCGGCGGGGCCTGTCGTACCTCTTCATCTCCCACGACCTCGCCGTCATCCGCCACATCGCGCCGCGCGTCGCGGTGATGTACCTGGGCCGGATCGTGGAGCAGGGACCCGCGGACCGGATCTACCGGCAGCCCCTGCACCCCTACACGCAGGCGCTGCTCACCGCCGTCCCGGTGCCCGATCCCGGGAAGGGACGCCAGCGCATCGTGCTGGCCGGAGACCCGCCGTCGCCCGTCCATCCCCCGCCCGGCTGCCCGTTCCACCCGCGCTGCCAGCACCCGGGCAAGGACGAGACGTGCCGGACGGTGCGGCCGGAGCTGCGGGAGCTCGGCACGGGGCACTTCGTGGCCTGCCACCTCGCCGGACGCTGAGGCGCCACCCGTGACTGCGGCGGTCCTCGTCCTGCTGGTGGTCGCCGTGGGCCTGCTGCTCGTGCTCGTGGCCCGGCGGCCGGCGGCTCCCGGGCCCGAGACGGCCCTTCTCCAGCAACAGCTCGTCGAGGTGCGGGGCCGCCTCGACGCGCTGGTGGCGTCGCAAGGCGGGGTCGTCGGCGACATGAGGGAGCGTCTCGGCCGGCTCGCCGAGGCGACCGGGCGGCTCGAGGCCGTGGGCCAGACCGTCGCCAAGGTGCAGGAGCTGCTCCAGGTCCCGCGCCTCCGCGGCACGCTCGGCGAGGTCTGGCTCGAGGAGCTGCTGCGCCAGGTCCTGCCGGAAGGCCTGTGGACGACCCAGTACGCCTTCCGCTCCGGCGAGCGCGTGGATGCCGCCATCCGCGTCGGCGACCGGCTCGTGCCGGTGGACGCGAAGTTCCCGCTCGAGGCGTGTCAGCGGATGCTCGCCGCCGACGCCGCCAGCGCCGAACGGGAGCGGCGAGCGTTCCGCCGCTCGCTGCGCGACCGCATCGACGAGATCGCGGACAAGTACATCCGGCCGGACGAGGGGACGTTCGAGTTCGCGATGATGTACATCCCGGCGGAGAACGTCTACTACGAGGCGGTGGTCCGCGGCGACGACCTCGACGGCGACGAGAGCGTCGTCGGCTACGCGCTGCGCCGCAAGGTCATTCCGGTCTCACCCAACACCTTCTACGCCTACCTCGCGGCGATCCTGCACGGGCTGAAGGGGCTCGAGGTCGAGAAGCAGGCGCGGGAGATCCTGCAGTCGCTGGGCGGCCTGCAGCAGCAGTTCGTGCGGTTCGACGCCGCGTACCGGCTGGTCGGCAAGCACCTCGACCACGCCGCGCGCCAGTACGGCGAGGCCGAGCGACAGATCGGCCTGATTCAGGAGAGGTTCGAGAAGATCACCGGAGTCCAGGCAGGTGGTGGGTTGCAGGTCGTAGGTGGTGAGGAGCCGCCGGCCGAGGATGCTGGCGCCGCTTCGGCGACACCCACCCCGTAGCACTGCCACCCACCACCTGCCACCCACCAACGTCGCTACACGTATCGCGCGATCGCCATGCAGACCACGGTGACGCCGAGCAGCATGGCCGTGAGCCGGCCGCCGGTCCGGAGCCGGCCCTGCAGCGCGACGACGCGGGCGAGCTGCTCAGGCGACGGGCCACCCGACTGTCCCGGGACGGCCGCGGCGACCCGCTTCAGCTGCGCCGCGGTCCGGCCGGACACCCCGATCCCGATGACCGCAGCCAGCAGCGCGCACAGCGCGCCGATCGACAGGGTGACGCCGAGTCCGCTCCGCATGAACGCCGGCTGGAATCCGGCCGAGTCGATGGACAGCAGCCAGACGCCGGCCGCGATCGAGACCAGCGCGACCGCCGCGACGACGATCGGATAACGGCCACCGGCCAGCCGTTGCACGAACCGGCCGCCGTCGGCGCCCGCCGCCGCGGCTGCCGGCTCGACGAAGCCGGCGAGCATGAACGTCGCTCCCGCCCAGAAGACGCCGCCCCCGACGTGCAACACGCGCAGCACGAGTGTGAACCAGCTCATTCCCCTCCTCCTCGCCGTCTGGAACCGGGCCGACCGGCCCCTGGGCCGGTCCGCGTCACTCGAGCGGTATGTGCCTGCCGTTGGCTGCGAGCCAGGTCTCGAACGTCTGCAGCGCCGGATTCAGCTGGCGCGACACCTCGATGCTGTGCAGGCGCCGGATGTCCTGGGCGAAGTCCCGGTCGAACTGGAACATGTTCGCCAGGTCGTCGGCGCCCGGGAAGCCGAATCCCCGGTATACCTCGGGCGGTACGGCGTTGTACGCGATGGTCTTGCCCAGGGCCTTCGACATCGCCGCGGCCATCTGCTGGCCCGTGAGGTGCTCGCCCGCGATGCTCACGGTCTTGCCGACGAACTCCCCGCCACGCTGGAAGATCCCGAAGGCGCACCTGCCGATGTCCTCGGCCGCGATGCCCGCCAGCGTACTGTCACCCAGCGGCAGGGTGATGGCCAGCTTGCCGTCCGGGCCCTTCTTGGGGCCCATGCCGAAGTGGACGAAGTTGTCCCAGTAGAAGCAGGTGGCGAGGCACGTGGTCGGCACCCCGGCATCCGTGAACAGCCGGTCCGAGGCGCCCTTGGCGTCGAAGTGGGGGACCTTGTACTTGCCCATCAGCGTCGGCATCCGGTTGTCGCCGAGGGGAACCCACTTGCGCGTGTCCTCGAGCGTGGACCAGATCGTGTGCCGGACGCCCGCGGCCTTCGCCGCCCGGGCCATCGCCCCCGCCTCCGCCATTTCCTTCTCGGGCGACATGTGCGCCCAGTAGAAGGTCACACAGAAGGCGCCGTGCGCCCCGGTGAACGCCTTCCGCAGGCTCTCCTCGTCGTCGACGTCGGCCGCGACCACCTCAGCGCCGAGCGCCCGCAGCTCCTTCGCGCGGTCGGAGCGGATGTCCCGCGTGAGCGCGCGTGCCGTGTACGGACCGTTCTTGTCCGCCATGATCGCGCGGACGAGCCCTCCGCCCTGCGCGCCCCGCGCTCCCACGACCGCGATGATCTTCCTGTCCGCCACTCTCGGCTCCTCTCGATGCACCGTTGGATGGGATCGCGAAACCGGCGCCCGGCCGATCCGGTCGGGCGATCGTACCGGTCGCCACGCACCCACAGGCCCTCGTTCCGCGTGCGGTGCTAATATACACCGGTGCCCCTGCCACAACCGGAGACCTCCGACATGGCCACACACAGCATCGCGACCACTCCGCGCGGCCGGCGTGCCCTCGCCCCGCTCGTCGTTCTCCTGCTCGCCCTCGCCCCGGCGCGCGGCGCCGCGCAGGGCGCCACCACGCCGCTGCCCGCCGCCAGCAGGCCGCTCAAGGTCCTCGATCCGGCGTTCATCGACCAGACCGCGAACGCGTGCGTGGACTTCATGCAGTACGCCAACGGAGCGTGGCTGGCCCACGACACCATACCCGCCGCCTATTCGTCGTCGGGCGTCGGGCGGGACATGGGCGATCACAACGAGCTGGTGGTGCGCTCGGTGCTGGACGACGCGATGGCGCAGCGCGCCGCCCAGCCGCAGGGCAGCACGCCGCGGAAGCTCGGCACGTTCTACGCCTCGTGCATGGACTCCGCGGCCATCGAGTCGGCGGGCCTGTCCCCGATCCGCCCGTGGCTGCGGGACATCGACCGCATCACCACCCGCTCGCGGCTCCCGGCCGTCATCGCAGAGCTGCAGGTGCGCGGCATCGACCTGGTCTACCGTTACAGCCCCGACGTGGATCCGCACGACGCCGCGCACTACATGGCGTGGCTGTCGCAGGCGGGACTCGGCTTGCCGGACCGCGACTACTACACCAACACCGGGCCGTCCGCGGACTCGACCCGGCAGCAGTACCTCGAGCACGTCACCCGCATCTTCCGGCTGGCGGGCGAGCGGGCGGCCCAGGCCACCCGCGACGCGCACCAGGTGATGCGGCTCGAGACCGAGCTGGCCAAGGCCTCGCTCACGCGGCTCGAGCTCCGCGATCCTTCGGCCACCGATCACCCGATGACGATCGCCAGCCTCGCCGCGCTGGCGCCGGCACCGTCGTGGCCCCGCTACTTCCGCAGCATCGGGGTCACCGTCCCGGTCGCGCGCGTCAACGTGGCCGAGCCGGGGTTCGTGCGGCGCGTCGGCGCGCTGCTGCGCACCGCGCCGCTGGGGCAGTGGCGCGCCTACCTGCGCTACCACGCGGTCGCGGAGGCGGCGCCGTGGCTCAGCACGCCGTTCGTCCAGGAGGACTTCGCCTTCAGCTCCCGCTTCACCGGCGCCAAGGCGCTGCTGCCGCGGTGGAAGCGCTGCCTGCGCGAGACCGACGGCGATCTCGGCGAGGCCCTCGGGCAGGCGTACGTGGCGAAGACCTTCCCGCCCGAGGCCCGCGCGCGGGCCAGGGCGGTGATCGACGACATCCGCGCGGCCTTCGGCGAGCGGCTGCGGCACCTCGCCTGGATGTCGGACTCGACGCGGGCGCAGGCGCTGGACAAGCTGGCCAGGATGCGCGAGAAGGTCGGCTACCCCGACCAGTGGCGCGACTACGGCCGGCTGGTGAGCGAAGAAGGCCCCTTCATCCTGAACGTCGCGCGTGCCAACGCGTTCGAATGGCAGCGGGTCGTCAACCGCCCCGGTGCCCCGGTGGACACGACCGAGTGGGGCATCACCGTGCCGACGGTCAACGCCTACTACGATCCCTCGCGTAACGAGATGGTCTTCCCCGCCGGTGCGCTGGTGCCGCAGACCTTCGACGCGTCGGCCGACGACGGCGCCAACTACGGCTCCCTCGGCGGCAGCTGGGCCGGCCACGAGCTGACCCACGGCTTCGACGACGAGGGCCGCCACTACGACGCCGCCGGCAACCTGCGCGACTGGTGGACGGCGGCGGACTCGGTGCACTTCAACCAGCAGGCCGACCTGGTGGCGCGCCAATTCGACGGCTACCTCCAGGTGGACACCTTCCACGTGAACGGGAAGCTCACCCTGGGCGAGAACATCGCGGACTACGGCGGGCTGCTGACCGGCTACGATGCGCTCGAGCAGGCCCTCAAGCGCGACGGACGCCCCGGCCTCATCGACGGCTACACGCCGGAGCAGCGCTTCTTCCTCTCCTATGCCCAGAGCTGGCGCGTGCACAACCGGCCCGAACGGCTCCGCACCCGGGTCACGGTGGATCCGCACGCGCCGGAGCAGTGGCGCGTGAACGGCCCGCTGTCCAACATTGCCGCGTTCGCCGAGGCGTTCGGGTGCAAGCCCGGCGACCCGATGGTCCGGAGCGCCGACAGCATCCCGCACATCTGGTAGCCGGGCCCGGAAACGACGCCACCCCGTCGCGGTCACGCCGCGACGGGGTGGCTGGTCTCCGGCAGACGGGCGCTAGTGCATCCGCGCGTACTTCGCTTCGAGCTGCTCATGCGTCTCCGCGTGGTCCGGATCGTGAATGATGCAGTTGTCCACCGGACACACCTCGACGCACTTCGGGTTGTCGTAATGCCCCACGCACTCGGTGCACTTCTCGACGTCGATCACGTAGATCGGGTCGGCCTGGCTGATGGACTCGTTCGGGCACTCCGGCTCGCAGGCGCCGCAGTTGATGCACTCTTCGATGATCTTCATCGCCATGGGAGGCTTCTCCGTCACTGAGGGTCTCGTACCGCGCCACGATGCGGCCCGCCATCTGGCCGGGACCGCCCCCGTACCGAATGGGGAATACCGCAAAAAGGATGCGAGACGGCGGCGGCATCACGCCCTCGGCGAGCGGCCACCGATGAGCGTGAGTCTCAGCCGCAAGCGCGACCGCCGCCCCAAGGAACCACTGCGCTCCGCTGACGCGCTTGCGGCCCCGGCGCCGGGCAGGTGATGTTAGTCCCACTTCCGTGAGCATCCCAACCTCGCCGGGCGTCTGCAGGCAGTGCGGTGCAGCCCTTCCCCCTGGCGCCGCCTTCTGCCTCAAGTGCGGGGCACCGACCGGTGTGCCGCCCGAGCCCGAGACCGGCATTCCCGAGCGCCTCCAGGCCGCGCTGGCCGACCGCTACCGGATCGAGCGGCAGCTGGGCGCCGGCGGCATGGCGACCGTGTTTCTCGCGCACGACCTCCGGCACGAGCGCGACGTCGCCATCAAGGTGCTGCACCCGGAGCTGGCCGCGTCGATGGGCGCCGAGCGGTTCGAGCGCGAGATCAGGCTGGCGGCCAAGCTCAACCACCCCCACATCCTCGGCCTGTTCGACTCCGGTGAGGCGGACAACCTCTTCTACTACGTCATGCCCTACGTCCCGGGCGAATCGCTGCGCGACCGGATCACGCGCGAGCAGATGCTCCCGGTCGACGACGCGCTGCAGATCACCTACGAGGTGGCCGACGCGCTCGGCGCCGCTCACGCGCTCGGCATCGTGCACCGCGACATCAAGCCGGAGAACATCCTGCTCGCCGGCGGGCACGCGCTGGTGGCCGACTTCGGGGTCGCGCGGGCCGCGTCGGAGGCCGGCGAGAAGCTGACCCAGACGGGGATGGCGGTCGGCACGCCCACCTACATGAGCCCCGAGCAGGCGATGGGCGACGTGGTCGGCCCGACGTCGGACCTCTACGCCCTCGGCTGCGTCGTCTACGAGATGCTCACCGGCCAGCCGCCCTTCACCGGCGCCAACGCTCGGGCGATCATGGCGCGCCACACGATGGAAGCGGTGCCGAGCATCCGCCTGGTGCGCGAGACGGTACCCGAAGAGGTCGAGGAGGCGGTCCTCGCCCTGCTCGCCAAGGTTCCCGCCGACCGGCCGCAGACCGCGAAGGAGTTTCTCGACCTGCTCGCCGCGCCGACCGGCACCGGCACCACCCGGCGCCTCGGCAGCCGGATCACGACGGCGCGCCGCACGGCGGCCGTGGTGCGCCGCCCGCCGCTGTGGCGGCGGCCGGTCGCCTGGGCGGCCACGGGCGCGGCGGTGATCGTCCTCGCGGGCGGCGCGCTGCTGCTCCGGCACCGGCCGGCGCGGGTCGCCGGCGGAGCCGGCGGGCTCGACCCGCATCACATCGCCGTCCTCTATTTCAGGGACCAGAGCGGCGGCAAGCTGAGCTACGTGGTGGACGGCCTCACCGAGGGGCTCATCCGTGCGCTCCGCGAAGTGCCGACCCTGTCCGTCGTCTCGGCCGGCGGCGTGGAGCAATACCGCAGGTCCGACCTGCCCCGCGACAGCATCGCGCGCGCGCTCGGGGCCGGCACGCTGGTGCTCGGGGACCTCGAGCAGAGCGACGACCGCCTGAGGGTGACGCTCCGCCTGATCGACGGCTCGAGCGGCGCCGACTTCGATCGCAGGAGCTTCGAGCAACCTGCCGGGAACCTCGTCACCATCAGCGACACGTTGGCCGCGCAGGCGGCGCAGCTGATCCGCCGGCGCCTGGGCGAAGAGATCGCGATGCGCCAGGTACGGGATCAGGCCAGGAGCCCCGAGGCCTGGTCGCTCTACCAGCAGGCCGTGCGGCTCAAGAAGGACGGCGCGGCCGCGGACGACTCGACCGTCCTGGCGCGCGATTTCGCGCGCGCGGACTCACTGCTGGCGCAGGCCCAGCGGCTCGATCCCGAGTGGGCGGACCCTCCCGTGCTGCGGGGCGAGCTCGACTACCTGAGGTCGCGGAAATACGGCGGCGACCCGCAGGCCGCGGACCGGTGGATCCGACCCGGCCTCGTCCATGCCGACGAGGCGCTCGCGCTCGACCGCGACGATCCGGACGCACTCGAGCTGAAGGGCGACCTCCGCTACTGGCGCTGGCTGCTCCGTCTCGAGGGCAACCCCGACAGTGCGCACCAGTTGCTGCTGGCGGCGAAGGCGGACCTCGAGACCGCGGTCAAGCTGAATCGCGCCCAGGCCGGCGCCTACGCGACGCTGTCCCACCTCTACTATCAGACCGGCAGCCTGACCGACGTCTACCTCGCCGCGCGCAACGCCCTGACGGAGGACGCCTACCTCGACAACGCCGACGTCATCCTGAGCCGGCTCTTCTTCTCCTCGTACGACCTCGGGCAATTCCCCGACGCGGAGAACTGGTGCACCGAGGGCAGGCGCCGCTTCCCGGCGGACTACCGCTTCACGGAATGCCGCCTGTGGATGATGACCACCCGCCAGGACTCGGCCGATCCGCGCCTCGCCTGGCGGCTGCTCGACTCGGTCCTCGTCCGGACCCCGCCCGAGGGGAAGCCGTACCAGCGGCTGTACGATCAGGCCATCGTGGCGTGGGTCCTGGCGCGCGCGGGGGCCGCAGACAGCGCGCGACACCTGTTGCAGCGCACCGTGGCTGACGCCGTCACGGACCCGACGCGCGACATCGCCTACACCAAGTCGATGGCCTACGCGTTCCTGGGCGACAAAGGGCCGGCCATCGATCAGCTCGGCCTGTATCTGGCCGCTAACCCAAGCAAACGAGAGGGGTTAGCTCAGGATCCCGGGTGGCAGCTCGCCCCCCTGGCGAACGAGCCGGCCTTCCAGGCGTTGGTGGGCACGAGGCGTTAGACCCCCGCGAGACCTGCCGCTCTTGGCGGGCCCGAGTCTTGCGACAATATTAGGACCCAGTCTCAACTGACCATCAGAGAGCTTCGACGTGACGTCGCGGAATGCCCGCGACGTCTGGTGCATTCAACCGGAGATGCGGCATGCGCCGGACCCCCCTGGGCGTTCTGTTGTCGGCCACCCTCGTGCTCGCGGCCTGTGGCGAGCAGACTCCCACGACCAGCGTCGCGCCCCCTCCGCCGTCGGTGAGCACCGTGCCGCACGGCGACGCCGCCATCACGACGGCCTCGTGCCCCACGGCGCGCTCGCTCGCTGCGGACGTCGTCGCGCTCTTTGCCCGCAACGACAGGGTCGCGGCCGCCGCGAGCCTCGACGCCGCCATGGTGGTCATCGGCACCACTCCGGTCCTGCACTCGCCCCTGGCCCAGAAGCTCGTGCTCGGCATCATCTCGTTCGTGCTGAAGAAGTACTGGGCCGGCGCGCTCAACGGCGGATTCTCCGCCACCACGCAACAGGAAGTCGTGGACCTGGTCAACGGCCTGCTGTGCTGGATCGGCCTGCCGCAGACCTTCACGCTCGCCAGCCTGAGCAGTGACGGCACCGCCGCGGTGCTCACGCCGTCCACGCCCGACACCACCGTCGTCACGGGCAGCAAGATCGCCGGCATGAAGGTGGACTCGGGGACGGTCACGCAGCCCGTGCTGGTGACGATCCAGCGGCTGCCGGATTCGCCGGGCCCGCTGCTGACGCAGCTCGACCAGTATCCCGTCTACTATCAGTTCACCGTCTCGCCGGACACGGGCGCCTTCGCGCTCCCGGTGACGGTCGGCGTGTGCCTGGCGTCCAGTGCGACCCCGCCCGACACGAGCCGGCTGCGGGTAGCTCACAACGTCGCGCCCGACACCATGGGGAGCATCCAGATCCTGCCCCGGGTGCCGGCGCCGTTCGTCGACTGCACCAACGCGGACGTCATCGGCCTCAACTCGACGAACCCGCTGGCCAACCTCGCGTTCCTCGGGTGGCGCGCGGCCCGCTCCGCCCTCGTGGCGCTGTTCGGCCCCGAGCGGCTGATGGCCGCGGCGTCCGGCGGCGTCGGCGGCACGACCAAGAATTTCAGCCCGTTCGGCCTGGTGGACACGTTGCTGGTGATGACCCCCAGGTCGGACACGAGCCAGGAGGCGCCGGTGGGGACGACGGTTGCTTCGGCGCCGTCCCTGGCGGTGAACACCCCGCAGGGCAACGCGTACGTGGGGCTCCCGGTGACGTTCCAGGTGACCGCCGGCGGCGGATCCCTGGCCGGCGCGCCGACGAAGACCGACGGGAGCGGCGTGGCGACCGTGGGCAGCTGGACGTTGGGGACGAGCGCGGGCCTCAACACCGTCACCGCCGCCGCCACGGCGCCCGTGGCGGGCACGGGCGTGAAGGGGAGTCCCCTGGCCTTCCACGCCACTGCCCTGGCGCCGTCGCAGCTGGCGTTCCAGGTCCAACCCTCGGGCGTCACGGCAGGCGCGACGATGATCCCGTCCGTACAGGTAGCCGTCGAGGACCAGCACGGGCACGTGGTGACGACGGCCAGTGGAACCGTGACCCTTGCGCTGACCGGCTTGCCGGCGGGCGTGACGCTGACCGGCGGCGCAGCCGCGACGCTCGTCGACGGCGTGGCCACGTTCAGCGGTCTGAGCGTCAACAAGGTGGGAACGTACACGCTGACGCCGAGCACCAGCGTCGGGGGTGTGACTACGCTGCCGGCGTCGGCGAGCTTCACGGTCAGTCCCGGCACGCCGAGCCAGCTGGTGTGGACGCAGCAGCCGAGCAGCATCGTGGCCGGCGCGACGATGAGCCCGGCCGTGGTCGTGACGGTGCTGGACGCACAGGGCAACACGGTGACGTCGTTCAGTGGCTCCGTCGGCCTGGCGCTGAGCCAGACCGGGGTCACCCTCGGCGGCACGACTACGGTGAGTGCCGTCAACGGGGTCGCCATGTTCGGCAACCTCACGG
>Ga0335079_10002045_pt1 | contig 23267 bp, 8 predicted proteins | sample Lox_Sample_33_FD_206719 | JGI IMG/M metagenome (GOLD analysis project Ga0335079, IMG submission 206719) | Soil microbial communities from Loxahatchee National Wildlife Refuge, Florida, United States - Lox_Sample_3.3 | ecosystem: Environmental > Terrestrial > Soil > Wetlands | place: USA: Florida... | reverse complement strand
ATTTCTGAAGACATAGCCCCCATCCTGATCGGTGACGGCAGTCGTGTCTATTGGTCCGTGGAGATGCACTGTGCGTCCGGCAAGCCCGACTCTGGAATCCCGGTAACCGGCAAAAATTCTTCCGCGGATTTCAAAGGGATAGAGCGTGTGAGCAGGTTCCACACATCCCGGTTGTGAAGACCTCAGAGCGATCAGGCGAAGCCTCGGGTCAATCCCGGAAACCAGCGAGAAGATTCTCGAACCATCGCAGAACGCCGATATTCTTTCCGCCCCGGGAAACTTGCAATCCGCGTTGATGCTGAGAGAGTTCATCACCACATTCGATACCGAATACGTCGCAAAGATATCCGAAGCATACACCGATGGCATGGCATATCCCACGAGTGACCCCCCGCCGCCGCCGGCTACCGTCGGCCGCTGAACATACTCACCTGCGTTCTGACCGATTGTATCCAGATGCCTGAACACCGCGATCATATAGGAGAGAAGCATCGAATCAGATGAGGAGAAATATTTTGGCGAATACGCTTCTTCTATCCACCCCGGCCGGTTTCTCAACTGCAGAAGATAATTCCCCATCGGCTCGCCGGCAAAAGTATAATATCCGTTGAAATCGGTAAGCGCAGAATCACTGTTCGCACCGAAAAGGTCCAGCTTCCAGTTTGCCAGCCCGGATTCTCCTGCGTCGGCTGTGAAGTTCTGATTTGCATCCCACACTACTCTTCCGCTTATCGCGGTTGCCGAGTCGACGCTCAGAATAAAACACCGTCCGACGGAACAGCCGCTTGCATCAGCAACTGTGAGAAGAAGAGTATCGGCGGATAATGCCGGGGGCGTCCCGGAAATACTTCCATCGCTTGAGAGTGAAAGCCATGAAGGAACTCGAACCGCGGTCCACGAAAGAGGGGGTGTACCCCCGCCGGTATTGAATGTGAAGCGATAAGGAATTCCCAGCTCGGCATCAGGAAGTTTGATCGTCTGTGGATCGGCCGTCATGCACGTGCCGGTGAAAGGGTAGATCAAGCTCAGGGCGTTCACAATGGCAGCCCGCGAAAATGACACGGAACCGCTACCGGAAACCGAAAATGGCAACGCAGTTATCACTGCGCCCAGGATTGTGCCGTTCGTGGATGAGACCGAGACCCGATCTGCGAAGACGAGCCCTTTGAATGTCCCCGACCAGTTCTGGAGAGATGAAGCATCCGAATCATAATTATGGATGATGAGAATCCCCGATCCGGAAATGCTCCCCGAAAGAGTCCCGTTGGCCGGCAGGTCGATATATGTGAGACCTGAGAGCGGGTACGAAAGCTCAGCTGATGCCGTGACGTATTGCCCCGGGAACGATCCGCTCCGGGCAAGAATTCTCAGTGTCCCTTCCGGGAGACCGAACAAGGCATCCGGCGTCATCGTGCCGGTTGTTGCGGCATTCGACCTGATGATGCTCGTGTCGGGTGGTCTGGAGGGAGCAATGTCAGCCCCCGCCGTGTTCGTCCCCCCAATCCTTGCTCCGCCGACAAGCGTGAGCGATTGTGCACACCATACACCAAACGTTCCGGTTCCCGTAAGCAGCGTCCCGCTGGTATCATGATCGCGCCCGTCGACGGTGAAAACCGGATTGAGTGTTATCGTCGAACCTGAAGTAACTCCCGCCCTGATGGTAGGTGGAATCGCAATCGAGTTGACAGATTGCTCACCGGCAATGCAAGATGCCAGGAGCGAAATTGTGAAGAGGAGAATGCCGATGAGTCTGATATTCATGTCCGCTCTGTCTGTTTCGGGTGTTGGAACCACGAGTCGAGAACGGGCATTGCCCGACTGAGCATCGGGCACGAACGGCTGGAGATCTCAGGATACGATTGCCGAGATCCGTGAAAATCCTGGGAAAATTACGAAAAAGGGGAGATTGAATCAAGAGATGTGCGAGGAGTATCACAGAGTTCCAATTTGGGTTAAGCCAGAGAAGTTGTTGGTCCGTTCTCCGCCCGCGTATTCAGAAACTCACAAAATAAAGCCCCGACCCAAAGATGGGGGCCGGGGCTCAATTTGAGCTCGAATGAAGACCGATCACTTCATAAGAACCATTTTCCGAGTCTGTGTGAAGGTCTTGCCCGGTTCTCGTGCGCTCACGATATCCAGCCGGCAGAAATATATTCCGCTCGAAACACCTGACGCGTTCCATTCGACTGACTTATAGCCCGGTTCTTCGAGTCCCGCGGCAAGTGTTGCGACAACTTCGCCGAGCAGATTGTAGACCTTCAGGGATACTTCACTCCTGGCCGGCAGATCGTATCTGATGGTCGCAACAGGATTGAACGGGTTCGGGTAATTTTGGTAGAGTGTCACATGATCCGGCAAAGCAACATCCGGCCGGTCCACTTCGAGCTTGCCCACAATATTGATACCGTCGGCCTCGTACGCTCCGGACCCCTCGGACCATCCGACCGAAGTGACTTCTTCCTCGCATGAGCTTGAGCGATACCACAGACGCAGAGTAAACTGCTCACCCGCCTTCAATCCATCCTTGACCGGCGTCGTCGGATCATCTCCCCAGGCCGCAACGGCGAAATCAGATCCGTCATACATTCCCGAACCTACAAGGAGATCGTTGCCGCTGAAGACGGCGACCTCATCCCCTTTCATCAGAATTCCCTCAACCGCCTTCTTCGGAAAGATGATCGTTGCATTTTTATCGGTCCGCACGTTGGTGATGTAATGCGGCTTGAATTCACTCTTCACCGTGACCGGCCGATCGATGATATGTTTTGCGAAAAGGAATGTGTTGGCCGGATAGACGAGCGTATCGGCGGCAGAAAGCTTGACCTGATAACCCTGTCCGGGTTTCAGAGTACCGATTCCATTGATGGAGAGAGATGGAAAGTAAACCTTTCCGTCCTGGTCCTTTGCAATGATGAGCGCGGAAGTTATTCCGGCGAGTGCGGAATCAGCGGAGAGCTCGCTTTGACGCAGGTACGGTATGATGCTCCACCCCCCGGGAAGGGCAATGGGTGTCCTCTCGGGAGTACTTGCCATCCCGTCAAACGAGACGCTTGAGGTGTCGCTCATTTTCAGCTGATATCCTTCCGATGCGTCCCATGTTCCGATCATATTAACGGGTATTGACGGAATGTATGTTTTCCCCTGACCATTTTTCAGGATGATGAGATCAGGAATAACCGGTCCGAAAATCGTGTCCAGAATATCCGACTCGGGAGTGATGTAACTCGAAATGATGCTCCAACCGTTCCTGAGGCTGAGGGTTTGATGCTGGAGTCCGGCAACAAGAGACCGCAGTTTGCTGATCCCGTTCGTCACGTAAGTATTCGTGCTTGTCAGCAGGGGATTCGCAGAATCCGGAAGATAGTACGTCGCAGAGGCGTCGTATATCCGGTTCTCCTGCCAGCGAAATACTTTCCACTGGAATGGCTCACCTGTGGCAAATCCGTTTAGCGCCGGAAAGGCAAGCTCGTTCCCAAATGCCGCAACAGTAATCGCGTGATCTCCATTCCAAAGTGCATAACCTCCGCATGCGGGTGCTCCGCCTGAATCATAGAAGACACCGATATAGTCACCGGCAACCAGCGGCATGCCGCTCACCGTCGAATGAATACCGGTGTCGAGGATGATGGTGTGATTCATCCCGGTGTTGGTGAACGTCCAGGGCACGATGCTCTCACCGTAGGCGGCGAACGTACAACGAATAAGATGATCCGCAGTCACGTTCGTAAATGTGTAACTGAAAGTCGAATCCGTCCTGATGCCATCGACAATCACGCTGTCGATATAGTAACCCGGATCAGGACTGATGCTGAACTGTTGGTTTTCGCCAATTCCTACAGTGACCGTGTCCGATGGGAGAATACTGCCATGAGAACCGCTTGAGGCAATAACCGTATACTGGTCGTAATCCGAAACCGGCCTCGCATGGGCGATGCCATCGGCTGAAGGTGCAAGGGTACACAGCCAGAGACCAGCGTTCCACATCATCATGCAATAAATGTGTTTCATAAAAAATCCTCCTCTTGCAAATTTCCGATTAGCCGACGATTCCTCCTCCGCTCACTTCATCACCACCATCTTCTTTACGTCGATCGATCTCCCGGCCTCGATCCGGCAATAATAAACGCCTGAGGCCAGACTTCCGGAATTGAATGTCAATTCGTGATATCCTGTCTCGAAGCGGCTGTTCGCAACCTCTGCGACTTCCTCTCCCAGAACATTGTAAACCCGGATGCGCACGTTCATGCCGTTCGGAATACTGAACCGTATCGTTGTCGACGGGTTGAAGGGGTTTGGATAATTCTGATAGAGCTCCACGCGATCGGGTATCGGCATATCGGCAAGGTCCACCTGCACCCTTTCCACGACATTGATGCCGTCCACCTCATAGGCCGATCCGCCTTCCGTCCACTCGATGGTTTTAGCGGCATGCTCGCTTGAGCTCTTCGCGTACCAGAATCGAACCGAAAATTGCTCACCCGGCTTCAGGCCGTCCTTATCAACCGTTGTAGCATCGTCTCCCCAGGCCGCGATCGCGAAATTCTCACCCTCATAAACACCCGAACCCACCAGCATACCCTGCTCATCAAACACCCCCACCTCATCTCCCTTCATCAGTATTCCGCCGATCGCCTTTTTCGTAAAGACGATTGTGGCGTTATTATCCGTTCTGGATTTGAGGACATAATGATTCTTGAAAGTACCAGCCCTGGAATGCCGAGCTTGGGCGACACGCTTCGACAGGAGTGAGGTATTCATCGGATACAGGAGCGTGCCGTTGCCGGAGAGCTTGACCTGATATCCCTCGCCCGGCTCCATATTTCCAATGCTGTTGACGGGAATCGAGGGGATGTAGGCATTGCCGTCCTGATCTTTTGCAATGACGAGCACATCCGCGAGGGAGCTCAATGCCGTATCGACACCGAGTGCGCTCTGGCGGAAATATGGAATGAGACTCCAGCCGGAGGCAATATTGACTGGTGTGGATTCCGGATTGATGCGCGTGCCGCTCACGGGAAGCGTTCGCTCCGAATCCATCTTCAGCTGATATCCCTGCATGTTGTCCCATGATCCAATCGAGTTGATCGGCACCCACGGGATGTATGCTTTCCCCTTCCCGTTCTTGAGAATAACCAGATCGGACCTGACGGAGTTGAAGAGCGTATCGAGATCGGTTGATGCAGGACTGATATAACTCGAAATCATACTCCACCCTTTTCTTAGGGTGATTGACCCGCTCTGTGCTCCACCATTGAGGAAATGCAGTCTGCTGATCCCATCGGTAACATAAGTATTCGTTGAGGTCAGATGGTTGATGGAGTCTGGCACATAATACGTTGCCGCGGCATCGTACACCTGATTCTCAAAGTAGCGGTAAATCTTCCACTGGAAGACTTCCCCGGGATTAAATCCGTTCTTGTCCTGGTCACCAAGTTCATTTCCGAATGCAGCAATGGCAATTGCTCCGCGGCCTGTCCACATGCCGTAACCGCCGCATGCTGGCGATCCGTAGTAATCGTAGAAGACGCCGATGAAGTCACCCGAATCGAGCGGCACGCCGTTCACTGTCGGGTGGACGCTCGTATCAATCAAGATGGTATGATTCATTCCGGTGTTGGTGTATGTCCAGGGTGGAAGATCAATCCCGTTCCTTGCAAAAGTTACGCGTATGGAATGGTTCGCATTGATATTGTCGAAGGAGTAGTACGTTGTCGACCCGGACAGAGCCCCATCGATGATAAGGCTGTCCACCTGATACCCTCCGTCAGGTGTGATGGCAAAATCCTGTGTTCCTCCGGAATCCACAAGAATCGTCCCGGAAGGAACAATACTTCCATGGGCCCCCGCAGCTGCAACAATATTATAGAAAGGAGGCAATCGAAATTCCGATAGCGGGCGGCGCCAGACCCCTGAAATTTCCCTGAAAGCACTCCCGGCGAACAAGTACTGAGTTCCCGCACCTCCGGTAGTCGGGCCATAGGCCAAATTGTAGGTAGCCGGGAAAATCGGAAAACCTTCATTCACCGCCCCCCAACTAACCCCGTTGTCCGTTGAAAGATAGACACCATCCTCTATCCCCCAACCCGTCGCGAAGAGATTTGGAACCCCGTTGGTGTTCGGAACAGCAAGAATCGTGGCCCTGCCATTACCTACCGGCATCCCCGCATCTGCTTCAGTCCAGCTCGTACCAGTGTCCGCTGATCGATAGGCGTATCCTGCCTCTGTTGCCGCGTAGACGTACTCGCGTCCGGAATCATTCGTTCCAAACGCGAAGCTATTGACATCGTCATTGACGTTCAATCCGAAATCAGCCTCGTCCCACGTCAACCCGTTATCCCTAGAACGGTAGACGAACCCCCCGGGCCAGGCAGAAATACTTGCGAAGACAATTCCTCCTGCTGCGGCAAGAGACTGGACATCGACACCCGACGGAATTCCTACATTGGCGAGAGCCCAGTTCTCGCCACTGTCTGTGGACCTGTACACACCATGGACCCCATTGCCGGTGGCACCGGCGAACAGGGCAGACCCTCCCGATCCATTCTGACCGGCCGCGATCGATGTGATAGTGCCGTGCGGCAGGCCGTTGTCCTTCTCGAACCACTGCGTTCCGTTGTTGGTTGAACGAAAGAGCCCGCTTCCGGTTCCGGCATAGAGATAATTTGTGCCACCCGTGGACGAAACGGCCACGGCATCCACGCAGGTGCTCGTTAAGCCTGAGTTGATCAAAACCCAGCTAACGCCATTATCAGTGGAAAGGTGAACCCCTTCACAGGAGCCCACATACAGATTTGTCCCATTCATCAGTATGCAGTTAACGGGAACAACAAGCGCTCCCCCGTTAGCAGGCGCCCAGGTGGTGCCTCCATTGGTGGATCGAAAAATACCGTATTCCATTGTTCCGGAGAAGAGATCTTCTCCGCCGGACAGGTTCGGGCACAGCCCGAGAGCATCGACGAATGCTCCTCCTGGGATTCCCGTGCCGGCGGCTGTCCAGGTACTGCCGCTGTTCGTCGATCGATAGACACCCTGGTAGCCGACCGCCGCGTACAGAGTCGTCGCTCCAGGTGTACTCGTATCGGCGACAATACACCTGATGTAGTCTGAAGATGGCAATCCTGAACTCACGTTCATCCAGGTCAGACCATTATCGCTCGATCGAAAAATATACGGGTTGAGAGACCCCAAAAAGAGATCCGCCGATCCCGAGTCATGCGGAACTGCGGCGAAAGAAGAGGGAACGATATTCGATGACAGCCCGGAGCCGATGTAAGTCCACGTATTACCGTCATCGCTCGAGCGGTAAAGCCCATCCCCATCGTCCGTTCCCACGAAAATGTACGTCCCGCTCACACTAAGGAAGGTCAGCGAGCTATTCTGCGGCAATCCCGCATCGGCCTCCTCCCAATTCTCGCCGTTATCGCTGGATCGAAAAACAACACCATATCCGCCGGCAAAGAGCTCAACGCTGTCTGTCCCGCGCACTCTTGCGGCAAGCAGGTCCAGACTGTGCCATGACGTTCCGTTGTTAGCTTCACTCCAGGTCGTGCCGTTGTCGGTAGAACGGTAGACAGCACCAACAGCTGCAAACAAATTCGTTCCGCCGGACCCATTTGGGGTCACCGCAACTGCGGAAACATATGACCGGCCGACCCAGTCCGGATTGAGAGCTGTCCAGCTCGCTCCACTATTTGTTGAACGAATCAAACCGCTTCCGTTAAATATGCCAACATACACGCTTGTCCCATAAGGCGTGATGGAGTTTACCTGCCCACCGGCCGGAGCACTCATCTGTACCCATTGACCATTGGCCGGCAAATTGGCGATGCCAACGAGGAGCATCTCGCAGACTAACAGGAATGGTATTCTCATGGATATAATCCTCCTTCTCAGACTTAGTTCAGAGAACACTCTGGACGTCTATGCGCCCGGTGCCGAGATCTGGACCCTTGACAGAATCATTTCAGAATTACTTCAAGAGTATTATTCTTCGAACCTGTGCGAATGTCATTGATGGCACTGACACACTGCTCGCTTCCAGACGACAGAAGTAAACTCCGCTCGCGAAGCCCGCACCATTCCAAGTCACGGTTTTGTAACCCGCTTCTTCAACCCCGCTCGCCAGAGTTGCTTCCTCTTGTCCCAGCAAATTGTAGATTTTCAAACTGATGCGACTTTGCAAGGGTAACCCGTATTCGATATTCGTCGTCGGATTGAACGGATTCGGATACGACTGTGCAAGCACATAATCCTTCGGGAGATCCGGAGCACTGTTTTCCGGCTCCGGTGGTGCAGGAGGAATCTCATCGTCAAGAGACATGCTGATCCTCTCCGATTCTCCCGCCGCAAGCGAACCTGATCCCGGGTACGACAGGATGAGCTGGCCGTCCTGTGCCGCCTTCACCCAATATCCTTTTCCCGGTAAGAGGGTATCGGTGATGATATACTTCCCCTGATATCCGAAAAATCTGGACGTGATCATTCCGGGAGGTCGCGAAACCACCGTCCCCGCCATGACGGGATAACTGATGGCACCGATAAGGTTCCACCCATGAACGACCGCAACGGTATCGCTCAGAAGATTGACACCCGTAACCGACATTGTCTGGTCCTGATCAAACCTCAGCCAGTATCCCGATCCGCAGACAAGAGAGTCCCTGATCAGATACCCTGCCTCATACGCGAACGCGTAGGACTTCGCGGTTGGGAAGAGAACCGATTTACGGGAATCTGGCGGCCGCGCCGGCAGTGAGATCATGTTCCAGCCGGTGCTTGCAGGCATGAGGAACGTCCACGGCCCGCTGGAAAAGTATACCGCTATGGTGTGATTGCCCGCCACATGCGTGAAGACATATGTCAGCAGCGCTCCCCGGTTCGTTCCGTCAATGACAACACTGTCAACCCGGCACCCGCTGTCGGGCGTGACCGTATACGACTGAGTTCCCCCATAATTCAGCGATACGATCCCCAGAGGAGTTATTGATCCATGCAGACTCGCAGACGAAGTGATGCTGTATGAGTTGATTTTAAACGTTACCCGGATGGCATGGGCCGCGGTGACGTTTCTGAACGTGTAGGTCACGCTGGAGTCGACCTTGGATCCATCCACAATCACACTGTCAGTATGATACCCGGTGGACGGAGTCAGAATGAACTGCTGGTTTGCACCGTAGTTGACACTCACGCCACCTGACGGAGAGATTGTGCCGTTTGCTTCCGCAGTCGCGGTGATGATAAACGTGTTGATCCGGAAAACCGCGCGTATCGTATGAGCAGTGATCACATTCACAAACGTGAAGCTCGTTGTTGAGTCAACCCTCGAGCCATCCACAATGACGCTGTCGATGTGGTATCCGGTATTCGGGGCGATCGTGAACTGCTGACTCGACGCATACGTCAGATTGATCGATCCGGAGGGAGTAATGGTTCCATTGGGACCTGCTGTTGCACTAATCGTGTAGCTGTTGACTTTGAAGACAGCTCGTATCGTATGGCTTGCGGACAACATCTTGAAGGTGTAGCTCAATATAGAATCAACTTTCGCACCGTCGACGATCAGGCTGTCGACATGATAACCGGTATTCGGGGAAATGATGAACTGCTGATTCGTTCCATAGTTGAGCTGGAGCGTTCCGCTCGGTGTAATAGTGCCGTTCGGACCTGCAGACGCAGTGATGGTATAGCTGTTGATTCTGAAAACGGCGCGTATGGTGTAGTTTGTCGTCACGTTCGCGAACGTATAGCTCAGAAGGGAATCCACCTTTGCGCCATCGACGAGCACCGTATCCACATGATATCCGGTATTCGGAGTAATGAGGAACTGCTGATTCGAGCCGTAGCTGACGTTCACATTGCCGGACGGTGTGATCAACCCACCTGCTCCTGCCGATGCAACTATTGTGTACCCATTGATCCTGAAGACGGCACGAATTGTATGTGCTGCCGTTATTCCGATAAACGTGTAACCGGTAACAGAATCCACTTTCGCACCATCCACGATCACACTGTCGACATGGTATCCGGTCGCCGGCGAGATTGTGAATTGCTGGTTCGCGCCATAATTCACATTGACCGTTCCGGACGGTGTGATAGTGCCATTCGGTCCGGCACTTGCCGTAATTGCGTAGCTATTGATCCTGAAGACAGCGCGAATGGCGTGGCTTGCAATCACGTTCCGGAAGGTGTAGCTGAATAGGGAATCCACCTTCGAGCCGTCGACGATCAGGCTGTCGACGTGATAACCGGTATTCGGCATGATGATAAACTGCTGGTTCGTTCCGTAGTTCACCAATACCGTGCCGGATGGTGATATCCCGCCGTTCGAACCCGCCGACGATGTGATGGCATAGCTGTTGATTTTGAACACAGCTCGAATCGTGTGGCCGGCAGAGACGTTGACAAAGGTGTAGCTAGTCGTCGAGTCGACTTTTGACCCGTCCACAAGAAGACTGTCGAGATGGTAACCCGTCGCGGGAGATACGATGAATCTCGGGCTTCCACCGAAGGAAACCGTATCAGCTCCGGAAGGGGCAATGCTGCCGTTGGGACCGGCGGTCGAGGTAATTACGAACTGCATTGTTCCCATGAGTGTCCTGAGCGAGCTGATACCGTTCGGTTCGTACTTGCCCGTATCGGTAATGATCCCGCCGGGAAGTTTGTACGTCGCCTGTGCCGTTGCGATGCTGCCGTCGGAATGTCTCCAGATTTCCCATCTGAACGCTTCACCTATGCTGAAACCGTCTTTTGCGGGCAGTGTCAGATCGCTTCCGAATGCGGCGACAGTTATCGCCCCGCTCCCGGTCCACACTTCATAGCCGCCGCAGGTAAGCGCGCCGTTCAGATCGTAGAACACGCCGATATAATCTCCCGCGTTAAGCGGGGCGCCATTGAATGTCGGGTGCACACTCGTATCAATAATGATGGTATGATTCGTCCCGGTATTGGTATATGTCCAGGGTGGAAGAGCATAGCCGAGTTGTACAAAGAGAAGCATGACCGCCACAAAGAGGAATTTTATTCTCATAGTTGGCTCCGTCGTCGTAGAAACTATGCCTTGGATAACCTCATGCTGCTCCCGGATTTTTCACTTCATGAAGATCATCTTCTTGACATCACTCGCTCCCCCTGCCTCGATCCTGCAATAATAAACCCCCGATGGAAGCGCAGTGGATGTAAACCCAATCTCGTGGTATCCGGTTTCAAACCTCCCACTGACCACTTCCGCAATCGCTTCTCCGAGCACGTTATACATCCGGATCCGGACGTCCATCGCCTTCGGTATGCTGAATCGTATCGTCGTCGAAGGGTTGAACGGGTTCGGATAATTCTGATACAACTGCACATGGTCCGGTATCGGCATGTCCGCCAGATCCACTTCAACCTTCGCCACGATGGCGATCCCGTTCACTTCGTATGCCCCCGCCCCTTCCTTCCATTCGATTTTTCTGGTACGGTGTTCCGCCTTGCTAGTACTGTACCAGAACCGCAATTCATACTTTTCGCCGGAGATCAATCCATCCTTCGCGGGAGTTGTCGGATCATCACCCCACACCGCAACGCCGAAATTCTCTCCCTCATACCTTCCTGATCCCACGAGAACCCCCTTCTGATCAAAAACCCCCACCTCATCCCCCTTCATCAAAATTCCTTCAATGACCTTCTTCGGAACAACGATGGTGGCGTTATTGTCGGTTTTCGTGTTCACCTGGTAATGCGGTTTTCCAAATTTGGCGATCGCCCGGTGTGCATCCACGATACGCTTCGGGAAGAGAAACGAATTCATCGGGTAGATGAGCGTATCGGCTGCCGAGAGTTTTACCTGATATCCCTGACCCGGCTCCATCTGTCCGATACCATTCACCGGGATGGAAGGGATATAGGCATTCCCATCCTGATCTTTCGCAATGAGAAGTGATCCGGCAATCGTCGACAACGCGGTGTCGATACCCATCGCGCTCTGACGCAAGTATGGTATGAGACTCCAGCCGGTGGAAAGTGTGACGGGAGCGCGCTCCGGTGAGATTTCCCGCCCGCTGATGGGAAGCTGACGAGCCGTGTCCATTTTGAGCTGATATCCTGCGCCGGGGTTCCACAACCCGATGGAGTTGACGGGCAATGACGGGATATATGTTTTTCCATCCCCGCTCTTAAGGATAATCACATCCGTCATGACAGGAGCAAAAAGACTGTCAAGATTCCACGAGTCCGGGTTGATGGAGCTTGAGATCATGCCCCAGCCGCGCCTGACGGCAAGCGATTCGGTTTGCATGGTGGTCGTGAGACTGTGCAGCCGGCTAATGCCGTTCGTCGCAAACGAGTTCGTATTTGTCAGGTGATTCGCCGGATCCGGCTGATCGTACGTGGCGACCGCGTCGTAAAACTTATTCTCCTGGCAGCGGAAAATCTGCCATTGAAAAACTTCGCCGGTGGCAAAACCGTCTTTTCCGGGAAGCGAGAGTTCGTTGCCGAATGCTGCAATTGCGAGAGGGGCGCCCGCGTCCCACATCTCATAGCCGCCGCAGGCGGGAGTACCCCCGGAATCGTAAAAGACGCCGATGAAATCACCCGTCTCGAGCGGCGCGCCAAGTACTGTGGGGTGCAGGTTCGTATCGAGAATAATCGTGTGATTCATCCCTGTATTGATATAGTTCCAGGGAGGCGGACAACTGATCCTTCCGCGCTGATCAATCTGCACACTGGATAGCGAGGGCAACCCGGACCAGAAGGTGAGTGTGGTCGACCGGGCCGTCGAATCAGGATTCTCATCCACCGTATACGAGAACACGGCGTTACCCTCCCCAGCTGTGTATGCAGAGTCAAAATGGACCCATGACACGGCCGGTTGTGCAACCGACCAGTTGCACCAGTTATCGTTCGTCAACGTCAGTGTTCCCTTTCCGCCCATGGGTGAGAAAAGTGTATCGGTCGGCGAAAGAGCCGGATGACACACATTGAGAACTGCCGTTTCGGTGATATTGCCGTCCATACAGATCTGAGGAAAAGGATCTGTTCCGGTATAAGATCCTGAACCTGTTCCGATCCATCCGACGAAGCGGCTTTGGACACTGTTGCAGACAACCTGAGAAGTATCGAGCTGAAAACAGGACCCCTCCGGTTGGTATCCGCTTCCCGGGAGCGGCCCGCCTGACGAGGGGCATTCCGGGCTGTCGGAGAGCGTCAAATAGTAATAAGGATTATACGTCGCGGTGAACGCTGTGTCGTGCAGAGGAACGATAGTCCTGCAGCTTGATGGATAACCGTCAACCCACCCGGCTGGAAACCATGCAGGACCATCGGGCGATAGTGATGTCTGTACTCCGCAGAGCGTATGAGTGGAACCGGAGTCCCAGATGAAAGCCTGGCTTGTGGAATACAGTACATTGTCGGCAGTATATCTCATGCCATCGGGATTTGTCGTCATGGTGACATGTACCTTCGGTGGACTAAACCATGCAGTTTCGGTGACCGGACCACCCATGATTATAGTCGCCGTCGGATTAGATCCGGTGTAGGATCCAATTCCGATACCAGTCCATCCGTTAAATATTGATCCGGGCAATGCAGTTGCACTAATGCTGACAACTGTTCCAGAATCAAAATACGCGGGTCCGGGGTTCACCGTTCCGCCACCGTTCGCCCAAATCAGGAAACGATACTGTTTCTTGTATGTGAGCGTGTACGTTCCGCTGGTAAACGGATAAATGGCGTGTGCATTTGCCCCGCCGTCACTCCAGCTTTGGAAAACATACTCCACGCCGTCTCCGGCCGCTTGGGGACTGTAATCGCTGAGAGAGTGGTACTCGCCCGAGTTTACGGTCCTGGTCTGTGGTGACGAATAGGCGATTTCATCATAGAGAAAGAGGAGTCCCGGGGGAAGCGCCTGTATGGTTATTTGCGGGGACCCGGACATGAAGTTTGCCGTCTCTGTTATCGGCCCGCCGATGGTCACCGAAGCGGGATCACTCGACCCGCTCACCGATCCAATGCCACTGCCCGTCCAGGATTGAAAAAGTTGGCCCGACGAGGGTATCCCTGTGATTTGCACCTGCTGACCGCTGTTGAAGTATCCCGATGAAGGCGTAACCGATCCGCCGGAATTCGCAACCATCGTGAGGTAGTATTGCGTGGTAAAGTTTGCCGTGTAGGTTGTGTTCACCCCCGGAGCGACGACCTGGGTCTTTGCCCCGGCGTTGCTCCAGGAGGACCAGACCAATCGTGAGCCCGTACCATTTGGGACGGTATCGATGACACCTATCGTATGCTGCGAGAGGGGTGTCCAGGATACGGTATCCGGCGCGCGGACAGTAACACCGTCGACGACAACCCGCAGCTCCGGAGGATTCGTCGTAACAACCACGGTCACCTTATTGGAGGAGAACGCAACAGTAACCGAAATGAAATACATGACTATCCCAAACAGGAAGGAATTTCTCATGATGATGCCTCGCATCGATTTCGAATATCCTCATGGATTGCGGATCGGAGTTCAGGAACTAGACGATTCGGCCGGATCCAGCAATGCCCGTTGCCTGAAGCGGCTCAAAGAGCCGAATACATTACGAGGGGATCAAGAACGACAAGAGAATGATGGACAGACGGAAAGATGGGAGAAGAAGCACGCTCCAAAAGCGCCTCCCCCGGCGGAAATCTACAGAGGATTTTGACAAATGTCAATAGAGAGACGGGATTTGTCCGGGTCCCCGGAATCTCATCGATGTTCGGGAAATGATATCAACTCTACTCAACCAGCCGGCTATCCGTCTTTGAGCGAAAAACAGGACATTTTCGTCTTGCAGAATTTGAGAAAAAGCCCCCGTCGAAATATCCGGCGGGGGCTAGGGAATTCTCGGAAGAAACCGCTTTTATTTGAGGAGCACCATCTTCCTCACGGCGCTGAAGCTTTGCCCCATCTCGCCGTTCTCGTCCGCGATCCCTTCAACGGAGATACGATAGAAATAGACTCCCGATGCCAGATGCGAGGCGTCGAAGTCGATGTGCTGTTCTCCTTCGTCCATATCTTCCCTGTTCAAGAGCGTCGCAACCTCCTGACCGAGCAGGTTGAAGATTTTCAACGTCACCTTGGCTTCCTGAGGCAATGCAAAGCCGATGGTGGTCAGTGGGTTGAAGGGATTCGGATAGTTTTGATCCAGTGCAAACTCCCTGGGCACCGGAGGCGGCAACAGAGGAGGTATTTCATTGAATGCGGACAATATTCCGGAAGTATCCACGTGCAGATACGGTACATCGGCGATATCGCGTACTCCGGTGAGACGCAGGTTTGAATAGTTGAAATTGACGATATCGATGGGGCCGGAGAATGCCGTGTTGATTTTTCTGACAACAGTATAGAGACCCTCAGGCGTCATATTCCCCAGAGACGTCGGCATTACACACTGCGCTGCGACGGCGCTGTACGATGACATAAACGTGTCGAGCACAGCAGCAATTGTCTGGATCGGTTTTCCATTCAACGGGTTCGAAGTATCGGATGTATCCGAAAAGATAAGGCCGCCGAAACCGAGCGGTAAGACGAACAGCTTGCTCGCGGCAATATTGAGCTTCAGTGCAATGGCTTCCGCAAATAATATATTGTTGTGTTGAGATGGCTTCAGATATCTTTGCTGCTTTGTAATAAGTCTCCTGTTCGCAAACTTATCAAGACAGCGGGGATCACCGGTGTGCTGATGACCCGGAGACTGATACAGTGATTTGTAAACATCCGAAGAATTGCCAAACACAACTGAATGCGGCCCGCGCAACCCTACGAATACTCCTGACCATGCACGTTCCAGTACGTTGATGGCGTTCGGCAGCGGGTACAGATACGTGTTCGATACCGGGAGGACTGCTTTGTTATGGTAAGGAACAAGAATATCGTCCCTCGTCGTGTACACCTTGATCGTTTGATCTTTGGCTTGTGTACCTACCCCGCTTATCGTAATAACCTCATTGCCGCCTATTGCTCTTCCGCTCAGCGCCAGTACCTTGAACTTCTTCTCGTAGGTCAAATTTGGGAAGGGCGGATTGATAACAATCGTGCTGCTATCAACTGCAATTTTGAAGTTCAGAACAAGTCCGTTCAATCCTAATCCGCTGTCGGATGCGGGTATAGTCAACGACGAAGTGAAGCTCACTTCCCAGGGCTTATACTGGACAGATCTGTGTTTATTCTTAGTGTCAACCGCGAGTGCCAGACTCTCGGGAGTGAATGTCCTGAAATAGGTTGGAAGAAGCTTCGTCTCCACATTGCCGAAATCTATGCCAATTCTGTTTTCTTCCGGACCGAGGCCGATATAATACGAATGAGATGGCATCGGAGAAGTTTGTGACCAGTGATTTCGCGATGCTTCGCTCAGGGTATAGCCCCCGGGCCATAGGCCACTGAAGATGAAAACGCCCGAGTCGTTTGTCGAGGTTGTTGCACTAGTGTCTCCGGAGAGAAAGATCTGCCAGTTCGCAAGCCGGGTATCGCCGGTATCTTGCGCTCCGTTCCCATTGGCATCGCGGAACACGATTCCTCTGATCGATCCGGGTACAATTTGGTACGCTCCCAGGTTGATGTTCGTATACGTTGACTCCGGCAAAACATTCAGATTCTGATACCCGTGGGACTGCCACCATCCCCGAGGCGAACTGAGGGATATCCAATACCCACCGGGCCACAATCCGGCAATTTCATAATAGCCATTGCTATCGCTTGTCGTGGATCCGGTGCTGTCTCCGACGAAACTTACCGGCCATCCTGCAAGTGGAACATCTGCTGAATCTTTCGTGTGGTTACGATTCGCGTCGTTAAACAACCAGCCCCGAATTTTTGCAATCCGAAAAATCCTGTAATTTCCGAAATCCACCGAATCCCGGACAGTGTTGCTGTCGAGAGAAAATGACCAGTTGTTCGATGGAGGATACGATTGAGTCCAATGAGTCTGTTGATTTTCACTCAGGGTGTAATACCCCGGCTCGAGCGAATCTGCACGATAGTGACCATTGCTGTCCGTGAGGACATAGTATGATGCGCCGAACGGGCCCCAGAGATTTACACCCCAGTTTGCCAGACCGTACTCGCCAATATCGCGCCGGCCGTTACGAGTCGTATCATCAAAGACAGAGCCGGCAATCGAAGAAGAATGATTAATATAATAATTGCCAAAATCGAAACCTTGCATCACTCCCCCCGAAACTGTGGTCGTAAACCACCATGATGAGCCCGGATAGGATTGTCGCCACCATTGTTCTCCCGATTCCCAAATGTTATAATTGTCGGCCACCGTAAGATAGAATACATAATTGCCGAGTGAATCGGTGAACGTTTCGGGGTCCATGCCATACATGACTGGTTCGATGTGTATATCCCAATTGGGAATTCCCGGTTCGCCCGGGTCCTTCACGCCGTTATGATTGAGGTCGTTGAACTTCATCCCCCGGACAATTGTGAGCGAACCCTGGACGCCGAAGTTCAGGGTGTTGAGCGTCGTACCCGGAGTGTTGAGAGAAATATTCCACACACCTCCCGGCGGCGATGTCTGTGTCCAGCCACTCACGAGACTATCGCTGACGGTATAGTTCCCCTGCGGAAGCGAAATCTCATAGAAACCGGGGGAGGGATTATTGGAGGCACCGGTAATCGCTGTGAGACTAATCGGTCCGTTGATTTTTACATACCAGCCGCTCAGTCCAACTTCACTCTGCTGAGGTTCCCAGATACCGTTTCCATTTTGATCACCAAAGACGGTTCCGGCGATCGCGCCCCCCTGGTCGAAAATGACGACGTCATCAACGAACCATCCGGGGAAATTGTTGGCGACTGAATCCTGCGTGTCGAAATAAAATCGGATTTTAATTGTTTGATTTGCATACGAAGTGAGGTCGAATGATCTGATGATCCACCCCAAACTGTTTCCACGTGTTCCCACCCGAATGGTATTCCACGTGCTGCCATTGTCGGTCGTCGCATCGACCCAGCAGCGGTCCCATTTCTTTTCGGTGAAATAATTTTCGGCAAAGACGAGTTGAACTGAACCGATCGCTCCTGCAAGATTGACCGGCGGAGAAATAAGAGCAGTGTTGACGCGATGCCCGGTATTATACGTCCCCGAATCTTCTACCCCGCACCACCAGCTGTGAGTCGGTGAGCTCGCATCGCGGGTTGTTTGATGCCAGAGGTCAGCTGAGCCCCCGTACACTTCCGTCGTCCAGCCATTCGTTCCGTTCTCCATGTTGTCGTAGAAGAATATCGTTGAGCTGGTTTTTACGTCTCTGTTGATTTTGATGCCGAAATCAGCAGCGGCCGCCTCGCTTGTTGCCCTGTTCAGTTTATTGAAAGCGACACGGCTTTGTCCGGCGCGCAACTGCTCTGCTGCTTTGATCAAACGCTCTTGAAGCGCAAAGCCGGTGTGTGCTGGAGTTTGGGCTGCGAATGAAATCTGTGGCGGAAGCAGGAAGACGACAGCAGCTAGTGCAGTCATCCGAATGGAGTATAAACTCTTCATGATTTCTCCCTTCATTTTTCTCGTCAATGTCCTCCGAGGTAAATCGGGGAAAGTTATGATGGATTGCCGGTCCATGACGACAAATGGCTTTCGGCAACGGCAATACCGGTTAGCTGATTCGAGCCAAAGTCGAATGTACGTTGCTGGAGTTAAGAACGAGAGAATGTGATAGGGTGGAGATATGATGGGAGGAAGAGGAGGTCCTGGACGCGGCTTCCTCCCGCGCTAAATCTATGAAGGAAACTCGAAAAAGTCAAACCCGCCGAAGGAGTTTAGCGGGGTCACGACACGGAAAGGCCCGTGCGATCCTCACATGCGGACAACACGGGCCGTATCGTACGTCGGGTCAGGCGTCTCAGCGCCCGACAATCACGATCGTAAAGCTCCCCGGAACCATCTGCGGACGAGGTCTCGGATTTTCGGTGGTCGGTTCGGGCGCTTTCCCGAATTCTGCCGCCGACAGATAAATCGTGTGCGTTTTCGGATTGAGCGACATCGTCCGTGCACTCATCTGCGTCTTCACATTGTCCACTACTGTGAATTTATCCGGTGCGTCTTCGTGCACAATGGTCAGCGTTCCTTCCCTTCCATTCGAACTGAACGCCAGCTGTAATTCCGGATCGAATCCCGCCGCATCAGGACCTTCACCGATTGGGACGTCTGCAACGACTTTTCCCGCCTCGTAATCCGATACGATCATCTTCTTGTTGCTTGCAACCGAAAAGAGGAGATGATGCTGCCGGTCAATGGCAAGCCCGGAAGCTTCCTCCCCGGGTGCGATCGACCAGGTCTTCAAGACCTTCAGGGTTTTCGCGTCGAATCCGGTGATCGTGCGCTTGTCCTCAATGTTCACGTAGATGTTTCCTTTGCCGTCCGACTGCGCAAACTCCGGTTTCCCTTCGAGCGGCACCGTGCCGACTACGGAATCCGTTGCTGCATCGATTGCCGTTGCATCAGAACTCCGTCCGTTAAACGTAAATACTCTCTTCGAGAAATCATCGTAAATGATCGCATCAGGATTCATGCCTTTGATCTTGATGACTCTCAGAGTTTTAAATTCCTTCAGATCGAATACCGTTACCGACGTGTCGCGGCCGTCGCTGATGTACCCCTTGCCAAATTCATGCGCAAGCGCGATGCCGTGAACGCCGATCGTGTTCGGAATGTCTGCCACGACCTCCTTCTTCTCCATGCTCATCACCTGAACATGATTGCCGCGCGAGATGTAGACCATCCCGGTGACCGGGTCGGCGTTGAGATAATCCCATCCTCCTTCGCCGCCGATCTTCACTTTATCGAGAACCTTGTATCCCGGATCCTGTGCAAGACCGATGCACAGCAGTGCAAACACCGCGCTTAGTACGCAAGCAAGTCTCTTCATGATTTCTCCTGATGGATTGTTGGACCGAACTGCAGTGTCCAATATACGGACAGGGTAGGCGAATTTCAATGTTCGGCGGTATGCAACGAGAATTATTTCTTCTCCAGGCCCTTCCAACTCATGCCAAGCCAGTTTTCGAAGATTAATTTTTGCAAATCAGTCGGGTTCTGAACCTGTGCAACGCTATAGCTCATTCTCGGAGCGGTGCCGAGAGTCACCGGAATTGCACGCAGGACATCATCATGGAAGACCGTCAATACCACCTTGTCGCCGGGTTTCAGTTCTCCGATGCGGTCACCGAACGAATTGGACCTGACGCGGTAGTCGTTGAACGCCAGGAGTTCGTCGCCGACATCGAGTCCGGATTGATATGCCGGCGATCCCGCCACAATGGATCCCACCTTCGTACTTCCTCCGGCATCATACACCGACACTCCCATCCATGCTCTGGCGGCTGTGTCAGTGCAGGTCAGCGACAATCCGGCATGCGCTAAGGCGCTGTCCCACGGGAGCGGCTTCGTGCCGTAAATGTAATCCCCGAAAAATGCCGCACAATTCCAACCGCTCAGTTCCGTAATCACTCGCTGCAAGTCCGTGAGCGTATAGCCGGAGCCGTCGAGCGGAAACCGGCGGTACATTTCCCTCATCACCTCATCGAGCGAGCATTTGTTCGACGTCTTCTGCCGGATCTCCAGGTCAAGAACACAGCTGACATGCGAACCGCGCTCGTAAATGTCGGAACTCGAATTGTACGACTGCTGCTGCCCCTTCAACCCATCGATCCATGTGTCGAAGCTCGCCTCCGCAACCGGTTCCAGTAAATTGCCGGGACGGTTCCGGTCAGACGATACCCACGAACCTACAGAACTCAAAACCCCGGAAAGCGGAGTAAATCCCGTTCTCGACATGATAACATCGGCATAGTACGATGTCGTCCCTTCGGCGATCCAGTATTCATGCGAGTAGTTCTCTTTGGTAAAATCATACGGGTGAATGCCTTTCGGCCGCAGGCGTTTGACATTCCACGTGTGAAAGAACTCGTGCGCAACAGTGTTCAACACAAACCCCTGGTACGAGCTCTTGTCCCTGAAGACAAAGGGCGGAAACTGCATCTCGGTGGAGTTGAGATGTTCTGTTCCCCCGCCGAAGTTTGGATCACATTCCACCATGAAGACAAATCGTTTGTACGGAAATCCGCCCCAGAATTCTTTTTCCGCCTTCACAATTTTCGAGATATCCCGTATCAGCGTATCGGCATTCCAATTTCCCTCACCAAAGATACTCAGGACATGCGGGACGCCGTCGACATCAAAGGAAAAATCCTTCTGCGTACCGATCTCCATGGGACAGTCGATGAAGTAATCATAATCAGGTGCCACAAATGTATTCGATCCGTCCGAATCAAGACCGGTGGTGACGTGCCAGTTCCTGTATGGATGAACGGTCAGCGTCACGGGAAGCGATCGGTATTGTTCGGAATACATGAAGACTGTTGACCCGTCGACGAAGGCGTGCTGATCGTTCAACCCCCGCGTCCGCGTGCCGAACTCATTCGCATAGACTTTATACCGGACCGTAAGATCGGAACATCCTCCGGTTGATATCGTCCATGTGTTCTTGTCGGTCTTCTGCCATGCGAGCCGGTGCCCATCCGATTGCGCGGAGAATTCCTGTACCCCGTTCGCAAGATCCAGAATGATGTACCTCCCGGTTCTCCATGCAGGCATGATGAGATTGATCACGCTGTCGGGTTTCAGATTCTTATATTCGATGGTCGCCTCAAGAAGATGAGTCTGCGGGCCCGACATGCCGAGAGTGTAATGGATTTCCGTTTCCGCCCGGACTGTCCGGAGAGTTCCAAGAAAGAGAACCAGGATCAGGAGAGAATTTTTCATGAAAACCTCAAATAGTATACCAGTAGTACGATTTCGCTTTTTCCTTGTTGCATGAGGAAGAATGAACGTTTACATTTCGACGGTACCTCCTTTTGACTTCTCACCCGGAGAGAAAGTTGCCTTGAGAATGGAAAGTTCACCGGAGAGGATTATGGATTCGATCGGCATCAGGTGTTCATGATGAGTAAGACCATTCATATCGGAATGGGTGGATGGGACCTCGTTCCGTTTGACGGGCGATTCTACCCGGCCACCAGAACGAAAGGGTTCCGCAAGCTTGCGTATTATTCGCACTTTTTCGATCTCGTTGAAATCAATTCGACGTTCTACAACACCGCGTTTTCTCCGGCACAGATCGGGAAATGGCTCGAGGACATTGCGGAAAACCCTGAGTTCATGTTCACCGTCAAGCTGTTCCGCGGGTTTACCCATACCTTCGATGCGACGAACGCAGACGCCCTTGCCGTGAACCGTCTCGCCGGTACACTTGCCTCGGTGGAGCGGTTTGGAGGATTGTTGATCCAATTTCCTCTTTCATTTGCAAATACACCTGACCACAGGGACTACCTTGCACACCTCGCTAGTGCTTTCAATACGTTCCGGATGTTTCTCGAGGTGCGCCATAATTCATGGAATTCCGCGGCAATGTATGACTTCTTCCGGGAACTGAAATTTCATCCCGTCAATGTCGATCTCCCGCGGATCGGTCGGCACATTCCGTTCAACACGCTCGCATACGACGGTGCTGCATATTTCCGTTTGATGGGAAGAAACAGTGCCGCATGGAGAAATCCCTGGAGGAAGGAAGAGGATGGGAAGCACATGGTAAGCGACAGATATCGGTATCAGTACTCGGATCAGGAGTTGGGAGAGATTGCGCTCGCCGTGAAACAGGCCGGAAGCTGGAACGATACGAAGTTCGTGGTCTTCCACAATGATCCCGAGGCAAACTCCGTGTACAACGGTTTCCGGCTCAGGAAGCTGATCTCTCCCCGTTCGCCGATCCGCGTTCCGCGTCGCACGATCACGGCATTTCCTTCCCTCGCCGAATTTGCAACACCGGTCTGACGCTCACTTCTTCATCGGTTTCATGCACTCGGGCCCGTCGTTCCGGGAATTGCTGACGTACGTCGAAACCCTGAAGGCATCCGTTCTGGTCGCGGGATATGGCTTGAGGAGGTTGTGCAGTTTTTCGGTATCGTGAAATGACCGGTCTGTCCACGCTTCGTAGTCTTTCTCATTGAGGATGACCGGCATACGGTTATGGATCGGACTCATGACCGAATTCGGCTCTGTGGTAATAATCGTAAAAGTGGGCATCTCTTCGCCTTTCGGATTCTTCCAAACCGAGAAGAGACCGGCAAACATTATCGTCTCATCATCTTTCCTGCGGATGCACCAGGGCTGTTTCTGATCGATGACCTTCTCCTTTCCACGGACCTCTCCGGTCACCCTGATCTTCTGCCATTCATAAAACGCATCCGCGGGAACCAGACAGCGGCT
>Ga0335079_10002043_pt1 | contig 23283 bp, 17 predicted proteins | sample Lox_Sample_33_FD_206719 | JGI IMG/M metagenome (GOLD analysis project Ga0335079, IMG submission 206719) | Soil microbial communities from Loxahatchee National Wildlife Refuge, Florida, United States - Lox_Sample_3.3 | ecosystem: Environmental > Terrestrial > Soil > Wetlands | place: USA... | reverse complement strand
CGAAATTGATCCAGATGGCCTTGGCGTGGCCGATATGGAGATAGCCGTTGGGCTCGGGCGGAAAGCGCGTGACGACGCTCTTGGTACGGCCGGCCGCGAGATCGGCATCGACGATGTCGCGGATGAAGTCGCGGCCCGCTTCCCTCGTGTCGCCTTCCGCCATGAACCCTCCGGCCAGGAGCGCCGAGACTAGGGCGGAGGGCGCGCGAATTCTAGCTGGGCTTGGCCGCGCGCAGGCGTTTTGCCGCGTCGAGCGCGGCGTTGACGATGCCCTGGTAGCCGGTACAGCGGCAGAGATTGCCGGAGATGGCGATGCGTACGTCCTGCTCGGTCGGATCGGGATTGTCGCGCAGAAATTCGAGAAGCGTCGTCAGCATCCCGGGCGTGCAGAAGCCGCATTGGAGCCCGTGATTGTCGCGGAACGCCTCCTGCAACGGATGGAGCTCAGTGGCATTGGGGGCGATGCCCTCGACCGTGAGCAGCTCGTGCCCGTTCGCCTGCACCGCGAGCATGAGGCAGGAGCGCGCCGAGAGTCCATCGATCAGGATGGTGCAGGCGCCGCACACGCCGTGCTCGCAGCCCAAATGCGTGCCGGTGAGGCCGAGTTGATGGCGCAGGAAATCGGCGAGCGTGACGCGAACCTCGACCTCCTCCTCATAGCGCGTGCCGTTGACGGTGAGCGCGATCTTGCGTTTCTCGTCCATGCTCAGGCCGCCTTGCGCACGCGCTGGTGCGCCTTCTCGAGCGCGCGCCGCGACAGCACCGCCGCCAGATGCTGGCGGTAGTCGGCGGGCGCGTGAACGTCGCTCATCGCCTCGATCTTGCGGCAGCTTTCGCACGCGTCGCGGAAGAGCGCTTCGGAGGCCGCTTGGCCGGTGATCGCGCGCTCGACCTCGCGCGCGCGCACGGGCGCGGGGCCGACCCCGCCGATCGTGACCGAAGCGCGCGTAATCTTGCCGGCGCGGTCCTCTTCCAAGAGCGCCGCGGCCGAGCAGATCGCGAAATCGCCGTGCCGGCGCGAGAACTCGATAAAGGCGAAGCCATGTCCCTCGGGCCAGAGCGGCAAGCTCACGCCCGTCACCATCTCGTCGGACTCGAGCGCCGGCGTCATGTAGCCGCGCGAGAACTCGGCCATGGCGATGTCGCGCCTGCCCTTGGCGGAGACGACATGGACCGTCGCGTCGAGCGCGGCCGCGACGGACACGATCTCCGCCGCCGGATCGAGATGACACAGCGAGCCGCCGACGGTGCCGCGGTTCCGCGTCTGGCGGTGGCCGACCTGGAGGATCGCCTCGTACAGGATCGGGCAGCGCGCCTTCACGTCATCCGAGAACTCGAGCTCGCGCTGGCGCGTCATGGCGCCGAGATCGAGCGCCGCCCCACCCCAGCGCACATAGGAAAGCTCGGCGATGCCATTGATGTCGATGAGATGGTCCGGCAGCACATAGCGAAAGTTCAGCATCGGCATCAATGACTGGCCACCAGCGAGAACGCGCGCGTTGTCGAGGCTCGCAAGGAGGCCCGTCACCTCGGCAACCGATGTCGGATCGTGATAGCGGAACCGGGGCGGCTTCATGGGCCCAATGTGAGGGCCGGGGGCGAGGGAAATCAAGATGTTTGCGCGCGCTCGTCCCGTTGGCGCCGGCGCCGGCGGCAACGGAGGGGTGAGGCAAGGGCCACAATTCGACTATCATCATCGGATGACCTTCGTCGGCAAACCGGTGCCGCGGCTCGAGGACCCGCCACTCTTGGCGGGGCTCGGCCGCTTTGCCGACGACATCGAATTCGCCGGCGCGCTCCACATGCGGATCGTGCGCTCGCCCGTGGCGCGCGGATCGGTCCGCGCCATTGACGCCGCCGCCGCGCGACAGGCGCCGGGCGTGATAGCGGTGTGGACCGGAGCCGACGTTGCGGACCTGCCGCCCATCGAATTCCGCGAGGGGCCGGTTCCCGCGCTCGCGCCCTATCGGCAGACGGTCCTGGCGCGCGACGCCGTGCGCTATGTCGGCGAGCCGGTGGCGGCTGTCTTCGCCGAGGACCCCTATCGCGCCGAAGATGCGGCGATGCTGGTCGCGCTCGACTTCGCCGAGCTGCCGCCGCACCTGGACGCCCGCGCGGCGCCCGGCGCGTGGGCCGAGGGCCTCTCGACCGAGGCCTTCGTCGAAGAAAAGAGCTATGGCGATGTTGCGGCGGCGTTCCGCGCGGCGCATGCCATCGTCGAGCTCGAGCTTACGATCGGGCGCCATTCCGGCGTGCCGCTGGAGACGCGCGGCGCGATCGCGCGCCACGACGGCGCGACGGACATGCTCGAGCTTTTCGGTGCGGCCAAGGTGCCCCACCGCAACCGCGAGGCTTTGGCGCGCATGCTCGGTCATCCGCGCGACAAGCTTCATCTCCACGAGGGTCACGTCGGGGGCGGCTTCGGCGTGCGCGGCGAGATCTATCCCGAGGATGTGCTGGTGATGCTGGCGGCGTTGCGGCTTGGCCGGCCGGTCAAATGGATCGAGGATCGGCGCGAGCATCTTGTCGCCGCGAACCATTCGCGCCAGCAGCATCATCGCGTGCGCGCCGCTGTCGACGTCGAAGGCCGCATCCTCGGCATGGAGGACGAGTTCATCCTCGACCAGGGCGCATATCCGCGCACCCACGGCGCGCGCGTGCTCGACATGACGTCGGGCATGCTGCCTGGCCCCTATCGCATCCCGTCCTTCCGCTCGGTCGGCCGCTTCCGCCTCACCAATAAGACGCCGGCCGCGACATACCGCGCGCCGGGCCGCTACGAGAGCAGCTTCGTGCGCGAGCGCCTCGTCGATGCGGTGGCCGCGCGGCTCGGGCTCGATCCGGTCGAGGTGCGGAGGCGCAATCTCATCGCGGCCGAGGCGATGCCGTTCGCCCGCGACCTCGCCGCCTTGGGCGAAAGCGTCGTCTATGATTCAGGCGACTATGCCCGCCTTCTCGATGCAGCGCTGGCGGCGGTCGAATGGCCGCGGCTCGCCCGCGAGCTCAAGGGTCGGCGCGCCGCCGGCGAAGCCGCGGGCGCGGGCCTCGCCTTCTTCGTCGAGAAGAGCGGGCTCGGCCCCAAGGATGGCGTGCGCGTCGAAGTGGACGCGCGCGGCGCGGTCGAAGTGGTGACTGGCGGCGCCTCGCTTGGCCAGGGTTTCGAAACGGTGATGGCGCAGATTTGCGCCGATGCGCTCGGCGTCGATTACCGCGCGATCCGCGTAACGCACGGCCAGACCGACCGCATCGCCAACGGCGTCGGCGCCCACGCCTCGCGCGCGACGGTGATGACCGGATCGGCGACCGCAATCGCCGCCGCAAACCTGCGCCGGGCGGCGATCGAAGCGGCGGCAGAGCTCATGCAGGCGCCGGCCGCGAGCCTCGACATCGAAGACGGGCACATCGTCCGCCGTGACGCACCGCTCGGCCCTTCGCTCGCCTTGGCCGAGGTCGCGCGCCAGAAAGGCGGGGTGCTCTCGGCCGAAGGCTGGCACGAGACGCCGCACATGAATTATCCCTATGGCTGTCATATCGCGGTGGTGCGGATCGACCGCGAGACCGGCGCGGTCGCGGTCGAGCGCTATCTCGCCGCTTACGACATCGGCCGCGCCATCAACCCGATGCTGGTCGAAGGACAGATCGTCGGCGGCTTCGCGCAAGGGCTCGGCGGCGCGCTCAGCGAAGAATTCGCCTACGACGACGCCGGCCAGCCGCTCTCCGTCACGTTTGCCGACTATCTCGTGCCGGCGGCTTGCGAGACGCCGCGCATCAGCGTGCTGCTGCGCGAAGAGGCGCCGAGCCCGCTCAACGCGCTCGGCATCAAGGGCGCGGGCGAGGCCGGCGTCACCGGTGTCGGCGCCGCGATCGCCGCGGCAATCGACGACGCCCTCGGAATGCCGGGCGCCGTGACGAAGCTGCCGGTGACGCCGCCGATGGTGCTGGCGCTGCTCGCGCGGAAGGGCTCATAACCCATGCTCGCCGCGGCGCTCTCGGCGCTTCACGTCGTGCTCGAGCCGATGCGGCTTCTCATCATGGCGGGCGGCGTCGTGCTCGGCCTGTCGCTCGGCGTCATCCCGGGCCTCGGCGGGATTGTGGCACTCGCGATCCTCATCCCGTTCACTTACAACCTCGACACCTTCACCGCCTTCGCGCTGCTCCTCGGTATGGCGTCGGTCACGACCGTGTCCGACCTCATCCCCGCCGTGCTCTTCGGTGTGCCCGGCACGGTCGGCGCCGCGGCGACCGTGCTCGACGGCCATCCGCTCGCGAAACAGGGCATGGCCGCGCGCGCCTTCGGCGCGGGCTATGCCGCCTCGCTCATCGGCGGCGTGTTCGGCGCCGCGCTCCTTGCCGTCGCGATTCCGATCCTGCGGCCCGTGGTCCTCTATCTCGCTTCGCCGGAGCTTCTGTCCTTCTGCATCTTCGGCCTCTCCATGGTGGGCGTGTTGTCCGGCAAGGCGCCCTTGAAGGGCCTCACGGCCGCATGCATCGGCCTCATGCTCGCGATGATCGGCAGCGATTCGCAAACCGGCACGCTGCGCTGGACCGGAGGCTCGCTCTATCTTTGGGACCATCTGCCGCTCGTGCCGGTGACGCTCGGGCTCTTCGCCGTTCCCGAGCTTGCCGACATGGCGATTGCGCGCACGAGCATCGCCGCGGGCGCGGCGGTCGATATCCGCTTCGCCGACCAATGGGCCGGCATCCGCGACGCACTCAAAAGCTGGTGGCTCATCCTGCGCTGCTCGTGGCTCGGCGCGATCCTGGGAGCGGTGCCCGGGCTCGGCGCGGCGGTGATCGACTGGATCGCCTATGGCCACGCCGTGCGCACCGAGAAGAACACCGAAAACTTCGGGCATGGCGACATCCGCGGCGTCATCGCCGCGATCAGCTCCGACAACGCGAAGGAGGGCGGGCATCTCGTCCCGACGATCGCGTTCGGCGTTCCGGCGGGCGCGTCGATGGCGATCCTGCTGAGCGCGTTCCTGATGCACGGGCTCGTACCGGGGCCCGAGATGCTGACGAAGCACCTCGACGTGACTTATTCCATCATCTGGACCTTGACGCTCGCGCACATCATGGGCGCGGCACTCTGCATCGCCGCGAGCGGGCTCTTCGCGCGGCTGGCGACGGTGCGCGCCGGGCTGCTGCTGCCGCTCGTGCTGACCGTGATCTTCATCGGCGCCTACCAGGGATCGCAGAGCTGGGGCGATCTTTATTCCATGGTGCTCTTCGGCACGTTCGGATGGATCATGAAGCGCCTGGGCTGGCCGCGCCCGCCGCTCATCCTCGGTTTCGTTCTCGGCGGCATCTTCGAGCGCTACTTCTTCATCTCGACCGAGATTTATGGCGCGGCCTGGGTGCTGCGGCCGGTGGTAATCGCAGTTCTACTCGCGGCCTGCTGGGTCGTGATCCCCTCGCTCCGCGCGCATTTGCGCGGACTCACGGCAACGTTCTCGGGCTTCGACCGCTCGCTCCTCCATTTCGGCAATAACGCGGCCTTCACGCTCGCGCTCATTGCCGCGATCGTCGTGGCGTTCGCGTTCTCGCTGTCCTGGCCCGCGGCCGCGAGGTTCGTGCCGCATGCCGCCGCTATAGCAGCGCTCGCGTTCGCGCTCCTGAACCTCGCGACCGAGATCTTCGGCAGGCGCGGCGCGGTCACGGACAGTGCGCCCGAGGCCGCCCACGGCGAGAAGCAAGCACCCCACGCGCCGAGCGACACGCTCGCCGCACCTGTCCTGCGCATGCGGGCATTGCGCTATTTCGGCTGGCTTCTCGGTTTCCTCGTCGCGGGCGCGGTCATCGGCATGCTGCCCTCGCTCTTTCTCTTCGTGCTCTTGCAGATGCGGCTCGAGTTCCGCGAGGGCTGGACCCATGCCGCGGCGAGCGCATGCCTTGCCACACTTCTCATCTACATCTTGTTCGACCGCACCTTCTCATTGCCGTGGCCGCAGGCGCTCATCGGCGACGTCTTTCCCGTGCTGCGCGACGCGAGCGGCCTCGTCTAGCCCGCGCGCGATCAGAACTGCAGCTGCTTCGCCTGGACGACGTTCGGGAGATGCCGGACACGATCGAGCACGCGCTCGTCCAGGGCCTGATCCACCTGGATAAGGCAGACGGCATCGGCGCCGGGACCGCTGCGGCCCAAATGGAAGGTTGCGATGTTGATGCCCGCCTCGCCGAGCGCGCGGCCAAGATTGCCGATGAAACCGGGCTTGTCCTCGTTGCGGACGAACAGCATGTGCTCGCCGAGCTCGGCCTCCATCGGGATGTCCTCGATGCTGACGATCCGCGGCCGGTCCCCGCCGAACAGCGTGCCGGCGAGGCCGCGCGTGCGCCGCGCCGTCGTCACCTTGACCCGCACGAGCGTCTGGAAGTCGACCGTGTCGCTGCATCGCGTCTCGGACACGACGATATCGCGCTCGCGGCATACGATCGGCGCATTGACCATGTTGACGGTGTCGAGCTGCGGCGCGAGCAGGCTGGTCAGCGCCAGCGCGGTCAGCGGCTTCACGTTGAGATCGGCGGCGTGGCCGCAATACTCGATCTCGACGCTCTTCAAATCGCTCTCGGTGAGCTGGCCCGCGAAGCTGCCGAGCTGCTCGACGAGCTTCAGGTAGGGCTTGAGGCGCGCCGAATCCTCGGCGGAGAGCGACGGCATGTTGATCGCATTCTCGACCGCGCCGGTCAGAAGGAAATTCGACATCTGCTCGGCGATCTGGAGCGCCACGTTCTCCTGCGCCTCGAGCGTCGAGGCGCCGAGATGCGGCGTCGCGATCACGTCGTCGCGGCCGAAAAGCACGTTCGACTTGGCCGGCTCGACCGGAAACACATCGATCGCAGCACCCGCGACGTGGCCCGCGTCGAGTGCCGCCTTCAAATCTTCCTCGACGACGAGGCCGCCGCGCGCGCAGTTGATGATGCGCACACCGCGCTTCATCTTGGCGATCGACTTGGCGTCGATGATGTTGCGCGTCGCATCCGTCAGCGGCGTGTGGAGCGAAATGAAGTCGGCGCGCGCGAAGAGATCGTCGAGCTCGACCTTCTCGACGCCCAAGGTAAGCGCACGCTCAGCCGAGAGGAACGGATCGTAGGCGACCACCTTCATCTTGAGGCCGATGGCGCGGTCGGCGACGATCGAGCCGACATTGCCGCAGCCGATGACGCCCAGCGTCTTGCCGAAGAGCTCCATCCCCATGAAGCGGGACTTTTCCCATTTGCCGGCCTGGGTCGAGCGGTCGGCCGATGGGATCTGCCGCGCCAGCGCCATCATCAGCGCGATCGCATGCTCGGCCGTGGTGATCGAATTGCCGTAGGGCGTATTCATCACCACGATGCCGTGCTGGGTCGCGGCCGGCACGTCGATGTTGTCGACGCCAATGCCGGCGCGGCCGATGACCTTGAGCCGCGCGGCCTCCGCGAGGAGCGGCTTCGTCACCTTGGTGGCGGAACGCACGGCGAGCCCGTCGAAGCGGCCGATGATCTTCTTGAGCTCGTCGGGCGGCAGGCCGATCTTCACCTCGGTTTCGATGCCGCGCGCCGTGAAGATCTCGATCGCGCGCGGGCTCAGGTCGTCGGAAATCAGCACGCTCGGCATGGCGGCTTCCTCTCGCTCGAATGAAGGACGGGAGTCAGGCCGCAGCCGGACGGCGGATTTCGGAGTAAGCCCAGTCGAGCCAAGGCAGGAGCGCCTCGACATCGCGGGTCTCGACGGTCGCTCCGCACCAGATGCGCAGGCCCGGCAAAGCGTCGCGATGCCCGGCGATGTCGTAGGCGGCACCCTCGGCATCGAGCATGGCCTCGAGCCGCTTCACCTGGTCGCGCTGCGCCTCGGGCGAAAGGCGCTGGAACCAGTCGTCGACGATCTTGAGGCAGACGGAGGTCGAGGAGCGGCACGCGGGATCGGCGACGAGGAAATCGACCCACGGCGTCTTCTCGACCCAGCGCGCGATGGCATCGAGATTGGCGGCGCTCCGCGCCTTCAAGGCAGAAAGACCGCCGATCTGCTCGGCCCAGCGCAGGCCATCAAGCGCATCCTCGACCGCGAGCATGGAGGGCGTGTTGATGGTCTCGGCGGCGAAAATGCCGGCGCTGAGCTTGCCCTTCGAGGTGAGGCGGAAAATCTTAGGCAGCGGCCACGGCGGCACGTAGCTCTCGAGCCGCTCGACCGCGCGCGGCGAGAGCGCGAGCATGCCGTGCGCGGCCTCGCCGCCCAGCACCTTCTGCCACGACCAGGTGACGACATCGAGCTTCGGCCATGCCACATCCATGGCGAAGACGGCGGAGGTCGCGTCGCAAATCGCGAGCCCCGCACGGTCGGCGGCGATCCAGTCGCCATCGGGCACGCGCGCGCCCGAGGTCGTGCCGTTCCAGGTGAAGACGACATCGTGCGACCAATCGACCTTGGCGAGATCGGGGAGCGCGCCATAGGGCGCGCTCATCACGCGCGCATCGGCGAGCTTGAGCTGCTTCACGACATCGGTCGCCCAGCCCTCGCCGAAGCTTTCCCACGTCAGCACGTCGACGGGGCGCGCGCCCAAGAGCGACCACAGCGCCATCTCGACGGCGCCCGTGTCGGATGCGGGAACGATGGCAACGCGCCAGCTCTCGGGAATGCCGAGGATGGCGCGCGAGCGGGTGACGACGTCCTGGAGCCGTTCCTTGCCGACTTTGGCGCGATGCGAGCGCCCGACGAGCGCGGCTTTGAGCGCCGCCGGGTTCCACCCGGGACGCTTGGCGCAAGGACCAGAGGAAAAGCAGGGATTGGCGGGCCGAGCGTTCGGCTTCATGGCCTATTCCTTCCAGAATAGCTGCGACCCGTTGGGGGGCCGTGTCCCGCCGCTGAAATTAGGGACGAGGCGTCGCGCCGTCAATTCCGGATCGCACTCGCGGCAATGCGCCGCATGGTTAGCACTTCGTAAAGCGCCGCTATGTGATCGGCCGAATAAGGCGATTCTTAACCGGAATGGCTTTGATTTAGCGCGCAATACGAATGATCGGAGGGGCCGGCGCGCATGGCAGCGTTCGGGGGCTCGGAGCAAAGCCTGCCCGGCGCGCAAACGCCGGGAGTTCTACCTTATGGAATGGCGCGCCTGGCGAAGCTCGCCTTCGACGGCGGCGATCTCAAGCCGGTGTGGCAGGGACTCTACGACCGCTTCGTCGGCGGCCAAAACGAAGCCGCTTCGCTCATGGATCTCGCCACGATCGAAGAGCTGAGCGGCAACGCGGCCGGAGCGCTCGCGTGCCAGAAGGCGGCGCTCGAGCGCGGCCATCTCTTCCGTTCGCCGGCGGCGACCGCTGCGCCCGCGCTGCGGCTCCTCGCCTTCGCCGCTCCCGGCGACATCGGCGCCAACACGCCGCTCGAATTCATGCTCGAAGGTTCCGACATCGCGCTCGACACGCTCTACGTGCTGCCGGGCCGCCCAATCTCGGTGCCGCGCGGAAGCTACGACCTCGCCATCGTCGCCGCCGGCGAGTCGGAGGCGAATCAGCCGGTCCTTGCCGCGATCGAGGCCACGGCGGCACTTGCCGTGCCGCTCCTCAACAATCCGGCGCGCGTCCGCCGCCTCTCGCGGCAAGGCGTCGCCGCGCTCTTTCACGATACGACCGGCGTCCTGGCGGCGCCGGTCGAGCGGCTCGGGCGCGACGCCTTGGCCGAAGCGGCCCACTTCCCGTTCATCGTGCGCCCGGTCGATTCTCACGCCGGGCGCGGCCTCGCACGCATTGCCGACACCGCCGCGCTCGCGGCCTATCTCGGCGCGCGCGGCGAGCAGGATTTCTTCACCGCGCCCTTCGTCGATTATCGCAGCGCCGATGGGCGTTTCCGCAAGTACCGCATCGCCTTCATCGACGGCGTGCCCTTTGCCTGCCACATGGCGATCGCCGACCAGTGGATGATCTACTACCTCAACGCCGGCATGAGCGAGAGCGCGGAGAAGCGCGCCGAGGAAGCGCGCTTCATGCGCGACTTCGAGGCGGATTTCGCGCGTCGGCACGAAACAGCGCTGGCCACGATCGCGCAACGCATTGGGCTCGATTATTTCGCCATTGATTGCGGCGAAATGCCGGACGGGCGGCTCGTCCTCTTCGAGGCCGACATCGCCATGATCGTCCACGCGATGGATCCGCCCGACCTCTTTCCGTACAAGGCGCCGCAGATGCGCAAAGTGTTCGACGCTTTTCGCACCATGCTCTTCGCGCGGGCGGGAAGCGCGCGATGAGCGACCGCTCGCTCGATCCCGAGGATTGGGAGGCAACGCGGCGTAGCTTTCACGCAGCGGCCGATTGCTGCATCGAATGGCTGCGCGCGATCCGCGAGCGCCCGGTGTGGCAGGAGACGCCGGCCGAGGTGAAGGCCGCGCTGAAGCGGCCCCTGCCCGCCTCGGGCGAAAGCCTCGACGCGCTCGTCGCGCGATTCCGCGACGATTTTCTTCCCTCCGCGACCGGGAACCTGCATCCGCGTTTCTTCGGCTGGGTGCATGGCGGCGGCACTGTCGCGGGCGCGCTCGGCGAGATGCTCGCAGGCTTCATGAACAGCAACGTCGCCGGCCGCGACCACGTGGCCGTCTATGTCGAGCGCCAAGTCATCGCATGGTGCAAGGAGATCTTCGGATTTCCGGAAAGCGCCAGCGGGCTTTTGACGAGCGGCACGTCGATGGCGAGCGTCATCGCGCTCGCGGTGGCGCGTGACGCGAAGGCGGATCACGACGTCCGTCGCGACGGGCTCGGTGGCGCTGCGCACATGGTGTTCTACGCGTCATCCGAGGCGCATGGCGCGATCACGAAGGCGTGTGCGCTCCTGGGGCTCGGCGAATTCGCCTTGCGGCAAGTTCCGGTCGACGAGGATTTCCGCATGAGCGTGCCAACGCTTGCGGCGATGATCGCCGCCGACCGCGCGGCCGGGCTTCGACCCGCCTCGGTGATTGCCTCGGCCGGAACGGTCAACACCGGCGCGATCGACGATCTCGCCGGCATCGCCGCGCTCTGTCGCGCCAACGATCTGTGGCTCCATGTCGACGCGGCATTCGGCGGCCTCGCCATCCTTGTGCCCGAGCATCGCGCCGCGCTCGCGCCGATCGCCGCGGCCGATTCCGTCGCGTTCGATTTCCACAAATGGCTCCAGGTCCCCTATGACGCCGGCTGCGTGCTGGTGCGCGACGAGCGCCTGCATCGCGCAAGCTTTTCGGCGCGGCGCGAGTATCTGGCGCACGATGGCATGGCGCTCGCCGGCGGCGACCCGTGGTTCTGCGAGTATGGACCGGAGATGTCGCGCGGCTTCCGCGCGCTCAAGGTCTGGTTCACGATCATGGCGCACGGCATCGACGCCTTGGCGCGCTCGATCGCTCAGAACTGTTCCGGCGCGCGGCATTTGGGCGCCCGGGTTCAGACCTCGCGCGAACTCGAGCTGCTGGCGCGCGTCAATCTCAACATCGTCTGCTTCCGCTTCGCTCCGGCGGGTTTCCCCGAGCCGGCGCTCGATTCCATCAACGAAGCGATCGTCGTGGCGCTGCAGCAGAGCGGCATCGCCGCACCTTCGACGACACGCATCGGCGGGCGGCTCGCCATCCGCGCGTGCCTCGTCAATCACCGAACGAGCCTGGCCGATCTCGACCTCCTTGTGCGCGAGGTCGAGCGCCTGGGCCGCGAATTGCTGCGCGAGGCCGCGTGATGAAAGCAACGCTCCGTTCCGGCCGCCGGCTGTGGCTGCCGCCGCTCGACGAGCTTCTGACCTCGGGCGGAGACGCGCGGCTTGCACTCGAAGCGGGAAGCGGACTCAACTGCTACGGCTGTCGCCCGGCGCCGCGCAGCGAAGCGCTGAGCTTTTCCTCTTCGACCGCAAGCTCGATCTCGGAACACGCCTGGCGGCGCGCAAATGACGTGCGCGCGCGGCTCGAAGCGGGCGAGAGCTGCACGGCGGTCGTCGAGGAGCAGCGTGACATTCTCGCGCGGCGCATCGGTATCCATGCCCTCGGCGGCGAGGTCGTGTTCGCGCCCTCGGGAACGGATGCAGCGCTCCTCGCGCTCGCGATCGTGCGCGCAACGAGCGAGAAGCCTCTCGCGAGCGTTCTTGCGGCTGCCGACGAGACCGGAAGCGGCGCCCCTTATGCCGTCGCCGGTCGCCATTTCGCGGGCGTGACAGCGCTGGGCCGGGAAGTCGAGCGCGGCTCGCCGATCGCGGGATTGGCGGGGATCGAACTGTTCGCACCGCCGCTGCGCGATCGGGCTGGCCGGCTCCGTCCCGCGGCCGATTGCGATCGCGAGATCGAGAGCGTAGTCGCGCGCGCCGTGAGCGCCGGCCGACACGTCGTCCTTTACGCGATGGATCATTCGAAGCTCGGCAACCGCTCGCCAAGCAATACCACGCTCGATGCGATCGAGACCACGTTCGGTCCTGGGGTGCAGATCGTGATCGACGCCTGCCAGATGCGCGTCGGGCGCGCGACGCTCCGCCATCACGTGGCGCGCGGCCGTATGGTGCTCGTGACCGGCTCCAAATTCTTCTGCGGCCCACCCTTGAGCGGCGCGCTGATCGTGCCGCCGCATCTTGCGGAGCGCCTCTCGAGCGGGCTCGCCCTCGCCCCGGGCCTCGCCGATTATTCCGCGGCGTGCGATTGGCCTTCGGCGTGGCGCGGCCTGCGCACCCGCCTTCCGGCGCACGACAATATCGGCGCGGCCCTGCGCTGGACCGCAGCACTCGCCGAGATGGAGACGTGGTACGCCGCGGGTCCGCTGCGGCGACGCGAACTGCTCGGATCGTTCGCAGCCGCCGTCCATCGCATTGGCGCGGACCTCGCAGAGATCGCATACCTGCCCGCGCCCGCGCTCGAGGACGACGAGTTTCCGGAGCAGAGCATCTTCCCGTTCTTCGTGCAGCATGAGCGCGGAAGCGTGACGCCCGCATTGTGCACAAAGCTCCATCGCGCCCTGAACCGCGATCTCGGCGATCTCCTGCCGGGGCTCGGAGAACGCGAGCGGGCGCTCGCCGCGTCGCTCTGCCATATCGGTCAGCCCGTCGCAGTGGCCGGCGGCGCGGTCCTGCGCATCGCCGCAGGCGCGCGCCATGCCGCGCTCGACGCAAGCGCAATCGAGGACGGGCTCGTCCGCGTGTTCGGAAAGATCAGGCTATTGCTCGGAAACCTGGCGCGGATCGAGGCCGCGCTCTAGTGCCGGATCGGTTCACATGGCATCGCTCTGCGATTCCACGTGAACCGTGAATCCGACACTAATCAAATGATAAGAGTGCGATTCACGATTTAGATGGGAAGCGAGACCGCTTCCATCTAAATCGATCGCACTCTAGGCCTCGGTGTCGACGTTCTTGCCGACCTGGCCCGCGTTCGCGGCCAATATGCCCTGCTGGAACGCGGTACGCATCGGGATCTGCACCAGCACCTGGCCGCTCGAAGGATCGCGGTAGTCGAGCACGTATTTACCCGACAGGCCATGCGCGAAATCGAGCACGAGCGACGGCGAGCCCGCGTCGGACCGCGCCTGACCCTGACCTTGACCCTGGCCTTGGCCCTGGCTCGGCGCGGACACTGGGGCAACCGACGGCGCAGGCGGCGCGCTTTCCACCGGCTGAACGCCGACGGGCGCGTACCCGCGTGTCACAGGGAATGCGACGCTATCCACCACGGAAACCGTTGCCTGCCTGCTATGCCCTCCACATGCGATATACGCCCCAGCCGTAAAGCGAACGTTGAGGAAAGGTAAAATACGATCTAATCGCGGGCGGCGGCATGATCGAGCGGCCCCGCCCCGTGCCCCAACACGGGGGCCGCGGCCATGGCGCGCCGGACGAAGGCCTGCGCGCGCTCGACTGCGGGCTTGAGCCCCAGTCCCTGCGCGAGCGAGGCCGCGACGGCCGAAGCGAACGTGCAGCCCGTGCCGTGCGTCGCGCGTGTCGCGATGCGCGGCGCCTCGATGACGAAGCTCCCATCCGCCGCGGCGACGAGGTCACGCACGGTTGGGCCGGGCACGTGTCCGCCCGTCACCACGACCGCGGCGGCACCGAGCGCGAGGATGCTGTCGGCCGCGCGGCGCATATCGTCGAGCGACGCGACCGCGAGCCCGGCCAAGGCGGCCGCCTCGGGCGCGTTCGGCGTCACCACGCGCGCGCGCGCAATGAGACGAGCTTTCAGCGCGTCGGTCGCGCGCGCATCGAGCAGGCGGGTGCCGCTCGACGACACCATCACCGGATCGACCACCAGTGGAACGTCTGCCGCCTTCTCTTCGAGTGTCGCCGCAACGGCCTCGATCACCCCTTGATCGACCAGCATGCCGGTCTTGATGCAATCGGCGCCGATGTCATCGAGCACGGCTGCCATCTGCGCGCGCACGAACTCGGGCGCGACGGGAAGGATGCCCTGCACCCCTTGCGTGTTCTGCGCTGTCAGGGCCGTGATCGCGGTCGCGGCATAAGCACCCAATGCCGCGATTGTCTTGATGTCCGCCTGGATGCCCGCGCCGCCGCCCGAATCCGAGCCCGCCACGGCGAGGACGCGGCCCTTCATTCGGCGGCGCGCTCCGACGCTTCCGCGACCGAAACCACCGCTTCGGCGATTTCGTCGACAACGGCCGCGACGAGCCCTTCGTCGTCGCCCTCGGCCATGATGCGGATCAGGGGCTCGGTCCCGGATTTCCGTACGAGAAGCCGGCCGGCAGCGCCAAGCCGCGTTTCGCCGATCTTGATCGCCATCGCGACCTGGCGCGTTTCGAGCGGCGCGCCGCCGGCAAAGCGCACGTTCCGCAAAAGCTGCGGCACCGGCGCGAAGACGTTGCACACCTCGCTCGCGGGCGCGCCCGTCTCGACGATGGCGGCCAGCACTTGCAACGCCGCCATCAGCCCGTCGCCGGTCGTGCTGTAATCGGCGAGGATGATGTGGCCCGACTGCTCGCCGCCGAGATTGCAGCCGATCCGGCGCATGGCGTCGACGACATAGCGGTCGCCGACCGCGGTGCGCGTGACGGAGATGCCGTGCGCGGCGAGATGACGCTCGAAGCCCAGGTTCGACATGACCGTGGCGACCACGCCCTTGCCCGAAAGCTGGCCGTTACGGCGCCAGTTGAGCGCGATCCGCGCCATGAGTTGATCGCCGTCGAGCACGCGGCCCGCCTCGTCCACCATGAGGAGGCGGTCGGCGTCACCGTCGAGCGCGATGCCGAGATGCGCGTTGTGCTCGCGCACCGCGCGCTGCGTCGCGGCGATGCCCATCGTGCCGCACTCGCGGTTGATGTTGAAGCCGTCGGGGGCGACGCCGATCGGCACGACTTCTGCCCCCAGCTCCCACAGCACTGTGGGTGCCACGCGATATGCCGCGCCATGCGCGCAATCGACCACGATCTTGAGCCCGTCGAGGCGCAAACCGCGCGGGAAGCTCGACTTCACGAATTCGATGTAGCGCCCGCCGGCATCGTCGAGGCGCTTGGCGCGGCCCAAGCCCTGCGCCGTCGCCCGCTCCTGGCAGGCGCGATCGATCTGTTCCTCGATCGTTTGCTCGATCTCGTCCGAAAGCTTGTAGCCGTCAGGGCCGAAGAGCTTGATGCCGTTGTCTTCGTAGGGATTGTGCGAGGCCGAGATCATGACGCCGGCATCGGCGCGCAGGCTTCGCGTCAGCATGGCGATGGCAGGCGTCGGCAGCGGGCCCGCCAGGATCACGTCCATCCCCATGGCGATGAAGCCCGCGGTCAATGCGGGCTCGATCAGGTAGCCGGAAAGGCGTGTGTCCTTGCCGATGACGATGAGGTGGCGGTGGTCGCCGCGACGCAGCACCAATCCCGCCGCCATCGCCACCTTGAGCACGGTATCGGCCGTCATCGGCTCGGCGTTGGCCGTGCCGCGAATCCCGTCCGTGCCAAAATACCTGCGCATCACCCGAAGCCCTCGTCCACCCAGCGGAAACTTAGGACGAGCCTAGTCGGTCCGGCAAAACAATCCATTAACCCTGAACGACACGGGGCTTCCCATCTGCTCCCACGCCTTTGGGGGACTCGGCGGAAAACCAGCCGCCCGACAGTCAACTCATTGGCTAATAAAGGCAATCTGCGCCACGGCGGGCGCGAGGTGCAGGCAGGACGGGATTGCCGGCGTCAGCCGCCGGGCTGGGGCTCGGGCTCGAAGCCGCCGGCGGGCTTGTCGCGGCCGGCGGGCGGTACCGACGAGCGGCCGCGCGGGGGCACGTTGCGGGTCGCGTCCTCGACCGGGCCGCCTGTGTCGCGCACGATCTTCTCGCCGCGGATGATGCGTTTCACCTCGTCGACGGAGAGCGTCTCGAACTCCAGGAGGCCCTTCGCGAGCGCATGCAGCTCGTCGAGATGCGCGGTGAGGATATCGCGCGCGCGCCGCTCTCCCTCCTCGACGATGCGGCGGATCTCTTCGTCGATGGTCTTCGCCGTCGAGTCGGAGACGTTCTTCCGTTGCGTCACGGAGTGGCCGAGGAAAACTTCCTCCTCGTTCTCGGCATAGCGCAGGGGGCCAAGCTTCTCGCTGAAGCCGAACTCGGTCACCATGCGGCGCGCCAGCATGGTGGCGCGGCGGATGTCGTCGGCGGCGCCGGTCGTGACGCGCTCGGGACCGAAGATCAGCTCCTCAGCGATGCGCCCGCCGAAGAGGCTCGTCACCATGGCCTCGAGCTCCATCTTCGACTGGCTGTATTTGTCGCGCTCGGGCAGGAACATGGTGACGCCGAGCGCGCGGCCGCGCGGGATGATCGTGACCTTGTGCAGCGGCTCGTGCCCTTCGGCATAGAGCATGACGAGTGCATGGCCGCCTTCGTGATAGGCGGTCAGCTTCTTCTCGTCCTCGGTCATGACCATGGAGCGCCGCTCCGCGCCCATCATGACCTTGTCCTTCGCCTGCTCGAACTCGGACATGGTGACCGAGCGCTTGCCCTTGCGCGCCGCCATCAGCGCCGCCTCGTTGACGAGGTTGGCGAGATCAGCGCCGGAGAAGCCGGGCGTGCCGCGCGCGATGATGCGCGGATCGACATCCGAGGCGAGCGGCACCTTGCGCATATGCACTTTGAGGATCTTCTCGCGGCCGACCACGTCGGGGTTCGGCACGACGACCTGGCGATCGAAGCGGCCGGGGCGCAGAAGCGCCGGATCGAGCACGTCGGGGCGGTTCGTCGCCGCGATGAGGATGACGCCCTCGTTCGCCTCGAACCCGTCCATCTCGACAAGGAGCTGGTTCAGCGTCTGCTCGCGCTCGTCATTGCCGCCGCCGAGGCCAGCGCCGCGGTGACGGCCGACCGCGTCGATCTCGTCGATGAAGATGATGCAGGGCGCATTCTTCTTGCCCTGCTCGAACATGTCGCGCACGCGCGAGGCGCCGACGCCCACGAACATCTCGACGAAATCGGAACCCGAGATCGTGAAGAACGGCACGTTGGCCTCGCCGGCGATGGCGCGCGCCAGAAGCGTCTTGCCGGTGCCCGGCGGGCCGACGAGCAACACGCCCTTCGGAATCTTGCCGCCCAGGCGCTGGAATTTCTGCGGGTCCTTCAGGTACTCGACGATCTCCTCGAGCTCCTGCTTAGCCTCGTCGATGCCCGCCACATCGTCGAAGGTGATGCGTCCGACCTTCTCGGTGAGGAGCCGCGCGCGCGACTTGCCGAAGCCCATGGCGCGGCCGCCGCCGCCTTGCATCTGGCGCATGAAGAAAATCCACACGCCGATCAAGAGCAGCATCGGGAACCAAGAGATGAGCACGCCAAAGAGCGAGGGCACGCCTTCCTCGGCGGGTGCCGCATGGATCAGCACGCCCTTGTCGATGAGCCGCTCGACCGCATTCGGGTCGTTCGGAGAATAGGTCGAGAACGAGCGGCCATCCGAGAACTTGCCGTTGATCGAGTTGCCCTGGATCGTCACCTCGCGCACCTGGCCGCGATTGACGTCGTTGACGAACTCGGAATAGGCGAGCGTGTTCTGGGTGCTGCGGGTCGCCGTGCTCTGGAACAGATTGAACAGCGCGACGAGCAGGAGCCCGATGATGATCCAAAGCGCGAGATTTTTCCCGAAGCTGTTCACAGTCCAGGCCTTTCACAAGCGGGCCGCACGCCCCATACGGAGCAAGACCACTGCCCGAAGCAACGCTCCGGGGGCGTCCTCATCGCCAATTCCAGACGATGATACATAAGACTTCCTAAAGCTAAAACAACTGAGATGGCGCCATCCCTCCCGGGCCTTATACGCATCGGCACGCCGGCCGGGCCTAGGCCCGCGGGCGCGCGGCCACGAAACCGCGCGGGGCGAGCGGCCGGGTCGGGCGGAACCGCAGGACCAGCCCGGTAAGCCGGGCTTCGGCGCCGGGGCGGACATATTCGAGATGGGGGACCGCCACGATGCCGTACGTGTCGCGCAAGGCGGGCAAGGCGGCTCGGGCCGGCGCCGGGATCCGCGCCCGATCCCATTCGCCGGCCTCGGGGCCGAGCGCGCCGAGGCTCCCGCCCGGTGCTGCCGCCGGCAGGTCGAGCATGAAACGGCCGTCCCACCAGGTTCGTGCGCCGGGCCTGGCGTCAACAGGAGGCGCAACCGCCGCGGGCTCGCGGCAGACGAGCACCCGGCCACGGCGCGGCACCAGCGTCGCGCCGCCAAGCGTGCGCGTCGCGGCGAGACCGCCGCGCAGCTCGCGGTAGAACCGCTCGATCCCGTCGAAGCGCGGCGGATATTGTATCCCTGCAACTGTTGCAATGACGGCGGCGAGCGCGCGCAAGCCCACCTCCTCGCTCGCGGCTGCGATCGCCGGGGGATCGAGCCAGGCGAAGCCCGCCGGATGAAGCCACGCGGCGCGCGCGAGGAGCGCCACGAGATCGTCCTCGAGCGCCACCCGGGCGCGCGCAAGTTGCGCCGCCGTCGCAGCGAGACGCCCCGCCTCAAGCCCGGTATCCGCAAGCACGCCCGCCACCGCGCGGAGCCGCGAGCGCGCATAGTGCAGGTCGCGATTGCTCGGGTCCTCGACCCAGTCCTGCCGCTCCGCGACAAGGCGCGCGACGAGACGCGCGTGCGGCACCGGCAACAGCGGGCGCAGGATGCGGCCGAACCCGCGCTCGACCACGGCAGAAGCGGCGGCAAGTCCATCGAGCCCGCTGCCCCGCGCGAGCCGCAACAGGAAGGTCTCGGCCTGATCGTCGAGATGATGCGCGGTGAGGAGGTGAAGTACCGCGGCCTGCTCGCACCACGCTTCAAGGAGAGCGTAGCGCGCCGCGCGCGCCGCGGCCTGCACGTCGCTCGCAAGGGGCGCTCCGTCGCGTGTCAGAATCTCGCGCGCGATGCCGCGCACGGCGAGCCACGACGCCACCTGTGTCGCCTCTGCCGCGCTCTCGGGACGCAAGCGGTGATCGACGATGAGCGCGGTGACATGCCCGCCGAAGGATTTCGCCCAGGACGCGGCGAGCAGCGTCAGCGCGAGGCTATCGGCACCGCCCGAGCAGGCGACGGCGAGATGCGGCTTCGGCTCGAACGGCGCGAAGGGCGCCATGAGATCGGCGAACTCCGCATCGGAGAGCGGAGGCGAACTCGCGGCTTCCGGAATTTCCCTCACGGCAGGCCCGCCCCGCGCGACCTCAGGGGCAGCCAAGCTCCTGCCGCTCGCTCACCTCGTGCTCCTTGATATTGCCGGGTGCCGAAGGGAAGTCGCGGTCGAGGCGCTGGAACGCGCTGCATGCGTCCTGCTTCTGGCCAAGGCTGCCGAGCGACATGCCGAGTTTCAGGAGATAGTCGGCGCCTTTGCCGCTCTTGGGATATTTCTGGTAGCCGTAGGCGAAGGCGGTCGCGGCATCCTTGTATTGCTGGCGCACGTAATAGGTTTCGCCCAGCCAGTATTGCGCGCTGCCGGCGAGCTGATCGTTCGGGAAGCGCTGCATGAACGACTTGAAGGCGCCCTCGGCCTCGCCGTACTTCGCCTGGCGCAGGAGCCCGAAAGCATACTGATACTGCTCCATCGGCGTGCCGGTCGGAAGATTGGCAGCTGGGGATTGCGGTGGCTCCGCGGCGACCGGAGCTGAAACGGGCGGTGCGCCCGTGCGCGCGGAGCCGGCCGCCCCGCTCGAGCCGAGCGTACCGAGCACGCCCGAGGTGTTGGCGGTGCCGGGGGTCTGGCCCGCTTGCGCGGTGCGCGGCGGCGCGGGCGTGTGCGGCGGCGCGGGCGGCGGCGCTGTGCCGGCAGCGGCAGCGCCGGCACCGGCAGCGCCGGCGCCCGCAGCGCCCGGATGCTCGAGCGCGGTCAAGCGCTGATCGACGTCGCTCGACAGCGCATCGAGCCGGTGCTTCAGCTGGTCGATCGAATAATTGATCTCTTCGAGCTGACCCGTAAGGGTGCGCATCTCGTCTTCGAGCTGGCCGATGCGCACCTCGCTCGAGAGCGCGTTTGGCCCGTCGGGTGGGCTCACCGGCACCGGCGTGCCGCCGGGCGCCGTGCCGCGATAAACTTGACGCTGCAACAAATTGACGTCGCGCTCGAGCTGATCGATCCGGTCGAGGAGCGGCTTTATGTCGGTCTGCTGCGCCGCCGCAGGAGGAGCGACGCCTGCGGCCAGGGCGAGGAGGACAAGCGCGACGAGCGATCCGCCGATCCGGCGCGTCCCGGCTGTGCGCAAAGCCTTCGATCCTCCCCGATTCGTTTGCGTCATGTCCGAAGCTAGCAAACGTTTTAGGCAAAAAAAGGGCGCCTGCCCCCACCGCTCCACGAACCCGAGTCGTGGAGGGAGGGCAGGCGCCTCGTACTCTGTCAGATGCGGCCCGTCAGTTGATGACGGTGATGCCCACGCGGTTTTGCGCCCAGGCGGCCTCGTTCGAGCCCACCACGATCGGCCGGTCCTTGCCATAGCTGATCGTCTGGATGCGGTTCGCGGGGATGCCGAGTGCCACGAGCGCGTTCTTCACGGCGTTGGCGCGGCGATTGCCGAGCGCGAGGTTGTACTCGCGCGTGCCGCGCTCATCGCAGTGCCCTTCGATCGTGACGGTCACGCTCGGATACTGCTTCAGCCAGGTCGCCTGACGCTGCAGCGTCTGCTGGCCTTCGGGCTTCACATCCGACTTGTCGAAATCGAAGAAGACGCGGTCGCCCACGTTCTGAATGAAGTCTTCGCGCGAGCCCTTGGCCGGACCGCTCGGCGCCGACGATGCGGTCATGGCCCCGCCCGCGCCGCCCGACGTGTTGCTCTCGGTACCGGGATTCTCCTTGCACGCGGCCAGCAGCAGCACGGCGGCCGCGAGCACGCTCAATGACCGAAGATTCATTTTCTTACTCCCTCGCAAGATACCTAGGGTACGCTCGTCCAGATGTTCCGACGGCGTTGCCCGATGGGGCGGCACTAAGGATGATGCCGGGCGGAGACGCGGGAAGGCAGCCGCGGCCCGGCGGCCTGGCAAAACGCGGCGCAATATACTTACCGCACCTCATGGAATCAAGGGGGACCAGGCAGGATCGGATGCATCCTGAGGAGTGATGACCTCACGCTCGTTGTAGCCCGTAAGATCGATCGTATAGAGGCGGCTTGATCCGCCTTGGCCCCGCGAGTCGCTCGGGGTTTGACGAAAATACATGAGGACGCGGCCGTTGGGCGCCCAGGTCGGTCCCTCGACCAGGAACGCTTTCGTCAGGAGTCGCTCACCGGAGCCGTCCGGCCGCATCACGCCGATGAAGAATTGCGCCCCGTCGATCTTGGTGAAGGCAATCAGGTCGCCGCGCGGCGACCACACAGGCGTGCCGTAGAGACCCGAGCCGAAGCTGATGCGGTGGATGTTCGAGCCGTCGGCGTTCATCACGTAAAGCTGCTGCGAGCCGCCGCGGTCGGAGTTGAAGGTGATCTGCTTGCCGTCGGGCGAGTAGCAGGGCGAGGTGTCGATCGCCGTCGTCGTCGTGATCTGCGTTGCGCGGCGCGTCCTGAGGTCGAGCGTATAGATGTCGCTCGCGCCGCCCACGGCGAGGCTCATGATGACGCGCTGTCCGTCGGGCGAGAAGCGCGGCGCAAACGTCATGCCTGGGAAGTCGCCGAGCACTTCCTGCTGTCCGGTGTCGATGTTGAAGAGATAGACGCGCGGCTTGTTGCCGGCATAGGACAGATACGTGATCTCCTGCGTCGTCGGCGAGAAGCGCGGCGTCAGCACGAGATAGCGCCCATCGGTCAAGTAGTGATGGTTGGCGCCGTCCTGATCCATGATGGCGAGGCGCTTGATGCGGCGGTTCAGCGGTCCGCTTTCGGCGATATAGACGATGCGCGTGTCGAAATAGCCATCCTCGCCGGTGATGCGCTTGTAGATCGCGTCGGCCATGATGTGCGCGATGCGGCGCCAGTTCTGCTGCGTCGTGGTATAGCGCAGTCCGGTCAGCTGCTGCTCCGCGAACACGTCCCACAGGCGGAAATCGACCTGGAGGCGGCCGTCGCCTTCGACATTGGCGTTGCCCGTGACGAGCGCCTGCGCGTTGATGACGCGCCAGTCGTTGAAATTGGGCGGCACGCGCGTTGCCGCTTCCTTGTCGGTGAAGGCCTTGGGATCGATCGGCTTGAACAGGCCCGAGCGCTCGAGATCGGCCGACACCACCTGCATGATCTGCGCCCCGGTCTGGCCATCGCCGCCGGCGAGGTCGGGAAGCGCGAGCGGCAGCGGCTGCACATTGCCGCGCGTGATGTCGATGTGGAGCTCGGCATGCGCAGCGCGCGGAATGCCGAGCGCGGCCAAGGCTAGCCCCGCGCACGTGGCGCGGCGAGAGACGGTCGGGCTCATGTTATGTCCTTGGGATCGAAGGTGATGGTGAAGGTCTGCCACTGATCGAACTTGTCCGGCGGCAGCTTGAGCGGCTGGCACGAGGGATTGAGCAGCGCGCGCTTGGCGCTCTCGGCGGCGGCCTGGAAGAATGTATCGCCGAGCTGATCGGTATTCATGAGCTCGGCCGAGCGCACCGTGCCGTCGGAATTCATATGAACGCGGAACTCGGGATGCAGATCCTGCGCGTCGCGCGCGCCGGCCGGCACGTTCCAGCAGCGCTCAATCTGTGCCCGCACGAGATCGATCTCGCTCGTCGAAAGCTGCGCGCCCAAGGGCGCGATGGGTTGCGATGACGCGGCGGACGCAGGCGGCGCGGGCTTCGCCTTGTCCTGCGGCTCGTTCGAGGCGACCTCGCGTTTGGCGAGATTCTTCAGGAGCGCGTCGAAGGACGCATCATTGTTGGGCTTGGGCGGCGCGGGCTTCTGCTCAGGCTTGGGCGGCTCGGGTTTCGGCGGCTCGGGCTTGGGCTCGGGCGGCTTCGGCGCGGGCGGTGCGGGAGCGGGCGGTGGCGGCGGAGGT